>Ga0209698_10006634_pt1 | contig 12271 bp, 13 predicted proteins | sample LitLauG_LLR_2012_FD_187203 | JGI IMG/M metagenome (GOLD analysis project Ga0209698, IMG submission 187203) | Freshwater sediment microbial communities from Pennsylvania, USA - Little Laurel Run_MetaG_LLR_2012 (SPAdes) (version 2) | ecosystem: Environmental > Aquatic > Freshwater > Creek >...
AAGTGCCCGAAAGGATTCACCCGCGTAGAAACTATGTCTGGCTCAGAGATAGAATGTCGGGACGGAGGATCAACCCATGAGCAGCCCATCCCAATCTCCCATCCATTACGGGTATGCCAGCGCGAGCGATATGACATGGTCGAGGTCAGAGAAAGCCATCGCGCGCAAAGCCTTCGACGCTGCTCTGAAACGGGAGCTTCACGAGTTGATGCAGGAAGCAAAGCAGATCGCCGGCCAGATCAAGCAGCCGTCGGATCTGTGGGACCTGCAAGAATACCTAACCCAACGACGCAAAGAGATCGCCCGCAAGTACGACTATCGGTACTCGCACCTGACGCAAGTGTTGGGGAGGCTCTTGTACGAGACCCGAGTCAGTGAAGAAGAGCTACGCGATTTCAGTAAGGACAAGCTGAAGACGATCCGTTCTTTCGCCAAATTCCTAGCGCAGGACGCCGCCTGACGTGCATTCTGAGCGCTAGGGCCTGTTTTCGTAAACCATCCAGGCCACTGCCTCCCAGACTGGATTCTCGCTGCTACTCGCGACGCGACCTATTTTTTGGGAGGAACCGGCTTCGGAATCCGGAACGTCCACGAACCGCCGAACACAATCGTGCGTCCCTGTACACGGGCCTTGGCCGAATACTCATCGTAATACTTGAAGAAGAGAACGAAGTCTTTCGACGGGAGAATGTAATTGGCCTGCCCGCCAATTCCATGAACGGAATAGTAGGGAACCATGCTCGCGGCCACAGGAATCCCCGCAACCAGATAATTGCCACCATTGCTGGAAACCTGCCATTGGTCGTAGCCGACTAATCCAACCTGGGCCAGTTGGCTGAGATCTTTCTTCAACGGAAGAACCTGGCCAATGCCCCACTCCATGGTGAAAGCCTGGCCTGGTGTTATTTTGCTGAGTTGACCCGTCACCGCGCTGGCAACCGTTTTTTGCCCGTGGGTTTCCCAGGCGGTGGCCAGGTTTGCGGAGGTCCCCTGGTCCTTGGTGATGTAGAGGGTCGTGCCAGACGTAAAGTCGTTGCCCCAATATCCGGAACCGACGTTGTTGCTCGCTCCCGCGGTGTAACGACCAGTTGGGGCAGTAAAGGCGTATCCCACGTTGAAGTCAACTCTCTTGGCAAAGTGCCAACCTATATTGATTGGCTGGACGAACAGATCGGCAAAGCCCGATCCGCCCCCGCTGAGATTGGTCCCAGATCCCCCCAACGCGGGTAAAAGAGGCGGTAGGTCAGCCACCAGGGAGCCGGTCGCGTAGGTCATGACAATGTAGGGCATGAAATACCCGCCGAGGATCTTGTGCTTTGGAACGTAATAGATAACGTTCTCATCTGCCCAGAACGAGTACGTCCCCGTAACGTTCTGAAGAAGTTTGTTTCCGTTGGAATCATTCAACTGGTTGGCAGAATAGTTCACCGCCAGGTTGGCATAGGTGATTCCAGGGTCGGGGATCACGCCGGCATTGAGACCGAATTGTCCCGGAACCCATTGCCCCTTCTGTTGTGCCAGCGAGGGCAAGGCGTATATCAGAATGAAGCATGCGGAGATTAAGATTGCACTTCTAGTTTTCATTGCTTTCCTCCTCTATCGGATGCCGCTGACTTCCATTTATCCCTCTGAGAAATGTTGGCGGAGAGCAAACTCGCACTCCGCCAGATCCCACTTGATCGCAAATCATGCCGACTTCGGAAGTGCCGTCTTGTAGCCCGTGAACTCTTCGCCCGGCTTGATGTTCGGGTACTGGGCGAGGCTCTTCTCGTACTGGGCAACGTAGCGCAAGACGAGTTCGAACATCCACCCTATGTCCATCTTGTCGCTGGAGAGGTTGTTCTTCTCGCTGGGATCGCTGCCGAGGTCGAAGAACATCGGAAACTGCGGTGTGACGATCGGCTTTTCGATGCTCTCGCTATAACGTAGCCAAATTTTTATGTTGTGCCACTTGACGGACATCAGCGAACCATCGGGTCCGAAGAACAAGAGGGTTTCGCGGCCGGTGTTCTTGCTCTCGCCGAGCAGGAACTTGGAGGCATCGACGCCGTCCAGCGGCCGGTCGGTGGGCACCTTATCCGAAGCTCCCACGAGAGCCGCGAACGTCTTGTACCAGTCGTGGGCCGAGAGCATTTCCTCTGAGACCACTCCGGCCGGCACTTTACCCGGCCAGCGCACCATCGCTGGAACCCGCATCGAGCCTTCCGAGGGCGGGGTGAAAAAGCCCCCACGCCAGGGTCCGTTCGAGCCGCCGAATCCGCTCGACGGGGCACAAAGGGCGGCGTTGTCACTGGAGAACACAATGATCGTGCTGTCGGCAATCCCTGCATCCCCCACGCTGTCGACGATCTGTCCGACCCGATGGTCCATCTCCGCGATCAGGTCCGCGTACAGCCCTAGACGGGTCGGATCGGTCTGGTCGAAAGCGGGGTGCGCCTTCTCCGGTGGGTGCACGTGGGACAGAGCGACGTAGGTGAAAAACGGCTTGTCGCCCTTGGCGGCTCGCTGGATGAAGTCGGTCGCCTTGTCGACGATCAACTCGTCGAGCAGGGGACGCACTTCCAAGTCCAACTCGCGGACTGCGGTCGACTTCTGGCCCTTCTTGCCCTCCCATATCTTGGGCGTCTCGATCCCCTCGGCTTTGGCAGCTGCCCTGAACGCTGCGTACGATGAATAGCCACACTCGTCGGCGCTACCGCGGTAGCCCCACCACTCGTCGAAGCCTTGGTCGGTCGGCAGCCGACCCTCGGTGTCACCGAGATGCCACTTGCCCCACAGCGACGTAGCGTAACCAGAGTCCGAGAGTAGCTCAGCGAGGGTGTACTCCCACGGCGTCAGGCCGAGCTTTCCCTGACCGGGCATCACGGTGTACGTGCCACAACGTACCGACTGGCGTCCGGTCATGATCGCGGTTCGCGTCGGCGTGCACTGCGATTCGATGGTGTAGTTGTTGAAGCGGATACCTTCGCTGGCCAGCTTGTCGATCCGAGGAGTTGGGGTGCTCCCGCCGTAGCACGCAAAGTCACCCCATCCGACGTTGTCGCACAGGATGAACACGATGTTCGGTCGGGTCGTCGTTGCTTTTTGTGTTGGTGCCATTGTTCCTGCTCCTTATATCTCGTCGTTAATGTATGACTGGCACATCAGATCGTTGACCCATGTAACACGAGATGGTAAGAGGCTCCTATTGGGCGGGGAACTGTCAAACGTGACAGTCGGCGATCACGTTTTTGATATTCATTGCTTTTCTCTCTCTGGCGCGCCCTCAGCGAGCGCGACCGGCGCAGCGATATGGCTCGAATGCCGGACGATTCGATCGATCGGTCCTCGAACCAGCAGGTACGGCACGACTGCCAGAATCAAGGCGACCAGCAAGGCTTCGCTCGGATACACCGCCCGGTTGACGATGTACTGGTAGATTGCGTCCATCACGGTTGCGGTGATGAACAGCTTTCCTATGGCCTTCCAGCCGTCCTTTAGCATCGTGAGGCGTTCCGCCGCGGTTCCCTTGAGCAGGGCCCAGAAATACGGCGGCTTGCCATCCTTGGCATCCTTCAAGCCGCCGCGAATTGCCAGGAAGATCGCCATGCCCGGCTGCAAAATGAAACGGAACTTCAAGGGGCCGGAAAGTCGGATGCCCAGGTGCCAAGTCTCGGTCGCAAGATCGTGGTTCATCTCGGTTCCCTCCTCGATTGCACTCATTCGGTTCGAGCGCTACCGTCGCGCGAAGCCTTGTCTTTTTGTGAGGTGCAGGTCGCTTCCAACTGACCGGCACCTCGAGAACAGCGGCCTGGCTTACCGCCTGTGAGCGATCATGCCGTCTTCGGAAGCGCCGTCTTATAGCCTTTGAACTCCTCGCCCGGCTTGATGTTGGGATACTGGGCAATGCTCCTCATGTACTGGAAGACCGACGGCAGAACGATGCCGTTTTCCCATCCGATGTCCATCTTGTCGAAGAAAAGATTGGCTCTCTCGCCGGGGTCACTGCCCAGGTCGAAGACCAACGGGAACTGCGGCTTGACGATCGGCTTATCGAAGTCTTCGCTGTAGCGTAGCCAAATCTTGATGTTGTGCGCCTTGACCGACATCATCGACCCATCCGGCCCAAAGAACAGGAGCGCATCGCGGCCGGTCGTCTTGCTCTGGCCAAGCAAGTATTTGGAGGCGTCGACACCGTCCATCGGCCGGTCCGTGGGCACCTTGTCCAAAGCTCCCGCGAGGGCTGCAAACGTCTTGTACCAGTCATGGCACGAGAGCATCTCGTCGGAGACTACCCCAGCCGGTACCTTGCCCGGCCACCGGGCCATGGCCGGAACCCGCATCGAACCTTCCGATGGCGGAGTGTTGAAGCCCCCGCGCCAAGGTCCGTTGGAGCCGCCGAATCCGACGGCTGGGCCGTACCAGGTAGCGTTGTCGCTGGAGAACACGACCAACGTATTGTCCGCGATCCCTGCCTGCTCCACGCAGTCGACAATCTGTCCGACGCGATAGTCCATCTCTGCGATCAGGTCTGCATACATACCCAGGCGTGTCGGATCGGTCTGATCGAAGGCCGGGTGCGCCTTCTCCGGAGGATGTACATGGGAAAGAGCGACGTAGGTGAAAAACGGCTTGTCGCCCTTGGCGGATCGCTGGATGAAGTCGGTGGCCTGGTCGACGATCAACTCGTCAAGCAGGGGACGCACTTCCATGTTCAGTTCGCGGACCGCGGTCGACTTCTGACCCTTCTTGCCCTCCCAGACCTTGGGTGTCTCAAGCCCCTTCGCCTTGGCCACAGCCCGATACGTCGCATAAGAGGTGTAGCCGCATTCGTCGGCGGTGTTCCTGTATCCCCACCACTCGTCAAAGCCCTGATCGCTGGGCAGTCTTCCCTCGACCTCACCGAGATGCCACTTGCCGTACATCGACGTCGCGTAACCAGCATCCGAGAGCAACTCTGCGATCGTGTACTCCCATGGCGCTAGGCCACTCGCTCCCTCGCCCGGCAATGGCACCGTGAACGTGCCGGATCGGACAGACTGGCGACCAGTAACGATCGCCGAGCGCGTCGGCGTGCACTGCGACTCGACGGTGTAGTTGTTGAAGCGAATGCCTTCGCTGGCGAGCTTGTCGATCCGAGGGGTCGGGGTGTTCCCCCCATAGCATGAGAAGTCACCCCAGCCGACGTTGTCGCACAGGATGAACACTATGTTCGGTCGCGTCATTCCTTTTTGTGTCGCCACGATTTGCGCCTTCGTCTCTTCAGTTAAGAAGTTCTGACTTCATCACGATTAACCATGCTCCGCAACTGTCGCTTCTTACAGCCCGACACGCCTACTCGCGCAAGATCTTTCATCGCAAAGGCTGCGATGCCGGGACAGACGCCGAAATGCAGGATGCGAATGTCTTCTCCATCAGACTCGCGTCAATGCTGCCCGCGGCGCCGATGGCTACGATCTGTGTACGCGGTATACGGTCACCCCAGTCTTCCTGTAGCGAGATGTCCACGCGCCGGCCGACCACCTGAAGCACCGCTCGACGATGGGGCGCATCGGTGTTGTAGACGACTCCTTTGGCGCGATAGACCGTCCCAGGCAACTTACGCAGCGTCTGGCGTAGCGCTTCCAGTGCCAGCGGTTGATCCGTTTCGTAGCTCCATGTGCTGAACACCTTCGAGTGGTTCTGTCCGTTGTGACCGTGCTCATGGTTACGGTGGTCGTCATGACAGGCCGGGTCGCTGCAACTCTCGTCAATGGCGCGCGCGTTGAGCGCTGCTCGTGCCGGATCGAAACGTCCCACACCCAGCAGGATTTCGTAGGGCACCTCACAGTAATTCGTCTCGACGATGCGCAGACGGCTGAAGTGGTCGTCGAGCCAGGCTTTAACCTTGCCGACTTGCTCGGGACCGGCGAGGTCCACCTTATTGAGAATCAGCATGTCCGCAAACCCGACCTGCCGCAGCTTGAGGTCCAACAGCGGCGGGTATTCCGGGTGCGCGAAAACCTGATCCGCATCTACCACGCAGATGACGCTGTCGAGCCGGATGCGATCCCGCAAATTGGAATCACTAAAGGTCGCGAAAATCCCGCCGGGGTCTGCAACGCCGCTGGCTTCGAGCAGGATGTATTCAATGGCCTCCGGGCGCGCCAGCAGGGCGACAACCGACTCGATCAGGTCGTCACGAATCTCGCAGCACACGCAGCCGTTGGCCAGGCTGATCATGTTATTGTCGACGCCAACGACGAGTTCGGCGTCGATGTTGATCGAGCCAAAGTCGTTGACGAGCACGGCAACCCGCAGACCGTGATTCCCAGTCAGGATGCGATTCAGCAGCGTCGTCTTTCCTGCCCCGAGAAAGCCGGTCAGGATTGTGATCGGAACGGTCTTGCCGTTGTCGTCGATGATTTCCATGGCTTAAGTTTTCCTCTCAGAACGTCCGCACAAAAAAGAACCCGATCATGCAAAACATCAACCCCGGCGCCCCGCTGCGACAGCCGCAGCGGGACGCCAGGACCACACAGCTATGCCACTTTCGGCTTACTTGGATCTGCAGGCTTGGGGATATTTTTCATCATCTGACTCAGGTCAAATCCCATCGCCTTCGCCATATCAAGCAGATTGACCAGTTGCGGATTCGAAAGCTTGGTGAGCGGCTCACGGTAAACCTCCGCCGGATAGTACTTCTTGGGATCAATTTCGAGGTCGCGCGTTAGCTGCTCCTGCTGTTGCTCGCGCGGCAGCCTCGGCTGTGGCACCACACCCATGCCGGTGTCGAGCGGCAACGGGTCGCCGAACAGTACGGTGGGATTCGGCAATGCCTGGCCTGCAAATCCGGGCAGCACGGCGTCCCGGTGCCAGATCGCGTCCTTAGTTACATTGAGGGTTACCACGTCAGGCGCGCCGTACAGGAAAAGCCCCTTCCAGTGGGTACGAACGTCCGCAGTTTGCTCGTTGAGAGTATCGTTATCGAACGCAAGGTGCGTGGCCATACCGACCCGAGGGTTGACCTGGTTGATCAGGTAGCCCGTGGCGTATGCCAATGTATGGTGGATGTCGACGGTGTAGTTGAAAAGGAATTCGGGCAACCCATACTTGAGAAAATTAATGTACGCCAGATCGGGTTGCAGCTCGGTAACGAAGACATCGACGCCCTTGGCATACTTGGCTGTCAGATCGTCAGGCCGACCATCACCGGTCCACACGAACGAAAGGCCGTTCCAGTCGAGACGGTAAGCCGAGGCTCCGTCCTTGACGTGCGAGCGCCGCCAATGACGAACGGTAACGCCGTTCTTGTCGTAGCAGATGCCGTTCTCGTCTTTCCAGTCAAACTCGTTAACCTCGACCTCATAGCCTTCTCCGATCGGGCAGGCATCGAAGGCATCCAGATGCCATTTGAGCATCTGCTTCATGCCGGCGACCATGGCCTTGGTGCCCATTTCCGGTGTGCGGCCGGAGGGCCCGGTCACGCGCAGCGGCTGTTTCCACCGTCCCGCCCACGCAGAGAATGGGAGGAGATAAGACAGGTCGTGGTAGTGGTCGACATGCAGGTGGGTAATAAAGATGTCGTTAATGCTCGGAACTGGAACTCCCATGGAGAGGATGTTCTTGACGCAGCCGGGACCAAAGTCGAAGAAGAAGCGGTCGCCGTTGCCCAGTTCGACCATGATGCACGTGCCAGCCTGGTTGCGCCGGGGTGGGAAGGGACAACTGCCGACGAACGAGATCCGCATCTCGTCCTTCCCGATCGGCTCACTGCCAGGGAAGTAGTTCATCCGACTCCGGACAGACGGCGTGGGCTTGTAGTATGGCGGGAACTGCAGGCCGGTGCCCGGCCCCCCGCCGTAGGGGTTGACGTTTTGGTCCGCGACTGGCTTGCTCGGCTCTTTGCTATCACTGCTCATAGTGGCTCTCCTTGTTTATTTTTCGTCGGGTGAATACGAACGGTAACCAATCTAAGTTGAGTCAGTTGACTGAGATCTAGTCGGTAAAACCGAACGGAGGCGCGCAGTCGGCCCGTCTCCGTTTTGATGGAAAAGAACGGGCCGTTAGTTTCCGCCGGGGCCGGAGCCAACGATGCCCTTGTTCACCAGCAACTTGACCTCGGCCCTGCGATTTTCGCTCCGCCCCGAAGGAGTCTCGTTGGAGGCTGCGGGGTTGGTTTCACCCATTGCACCAGGCGCGACAATGCGACCAACTGGAACGCTACACTCCTGGAGGAGATAGGCGACCACGGCTTGAGCGCGTTCCTTGCTCAGCAACTGATTGCTGGAAGCGGTGCCCACCGAGTCGGCAAAGGCCGCCACCTGGATCACATATCCCTTTTGGTAGTCGAGGGCTTTCTTTGCTAGATCCGCAAGTGCATTTCGGTCGGCCCCCGAAATGCTGTAATTCCCGGTGGCAAAGTACACGGTATGTTCGCCCTTCACGACAAAGTCACCCAACTCTGAAAAGCGCTTCTGGGTGGACTGCGCAACTTCGTCAATGCTCGCTTGGTTGGCTGCGATGTCTTGCTTAGCCGCTGCGATGGCTGCCTGGTTAGCCGCCTGGTTGGCCGCAATTTCTGCATCGGTCGCCTGCTTATTGGCTTGGTAGGTCTCCATGTTCTGGGCTTGTTGTTGAGCGGTGGGGTTCAAACCGGCCTGGATCACTTTGGCGAGGCTGAGATCATCTCGATCGAAGGTTATCGTTTCCGCCGTCACCTGGCTTTGATCACCCGTTCCCTCGAACTTTAGCTTGAGCCCCGGTATCAGGACCTCTTGACCCACTTCCTTTTTCCGGGCACCGAGCCCTACTGGGTGTTGCACTTTCGTATCAGGCGTGACAGTCACGCTTATAGCTGCATCGTCGTCAGTTTCCACGGTCAGGGTGTTTCCTGAGCGCAGAGTGATCACTCCTTTGCCTTTCACTTTATCGGCGGCAAAGGCCGATCCCAAGCTCAAGAGACATACTGCTAAGAGACTCAGCAAAGTACCCATTCGTCTACAGTTCATACATCCTCCTCTATTCCTCGTTGTTAAGCGTGTGTTATCGATGCTTGCTGCGGCTCAGCGAATCGCGCTTGATCTTTTCCAGCGACCCTATCAATCGCTGATAGGCTGCAGCATTTTGTACAACGACCTCAGCTCTGCCATTAACCGTCAGTAACTCCGGGCGACCAGTCCGCTTCAGTTTTTTCAGGTGGGCCTGTGTATTTCGCTGAAACTCTGTAAGCGACCCAATGTCCTCTGCTCTGATCATTGCTGTCGTCTCCAGCGATCCGAATCGCCAGTGATTTGGCTGCGAATCACAAGCGAATTGCTTGCGAAAATATAGGTAGGTTGTGCTTACTGTCTATCCAGTTTCGGCAAAATTGAGAAGTTTTGTCCGCCCCGCCAACCGGCCGCGTAAAACTTGCTTATCTTCTTTATCGAATTCCTGCTTCCCAGCAGCGCCCATCACAGCCACTTAATGCAGGTGGTGCAGAGTCTGGGAAGGGAGTTCGCCGAAGAGGAAGCGGTAATCCTGGGCCAGGCGGCCGAAGTGCCAAACACCGAACTGCGTGGCAATCTCGGTGACCGTTGCCGCGGAGGGATCAGCGGCTAGAAGCGCTTTCCGAATTTGGTGGAGTGATCTCCGGTTTAGATATTGGACCGGCGGTACACCGAAGTACCTCAGAAAGGCATCACGAAGTGTTCGCTCAGACACACCGGCCGCATTAGCGAGTTGTGCCACGGATAGGCACTCGACGTCATGCTGTTCAATGAAATCCATAGCCATGCGAATGATCTGTCTTCGGGGTACCACATAGCGGCCATGTGTGGGTTCGGGTTCAACGGTGTGCGGTGCGGCGAGCAAGTCGCGGACTTCTCGGAGCAGTTTCTGGCCCGCTGCCTTTTGCCCAGCGACTGATTCCAAGACGGCAGGCGCTCCCTGAACTACCGCTTCGAGCTGCCCAACGATCGATCGAAACCTCATGATCCGTTGACGTGACACTTGGAAACAACCACGCTTCGAACCGACAGCGGTCGTCAAATCTCCGTTTACGTCCGCCAGCACTTGATTCGGAATATAGAGACCACACCAACTCCTTGGGATGTTGGCGGTGGATAAGCAGAAATCGGCGCCCGGCACATCGACCATCAGAGAAAGGTCGTCAAACTGACGCCCATTCCACCACCATGCCGCAGGCGCCCGGGTCGGAAGGAAGATCGAGACGCCAGCCTCCCTCGGGGCCCCCTCTACGACCGCTTTGGCCTCCGCCTGCCCCCATTGAATGCTCAAATTGTTGAGAACCAGGCTGGTGAGCACCCAATTTTCACCCGCGGGCCCGAGAACCATCGCGCGCATACTCGCGAACCGAAATGCGTCAAAGAAAGCCTCGAAGGATGAAAACCTCTGTACGGGCATCCTGTCTTCTCCGGTTGATCGCAGGTAAGCGTGGGTCGCTAACAAATCGTCCGCAAAGAGCTCATGGCGCGACTTGTGGAAGCCACGGCCGGAGCGCCTATTTGCCGGCTTCCTGCCGAGCGGATAGTGTCTTTCCCTTAAAATCCCACATGAAGCGCAGCCTCACGTCCTTTACCCAATGAACAACCCACATTAATGTATGAACACCATGCAGCTCCAGAAACTGGCAAAACTACTAGTCCGCACGCACGCAGTTGAGTCTCGCGGAATTGCCCGCAGGTGACGTGAGAGGTTTCTTTCGACAATTCCCCTGGAGAATGCGGCCGGAGGTTCGGATGGTGAAAGATATTGACGGCGGCCTTCTCCAGCCGGAACAGGACGATTCTGGACCGGAGGACCTTGCTCTCACGACAGCTCAAGCCGGCAGCACGAGCGCTCGGCTTAGGCAACGTGACCTGGCATTTGCTGCGTCACTCGAACGCCACTCTGCATGACTCGCTCGGAACACCCCTCGGAACCATACAGGCTCTGCTGGGGCACTCATCGAGTGAGATCACGCGCCAGGTGTACCTGCATTCGCTGGCGGCCGATCGAAGGACGGCCGCGGAGAAACTGGAAGCGCATCTTATTGGACCCAATCGGACCCAAGTTTCGCTTTGGGGACAACTGAGGCTTCCAGGATTTGTTGGTGCAGAAGAAGTTATTGGTCGGGGCGATAGGATTTGAACCTACGACCCCCTGCGCCCAAGTACTGGTCGCACGAAGAATCAACACTTTAGCGCAATTTGGATACATTCACATTCGCTAGTAAAAATGCGGGTTTCCGCACTTCGCCCTATCTCTCAACTCAGCGCATCCAAACGGCCACTGGGCACAAAATTGGGCACAGTCTGAAGCTTGGATTCGACTAGTCCAAAAAATTGGATAATCCGGTGGATGCGATCTTGTGATCGACAATCAAAGAAAAGTTGTCCACGGAGGAGGAGTGTGTCGAAAGCAGCGACGCGTTTTGGCCGTTTCGATGGAAAAAAATTTTAAAAAACAATTGCCAGAAAATTTTCCAATGACGTGGTAGAGGACTTGAAATTGGAACAAAGTCTACCGTTGCATCAAATGGATTTGAGCACGGAGTGGGGCATACCATCTCAAGCATTACGACCCTCAGCAATCGATGATTGCCTCCTTTTTTGGGCGCCGCAGCGATGAGTGAATGGCTGTCGAAAACAGGCCAAAGCCGATCCCGATCTCCTTGCCTCTGAAATTGTTCGGAATTTGTAACGAGTTGACCCGCACCCAAGAATGTAATTGACGTGGCATTATCACGGTGAGAGACTCGCTGCGTCTGATTCCTTTCCCCCAGAAGGAAGTAACAGATGTGCCAGAGCCAAAAGATGTAATCTTGGCGATCCTCGCTGGTGCTGTAGCTCTCGCTGGGTTGCTTCTCATTTTCTCCGGATTCGTCTTGAGCCAGGCAACAGGTTTTCCGAATACCGTCGATAACAGCATCACAGAAAAATTTGAGAAAGCGGCCAAATTCGGGATCTGGCCATTTCTCTTGGCCTTAGGTGTTTCTTTCTGCTCATTCTATTGGCTCCTACATCCGGGCCACACTTTGTATTGCCTGGCTGTGTACGGGTTTATTGCGCTCCTGATCGGCACGGGCCTTTACGGGGCAATTCTCTTTTGGAAATACCTGTAGAGGGGATGGAGGAATGAGTCTCGACACTGAAAAAATACACCGGCTAAAAGGAAAGGACTTTCAAAAGCTGTACGACGGGAACGCTAACAAGTGGCAGGAAATGGTGAAGAAGGCTCGCGACTACGCGCGATCCATTGTTCCGCAAGGCGAGCAAGTGCGAGTCGGGGATGTCGTAGAAATAGTCCAAAATGCGATAAAGATCGATCC
>Ga0209698_10006636_pt1 | contig 12268 bp, 12 predicted proteins | sample LitLauG_LLR_2012_FD_187203 | JGI IMG/M metagenome (GOLD analysis project Ga0209698, IMG submission 187203) | Freshwater sediment microbial communities from Pennsylvania, USA - Little Laurel Run_MetaG_LLR_2012 (SPAdes) (version 2) | ecosystem: Environmental > Aquatic > Freshwater > Creek >...
GCGGGGGAGGGGGCACAGTTGCGCAGGGTCTGGCGGCCAGCGCCACCGGCGCCTGGCCGATCTATCCGACCATCGGCGGCGCGGCGGTCTCGGCCGCCAACGGTCTGTTCGTCAATCCAGCGACCGGCGCGACATTTCCCGTCAGCGGTTCGGTATCGGTCGCAGGCGCTGTCACCGTCTCCAACTTTCCAACCACGCAGAATGTAAGCGCGGCGCAATCGGGAGCGTGGTCGACGGGTCGGACCTGGAGCCTTTCGAGCGCCAGCGACGCGGTGACGGCGACGATCTCGGGGACGCCCGCTGTCACGGTGGGGAATTTCCCCGCGACGCAGGTGGTCAGCGGAAGCCTCAACCAAGGTGTCGCTTCAGGCGCCTCAGGCGCGTGGCCAGTTTACGCTACAGTGGGCGGCGCAGCCGTCTCGGCCACCAACGGCCTTTTCGTCAATCCCGCGACCGGCGCAACCTTTCCCGTCAGCGGTTCGGTATCGGTCGCCGGCACGGTGAACACGGTCGCGAGCAACCCGGCGCAAATCTATGCAAGCCAGCAGACCTGCAACATCACCGCCACCGCACTGAGCGCGCAGGCCCTCGCCAACGGCGTCGTGGTCAAGGCGCTGAAGAGCAACACCGCAACGGTCTATCTGGGCGGGTCCAGCGTCACGACCTCGACCGGATATCCGCTCGTCGCCGGCGAGTCGATCTCCTATGCGGTCAGCAATCTGAACGCAGTTTATCTGATTTGCCAGAACGCAACCGACGTCGTCGCCATCACCGGGAACTGACCCATGCGCCTGATCCGTCTCGTGTTCACGAGCGCACTCGCGTCCGCGACGCCGCTTGTCGACTTTGCTGAAGCCGCCGCGCCGGCGATTCCGCCGCCCGCGCCGACCATCACCTTCCGCTCCGGCCCGACGCTCGCCTGCGTCGGCGATTCCGAATGCGTGCAGGGCAATGTCGCCAATCCGCCGACCTCGCTATATTTCTCGACGGGAAGCTCGTTCCAGGTCGGCACCAACGCCAATTCAATCATCGGCTGGCTTGGCGTGGTCAGCGGCGGAAGCTTCATCGTCGACTTCGTCAATCAAGCCTACCCAGGGAACTATGGCGGCCTCTCCTACATTCGAATTCTGACCCGCGGCGTCGGGTGTCCGGCCAGCACGACCGTCACCGTCACGCCTTCAACGCCGACTGGCGCCCCGGCAAACGCGGGGGCGCCGCTTACCTTCGCCACCGACGCCAGCGGCAATACGCCCGTTGTCGGCACGACAATCTTCGAGCCGTCGGCGACAGCACAAGGGTCAGGTTATATCGCCAACCCCTCGTTCTCCATCAACAAGACCTGCACGACGCCACCCACTTTCGGCTATGCGTTGACGGGCACAGGCAGCTTTGGAGTCAACGGCGATACGACGCCGAACTGGGTGCAACGTATTCAGTCGGAAGTCTGTAAGGCCAAGCCCGATTGGGCGTTCAACGTCATCGGCACCAACGACATCACCAGTGGCGTTCTCACCGAAGCGCAGATCAACGCGAACACGCTCGCCGGCCTTCAGGCCGAGCAGGCCTGCGGCATCCGCACCGTCCTCCCGGGGATAGCGCCACGCGTAATCGGCATCGGCGGCTGGACGCAGGCGATGGATCTTGAGCGCCTTCGCATCAACGCCTGGCGGCGCAACCTCGCCCTCATCACGCAGAGCGGCGTTATCGCGTCGACTTCCGGTCTGGCGAATATCGGCGGCCTCATCTATCCCGTCATCTACGTCGACGTCGATCATTTCTGGAACGATCCGACACAAATCGGCGCGACGGCCGGCAATCCCGTTTTCGCCGAAACCATCGATGGGCTGCACCAGTCGAGCATCGGCGCTTTCCATGAAGCGCTGTCAGCGTGGAACCAGATGAGGACATTTTTTCCGCAAGGCGCGGCCAATGTCCCCAATACGCAGAATGACGTCTACAACGCGACAAGCAATCCGGCGGGCAATATCCTGGGAACGGTCGGTCTGTTCCTTGGTACGACGGGGACCGTGACGGCCCCTTGCACGACTTCATCGGGTCTGGCGACGAGTTGGCAGATCCTCCAAAGCGGCAACGCCGCGATGTCCTGCGTCGGGACGCTGGAAACCGCTCGCACGGACGGGCTTAGCGGCCAGCGACAGGTTATGACGATCAGCGATACCGGCGGCACGACCGGCGACAAGGTCACGCTTGCCTATTTCGGCAACATCAATCCAAGCGTCAGCGCCGGAGATCAGATTTACCTTGAGGGCGATCTGGACCTTTCGAATCTCAATCAGGTCGAAGACGTCGGCTGCCAGCTCTTCGAAACCAATCCGACCACGCCACAGGCCGCCGACAGCACGTTTTCAGGCAATACCGGCGGCTATACGTCGTCGCCCAACTTTAACAGCGCCACCATCGCCAAATGGAACGAAGCCAAGGCGCTGCCGGACTTCGGCGTCACGGCGACCGGATCGTTTCGCATGCATTTCCGCACCCCGCCGCTGACCGTGCAGGCCGGCGACACGGGCTGGATCACGCAATGCGTCGTCTGGCTCAACGGATCGACCGGAACGGCCACAGCGACGATCAGGGCCGGAAACTTCGCGGTCCGCAAGCTGAACGCCACCTGAGCGCCCGACCGGACCTTCCCGAACGCTCCCAAGACGCGCCTGATTGGAGGCTCCCGCACCATGTCAAACCTTACGCTTCTTCCTCTCGTGCGCGTTGCGGACGGGGTCCAGTCCGGCGAAGACTGGTCGCTGGCGATCGCCTTTTACCTGGACGACGGCGTCACGCCGATCCCGCTAACGGGCCTGACGTTCACGCTCAATGTCGGCGCGCTCGCGACGCTGACCTCCGCCTCTGGACAGGTCGTCGCGTCCGGCCCTTCAAACAACGTGCTGGTCATTTCGTGCCCGGCGTCGGTTACGGCGACTTGGCCAGCGGGGGTCGTCGATATCTCGTTGACCGCGACCAGCGGCGTCTCGACACGCGATCTGTTTGCTCTCTCGACGCTCGCCATAGGCGCCCCGCAAGTTGCGCGCATCACGCTTGTGGTGGCGCCCGACACAGTCCCGCAAGCGCTGGCCTCCCCGATACCCGCCGCCCTGGCGCAGGCCTTTCAGGCTCTGCAGCCCTCCAGCCTCGTCTCGACGCTGGCGGCCTTGCCGAGCGCGCAACTCTCGTCGTTGGCGCAGGCGCTCATCGCCGCGCTTCCCCCGCAGCGCGGCGCGGCGGCGCCAGTGCCTACCGGCGAGGCCTTCGTCAACGTTTCCGGCTATGTGGTGATCGCCCAATGAGACGTTCTTCCCTTCTCCTAGCGCTTATGAGCCTCGCCTTCGCGACGGCCTGCCTGGCGCAAAGCTCTCCGCCGGTCCTCAAGGTTGAAGACGGCGGGACGGGGGCCAGCAGCGCCGGCCCCGCGCGCGCCAATCTCGGAGCGGCCGCTTCGGGCGCCAATTCCGACATCACATCGTTGAGTGGACTGACCACCGTGCTGCCGCCCTCGGAAGGCGGCACCGGTTCGACGGGCGGCGTGTCGCCAACCGGATCGCTGTCCACTACCCCCGAAACGGTGATCAACGTCGCCGACTATGGCGGTTGCTCCGGCAATACGACGAGCGACACCGCCAACGTGAACGCCGCGTTTGCGGCGGCGCGCAGTTCGGCGTCGTATGCGAGCAATCACCCGGTTTTGGTGACCGGCGGCTACTCAACCATCGGAATTGCTTGCGCCGTCACGCAGATCAACGCCACCGGCTTCCAGAAATTCGGCGGCGGCGGGCGATTGATCGTCGACGACCTGACGCTGGTTTGCTCAGGAGCCGGCAATATCTGCCTGGACACTCTGGGTTCGCTGAACATTCAGTTCAACCGCGTCACCATCATCGGCTCTTCGTCATCTCCCCCGATGATTGGTCTGCAGGAAGGCAATACGTCTCCAACAACGCTCGCCTGCTGCATTCACACGCACTACGCGCTCGAAATCACGGGCGCGTTCACATTCGCGGGGCTGTATTCGGCGGCGTCCGAATCGACCACCTATTTCGCGCCGGTCATTCGCAACAACGGGGCTTCGCTGGGCGTCATCGGCGCATTGGGATCAGTGACCGGAGGCAGCGGCTATGTCAACGGCGTCTATTCGGGCGTCGCGCTGAGCGGATCAGCGACGGGGGTTGGGGCGTTGGCGACGATCACGGTCGCTGGCGGCGCCGTCGCCAACGTTGTGCTGACCAATCAAGGCAAACAGTTTTCGGTCGGCGACGCGCTGAGCGCGGCGGCGAGCGCGCTTGGCGGCGCAGGCTCTGGCTTCAGCGTCAGCGTCGCTTCCATCGGTCAATTTGCGATGGTGCTGGACGGGCAGAACCACTGGGGCGTCGCTTCGCCGTTCCAGAGCGTCAACTGGGCGGCCGAAACCTACTACACGTTCACCGAAAACAACATTGTCGGCGGATCGCTGCGCTACTACGGCGCGGGTGGGCGCGGAGCGCCGCTTTGGCTCGGCTCGGCGCCGGGGCTGAGGATCGTTCACGTTTATGCAGCGCAGGGCGCTCCGGGGCCTTGCGTCTATCTGTTCGACAACAACGCTGCCAACACTGTCCACAACGTCAACGAGACGCTCGAAGTGCAATGCGAGCTGTCTCCGGCGACCTACGATGTTCAACTGACGGGATCGAACCCCAATCCCATTGTCAACGGTCTGGAGATCATCGACCAACAAAGCACAGTGAACACCGCGATCCTTGGCGTCGACGCCGGCATCTCCAGCGTTATCGCTCATAACGCGCTAGCCAAGATCGGTTTCACGACCTCCCCGGTTCCGCTGTTCGCGTTGGGAACCGCCGGGCTTTGGACATTCGACGGCGAAGTCAAAATGCCGGCGGCCTTTCAATATAACGCATCCGCAGGCGCCTTTGTCCTGGGGGGCGCGCAAGGCACGCCCTGGAGCGGGGCCGGGCCTCTGGACTTCATCGGCGGCTACAGCGGCGTCTCGGGCGCTTATTCGTGTGCAAGAAAACTCACGAGCAACTATACCGGTCCGCTATGCAATATCCGCCGCGCGAGCGACTCCGCTGCGCTCGATTTCTACCCTAACGCGGCGGGCGTCATAGAGAAGTCGTCGTTGTCGACGTTCTGCGCCGGGACGTCCTGCTTCATCGCCCAGGAATACGACCAGTCCGGCAATGGCAATCCGGCGCGCAACACCAGTACCGCTACTCAGCCTGTTATCTTGATTGAAGGCGCGGGGCTTAACTACGCGATTTGCGGGGCCTGGGGCAATGCGAGCAATATCAGCCTGACAGCGCCCGCCAATTCCTCGATCAACAATCTATTCAGCGCCGGTGGTTTTGTGTCGGTCGTCGCCAACGATACGGCGCCTCTCACCAACGCAGATCGACTGATCTCGCGGGTTTCCGGTTCCACGGGTTGGGAGATTTCCGGGGCTTATACGGCTGGGTTCGGCTACCCGCAATTTACCCTGGATGCTTCGAGCGCCAACGGGTCCTGGGTCGCGTCAACGCCATTCCCCACGTCGGGAGGGCATATCTTCGACCTCGCCTACAATTACTCGATCGGGTCCGCCGTGCCGGCGTTGGCCGTCAACGGCAGCCCGTACGCCTATCAAAGCTCGGTGTCGCCAGCGGGGGCGATTTCCGATGGCAACAATCTGGTCATTGGCAATAGCGCGGCTGGAGGGTTGGGTTGGGCAGGCGACATCTGCGAAGTGATCGTTGCGCGACAATCCCTGTCGCCGGCTCAAATTGACGCCATTCGACGCAACCAGGCCGTGTTTTACGGCCTCGCTGGGGTTCTGTAAGAGCAACGCCGTCGCGAATTGCCCAATCTGCGGCGGCGGCGCCTCGACCCAGTGAGAGAAAGGCGCGTCCTGTCATGACTGCCGATGGTCAACCCTGGGGGCTGCTGGAATGGCTGCTCACTTTGCTGTCTACGGGCCTTGTCAGCGGCGCTGCGTTTGTCTGGCGGCTCATGATGAAAATTCAGAAGCTTGAGACCGGCCAGGATCGCCACCAGGACGAGATCGAGGCGATGCGCAACGCCAATGACGCGACCATGTTGCGGCTGGCGGAAAGGTTCTCACAGCTTCACGAGGATCACTTCCGGCTTCGGGAGGCGATGGGGGCTGTCCCGACGCGCGCGGATTTGCGCGATCTCGAAGACCGCCTAACTCTTAGGTTTTCGGCGCTCAGCGACCGCATTGATCGTGTGATCGACGCCTAAACCTCTCAGTCGCCCGACGAGTTCGCGCGGCGGGCGGACGGGTCGGTTGTTCGAGATCGTGACAACCTGCGCCTCCGCCACAACAAGGACGTGCTCGCCTCGAAGAATCCGCTGACGAAAACGCAAGGCGGCGCCGCCGAGCCCGGCGATACCGGTCTCTACCTCCAGCGCGTCGTCGATGAAAGCGGGCGCGCGGAAATCGATTTGGAGACGCTTGACCGCGAAGGCTGTATTGGCCTGCGCAAGAGTGTCGTGGCGCAGCCCCATCTGACGCAGCCACTCCGTGCGGCCACGCTCCAAAAAGCGCACGTAGGACGCATGGTAGACGCGACCGGAGAAATCCGTGTCTTCGTAATAGACCCGCACCGGCGTAAGGTTCGCAAGTTCAGACATCGCCATCTTCCGTTCGTAGGTCCCATTTTGACCGGTTCGGCGGCGAATGGTAGTCGCGCTACATGAAAGTCATTTTCATGGGCGCGCCGGCCTTCGCTGTTCCGGCCCTGCAGACATTGTCTCGTCAGGCCGTCGAGGTCGTCGCGGTTTACAGCAAAGCGCCGCGTCCGGCGGGCCGCAGGGGCCTGGAGACGACCAAGACGCCGGTTCATTTGGAAGCCGAGCGGCTCGGGCTCGAAGTGAGAACCCCGCCGACGCTGCGCAGCGTCGAAGCGCTCGACGGATGGCGCGCGCTCGGCGCCGACATCGCGATCGTGGCGGCCTATGGCCTGCTGTTGCCTGCCGAGACGCTCGCGGCGCCGCGACTTGGCTGTTTCAATCTCCACGGCTCGCTGCTGCCGCGCTGGCGAGGCGCGGCGCCTGTGCAGCGCGCACTGATGGCGGGCGATTTGGAGACCGGCGTTTCGATTATGCGGATGGAGGTCGGGCTGGACACCGGCGCCATCGCCGGGGAGCTTCGCACGCCGATTGATCCCGTCGAGACGGCGGAGGAGCTCACAAATCGGCTCGCGCATCTGGGAGCGCGTACGCTTGATGAAAATTGGGCTGCGCTCAGCGACGGAAGCCTCGCCTTCGCCACTCAGAGCGAAGTCGGCGTGACCTATGCCCACAAGATCGACAAGCGCGAGGCGTCTATTGATTGGTCGCATCTGGCCTTGCAGGTCAAGGACCACATCCGGGCGTTGTCGCCCTTTCCCGGCGCCTTGACGCAGATGCCCAGCGCGGAACGTCTCAAAATCTTGCGCGCGGAGGTCGTCGCGGGCGCCGGTGCGCCGGGCGAGATCATCGGCAAAGACATGACCATCGCTTGCGGGCGAGGCGCTTTGCGCGCTTTGCGCGTGCAGCGCGCCGGGCGCAACGCCATGTCGGGCGACGAGTTCATGCGCTCCGGCGCCCTGCGCGTTGGCGATTTGCTGGACGTACCCTTCGCCCCTTGAACTCAATCCCGGCCCAAAGCCCTGGCGCCGATATCGGTTCTGCAAAAGCCGGTCGGCCATTCGATGAGCTTTACGGCCTCGTAGGCTTTGTCACGCGCCGTTGCGAGGTCGTCAGCGAGCGCGCTGAGGACGAGGACACGACCGCCGTTGGCGACAATGCGCTCGCTGTGACGGGCCGTGCCGGCGTGAAACACCTGCACCCCGGCGACCGCTTCAGCCCTCCCCAGCCCGCCGATCAAATCCCCCTTCACCGGAGCGCCAGGATACCCCCTGGCGGCCATGACCACCGCCAGCGCGCTTTGAGCCGAGAACGGCGGCGCCTCATCGGAAAGCGCGCCCAGGGCGGCGGCGCTTAGCCAAGCCAGCAGGTCGCCCTGGAAGCGCGGCAGCACGACCTCGGCCTCCGGGTCGCCGAAACGCACGTTATATTCCAGCAATTGCGGTCCCGTCGGCGTCAGCATCAACCCGGCGAACAGCACGCCGCGAAAGGGCGCGCCGCGCGCTTTCATGCCAGCCATCGTCGGAGCGATGATTTCGCGCATCACGCGGGCCTTCAGCTCGGGAGTCATCAACGGCGAGGGCGAATAGGCGCCCATGCCGCCTGTATTGGGGCCCGTGTCGCCATCGCCGACCCGCTTGTGGTCCTGCGCGTCGCCGAAGGCGACGGCGCGTTCGCCGTCGCACAGGGCGAAAAACGACACCTCCGGGCCGACCAGCACCGCCTCCACGACGCATTCGGCGTCCGCGTCGTCGTCATAAATCGCCCCGACCGCCGCCTTTGCTTCCGCTAATGTCGTTGCGACGACGACACCCTTGCCCGCCGCCAGACCATCCGCTTTCACAACGATGGGAGCGCCTTGCGCCTCGACATAGGCGAGGGCTGAGCCACGGTCACTAAAGCGCCGATAGGCGGCGGTGGGGATCCCGAACTCGCGGCAAAAATCCTTGGTGTAGCCCTTCGAGCCTTCGAGCTGCGCGGCCTGGCGGCCAGGGCCGAAGGCGAGGACGCCCGCCGCTTGCAGAGCGTCGACGACGCCCCCGACCAGCGGGGCCTCGGGGCCGACGATTACGAAATCGACGTTGTTGGAGCTGCAGGCGCTGATGACTGCCGCCGAATCAGTCGGCGCCAGCTCAATCAAGGTCGCGAAGCTTTCGCAGCCGGGGTTGCCGGGAGCGACAAATAAGCGACCCAGCGACTGCGACTTGGCCACCGCCACCGCCAGCGCATGCTCGCGAGCGCCGGAACCCAATATCAGCACGTTCATCCTGCGGGCGTCCCTGTCTCGCACAATCGGCGCCGCTAGCCGGCGGTCCGCCTCATAGCCCGACCCGCCTCAGGGGTCGAGACGACCCTGTGTTTCCCGCCCGCGAGCCTCTGGCTCGCGGGCTTTTTTTGTTTTTGCGTCCGGCGCAACCCGGCCGCGCTTGCGTTAGCTGCCGCGCACCTTATTTCAGCGCTCCGGCCCGCGACCCAATCGCGCGGCCCTCAGGAGCGCCCGTCGCATGAGCCGTTTCCCCCGGATTTCGCTTGCCCTCGTCGCTACGCTCTGCGCCCTCGGGTCCGCAAGCGCCGATTCTTCCGACCCGGACCTCATCTTCCGCAAGTCTACGACCTTCAAGCTGTTGACGCCCAACGACAAGCTCGCCGTCTATGGCGTCGACGATCCGCTCGTGGAGGGGATCGCGTGCCATTACACGGCCCCGGAGAAGGGCGGCCTGATGGGCGCGCTGGGCCTGGCCGAGCAGACTTCCGACATTTCGCTGGCCTGCCGGCAATACGGACCCGTCAAGTTCACCGCCAAGGCGGCGCAGGGCGACGTCGTTTTTTCGGAGCGCCGGTCCGTGTTCTTCAAGAAAATGCAGATCGTGCGAGGATGCGACGCCAAGCGCAACATCCTCGTCTATATGACGTATACCGACAAGCTGATTGATGGGTCGCCGAAAAACTCGACCTCCACCGTCCCGATTCAGCCGTGGGGGTCGCAGGGCGACGTGCCCAAATGCGGCGATTTCATCAAATGAGGCTCAATCGCCGCACTTGACGACATAGGTCTCGTCCGTCGCGGCGATGCGCGTCGCGCCGCGCAAGCCGTAAGATAGCGCGTGGCCATGGCCATGCGCCTCGCACCAGGCGTCGGCGACGACGTGGCCGCATTCATTGCCTGACTCCAGACATTCCTGCAGGCCATAGCCGTCGTTCGCAGCGATCTCATATTCGTTCACGTCGGCCGCGCGTGCAGAGCCAAAACCGCCCGCGAGCGCGGCGGCAATGACGGGAAGAACGATAATGCCAAACCCTGCGAACTTCATCACACTCTCTCTAAGGTGCGGCTCAAATACATGACCCGCTGAATTATATTCAAAGTCTCTGAAAGTCCGGTTAACGGCGCTTAACTTGAGACGGTTGCTCCAGCGTCATGGCCCTCGCCGGAAGCAAGATCCAGCAGCGCCCTCAAGCTCCGCACGAGACTCGCGTCCGCAACGCCATCCACTCGCTCGGGCCGAAAGCGCCGCTGGAACGCCGCGACCACCGTCTCCATGCGTGCGTCATAAACCCCATTGGTCTCAAGCTCGTAGCCAAACAGCGCCAAAAGGGTCTGCAAGCCCCGCACATGCGGCCCCTCGTGCCCCCGCGCCGCGAGCGGCTCGGACGGCGCTGAAGGCTCGACCCAAAGCCCCACCCCTTCCAAAGCCAGTCGCGCCCACGGAAAAAGCTCGCCGGGATCGCGCTTGCGCGCCGGCGCGATGTCGGAATGCGCAAGGACCCGCTCGGGCCGCATTCTGTGTCGCGACATGACGTCACGACACAGGGCGATGGTCGCAGCGATCTGCACGTCCGGGAAACCCGGCAGGCCGCCGTCGTGGCCGACGTTGCAGATTTCCACGCCGATGGAGGCCGAATTCATATCGCGTTCGCCGCGCCAGCAGGAGACCCCCGCATGCCAAGCGCGGCGGCCCTCCGGCACAAGTTGCAGGATGCGGCCCGCCTCCTCGATCACGTAATGACACGACACTTCTCTTGCCGGATCCCGCAGCAGCGCAAGGGCGGCGGCGGCGGTCGGCATGCCCGTATAATGCAACACGAGGCTGTCGGGACGCGCATAGCCCCGGCGCTCGCCATGATTGGGCGAGGGCAGAACTTCGGCGACGAGCGCGCAATCGGCCGGAAAGACCGACGCGCGGCCCGTCTCGCTCAGTACCATTCCCGGCAAACCTGACGCCCGTAATAGTCATAATAGTAGTCTGCGCAGCGTCGTCGCGGCCCGCCGTCGCCGGCCGAAGCCGAGCCGATCATGGCGCCGGTCGCCGCGCCCGCGACGCCGCCGAGCAGCGCGCCGCCGGGGCGGTGGGTGAGCGCCGCGCCGAGCAGCGCGCCGGTCGCGCCGCCGATGATGGCGCCGCCGCCCGCCGCCTGGCCCTGCGGCGTGTCGCAGCCGGCCAGCGTAAGCGCCGCCGCCAGACCCAGCGCAAGGCCGGTCAGTTTCCGCATCATGTTCGTTTCTCCTCGCATCGCGCCGCCTTCGGGCGAACGGCCACAATCAGGCCCGCCATATTTGTCTCCAAGGCTGAACATAGCGTGAAAAAACCCCTTACGCCGTGACATAAACGCAACGACCTGCCAAACAGAAGCTGCTCATTTTGCGGAATTGCCTCGCTCTTGCCTTGATGTCGTAACCGTTGCGGCGAAAGCGCGGCGCGGCGCAAAGGGACTGGCGCCGAGAAAAAAACTCGTGTAGGAGCCGCGCAACGTTTTCACCCCGGTCCGGCGCAGCCGTCCGACCGGGCGTTTTTTTGGAGGCTCACATGGCTGTTCCCCGTCGCAAAACCTCGCCTTCGCGGCGCGGCATGCGCCGCTCGGCGGACGCGCTCAAGGCGCCCACCTATGTCGAAGACAAGGACTCGGGCGAACTGCGCCGCCCCCACCACATCGACCTGAAGACCGGCATGTACAAGGGCCGTCAGGTTCTCAAGCCCAAAACCGTCACCGAGGCGTAAGCTTCAGGGCTGGCAGGTTTTTCTTCGCCGGGGCGGCGCGCTGATGGCGCGCCGCCCCGGCCTTTTTGCGTTATAAGAGCGTTCTGATATTGGGATGAACCACCGTCATTGCGAGCGAAGCGAAGCAATCCAGCCGTTGTGTGATCGAAGTTTTCAGAAGTCCCGGCGCCCGTTCAAGCGCGGCGCACGGCGCCTCACGGCGAGGCTGGATTGCTTCGTCGCTGCGCTCCTCGCAATGACGACTTTTCCCATAAGCACAACGCTCTAGCCATCGAGCTGATCGACCCAGATCGGATTGGTCCACGCCCGCTTGCCGGCGCCGTCGATAACGACGATGCGGAACCAGGGAATCGCGCCGGGATCGACCCAAGCCTGTTTGATCGCCGCCGCCACCTCCAGCGTCGCGCCCGTCAGATTTCGCCCAACGCGCGAGATCGCCCGCGACGTTCCTGTCAGCAGCGCGATGGAATCGACGGGCGAGCAGGCGACCTTCACCTCTTGGCGCGACACCTCGACGTCGTGGATGCGCGGCCCCTGGCTTGAATAAAACTGGCCCGCTTTGAGGGCTGCAAGCAGCGCGTCGGGATCGGCGCTCTCCGCCTTCACTTCAACAAATCCGCCGAAGGCGTCGTGTTCGC
>Ga0209698_10006637_pt1 | contig 12268 bp, 11 predicted proteins | sample LitLauG_LLR_2012_FD_187203 | JGI IMG/M metagenome (GOLD analysis project Ga0209698, IMG submission 187203) | Freshwater sediment microbial communities from Pennsylvania, USA - Little Laurel Run_MetaG_LLR_2012 (SPAdes) (version 2) | ecosystem: Environmental > Aquatic > Freshwater > Creek >...
GTACCAGCCGCGCCTTCTCGATGCCGGGACCACGGCGCCGCCCACGGCACGTCCACGAAGCAACCCTCAGTCCCTCCCGTTTGACCGCTTTCCGCACCAGACAACCAGCCGGCGGGAATTGGTAAAATGACACTGTCTTGTTTTCGCGACGCGGTTATATTTTGTTCCTGTTGACGGTCTTAATTGGCTGCAAGCCCTCGCCGGCGCCGCCGCTGACCGTGGCCGCAGCGGCGAACTTGACCGCTGTTTTCGTACGCATGGGCCATGATTTTGAACGCTCCACGGGCATTGCTGTCGTCTTCAGTTTCGCGGCAACGGGCGATCTGACGAGGCAAATTGAGAACGCGGCGCCGTTTGATGTTTTTGCCGCCGCCGATATGGATCACATACGCCGGCTGGAAAAGCAAGGCTTGTTACTTCCGGGTACCGTGCATGTTTATGGGCGCGGACGGTTGGCTCTGTTTGGCCGCGCCCATTCGCTGCAGGATTTGGCCACGGACAAGATTCGTTTTGTAGCGATCGCCAAACCCGATGCGGCGCCCTATGGCCTCGCCGCGGTGGAAGCGCTGAAGGCCGCCGGTGTATGGGACTCCATTCAGCCCAAAGTGGTTTATGCCGAGAACATCAACATCAGCCGCCAATACGCAGTTACCGGAAACGCGGACGCCGCGTTTACTGCCTACTCGTTGGTGCTCCACGACCAGCCGGTTCTCATTGACCCGAAACTGTACAGTCCGCTCGACCAGGGGATTGGCGTAGTGAAGTCTTCCACCCACGAGGCCGCCGCCCGGCGTTTTGTAGACTATGTTATGGGACCGGAAGGTCAGCGCCAGTTGGAACAGAACGGCTACGATACATCCACGCATAAATAAGGGGACATAATCCATGGCGCCACTCCTCGAACCACTGGCTCCGCACGGGTGTCGCCTTGCATCAGGCGCTGCTCGCGTTTGTTTGATCACCGGTCTCTGCCGAAGAGCACGATGATGGCACCCTGCGCGCCGATGCAACGCTGGCCGCCAGCCTGCTGCTGCACGACGAACCCCGACAATTTCAGCGCATCGAGTCTATGATCGGCTAGTGCCCCGTTGTTCACTAGTCCAAGTCGGCGCAGCGTAAATCCTAGGCCAGGCGTGCAATGGAAGGATAGTGGTAAGACAGCGCTATCCGCCCGTGCGGCCCGGCGGATTCAACCGATCTCGCAGCAGCACCTTGATTTCGGCCAGTTCATTACCCAGGCGCGCGAGCGCTTCGTAGAACTTCCAAACAATAAACGCAGGACTACGTTAAACGCCATCCCGAAGACGGTCATAAATATGGCCGCGAATGCAGGCATGGTCAGACTGCTTCTACCAAGTTTTTAGGGAAGCTCGTCCTGATGCAGTTTGCGCCACTCCTCTTCGGAGATCACGTGAATCGGCGCCAGCTGTTTGGTTTGCAGCGCGTCATTGAGCGATGGCAGTTCCCGGCCGGTTATCGTCTGGAACTTGCGAATCACGTCGGCGAGTTCGTGCTCCAATGCGCCGGCCCGGGCTACCTGCGAATCGGTCGGCCGGCCCTCGTATCCATTTACGTCGCCGTAGACGCCAGCTAGAAATTCCCGCAGCCGCTCTTCGCCGGTAACCATCCCGCCCTCCTTGGTTGCGACAATCTCGGAGCGAATCTTATCCACTTCTTCGGCCAGCTTGAGAAGCTGCTGGCGTAGCGGGTCCGTCTCGGCCAGTCCGGCTGTGCGGCCCGACGCATCGTCACGCACGCCCAGAATCGCGTCCACAGCCCAACTCATGTGATTCAGCAGGCCAGACAGCCGCAGCACCAGGGCAAACTGTGCCTTGCGGTCCTCTACCGTGAACTTGGCGCGCGGATCCAGCACGACGTTCAACTTGGTTGTGTAAACGTGGTCGCCCTTGGTCATCTTCACCGTATAAACACCGGGCAGAACGCGTGGGCCGACTGAGGCGCTGAATGCCGCGCTAGCGGCGGGCGGCACTTTGGGCGGCTTCAGATGCATCGACCAAGCCGCCCTGTTAATGCCGCGATGCTTGCTGCTGGCCACCGTGCCAACCAGCTTGCCTTGTGCATCGAACACTTCAATTTTCAGATCGCCGAACATATGACGCGATTTCTGATAGTAAAGAATCTGTGCGTCGGTGGGACGATTCGGCCCGCTGAACGTGGCGTCGCCTTCGGCCCAGCCGCCGAAAGTCTCCATCCGTTGCACTACCTGGGGGACCGCAAGAAAGCCGGCTTCGGCGCTCAGCAACTGCGGCGTCAGCGCACGCAGAGGCGAAATATCGTCCACGATCCAGATGCCTCGGCCATGCGTGGCCAGAATCAAATCAGAGGTCTGCGGATGCACCACAATATCCCGCACCGCCACCGCCGGAAAGCCGCGGCCTTTATATTGTGCCCATCGCTCGCCGCCGTCCACGCTGATCCACAAGCCGAACTCGGTGCCCAGGAACAGCAGCTTGGGATTGACCGGGTCTTCCTTGATGACATGCGCATAGCCGCGGACACCGGCCCGCTCCGCCGGCAGCGCCGTCCAGCTTTTCCCGTAATCGGTGGTTCGATAGACATGCGGATTCATGTCGCCGTAGGTATGGCGATCGAACGTTACGTACGCCGTGCCTTCTGCAAAGCGGCTGGCCTCCACCCACGAGACCCAAGGCGCTTCCCCCACGCCTTTTACCTTGTCCGCCACATTGGTCCAGGTCTTACCGCTATCGCGGGTGATCTGCACGTTACCGTCGTCGGTACCCACCCAAATCAGCTTGTTGTTTTTCGGCGATTCGGCAATGGAATAGATGGTGGTGTTCATCTCGGCCACCGAATTGTCTATCGTGACGCCGCCGGACTCTTCCTGCTTCTGTTTTTCCGGATTGTTGGTCGTCAGATCGGGAGAGATTCTTGCCCAGGATTGGCCGTGATCGGTGGAACGGTAGAGGTATTGCGCGCCGATATACAGCGTGTTCTTGTCCGTCGGACTCACCTGCACCGGCGCGTTCCAGTTGAAGCGGAGCTTCTTTTCTCCGTAGCGCGCGTAAGGCTTGATGTTTCGCGTTTCATGCGTGTAGCGGTTCACCCGGCCCAGTTCGCCGCCCTGCGATTCGGCGTAAATGTACGCCGGATCGGAAGGGTCTTCCCACATCCAAAAGCCATCGCCACCGAACATGTTTTCCCAACGCGAGTTGCTCACGCCGCCTGGATAGGAAGAGTCCGCCACCCAACTGCTGTTGTCCTGCAAGCCGCCGTAAACGTGATACGGTTCCGCTTGATCGGCGCTGACGTGATAAAACTGCGAGACCGGAAGATTCATCAGGTGCTCCCAACGCGTGCCGCCGTCCTGGCTGCGCCACAAGCCGCCGTCATCAGTGGCAAATACGGTATTGGAGTTGTTGGGATCGATCCAGACATCGTGGAAATCGCCATGCGCCGAGTTGGAAACGGGACTGAAGCTCTGTCCGCCATTTACGCTCAACACTAGCGCCGTGTTGACGCGAAACACCTTGTTCTCGTCGTTGGGATCCACGATCAGGTTGCCGAAGTAGAACGGCCGGTAGATCATGTTCTGGCTGGCGTCCAGGCGAACCCAATTCGCGCCGCCATCGTTGGAGCGATACAGCGCGCTTTTCTCGGACTCGATCATGGCGTACACCACTTGCGGCTTGTCTGGCGCAACGGCCAGCGCGATGCGGCCATAGGGCTTGGCGGGAAGCCCCTTGGCGTTGTCCGCGGCGAACTCGGTCCAGTGTTCCCCGCTGTCCGTCGATTTGAACAGGCCGCTGCCCGGGCCGCCGGAGCGAAATGTCCAGCCGTAGCGGCGGAAATCCCACATCGCGGCATAGAGGGTGTTCGGTTCTCGCGGACTCATCGCCACCATCCCGCAGCCGGTCGACCCGTTGGCTCCGGCCAGAACTTTTCTCCACGTCGTGCCGCCGTCGGTAGTCTTATAGACGCCGCGTTCGTTGTTGTCATCCCAAAGATGTCCGGTGGCGCAAGCATAGACCACCCTGCCATCCAACGGATTGATCAGGATTTTCGCGATATGCTCGGAATCCTTCAGCCCTGAGTTATTCCAGTTATCGCCGCCGTCGGTGGACTTGTAAATTCCATTGCCGACCGAAACGCTATTGCGCATCCAGCTTTCCCCGGTGCCCACCCAAACGGTTTTTGTGTCGGACGGGCTCACCGCGACGGCGCCGATGGATTGCACCTCCTGGTTGTCGAATACCGGCGTGAACGTCGTCCCGCCATTCACCGATTTCCAAACGCCGCCGCTGGCCGAGCCGATGAAAACGGTAAGCCGTCCGCCTTCGTTGTAAGCGGCGATCGCGGCGATACGCCCGCTCATGGTGGCTGATCCGATATTGCGCGGCGGAAGCCCGGAGATGGTGCCCGCGTCGAACTTCACCGGCGTCTGCGCCAACAGCGCGGCTGAGAATAAGGGAATCATGATGGCTCGCATGGCGCTATTTTTCCTTCGCCGCGGGCATCTTGAATTCGGAAATATCCATCGGAACATTTGCTTCAATTTTCTCCACCGTGATTTTTGCCCGGTCATTCGGACTTTGTTTGCTGCCGCTCTCTATCGAGAACGGAAAGTAAACCTCATTCACTTTCTTGTACGAGCCGACTTCGCTGAATGTCTCTCGCACCGAACCCCGAATGAACTCCTGCTTCTCCGTGCGAATCTCGAGATAGGTATCGGGATCCAAATAGTAGTAAAAAATGTCGCCGTTCTTCAAAGTGATCTTGAGCCGGTAGGCGTCGTCCCCGTCCACGGTGTCGTGTCCCAGGTATTCGACGGTGTTGCCCTTGCTCTGATAGTCGAACAGCGGCCCGTAGAAATCCGCATCGTCCTGCAAATCGCGGGTGTCGTCTTCCCCCAGTCCTTCCGGGTCTTTGCGTCCCTGGAACGGAGAAATCTGCCAGCCACCGGCGCCGTCGAACGCCTGGATCTGCGTCATCCCCTGAATCGTGAACATCTGCCGCACCAGATTGGGCGCCATCGTGTCGGATTGCACGCGTATGGTCTGAGGCCCGGCTTGCAGTTTGCCGGTCATGCGCAACGAGTGGATCGCTTTGATCTTTTCGATCCCGCCTTTGGCTTGAAGGTTCTTGGCCACCAGGTCGTCAGCGGTCTGCGCCGCCAGACCAGGAGTCATCACGAGGAAAAGGAATTTATACATAATTTACTGCTTCTGCTGTTCCGCCAGCTTGGATTTGAAGTTCTTCTCTTGCAGGTCCAGATGCGCCTGATACCCGGCGGGATCGATGAAAGGATTTGCACCGCCATCTTTCAACTTGGCATACTTCTCGGACATCCCGTAAAAGGCGCCATGCGACGCTAGAAACACGTCACAGGGTAGCGACCGCAGTACCTTGAAGCCGCGAACGTAGTCGCCGGCAATCTCCGGATAGCTTTTATTGTTGACTAATACGTAATTTGGGTTCACGCCAATGCTGCCGAGAATCACCACGTCATATGTCTTGCCGTTGTCCTGCGTCTTGAGAGTCCACGTGGTGCATCCCTTCGTGTGTCCCGGAGTCAAATGGGCTACCAGCGTTGTCCCGCCCAGTTTCACTTCCTCGCCATCGTGGATCACCCGATCGATGGGGTGCGGTTTTCCATGCGGCGTGAGCCGGCTGATGGCCGGTATGTCCTGATCCATCACCATCACCTGCGCGGCAGTCAGTTCTTTGACCAGCGCATCGCCCTCCATATGATCTCCGTGAGCATGGCTGCCCAGCAAGATCTTAATGTCGGTGAATTGAAAGCCGAGTTTCTCCACAGACGCCCGAATCTGCGGCACCGTCGATTCAAAATCGCTGTTGATGAGGATGTGCCCCTCAGGCGTGGTGATGAGAAAGGAGCCCAGGTTCTCAGTGCCGACAAAGTAAATGTTGCCAATCACTTTATACGGCGGAAACGGCTTATTGAAAGCCTCCTGCGACGTCTGCGCCGCCAGGTGAACCGCGAAAGCGATAGCAAGACCCAAAACTTTCTTCATCGTTCAATTATCGTCCACAGCGTCCCCTCACTAACGTTCGGGGCTAGCGGTGGGTTAGCGGGTCGATTCAGCCCCGAACGTTAGTGAGGGCAAGCATGAGAATCACAAGCTCTGTTGGATAACCTATCTCGTGACATTTAGTTGCTACGGTACACGGCTTCCGGGTGACGAGCGGGGCTGGTTGAACGGACCCGCGGAAACCATCGCGGCGGCTGCCAGGAACCCAACCCAGCTCTACATCGCTATGCCAGCAAACTCGCGAAGTTACCCCGTATCAGTTGGATGTGCCCCGGGCGCAAACTGTTCTGGACGCGATCCTCGAAGTTTGCCAATTTCGCGGCTGGCCGCTTTTTGCCGCTCACGTACGAACCACTCACACCCATCTCGTTGTCGACACGCCGGGCGATCCGAAATGGGCGCTTTTGGACTATATTATTAAGCCGCCGAGGATTCGATGTATCCGACCGCGCGAGGCGGGCTCGCGGCGGAAGCACGCGAGCTTTACCCATACCGTAAGCCATCTATGTAGCCGATCAGCAGGGCAAGCCGATGGCAGTCTACGTTACGGATAGGTACACCTCAACCAAGTCGCTTCACTAACGTTCGGGGCTGAATCGGTCTTACCGGTCGGGGCCATGGATTTAGTCCCGAACGTAAGTGAGCACGCGGTCGGTTACACCGCCGACGTACAGAACGCGCACTTCTTCGCGCCGATCGGAATCGTGCTCAGGCATTGCGGGCAAGACTTGGTGGTGGGATCCGGCGGCGCCTGGCCCTTGGCGATTCGCGCATTGATCGCGTTCATCGGTACCACCACAAAGAAGTAAATCGCCGCTGCCACGAACAGGAATGCGAGGCAAGCATTAATGAAATCGCCATATAGAAACTTACTGTCGTTGATGGTAAACGTAAGCGCTGAAAAATCGGGCTTGCCCACAATTGCCGCAACAATCGGCGTTATCAGATCCTTCACCAGAGCGGCCACCACCGCGCCAAACGCCCCGCCGATGACCACCGCAACCGCCAAGTCGACGACATTACCGCGCAGCAAAAACTTCTTAAAACCACCCATGTGTGTATCTCCTCTCGTCTTTCAAATCGCGACGCTGCCAGGGAAATGTAGGGGGATCCTCACACCGGGTCTCCCCGTTCCGCGTGCAGGTACTATCAAACCTCCGCAGCCATCCGAAAGTCAAGACTTCATATACAATTAATAAATTCCAGCAGAGGCAGTTATGGTCACACAGGCGCTAGTAACCTGAAGGACGGGTTCTTATTGTCCGTCGGTCACGTGAATGCCACATTCCAGTTTTTTCCCCGCCCACCGGCCGGAGCGCGGATCATTCGGATCGGCCGGCAGCGATGTGCATGGCTCGCAGCCGATGCTCGAGTAACCGAGATCGTATAACTGGAGCGCCGGGATGCCGTGCTCCTTCAGATACTGCCAGACATCCTTGGCCGTCCAGCCGGCGAGCGGACTCACCTTCCATAGCTTTTTGCCGTCCGGCAGTGGAAAACTATCCTGCACCTTCAAATTCGCCCGCGTCGGGGACTGATCCCGCCGCAGCGCAGTAAACCAAACATCGTAGTCGTGCAGCCCGGCATACAGAGGCTCCACTTTTCGCAAATGGCAGCAGCGGTCAGGCGCGGTCCGGTTCAGAATTCCGAACTGCGCTTCCTGCTCGGCCACGCTCTGGCGGGCCGCCAGGTTTACCAGGTTCAAGTGCAGTCGTTCTGTTATTTGATCGCGATAGGCATACGTTTCCGCAAAATGATAACCCGTATCCAGAAAAAGCACCGGGATAGCGGGTTTTTGGCGCGTGATCAGATGCACCAGCGCCACGCACTCGGTTTGAAAGCTCGACGTAACGCATTGCGGGCCGCCGCGCGCCAGAACCTCCGCGATCACTCTTTCCGCTTCCAACACCGCTTGTGCGTTCATCAGATCCCTTCCCCTTCCTCGAGTAGCCCGAGGTGGGCAAGCGTGCCCGCCTTTTCCAGGTCCTCAAACAGCCGCTCCGCTGCCCGTTCCGGATCGGCGTTGAGCGGAGATGGAGTCTTGCCCGGCGCCAGCACCAGCAGTCCCGCCGCCCGTAGCGCTTCCAACGCGCAGTCGGGCATGCTCTCCGGAACCACCACCACGGCGCAGCCGTGATCAAAGAGCCGGCGCTCCAGCAATCGCGCCACATCGGCTCGATTGCCCGTGCGCACAATCGCGCCTGTGTGACCGAAGCGCAGTTGCCGCTCGGCTGCCGTCACCGGTTCCTCGGCCAAATGCCGTTCCGGCAAGTGCGTCCGCCGCACCATGCCCGCGGCAATCGTCGCGTTGGTCAACGGGTCGAGCAGAATAAAACTCCCCGTCGTGCGGTTGCTTTGATAGCGGTCGATATACAGCGGCTTGGCCGTGCGAATCCGCAACACTCCGATTGCGTTCAACTCCAGCGTCTCGGCCGGACCAGTTTCCAGCGTCTCGATATTCAGCCGGTTGACTACGGCCTCGATATTCGCTTTCACCGTCTGCACCGTGTGCTTCAACAACAGCGGCCTGGTCCGGTCCAGCGCTTGCTCGCTCATCCAGACGACGTCGGCTTCAAAAACGCGCGAGACCGTCGGCACGGCTGTCGGGTTCACCAGCATGTCGCCGCGGCTGATATCGATCTCGTCCTCCAGCGTCAAGGTGACCGACATCGGCGCGAACGCCACCGGCAGGTCGCCATCAAAAGTGGTGATTGTCTTCACGCGCGAGCGCCGCATCGCCGGCAGCGCCAAAACCTCATCCCCGGGCCGCACTGTGCCAGCCGAGATCTGTCCCGCGTAGCCGCGAAAATCCTGATTGGGCCGGATGCAGTACTGCACCGGCAGCCGGAAGGGAGCCGTAACCGCGCTGGAAACCACATCCACCTTCTCCAGATACTCCAGCAGGCTGGGTCCTTCAAACCAGGGCATGGCCATGCTCGGATGGACGACGTTGTCGCCCTTCAAGGCGCTGATCGGAACAAACCAGGCGCTCACCTCCCCAATCTGCGCCAGCACCCGCGTGAAGTCCTCTTGAATCCGCCGGAACACCGCTTCGTCGTAGCGCGGGATGTCCATTTTATTGACAGCCACGATCAACCGCGGAATCCCCAGCAGGTTCGCAATGCAGGCGTGCCGCCTCGATTGCGGCAGCACGCCATAGCGCGCGTCGATCAGGAGGATGGCCAGATCGGCGGTGGAGGCGCCCGTTGCCATGTTGCGCGTATACTGCTCGTGGCCCGGCGTGTCGGCGATGATGAACTTTCGCCGCGCTGTAGAAAAATAGCGATAGGCTACGTCGATGGTAATGCCCTGTTCGCGCTCGGCGCGCAAACCATCGGTTAGCAGAGACAGATCCAGATTCCCGTTGCCGCGCGTGGCCGACGCTTTGGCCACGCTCCGGATCTGATCTTCAAACACGTTCCGCGAGTCATACAGCAGCCGCCCGATGAGCGTGCTCTTGCCGTCGTCCACGCTGCCGGCGGTAGTGAAGCGCAGCAGATCCTTGTTCTGGTCCTGCGCCAGCAGCGCTTCCGTCGCTGAGAGTAGCGGGGTATCCACGTGGGCAGCCACTTAGAAGTATCCCTCGCGCTTCTTGATCTCCATCGAGCCTTCCTGGTCGTGATCGATCACCCGATTCTCGCGCTCCGAACGCCGGAAGCTCACGATCTCCTCAATAATCTTCGGCAGCGTATCGGCATCCGACCGGATCGCGCCCGTGCACGGACTGCACCCCAGCGAACGCATCCGGCAGCGCACCAGCTTCGGCTCTTCCCCCGGCAGCGCCTTCACAAACGGCTGCTCCAATGACACCAACGATTCGCCCCGCACCAGCATCAGCCGGTCGGACGCAAAGTACATGGGTACAATCGGGATGTTTTCCAGATGAATGTAGTGCCAGATGTCCAGCTCGGTCCAGTTCGACAGCGGAAACACGCGAATGCTTTCCCCCTGCCCTACCCTGCTGTTAAATAGGTTCCACAATTCCGGCCGCTGATTCTTGGGATCCCACTGCCCATGCTCGTCGCGGAAAGAATAAATCCGCTCCTTGGCCCGCGACTTTTCTTCATCCCGCCGCGCGCCACCAAAGGCCGCATCGAACCCGCCTTCGCCCAGCGCGTCCAGCAGCGATTTAGTCTTCAGCAAACCGCAGCAACGCTGCGTGCCGATAGCAATCGGGTTGGTTCCGGCGGCCAGCGCTTCTTCATTGCGATGCACGATCAGCTTCAGCCCGAGCGAAGCGGTGTACTCATCGCGGAACCGGATCATCTCCTGAAACTTGTACCCGGTATCGACATGCAACAGCGGAAACGGAATTGGCGCCGGATAGAAAGCCTTCTGCGCCAGCCGCAGCATCACGGACGAATCCTTCCCGATGGAATACAGCATCACCGGCCGCTGAAACTCCGAGGCCACCTCCCGAAAGATGTGGATGCTCTCCGCTTCCAGAGTGCGCAAGTGGCTCATGCGCAAAGACATGAGACTAGTCTACCAGACAAAGACGTGCTTGTCTATCGGCAATAGTGCAGATGTAGTATTGAACGTGTTCAAATTTGTGTTGACGCGGCACCGATCCGCCCTTATTCTTGAATTGAACATGTTCAAAAAACTTCAAGAAAGAGGCATTGCATGTACATCGTCGTGTCTTACTCGGTTTATCTGGCCATCAGTCTGGGAGTGACCATCTGGGTGGCGGCCAGCCTTCACAAAAACGGCCGCGTCTTCCTGATCGACGCCTTCCAAGGCAAGGTGGAAATGGCCGATTCAGTCAACCACTTACTGGTGGTCGGCTTTTACCTGATCAATCTCGGCTACGTTACGCTGGCGCTGCACACTTACGAGACTGTTGCATCCACCCGTCAAGCGATCGAACTCGTGAGCGATAAGATCGGCGTGGTCCTGCTGGTGCTCGGGACCATGCACTTTCTGAATCTCTACGTCTTCAATCGTCTGGCGAAAGCGCGTCGATCGGTCAACGTTGGACGCTCCGTGCGCGATTCGGATTCTCTTTAAGAGAAGATGTTGATAACTCGCACGACCTGACCGTTGGCCCGGCCCCCCGGGCGCCTCGTTACTTCACAAGCAGAAAGCACGGGGGACTGCAGGCCGAACGGTTTTGGGGCCGCTGAGACGACAATATTGATAGGCGGACGGCCGTGGACAAGAACCGATGCGGGGACGATCCCGCTTCGAACGGACAGAAGGCAAGGGTTCCCGGTGAAGCTGACCGCTGTTCCGGATGGAAGCTGAACGGCATTCCGGGATCAACCGAACACCATGGGAGGCAGCGACGCTGGCTCCTCGATTGTGCAAGAAGTGTTCGGCTTCCTCAAGAAGAAACTGTCCGGAAGCGTAGCGGAGAAGGCTGCCGCTAGCAGAGAAAGGGGCTGCGGGAAAAGGGGCGAAAGCCCTTGTCCCCGCCCGCGCTGGAGAGACCCGGAGCGCGATCAGCGCTGCGAATCGCAGTTGACTGGATTGATCAACACTAGGCCGTTAGGCGGGTTCTATCCTGCAAAGGGCCTTGCTCATCCCGCCGCATCAAACTGGTGCATAATGGTGGCATGAGGATTGCCCAGCCAAAAACAGTTCGCCAAAGCGTGAGTTTACCAGCTAAAGTAGCGTCGCAAGTACGCACAATGGCGAAGTCGAGAAGGGTCAGCGCGACTCGTATGCTGGTCGAGTTGATCGAGAACGGGATCGAAGCTGAGCGGCGGAAGCAACAGGAGTTTTTCGATCTCGCCGAGCGCTTCCGTAGCGAGAGCAACCCGGATGCAGCCAAACGTCTGGGTGACGAGTTGGGCCGCATGGTCTTTGGCGGCTGATGCCCAAGATCGAGCGTTGGGAGAATTTTCCGGAGGGCGTCCGGCAGCACTTGATTGACCGGATGCGTGACCGCGCTATCAGTATCGCGGACTTGAACTAACTTCGGCTGTGGGTCGACACCAAGCCAGAGGTTCCGGAGAGCGACTGGTACAAGGACTTTGGATCAATCAAGATCTGCGGCCGCCGCGCACTGGCAAAGATCTTCCTGCTTCGGGGCCAGGCAGCGAAAGGCGACAAACTGGCCTGACACGAGCCGTGCACGTTGAAGTGTCAACGTTGGGCGCTCCGTGCGCGACGAAGACTCTCTTTGGGAGATCAGATGATCTGCTACGAGGCGGATGGATTCGCGCTACGTTGATCCGTAGGGAAGAAGCGAGGTGAACGCCAAACCTGGCGGGTAATCGAAACGCCGATGC
>Ga0209698_10006639_pt1 | contig 12262 bp, 15 predicted proteins | sample LitLauG_LLR_2012_FD_187203 | JGI IMG/M metagenome (GOLD analysis project Ga0209698, IMG submission 187203) | Freshwater sediment microbial communities from Pennsylvania, USA - Little Laurel Run_MetaG_LLR_2012 (SPAdes) (version 2) | ecosystem: Environmental > Aquatic > Freshwater > Creek >...
GCGGGCGCTGTTGCCCACGGTAACCGTTGGCCTTCCTCCGCCTGCCGGAATCGGATCGAGCGCCACAACCGAGGGCACCAGGTTGGAGCCATCGACGCCGGGAATCACCACCGGCGCATCGCCCTCCATATATGCGACCAGGGAGTTTGTGGTTCCTAAGTCGATTCCAACAACGCGGCCAGTCAAGTTCGATTCCGCCATACCTATCTATTCAGCTCCCAATGTCTCTGTGACGTCGCGGACCAGATTGCTGAGATAACGCCTCCGGTCGAGCAGGGCCACCATTTCTTTTTCGGCCTTCTTGCGGGCAGCGCCATCACCCGCGTCCCACAACTGCCACTGATTGCGCAGGTCCTGATCCACTTCATCCTGCAGGCCGTCGAACTTGCGCTTTGCCTGCTCCAGACTGGCTTGGAGTTCCGGATTTGATTCACCCATCTTATGAGCCACGCGCATCTCTTCAAGCTGCATGTTCAGATCGAAGACTTCTTCCAAAAGATCGGCAGGCACACGTGAGGGGTCCTTCGCGGCGTCTCTGTTTTGGCCGCTGTGTTCTTCGCCGATCTCCGCACCGTGCAACTTCAGCAGGTACTCGGTGCGGTGCAACGGATCTCTCAGTGTCCGATAAGCATCGTTAAGCAGCGCGGTGTCAGCCAGACTCCACTGCCGCTCGTTGTCACCTGCGCGGGCAAAGCGGTCGGGATGCACCTTGCGGCTTAGACGATGAAACTCGTGCTCCAGAGCGGATAGATCGAGGTCCAACCGAGGCTCTAATCCGAAGACCGAGAAATAATCACCGCCTGGGGGCGGCTGAATCTTGCTGCAATGCGGACAGAACAGGGTGATGTCGTTATGCGCAACGGCGCACGACCAGCATGCCACCGGTACTGCCGAATCGAGAACTTTCAACATGACTGACTCCAGCGACTGACTTACGAGGAGAACGACGAACCGCAGCCGCAGGATCGCGAGGAGTTCGGATTGATGAAATTGAATCCCTGTCGCATCAGCGTCTCTTCGTAGTCCAGCGTCATGCCGTGCAGATAAAGAAACGACTTGGGATCTACAAAAACGCGAACGCCGTCGAACTCGTAGATGCGGTCGCGCTCGCGGGGCCGCGTATCGAATTTGATCGAGTAAGAAAGCCCGGAGCAGCCGCCTCCCATCACGCCAAGGCGCAGGCCGCCTTCTTCAGGCGAAACGCCTTCCTTGGCCATGGCAATGCGAATGCGCTTGATGGCGCGCTCCGTCACCTGCAGGCCCTGGCCCTGCGTACCACCAGCCGCTGATACAGGCTTGGCGTCTGCCGGAGGTGGCGCAGCGAAAGCACCTTCCGCCGGCTTAGATTCGATTGTTACCATGTTCGCCATACTTGCCTTTTCATTCCCAATTCCAGTTTGCAGGAGGATCGTGGAGTGACCCACGACCCTCTTTCAGGAAAGGGGAAGCCTCTTAGTGCGCCGCGGTGGCGGCTGCATCCGCCGTCTCCGCGACGCCATTCTTTTTCTTCCAGTCGCCGATGGCCGCGCGAATTGCGTCTTCAGCAAGTACCGAGCAGTGAATCTTTACCGGCGGCAGCGACAGTTCTTTCACAATGTCGGTGTTCTTGATCGCAAGTGCGTCTTCGACCTTGCGGCCCTTGATCCATTCGGTGGCCAGCGAAGAGCTGGCGATTGCCGAACCACAGCCAAAGGTCTTGAACTTGGCCTCTTCGATGACTTGGGTCTCGGGGTTTACGCGGATCTGCAACCGCATCACGTCGCCGCACTCAGGGGCGCCCACCAAACCCGTCCCCACTTCCGTGGAACTCTTGTCCAGTTGGCCCACATTGCGCGGGTTGTTGTAGTGGTCGATTACCTTGTCGCTGTATGCCATTTTGTACTCCTCCTGCGGGGAAGCCGCGTCACAGTCGTTAGATTCGCGAACCAGTTCGACGAATCGGAAATTCGATTGGCGCCTCGGGCCTTCCCTCAGGGGCTAAAGCCCGGATTCTTAAGTCGCTCTTGCGGCACGACTAAAGTCGTGCCCTGATACAAAGCGGAACGATGAAAAGCTCTCAAAGTCCCCGGTCTCTTAGTCCCTAATCCCCTAGTCCATAGTTCCCTAGTCCCTCAGTCCCTGTCCTTAGTGCGCCGCCCATTGAATCTTGGTGAGGTCGATGCCTTCCTGCACCATCTCGTAGAGTGGCGAAAGCTGGCGCAGATGCTTCACAATGTCGATGACCTTGGCGGCCACATAATCCACTTCGGCCTGTGTGTTGAAGCGTCCAAGCCCAAATCGAATTGAACTATGCGCCACATCGTCGCCGAGGCCCAGCGCCTTAAGTACATACGACGGTTCGAGCGTGGCTGAGGTACAGGCCGAACCACTGGAAACCGCTACATCATTAATGCCCATCAGCAGCGATTCGCCTTCGACATAAACAAAACTCATGTTCAAATTGCCGGGCAGGCGGTGCTCCCAGGAGCCGTTCACTTGAACGTAGTCCAGCTCCGACTCGAGTTTGGCTTTGAGCCGGTCGCGCAATCCACGCAGATACGCCGCTTCTGAATCCATCTCCTGCATGGCGATCTCGCAGGCTTTGCCCAGGCCGACGATGCCGGGAACGTTCAGCGTCCCGGAGCGCATGCCTCGCTCATGGCCGCCACCATCGATCTGCGCCGCGATCTGCACCCTCGGGTTGCGCCGGCGAACATAAAGTGCGCCAACGCCCTTCGGGCCATAAATCTTGTGTCCAGAGAGCGACAACACATCGATGTTGTCGGTGATCACGTTCACGGGGACCTTGCCCACCGCCTGCACTGCATCGGTATGGAAGATGACGCTCTTTTCGTGACATAGCTTCCCGATCTCGCGGATGGGCTGCAAAACGCCAATCTCATTGTTGGCCGCCATGATGCTCACGAGGATTGTCTTGTCGTCCATCGCACGCTTAAGGTCTTCAATGTCGATGAGACCGTCGGCCTTTACTGGCAGGTATGTGACGCGGTAGCCATATTTCTCGAGGCGCTTGCAAGTGTCGAGCACAGCCTTGTGCTCGGTGACCTGGGTGATGATGTGATTGCCGCGCTCGCGGTACATCTCAGCAATGCCCTTAATGGCCAGGTTGTTGCTCTCTGTGGCGCCGGACGTGAAGATGATTTCCTTCGCAGTGGCGCCGATCAGTTTGGCAATCTGTTCACGGGCAGTCTCAACAGCCTGTTCGGCCTCCCAACCAAAGGAGTGGTTGCGGCTGGCTGCGTTTCCAAACTTGTTGGTGAAGTAAGGCATCATCGCATCCAGAACCCGCGCATCAAGCGGACTGGTCGCGTGATTATCCATATAGATAGGCAGCTTCACGCCTGCCGGGACTTCTACATTGCTGGCCACAGTACTCATGCTGATCTCCATCCCCGTCAAGTCCCTGCTCCGCTCAGCGGAGGGGTAATTTACTGTCAAAAAACTCATTCACCTACAATGTCAGTGCAACCAGCCCATTCGTCTCACGAGCCCGGCCTGCAGGATGTTCGTGTTCAGCGAGATCCTGGATGCTAATGCTCTTCAGCACACCAGCGATAGTTTCGTTCACGCGCGCCAAGGGCTCTTTGATCGTGCAACTCGGGGTCAGTTCGCAGGACTTGGCTCCCTTTGTGCAAGAGGTGATGAAAAACGGCCCATCGATGGCGTGAATCACCTCATAAGCTGAAATCTCGCGCGCGTCCCGCGCCAGAGCGTACCCGCCATTCATGCCGGCGTGCGAACGCAGCAAACCGTTCTTGGTCAATAATTGCAGTATCTTGGCCAGCAACTGCGCTGGAATCCCGTAAGCGTCTGCCACATCCTTGGCACTCAAGGCGGCCGTTTCCGGGTGCTCGGCAAGGTACTTGAGCGCCATCAACCCGTAATCAGCCTTCTTTGTGAGCTTGAGCATTGAATATCCGACTTCTTCGGTCCGTGTTCAGTATACGACCATTTCTGTCGGGATTTCAAGCCCTACAAGCAGGATTTGGGGAGACCACACCCCGAAGAACTTTCAAGAAAGATCGAAGAATTGACAAATATCCGTTTTATTTTGCTTTAAAGGTCGCTACAATCTGGCGGAAAGAGCACCTATTCCAACCGATAATACGAGCGATGGCAACCGCCTGCAAACATCCCAAGGTACGAATCGTCTCCCGGCAGGAAGACACCGAATATGTCGAATGCCTGGATTGTGGCGAGGTCTTTGACTCCGAGGAGTTCCGCGACATGGAGATTGAAGAAACCGCCGAAACGGAGGACGTCTCCGACGACGCATGAGATCGCGCGCTGGACGCGCATTTACTTTGCAACGGAACCGTTCGTCGTCTGCGTGTGTCCCCGGCGTGACACCGCCCACGCGTAGTGCAATCCCGAGACCACGGTCAGGACAATCGTGGCATCTAGAGCCAGGGTGCGGAAAACCACGACCCAGGAGGCACTCGTGAGTTGATGCAGAAGCACGGCGGCTACAGCCGTCACTTGAGCCAGAGTGTTGGCCTTGCCAAATATACTGGGCTTGAATTCCCGCCGGCCGACCGCCGCATAGAGGATCGCCGCCACCAGCAGAATTCCGACATCCCGCCCGAAAACGAGCACCGTAACCATGATCGGAATCAGCCGCTCGTGCATCAGGACCAGAAAAATAGTGCTTAGGAGCAGTTTGTCGGCCACGGGGTCAAGATATTGACCCAACATTGTGCGCTGCTTCAGAATGCGCGCCAATGTCCCGTCAAGCGCGTCGGTCAGTCCCGCTGCTATAAAGAGGACGAAGCTTAGCGCAAACCTGCCTTCCAGAATGGCGTCCACCAGAAACGGGGCCAGGCAGATGCGCAGCAGCGTAAGCAGGTTGGGAGCGGTGCGAAACGGACTTAGTCGCGGGCTTGGATCGTCGTGCATATCGGATTCAAATGTACCGCAGACTAGGGCGCCGAATTCATACTCTGTGTGATTCCCGGATCGACATAGGAAGCGGCGGCCTCACTTCAGATAATAGAAAAGTCAAGCCATCTCTTGAGACCTAGATTCTGGTATCGCTGTCGGAAAATTTCCCTCCGCTCGTCAACGATGGTACATCATCAGCCATTCCCTCGGGAGCCTCGCCTTTCCTCGCCGCTCCGATGCTGATAAACTGACTTTAAATGTTTTGCAGGCGCGTAGCTCAGTTGGTTAGAGCGCTTCCTTGACACGGAAGAGGTCGCTGGTTCGAGTCCAGTCGTGCCTACCATTTAATTTTTTTATAATCAATGATATAGCAATACGTCGTCTTTCCGAGTTCGGCTTCTTTTCACCCAAGAATCACCCAAAGTCTCCTGAACTGCGGTTCCGGCTGCTCCGAAGATGGCATCGACCATCATCTGCTGAGCAGCCATTAGCTCGTCTGAGTCCGTTTGCGTGTAAACTTACGAACCAGAACAAGGAGGAGGAGACCTTGATCCCAGTCAATCCAACTATTCGCGCGGGATTCCACGATGAATCGCACGATCTCATCAAACGTGATCACAGTAAGGCCTGTCGGTACGTTCCGTGGGTTCCTTCGGATTGCAAAAAAGAATGACTGGGAATGAGTATTCTTCGTGCTCTGCATAAGTCCCATGCAGAAGCTGAGCACGAACATTTGAAATCTCTTCACCTTGCACACAACAGCCAATCCATCGAATTAGATATCCTTACATGCTGATGCCCGACCATGTGCCGCCGGCGGAGAACGATCCGGGATCGCTGCAATCGTTTGCGTTCTGCTACGGGTACATCCGCGGCCCCATCCAGTCAGTGAACGCAGAAGCTTGAGCGGAAGGAAGATCCTTGCCTGAGACCAAAGAGACCCGCATCCGGTACCTGATCCTCGCCATTCTATTCGTGGTCAGTTGTTTCAGCTTTGCAGATCGCTCGGCGCTGTCGCAGGCCGCGGGCGCCATGCCGAAAGATCTGAACCTGAATCCCGAGAGGATGGGTTATCTCCTGTTCGGCTTTGGCTGGGCCTATGCGCTGGGGCAACTGCCTTCAGGCGGCTTGCTGGATCGCTTTGGATCGAAACGCGTCTACGGCATCGCAATCATCTTGTGGTCGACATTTGCGTTTCTCACCGGGTGCGCGGGCTACGTGGGGGCGAGAGCGGCGTTCACCGTGATTTTCATTTTGAGAATCTGTTCGGGACTGGCGCAGGCTCCGGTGTTTCCGGGAAACGGCCGCATCTGCGCCGCATGGTTCCCGGCATCGGAACGCGGGCGCTCGGCGGCCATCTTCAATTCGTCGCAATACTTCGCGCTGCCGATTTTCGCGCCGATCTTCGGAGGGCTGCTCAACAAATACGGTTGGCAAAGCTGCTTCTGGTTTTTGGGCGGGCTTGGCGTTGTGTTGACGGCTGTCTGGTTCACGAATATTTACGGCGTCAAGGACCATCCACGCATCTCTGCTGCGGAGATTGAAACCATCGAGAGCGGCGGCGGCCTGGTGAACACCGAAGGCCAGGCGAGCGTGAAGAAGAACACGCTTACATGGGCGACCGTAAAGATGCTACTGAGCCATCGCATGCTGGTGGGAGTTTACCTGGGCCAGTACTGCATCACGACGCTGACGTGGTTTTTTCTTACCTGGTTTCCCCTTTATCTTTCGCAAGCGCGGCACATGTCGGTGCTGAAAGTGGGCTTTGCGGCCGCCGTACCGGGACTGTGCGGAGGCTTCGGCGGAATCCTGGGCGGGGTGATCTCAGACCAGTTGCTGAAACGTGGCTGCTCGTTGACCTTCTCGCGCAAGCTACCGATCCTGACGGGCATGGCGCTTTCAATGACAATCATCGCCTGCAACTACGCGAATTCACAGACAATGATGCTGGCATTCATGTCGCTCTCGTTCTTTGGGAAAGGAATCGGCGCGCTGGGCTGGACGGTCATCGCCGACACCTCGCCAAAGGGCATGGTGGGCATAAACGGCGCGCTCTTTAACCTGTGCGGCAACATGGCGGGCGTGACCACGCCGCTCATCATTGGTTATATCGTGGGCAAAACGCACTCTTACAACGGAGCATTGCTTTTCGTGGGACTCATCGCCTTCTGCGCGATTGTGGCCTACGGGCCGATTGTGGGGGAGATCAAGCGGCTGGAGCTGGCGCCGGCTGAAGCGACACAATGAACGACGGCGCGGGTGCGCACTGCTAACGGAACAGTCTGAGAATGTTATATCTGCCGTTTACGGCCCTGGTTCAGCAGATGCTGAACTCGCTGATTGCGGATGACAAAGGGGATCTGGATCACTCGGCGATTGTTACGGTGATTGAGCGCCTCTCGCATGTTGAGGTGATGAAGCCTTCATAACGGGAGACGGTTGGTTAGCCCCTTTCTCACCCTTTTATCTTGCAGTGAGAGGCGGAACGGTATCACAACTTGAACTTCTGTCAGTGCACGATCGGAGGATATGGATAGTCCCGCAGAGGAGATCTTTGACGCGAACGGCTACCTCGGCTCGGGAAAGAAGATCTTCAACGTCCACTTCCGCAACATTCGCGGGCTGCGCAACGACGTCGATGAGGTCGCTCCCTACGAAAGCTACATCGATATCGTGGAGGCGATCAGCGCTTGCAAGCAGATCGCCCATCATTTCATGTTGATGATGGCCTGTATGCCCATCGCCGCGGGCAATGTCGATCCCGGATCGGCGCAATCCATCGCCTCTCGCTGTGGTTTCAGCCGCGAGCTCATCCAATTCTTCGATTCGACGACATAGTTGCAGCTGATTTCAGCACACCCGAACCCTCATCGCTTCCCAAGTAGCAACGATCGAAATCTCGCCCGGATTATTCAAGACTAGTGCTCTCGTCGGACTTCGATTCTCAAGTGCAATGCCCTTCGGGACGATTCGCTGGAGAATCTTCAGGATTTTGATGTTCCACAAGGGCTGTAGCATCGGGGTTTAGACCGATTAAATTCTGAACGCCCGGCTGCCCAGTGCGGGCGCAAGTTTAAAGACCACCGTCGCTACAAGGAAAGAGCGTCAGTTGCTTCCGTATACCGGTATTGATGCCCCATGGATCGTGCTGGCCATGTCGCTGCACAAAAAAAGGATGACTTGCGCGATGTCCTCAGGCTTCGGCCATCTTGTGAAGTCAGCGTTCGGCATTGCCTGCCGATTCGGCAGCGTGTCGATGATGCTGGGAAGAATGGAGTTCACCCTTACCCCGGTTCCCTTTGCATCCGCAGCAAGCGAATCCATAAGCGCCACCGCGGCTGCTTTTGATGCGGCATATGCGGCCGCACCCGCACCGTGATCGAATGCTGCCTTTGCCGATACGTTGACAATGGCTCCGTCACCCCGTTTCAACATCGCCGGCAAGACCGCGCGCGCCAGCACAAAACCCGATCGCAAGTTGAGGTCCAGCATGGCATTGAGAACTTTCGTCTCCAGTTCCCAGAGCTTGATCCCGCCCGCATAGCCGCCAATTGTGTTTACAACGGCGTCAATCCTGCCGTGTCGGGAGAGAACCTGACCCACGAATTCAGCCACAGAAGGCTCGTCGGCGAAATCCAAGACATGCCCTTCGAGTGGTGCCGGGGACGCCGCAACTGCCTTTTTGAGGGAGGCGTATGCTTCCTCGTTGCGATAGGGAACTATCACCGTCGCGCCTTCTTTAAGAAATGCCAAGGTCACCGCACGGCCTAAACCACCGGTGCCGCCGGCAACCAGTGCAACCTTTCCAGTGAAGCTGATCTCCATATCGCCTCCGTCACCAGGCGAAGAAGGCCTGGCTCTTTGCAAACAAGGGAATGCCTCTTTGGGGAACAGGCAAGCCTGTTTGGGCTACGCTGACTTTGAGAACGTCGCCTTGGAAAAGGCTAGCAGTTCTCGGCTTGTTTTAGAATCAAGCGCGGCGAACGAGCTCCCGCTCAAAATTCTGGTCAGGCAGGATAGTGATGGGAAAGTCTGGATTTCTTACAACAGCCCGGCGTATTTGCAGCAGCGCCACGGCTTCTCTCAAGACATGATTCCGAACATTGCGGTGGTAGAAGCCTTGGCAGCCAAGGCCGGCGAGTAATTGAGGCGGCTAGATTTCCATCAAAGGCCTTGGCAGGCGGGTCCGTGCGCGATCGAGAAACAGCCTCATGCGCAGTGCCTCGGCGCGTTGCATTGCCACAAGGCGCATTTGCCGGCGGATATGGTCGCCGTCAATGAGGTGAGCTACAAGCGCCTCGTCGGATTCAGCGTCCCGTTCCAGCCGCGAGATCCGATCCTCGACGGTTTGCTGAAACCGGGGACTGATCTCATAGTTTTCGTTGGCTGCGTAGTTCGTAATCACGGCAGGCTCCTTGGCTGAGAATCTTGAGGCCAAAAATTCTTTTGCGAAGTGCCTCAAGTTCTTCCTATTGACGCCGATATTAACGAAGACCCATGAGTGGCGCCAGATTACCGAATTGCAGGACCTACGTAATCGTGTGTCTGAAAATGAAACAGGAGCGAAATGGACCTCGCCCGCGCCAGTTCTTCCCGTTGCCGACAGACGCCTGCCACGTCTTCCTATTGCGCTGCTGCAATGCCAAGTACCATCTGAGTCCCCGAATCCAGATGGATGTTTCGATTGGCTGCCGTCAACATGCCGGACGCGGATCCCGCTGCTTCGCCGCTCAACATCACTCCCGGGATTCCTGTCGTGCGGCCGCCGAGACTACCGGCACCGCTGGCCGCAGATCCCACACCGTGAGCAACACTGCCGGTAGCCTCTCCGCTCAGATTGCCGGTGGTCTGCATTGCGCCGCCTGCTGCAGAGCCGAGACTGGAGCCGACCTGGCCTGTCGCCATGGCCGCACCACCCGAGGTTCCGCCCAACAGGCCACCGCCGCCCGCATGCCCGCCTCCTCCAACTGCCGCCCCGCCTCCACCTAAGGGTGCCGAGAACGCGTCTTCGTTGCCCATTGAGCCTTCTGCCATCGCGCTTCCGCCTGGCACCACCGACTCAATTATCGAATGGATTGCCATGCCCTGCCCGCCCTTTAACTCCGCGCGGTCGAACTCCAGTCCCATGTGCGATTCGGCGTGCCCCTTCTCGTGCGCCTGAACCTCAGTCACGTGACCGATCAGGCGGGAACCTTTGGGGATCACGGTTCCATCGGCGGTCTTCATCTTCTGGCTGGTCTTCAGAACCACCGGGTCGCCGGTCTTTGCGGACTTGGAGTCCAGCTTGCCCTCGAGCTCACCGGTTACCGGCCGCATCTCCGCCGAGCCCTGACCCGAGCCGGAGGCTGAAATGTTCTCTCTGCCGCCATTGGCCGTCGTCGATGTGGCTGCACCGCCGCTTCCCTGCATCTGCCTTGAACCTGCGTTCGCGTTGATTCTCCCATTTGCCGAATTGTCGACTTGGGTGCTGCCTGCGGCAGTCGCCGAAGAGCTTTCCTGTGCCTGTGTATTGACCTGTTGAGCCATTACCAGCGGAATGCCTGGAAGGGCAAAAATCGCGACTGCGATCAGCTTCAATGTTCTCATTGCGTAACCCTCCGATTGGTTGCTTTCAAGCGTAGGTGAGATGGACTTGCCGGGTTAGCCGGCGGCTAGCACTCATTGAGATGCGGGGAAGTTTGCAAATGCTGTGCCATGTCAGCCGCTTAAAGGGATGACAATAGTAACGCACATAACTCGCAGACTCGAAGGTATTTGGACTGAATTCCCAGCAGAAATGCCGACTTTGAGGGCGCAGCGGTGCAGATTCAAGGGAGGGAAGCTTCTTCACTGTTTGTGTAATAGTTTCCCGGCCGAGCCGTCTTCGAGTTGGCATATCGCAGCGAGAGGTTTCAGATCTAGTATTGCGGGGCCATTGCGTAATAGCCCCTGCGTACCTGCACCTTGAGATCGTTCCCCGTGCATTGAACCGCGATCCGCCGGAAGCTTCCGTCTAGCTTAGTGTTGCTGGGCGTATAGCTGGCTACGTACTGAGTGCGCAGTTCGTCTTCGATCTGCTGGAAGGCAGCTTCCAGCTTCTTGCCGTTGTTGCCGACGTCGATAAGTCGGCCTCCGGTCTCTTCCGCAATCTTCTTTGCGGCCGAATAACCGTAGTAGCCCATGTTGAACCCGCCATAGAATCCCCGGTCGGCGATCAGAATCACATAAACAATTACGTTGGACTTCTGGGCCGCTGCGATCGCTTCGCCAATCTTGGTGCGGCTACCCTGATCTTCTCCATCAGTCAGAATGATCATTGCCTTGCGGCCGCTCTCCTGGTTCAGCTTCTCATTTGCGGCAAGATTGATGGCATCGTAGAGCAGCGTACCCTTGGGATCTCCAACGGTGGGGACGGTTCCTCCGCCCGCTCCCGGAATGCCTGCCGCGCCATTGCCGCCCGCGGTATTGATCTCTGCCTTGTTCATGGCATGTGCCAGCAAGTGCGGACTGTTCGTGAAGTCCTGCAGCAGATCCACATCCACATCGAAAGAGACTAGAAATGCCTCATCTTTCGACCTCAGCACACGCTGCAGAAACTGGCTTCCCACATCCTGTTCCAGCGGCAGTACATTCTGCTGGCTGCCGGAGGTGTCGAGCAGAATTCCCAGGGTCAGGGGCTGATCGGTCTCAGCCACGAAGCTTTTCAGCGTCTGCGGCACCTTGTCTTCGAGCACGGTGCAATCGTTCCTGGTTAAATGTGGCACCAACTCATTGTTCTTGTCCTTGACGGTAAAAAACAGATCCACAAGGTTGACATTCATCTTGAGGGTGGCCACCGCGGTTTCTTCGGCGGAAGGGGCCGGCGCTGTACTGACCGGGGGGGCATCTGGCGAGGGAGCGAGCTGAGCCCGCACGGCTACGGATGGTCCCAGCAGGCCGAGAAACAGAACTACTAGTCGGAAATGGATGCTCGCGCTAGGACGGAGGCTCATGCTTGTCATATAGACGGCAATGTGACTACTTAGAGAGCATACCGGAACTCTTTGTGTGCCGGCGGACAACCTGCGCTGCAATGGTGCGTCTGATACTCTGACAGGTGCAGCCCTGTTGGCTTTGCGGGCCAGCTTGGAACCTATGCATGGGCTGTTAAACGGCAGAGTGCGGGGTTCTTGGAGGATGAAATACCTGTGAAGCTTGGTTCTACAGCAATCGCGCTGATGGCGCTCCTCGGTTCGAGTCTCTTATTGGACCCCGGAGCATTGGCCCGGGCGCAGCAAACGACGCCGGCCACAATTCCGGATGCCCCAGCGCCCCAGGCCGCTCCGCCGTTGTCAGATTTAAACGGACCCATAACTCCCGGAAAGGGCGCTGCGGAACCTCCTGCAAATCCATCTGCATCTTC
>Ga0209698_10006642_pt1 | contig 12257 bp, 9 predicted proteins | sample LitLauG_LLR_2012_FD_187203 | JGI IMG/M metagenome (GOLD analysis project Ga0209698, IMG submission 187203) | Freshwater sediment microbial communities from Pennsylvania, USA - Little Laurel Run_MetaG_LLR_2012 (SPAdes) (version 2) | ecosystem: Environmental > Aquatic > Freshwater > Creek >...
GTCCTCAAGAATCTCATCCGCAACCGCCGCATGCCCGCCGATCGCATCGTAGGCATCGTGCCGGATCAGAATGAATTGCCCGTTGGCAGCAGCAATCGGCGACGCAGGATCGCTCACCTTCGACGGCGAATATTGCCGCGCCAGTTCGGCGAAGACAACCGGCAAGATCGCCATTTCCCAGAACGTGACCGCAATCTGCTCCGGCGAATACGAGAGCATTTCGGCTTTGTGCTCCTTGGCTTCCGCAAGTGCACGCGCCAATGAGCCCGGTAAATGAACCGTATCCGCGTCCGTGAACAGCAGCCATTCCCCCCGTGCCTCCCGCGCTCCGGAAGCGACGGCGTTGTTCTTGCCGGTCCATCCCTGCGGAAGAACTCCCGCTTCGATCACCCGGACTCCCGCGAACGACGCTGCGATCTCCCCGGTGCGGTCCGTCGAATGATCATTGACGACAATAATTTCGAACTTCGCCCCGGATTGCGAAACCAGCGATTCCAGACACGTCCCAAGACTCACTTCCTCGTTGCGCGCAGGGATAATCACCGAAACTTCAGGCTTCTTCGCAGATGTTTCTGTCACTGGCATAGTCAACCGCAGTCGTTCGTCGTCAGCAATCCAACAGAGTGGGAACTTAACGCGGCAACGAGAGCGTTGCTCTTCCACCGCGCGGGAATCCTTTATTATATCCGGGTGCGACGTCTCTCTCGTTTCGCGTGCCTTCCGCTGATCTTGATTCTCCTGGCCGTTCTTTCCGCCTGCAACAGAGGATCACGGCCGCCACGCATTGGCACCAGCGCTCCCGATTTCACCGTCCAGGACTCTGACCGCTCCGTAAAACTCAGCGACTTTCGCGGACAGACAGTTGTTCTGAACTTCTGGGCGACCTGGTGCCCTCCGTGTGTGGAAGAGATGCCCTCGCTGGTAGAAATGCAGCGCCGGATGAAGGCAAAAGGGATCACGGTGGTCGCGGTCAGCGTCGACGTCGACCAGAGCGCCTATCTCCAGTTCGTCAAAGAACACAACATCAGTCTGCTCACCGTGCGCGACCCCGACCAGAAGAGCAATTCCCTCTACGGCACTTTCAAATTCCCCGAGACCTATATCATCGACCGCAACGGCGTGATGCGCCGCAAATTCGTTGGGGCAGTCGATTGGACCGCACCCGACATCACGGAGTTTCTGAGCAGGCTATAGTCGGCCGAATTTCACTGCGGAGATACGAAGGCACGAGGAGATCCGGGTAACCGAACATCTTCGCTCGCGTCTATATCCGTGGATTTGATGGTCCCAGAGGGTATGGTGGCCAAGAAGATTCCTGGCGGGAAATTCGCCGTGTTCACTTCTGACAAAGGCCCCGCGCCGCAAGTCGTACCCGCAACCTGGATAAAGATCAATTCCCTACCTCAAAATGCGGTCGGCAGAGATCGGCTCTATCGCGCGGACTATGAGATCTACGACGAGCGCGCCCGCGATCCCGGAAGCTTGCAGGTGGACGTGTACGTCGGGATTAAATAGAAATCGCCAAGTTACGCCAGGCGCGACAGCGCTCCCTCGTAGAAGACTTGCCGAAGGTTGTCACTCGTCCCGGGAAAGCCCGACGAAGATCCTTCGGCGAAGAGGAAACCCACGCATCGCCATTCCACCGAAAAAATGTCAATGCGTGTAAATGGGCCTGATGACGCCAACGAACTGAGACCTACCTGGAGAGACCGGCCTGGTACACTGTTTTCCCTTCAAAGATAGTAAGCAGAACCTTCGTTCCGTCGATGTTCTCGACAGGTATTTCGAAAAGATTTCTATCCAGCACGATCATGTCGGCATACTTGCCTCCTTCGATCGAGCCGTTTTCTTTTTCCTGCATCACCACTTGAGCGCCGGCGAGTGTGAAAACTTTGACCGCCTGTGCCATGGTGATGGGTTGCCCGAGTTGGCCCGGAAGTTTTCCCCACGGGTCTTTTCTCGTCACCATGGCTTCCATGTATGGCCAGGGCGAGGGACTCGGAAACCCCAGAGGCCAGTCGGTGGCATAGGCGGTGACCACCCCGGCATCGACGAACTTCTTGATGGGGTACCACGTCGTCTGCATCCGTTTCTCGCCGAAGATGGATGTCAAGATCGGCGAATACTCGCTGGGGAAATATAAGGGAGGAGAAAAATCGGCAACCACGCCGAGTTCCTTGAACCTGGGGATGTCGATATCGTCCACCACACTGTTGTGAGCGATGTGGTGGTGCAATCCCGGGCGGGGATAGTCCTTCTGAAACTTCTCAAGGATGTTCAACACCTCATGAATCGTGCCGTCGCCATGGGCATGAAAGTGAAGCTGAATCCCAGCTTTGTGATACTCAAGTAACTGCTCCACGTGCTTTGGGTCGATGCCAATGGCGGTTTCGCCATGGGTCCCAGGGTTGTTGGTGTAGGGTTCCGTCAGCAACGACGTAAAACTCAAGAAGGTGCCATCGGCAACGACCTTCACGCTATTGGTCTTCACCAGATGGGACTCGAAGTTCTTGCGTTCGCTAATCAACTTGGGGGCATCTTCGTCGGTGATCACGGTCACCGCATAATCGTGGATGCTGAGTGTGGCCTGAACCCGCATGTTGAGCTTGCCTTCATCTTCCAGTCGCCGGTACCCTACTAAGGACCCTCTGGAAGTCTTCGCATCCACAATAGATGTAACGCCGGCCTGGTGCAGTTCATCCAGTCCCTTGCTCAAACCCTGGTACCAGGATTCATTGCTGGGAATGGGAATAAACTTGCCCACCAATGCGACTGCTTCCTCCGACAGGTAACCAGTCGCTTCGCCGGTCTTGGGGTCTCTGTCAATCACACCGCCGTAGGGATTCGGCGTGTCTTTGGTGATGCCGGCAAGTTCGAGAGCTTTACTATTGGCGGTTACATTGTGGCCACTTGCTGCTACCAGCACAACCGCGCGGTCGGACACGACAGCATCAATGAACCCCTTAGGCATTTTCCCATCGGGCGGGAACAATGCGTCATTCCACTGCTTGCCGCGTATCCACTTCTTTCCCGGGTTCTTGGCCACATAGTCCTTCAGCGTAGCCTGGATCTCGTCTTTGGTAAGGCTGGTGGGAAAATCGAGCTGGCCGTCAATTTTATAGGCGTACCCATAGGCCGGATGAACATGCACGTCATGAATTCCCGGCATGGCGAACTTACCGCCGAGATCGACCACCTCTGTGTTCTTGCCAATAAGGCTCTTCACATCGGCATTGGATCCAACTTTGATGAACTTGCCGTCTTTGATGGCCACGGCTTCCACCCAGGCTTGCTTTTCATTGACCGTGTAGATCTTGCCGTTTGTGTAAACCGTATCCGCTTCGGGCTTCTCAGTCGAGATCTTTGCACCTAGGCTGAAAGCAAACGCTACCGCGACAATCGTCAGGCCGGCCTTGCCGTTCATATGTCCTCCGTTGAACACTCTCATTACGACCGGCAGGGCGGTCTATTGCCGGGCCAGTTTGTAGACAGACTTGCCGCCCTTGATGGTCTCCAGCACCTTGATGTCGACAATCTTTGCGCGCTCGATGGTCAGCGGATTGTCGGACAAGATGACCAGGTCGGCGACTTTGCCGGCCTCGATCGAGCCCTTGGTGTTCTCCTCGAAATGCTGGTAGGCGGACCACAACGTCATCGCCTCAAGGGCAATGAGCGGCTCAACGCGCTGCTTGGGACCCAGCACGTACCCGGTGCGGGTGGTGCGATTGACAGCGCTGTCGAAGATGCGCATCGAGTTCGGGAAGGTCACCGGTGCGTCGGAATGAATGCTGAATTTCATCCCGTTCTCAAGCATCCAGCCCGTCGGCGAGATATTTTCTGCGCGCTCGGGCCCGGCCACCGACTCGCGATGCCAGTCGCCCCAGTAGAAGGTGTGCATGGGATAGAGGGAAGCAAAGATGTCCAGTTCCTTCAGTTCTGCCACCTGATCGGCGCGCAGATACTGGCCGTGGATCAGGACGGTACGACGGTCCGTACCCGGATAAGCTGATTGCGCCGCGCGAACGGTCTTGATCATCTGGTCGATTGCCGCGTCGCCGTTGGCGTGGGTCAGCATCTGCCAGTTGTTCTTGTAGGCCAGCGAATACCATTTCAGCGCGTCAGCGTCGGTGAATGCGGCATAGCCAGCATAGGTCTTCTTCTGTCCGGCTGGCACTTTGAAATACGGTTGCGTGAACCAAGCAGTCTTGCCCTGGGGTGACCCGTCGAACGTGAGCTTCACTCCGCCGATGCGGAAGTGGTTGGTATAAGTTCGCGACATCTGCGGTCCGTGCAGGATCGGATCGTCTCCGGTGGCCGCGATGTCCGCGTAGGAGACGATATCGATCTTGAATGTTCCTGCATTTGCCAATCCAGGGAGTGCTTTGAGGGTCGCGAGGTCGGTCTTTCCGTCCTGGGCGGTGGTGAAGCCGTTGGCGATGTAGCTCGCCTCGCCGGCCTGCATTTGAGCCACGATCTCTTCGGGAGTGAACTTCGGGATCATCTTGTAGGCGATGCCGAAGTGCGCATTTTCCTCCATCACGCCATTCGGAGTCTTGCCATCGGCCTCACGTTCGATCACACCGCCCGCGGGATTGGGAGTCGCAGCGGTGATTCCCATCATCGCCAGCGCCTTGCTGTTATAGACGCCGATATGTCCTGACTGGTGAACGACGAACACCGGCATGTCGGCCGATACAGCGTCGAGATCGTGCCGGGTCGGGTGACGATGCTCGGCGAGTTGCGAATCGTCGTAGTTCATTCCGATCACGACATCATGCGCCTTGACGGTTGCAGACGTAGCGATGAAGTCGCGCAGAGTCTGCTGCAGAGCGGGAATCGAGTTGACCGGGCCATCGGGCGCGGGCAGTAGATTGGCGGAAATTGCCTGCAGTCCGATGAGCGAGAAGTGGCTGTGCGCGTCCACGAAGCCGGGGATCATGGTTTTGCCGGCGAGATCAGTCATCTGAGTGGTCGAGCCCTTATGATTCTTCTCGATCTCCGAGCGCGAACCTACCATCAGAATCTTGCCGTCTTTGACTGCGACGGCTTCGGCGCTCGGTTGTGCGTCGTTGACCGTGATGATCGGGCCGCCGAAGTAGATCGCATCGGCTGTGTCGGCGACCTTCGGTGAAGAACTGCATCCCAGGCCGAAGCCCAACAGCAGCACGCACAAGGTGAGTCCTGATCTCTTATGCAACTGAATTCTCCTTTTGCTGATATGGCCACCACCCACAATGGCGTTGCCGTGAGGAAATTGAAGAGCGTGTAGAACCTTTAGGATGATTCTAGGGAAGGGACCTTCACTATCGACACTGGCAAAACTGCCAGCGGCATAAACACTGCCCACACCGCCCGAACCTCGCTCCCGTATGTAGTCCGTGCGAGAAATTGGGTGAAAATGCGATTGTCGCGTTCCCTGATATCGATGGGATCAGTAAGTTACTGAATCCGCGTTGGCCGTCTCGCTTATAATAGAAAGATTCAGTTTGCCCTCTGGACGCTTCTGAGCGCTTGCGCTCGTGCTCCGGTGGGGCTTCGGCCCAGATTCGATGTCTTCGAAAGCGACTCAGACAGATAGCATCGTTGTTCGCGGCGCCCGCGTCCACAACCTCAAGAACATCGATATTGAGGTTCCCCACAACACCCTGACGGTGGTCACCGGAGTGTCAGGGTCGGGCAAGTCTTCGCTCGCCTTCGACACCATCTATGCCGAGGGCCAGCGGCGCTACGTCGAGTCGCTTTCCGCCTACGCGCGGCAGTTCCTCGAGCGCATTGAAAAGCCCGACGCTGACACGATTGACGGCATCGCCCCCGCCGTCGCCATCCGCCAGAAAAACACGACCAGGAATCCTCGCTCCACGGTGGCGACCGCCACGGAGATCTACGACTACCTGCGCCTTCTGTTTGCGCGCGTCGGCCGCACCTACTGCATCAACTGCGGCCGCGAGGTCAAGAAGGACACGGTGGACGAAGTCGCCGACGCGATTCAGGCCCTGGAGCCAGGCACAAGATTGCAAGTTGTATTCCCGCTGCAAAGAGCGGGGACGGGCGCTCCCCAACTGGCGCAGAAGGCGGCACGCTCTGCGAAATCGAAAAAGTCTGCCGCTAAGGCACCCGCAAGTGAGCCGTTATCCGACGCGTTGAAGACGCGCCTCTTCGATTTACGAAAGGCAGGCTTCAATCGCCTGGTTCAGGGTGGGCAGGTCTTTGAGTTCTCAACTCCTGAGTCCCTGCTCGACATCAATTTCGCGGAACCGGTCTTCATGCTGGTCGACCGCCTTGCGGTCTCGGCGGACTCTCGCACTCGTATCGTGGATGCGATCGAAACCGCCTACCGCGAATCCGGAGAAGTCATCTTCGAAGTTCCCGCCGACGAGAGTACGACCGGCAGACAACTTCGCTTCGCCCAGCGCTTCGAGTGCAAGTCCTGCAGTATCCGCTACGAGGAGCCCGAACCTCGCCTCTTCTCCTTCAACAATCCCTACGGCGCCTGCCCCAAGTGCCAGGGCTTCGGCAACACCATCGACTTCGATCTCGATCTCGTCATTCCCGACAAGTTGAAATCATTGGCCGAAGGCGCGATCGATCCATGGACCAAGCCCAAGTATCGTCCGCTGTTCACCGACCTGAAGCGTTACGCCAAAGCTGCCGGAATTCCGCTGGACATCGCATGGATCGATCTCGCCGAAGAGCACCGCAATCTCGTTCTCAACGGCGAGGGCAAATTCCTCGGTGTGCGCGGATTCTTCCATCACCTGGAGCGCAAGAAATACAAGCTCCACGTCCGCGTGTTTCTGAGCCGCTACCGCGGATACTCCACCTGCTCGGAGTGCAATGGAAGCCGTCTCCGCATGGAAGCGCGACAGGTCAAGATCCAGAGCCGCAACCTGTGCGAAATCTGCTCCCTCACGGTCGAAGATGCCCTGAAATTTTTCGATCAGGTACAGTTGACCCCGGCAGAAACAGAAATCGCCGACAGACTGCTGCAGGAGATCCGCGAGCGCCTACGGTTCTTGAACGATGTCGGCCTCGAGTATCTGACGCTCGACCGCCTCTCCTCCACCCTCTCCGGCGGAGAAGCGCAGCGCATCCAGCTTGCGACTTCGCTGGGTTCGCGGCTGGTCGGCACGCTCTACGTCCTCGATGAGCCCTCCATCGGCCTGCACCCGCGCGACACTCACCGGCTGGTGAAGATTCTTCACAACCTGCGCGATCTCGGAAACACAATCCTCGTCGTCGAGCACGATCCCGACATCATGAAAGCCGCCGACCGGATTCTCGATCTCGGCCCTGGCGCGGGTGAGAATGGCGGCAAGCTGATCGCCGGCGGAACCTATGACGAGATCCTCCACAATCCCGCTTCCTTGACCGGACGTTACCTGTCTCAAGATCTCCGCATTCAACCGCCAGCCACGCGGCGCAAGCCCGGCCTACAGCAGATCAAGGTAAAAGGAGTCCGCGCCAATAATCTGAAGAACGTCGACATTAACATTCCCCTCGGCATGCTGGTGGCGATCACCGGCGTCTCGGGATCGGGCAAGTCCACGCTGCTCCACCACGTCATCTACAAGGCGCTCGCGCAGGCCAAGCAACAGTCGGGCAACGGCAGTGGCGCAGCCGCGACCACCTCCGCAACCTGGGAAAGCCTCGAAGGCGATCAGCACATCGATGAAGTCGTTCTGGTCGATCAGTCTCCGATCGGCCGCACCCCGCGCTCCAATCCCGTGACCTACATCAAAGCCTTCGACGCCATTCGCGACCTCTTCGCTTCCCTGCCCGAAGCCAAGAAACGAGGCTTCAGCGCCGGACATTTCTCCTTCAACATTCCCGGCGGACGTTGCGAGGTCTGTCAGGGAGACGGCACCGTCACCGTCGAAATGCAGTTCCTGGCCGACGTCGAGCTGATTTGCGAAGAATGCAAAGGCACGCGCTATAAACCCCAGGTGCTCGAGGTGCGCTATCGCGGCAAAAATATCCATGAGGTTCTGAACCTCACCGTCAAAGAGGCCCTGAAGTTCTTCGCTGAGGCCCCCAAAGTCACCGAAAAGCTGCGCTCTCTCGAAGAAGTCGGCCTCGGATATCTGCGGCTCGGTCAGTCGGCAACGACGCTGTCCGGCGGCGAAGCCCAGCGCATGAAGCTGGCTGCCCACCTGCAGCCGGCCACGCGCGAGGCCGGCAGATCCGGCAGCGGCGAAAAAACAAAGCGCCGCCGGCTTTACATCTTCGACGAACCTACAACCGGCCTGCATTTTGACGACGTCAGCAAACTCCTGGCCGCCTTTCGCCGTCTGATTGACGTAGGGGGCTCGATTGTCGTCATCGAGCACAATCTGGAAGTGATCAAAACAGCCGACTGGGTCATCGACCTCGGCCCCGAAGGCGGAAATCGCGGCGGCAAAATTGTCGGCGTCGGACCCCCAGAGGCGATTGCCAAGCTGCCCGGTTCGTACACGGGCAAATATCTGGCGCGAGTACTGGCTGGCAATGGAGCATCAGGCTCGAATGGGCGTGGCTAGCCGAATCTTCGCGGTGGTCTTCCTGGGCGCGGCTTCAGGGCTACTCGCGCTCTCTGCAAATGTTCGCATAACAGGTTTTCAAAGGGCACGGCTTTCAGCCGTGCCGTTAAACGACCGCGAAAAATCCTGGGCTTTAGCCCCTGAGGGCATGATGCATAGCCTCGTAAGGATTTATCAGGCCAGTTGTAACGCCCCTGCTGGCCAGGCGCAAGACTCCGAAGAATCCTCCTCCAGCCAGCAGGCACACCGCAAACCCAGCCAGAACACTCGGCACACCACGGTTTCCGAAGAAGTGCCCCCATCTCCCGAACTCACAAAGGCCGAAGCACTCATTCAAGGCAAGAACTACGCCGAAGCCGAACCGCTGTTGCGGAAGGCAGTCGAGACGGATCCAGGCAGCTACGTCGCCTGGTTCGATCTCGGCTTCGTTGAGAATGCGCTCGGCAAAACCGACGACTCCATCGCCGCCTACCGCAAATCAGTGTCCGCCAAGCCTGACGTCTTCGAGTCGAACCTGAACCTAGGCCTGCAGCTCGCCAAGAGCGGCCAGGATGATGCCGAGCAATTCCTGCGTGCGGCTACGCAACTAAAGCCCACCAGCCACGTTGCCGAAGGCAAAGCCCGCGCCTGGATCTCGCTGGCGCATGTCATCGAAGCCAAAAAGCCGGACGAAGCAGTCGCCGCATACCGTCAGGCATCCTTGTTGCAACCCAAAGATCCAGAACCGCACCTGGCCGCCGGACTTTTGCTGGAAAAACAAAACCAATTCTCCGAGGCTGAGAGCGAGTACAAACAGGCCCTTACCATCGATCCTGCATCCTCGGATGCAATCACGGGGCTCGCCAACATCTACATGCGCGGCCGCCGTTTTCCCGAGGCTGCCACCGAGTTGCGGAAACTGGTCGCGTTGCATCCCGAGCTAGCCGCCGCCCACATCCAGTTAGGCCGCGTCCTCGCCGCGGATAGCAAGCCTGATGATGCGATCACCGAACTCGAAACCGCCGCCAAGCTGGCTCCCGCCGACGTTTCCGTGCAACGCGATCTGGCCGAGCTATACACCACCGCTGGAAAATACGAGAAGGCCGGAGCGGAATATCGCGCCCTCCTGGCCGCCCATCCCGATGACGCGGAACTGCACCACGAACTCGGCAAAACCCTGCTGCGCCAGAAGAAGTTTGTTGACGCGCAACAGGAGTTCCTGACGGCCGTAAAGCTTAAGCCAGACTTGGGGACCGCCTACGGCGATCTGGCATTCGCGGCCAGCGAAAACCATGACTACGCCCTGTCCCTCAAAGCCCTGGACGCGCGATCGAAACTTCTCCCGGAAATCTCCATCACCTATTTCCTCCGGGCGTCGGCGTACGATCATCTGCGGGATGTCAAAAAAGCGGTGGCGAACTATCACCTCTTCCTCGAAGGGGCGCACGGGAAGTATCCTGATCAGGAGTGGCAGGCGAAGCATCGATTGATCGCCCTCGAACCGAAGAAGTGAGCAGTGGATATCTTGGTCATGCTTGGGGTGCATGTCTCAGTGGAGTGCGCGGTAGGATCGGGACGGGACTCTGTGCCTTCGTCCGCGAATTGGACTGGCTCGCCGATGAAACCCCAGAGGGTGCCCCATCCTTGTCGCGTTTTGTGCGACAGGGTGGGGATTTTGACTTTTTCACAAGGTTTCGGATGTTTCGACGGACCGAAGTCGAAGGGTCCTTGTGGGTACCTTGGCCCTCAAGCCCTCGGCTCCAGACTTGGGCTTCGAGTATCGAACGTACTCCTGCTAGCCATAGTCCTCGCCGGAAGCCTGGCAAATGCACGGACGGAACCCACGGTAGAAGAGCTCAAGGCCCGCATTTCTTCAGCAAATGTTGCCGACAAGGCCAAGATTTGCGTCGAGATTGCCGAGAAGCAATTGACCGCCGCCGACAAGCTCTACGCGGCCGACGATATGGAGAAAGCGCAATCGAGCCTGACCGATGTGGTGGCTTTTTCTGAACTCGCCCGAGACTACTCCCTCCAGTCCCACAAGCATCAAAAACAGACGGAAATCGCCATTCGGACCATGACCCGCAAACTGAATGACTTGCTGCACGTGGTTGGCCGCGAAGAGCAAGGCCCGGTAAAAGAAGCGATAAAACACCTGGAGCGCGTGCGCGACGATCTGCTCGCGGCCATGTTTCCCAAAGGTGCCAAATGAAAATTTACCTTTTCCTTTGCGGACTTCTTCTGCCGTTGTTTGCTCCAAACTCGTCGCTAGCGCAGCGGCATCGCGATCCGCTCACGCAAGAGGAAATCAATCAGGTACGCGACACCAGCTGGGAGCCGAAGTTGCGCTTGCCTCTCTACCTGCAGTTTGCGCGTGCGCGGCTGGTCAAGCTGGAGGAGATCAGAAGCGATCCCAAGACGAAAGATCGCGCCCGGCAGACTCACGACCTGCTCGACGATTTCCAGCTCCTCTACGACGAACTGAACGACAACATCGATACCTACGTCGACCGCAAGAACGACATCCGCAAACCCCTGAAACTGATTGTCGATGCGGACACCGAATTCCAGGCCAAGCTGCGCGCACTGAAAGACGCGGCGAACGTCTCGCCGGCCGAGGTACAGCAGTACGAATTTGTTCTCAATAACGCGATCGAAACCGTCGACAGTTCCGTAGAGGACCATCGCAAGCTGCTTGAAGATCAGGAGGAACTGGCGAAACACAAGAAGCTGATTAAGGATCCCTCGAAGGGGACCGGCGTGAGCCCGGAGTAGCGAAAGGCTGAGGTCCGAAGTCTGAGGTCCGAGGTCCGATACTCCGTGCTAACCTAACTTCACCGTGCGTGCCGGTCTCCTCGAAATCTTTCAGGAAACTTACAACGAACTCGTACCCGGCACTTCCCTGCCTGATTTGAAAATCGAGTTCTTCGCCTTCGCCAACGTCAATAACACGATCCGCCTGCGCACCGGGCGCCTGCTGGTCCGCCTCTCAGATCTGCTGGAAGGCGCACCCGAGACGGTTCTGAAGGCCATCGCGCACATTCTGCTGGCGAAGATGTACCGCCGCCCTATCGATCGCGGCCACGCCGCCCGCTATCGCAAGTATGTCGCCAGCCACGAAATCGTCCGCAAGGCGCACCTGGTCCGCCAGCTGCGTGGCCGCAAGCTTCTGCGCTCTCCGCGAGGACACTTCTACGATCTCGACGCAGTCTTCGAAGACCTTAACACCCGCTTCTTTCATGGCCTGATGGCCCGTCCGCGCATGAGCTGGAGCCAGACCAAAACCCGCCGCATTCTCGGCCATTACGACCCCGCGCACAACGCCATCATCATCAGCCGCCTCTTCGATCATCCCGGCATCCCGCGGTACGTGCTGGAATACATCGTCTACCACGAGATGCTCCACCTGAAGCATCCCGTGAAGCTGCGCGGCAGCCGCCGTTGCGTCCACTCGCCGGAGTTTCAGGCCGAGGAAAAGCTTTTTCCGAAAGCGGCGGAGGCGGATGCGTTTCTAAAAAGGTTATGAGCGCTGTCGCGAAGTTCGCGCGGTCCATGCTAAGCAGCGCTTTGCTCTCAAAGGTTGAGCGCCGGAATGACCGCATGGCGAGGGGGAATAGGCCAAGTGTCACTGCAGCCTGTCCGCGATATAGATGGCGTACAGTCCGCGCCTGTGACGATACGCTGCCGTCTTACCACCAGCGGATGTGACCATGCGCGCATACATGGAACCCAGCATCGCCAAAGGCTCGACGGTCTGAACCA
>Ga0209698_10006644_pt1 | contig 12254 bp, 13 predicted proteins | sample LitLauG_LLR_2012_FD_187203 | JGI IMG/M metagenome (GOLD analysis project Ga0209698, IMG submission 187203) | Freshwater sediment microbial communities from Pennsylvania, USA - Little Laurel Run_MetaG_LLR_2012 (SPAdes) (version 2) | ecosystem: Environmental > Aquatic > Freshwater > Creek >...
GCCCTCATCATCAGCCACGGGCATGTGGACCATTACGGAGGCTTGCTCGATGTGGCCCGGAGCCTCCAAGGACGCGCCAAACCAGGGCTCACCCTCTATGCAGGAGGACGCGATACGTTCTGCCACCGCTGGGTCGTGCAACCGGACGGGAAAAAGCTTGACTACGGTGAACTAAAGCGGGATGAACTGGAAGGACGGGGGTTAAATGTCGTGCTCGCGGAGGAGCCGACCACAGTGGCTGGCCACGCGATCACCTCAGGTCACATCCCGCGAGTCACCGATTTCGAGATGTCTCCACCGGCAGCTCGACTTGAAGTCGGCGCCACCGGTTCGGCCTGCGAGGCCACCTTTCATTTCCCTCCCGGCACGGTAAAGATTGAAGCTAAGCCGGGTGACTTGGTGAAGGACATCTTCTGGGGAGAGCACGCCACCGCATACAACGTGAAGGACCGGGGACTAGTCGTGATCTCATCGTGCGGCCATGCGGGCATCATCAACTCAGTCCGCCAGATTCAGAAGTCCACCAGGATCGAGAAAGTGCACGCCGTGGTTGGCGGGTGGCACTTGGCCCCGTATCCTGATGAAGTCATCGCCAAGACCGTGGAAGCCTTGAAGGAGATCAACCCGGACTACCTGATTCCCATGCACTGCACTGGCTTCCGCACCATGATGGCAGTCCAACAAGAGATGCCACAGAAACTCATTATGCCTTCCACGGGCACGAGCGTGGTCTTCGGCGGCTAGCTCCGATTCCGCCTGGACGAAAAAAATCGCCTGACGGTAGGTGCGGTCCACTAGTCACCTTGTCGGTTATTCCTGGATCACGGGCAAGCCGGAAGTTAAACCATAGTGATCAAGCAAAAGCAATTGCTGGTCTACGCGGTTCAAGAGGTCGGATGGGTATACCTGTAATTCGCTGAAAGCGGGTTCGATTCTAATTGGTGGCCCAGAGAAGGTTAGAAGCCCGCAGACCTCAGACTGGATTCTTACGTCAGCCCGAGATCTGCGAGCTCAGAAGCAATCACGCACTCGTTCCCACCGGAGCAGTTACTGTGCGTCCAGGACCGTAACCGCCGCCGGCGTAGGCTGCAGGCGGGCAGTAACCCCGGCCGTAGCCATATCCAGTCCGGCTTGTACGTTCCGAGGAGTGAAGTTCACAAACGACTTCGTCAGCACGATGTACTGTCCCGTTTGCGGATCCTTTTGGGAAGTCTTTGCGCTGATGGTCAAGGCGACGTTGGGGATGAAAGTAGCACCTTGGACCGAGGTAGCGCTGGGATAGGAGAAGCATCCCGTCACGTTGGGGGTCGCAACCAGGTTGCTCGCAACGACGATCGGAGCATTCAGCGTCTGCGAGGTCAGCGGCGTCATGGAGCGTGTCAATGTCCCCGCTGTGGTGTCGCAGTTATAACGGACGTACTGCAGGGTACCGTCCCCGTTGATGTCGCCGAAGAGCCGCAACGAAGTCGCGGTGGACGAACTGAGGATCCCCTGCGGAAACACGCCCGCTGCGTTCACAATCACTCCGGACAACGCACCCGCCGTGTGATTGTTGGCGAAGACTGCGGTGATCGAGTTCGAACCCAACGCTGTGACGACGACCTGTTCCTGGCTGGCGCCCGAATCAATCAGCAGATTTTCCCCAACGAACATGCCGTTGGTCGATCCCACAACCACCGTCTGCGGGAGCGTGCTGGCCACCACTGCAGAATTCATCGTGGTCGGAGTGAAGGGGAAAAGTCCGGCTTGCCCAACCTCTTGCCCGAACAACTCCACCGCCGACCGGATGCTGGAATGCAAGTCCGCCTGGATGCCGGTCGATCCGTAGCTCTTTTGATAGGTGTTGAGACTGCTGAAAGCCGCCCCGGCCACGATCAGCAGCAGAGCCAGGCTGACCATGAGTTCCAGCAGCGAGAAACCAGCCTCGTTGATTTTGATCTGAATCCTACGCCGATTGCGCCCCATGCAAGTCTCCCCGTCCATGAAAGTTAGTTTGTCTTGTAGCTGACCAGCGGGGTCGAGGGAATGACTCCTCCCCCACCGCTGGCACTCCGCGCCGTGACGAGCACCGTGATGGTCTTCAGCGTCCCCGTAGAATCGGTTGCGATCGTCCACTGGCGCGTGTAGAAGGCATTGGCCGGCGCCCCGTTACTGCCGCTGGCAACCGTGAGCAACGCCCCGTTGACATCCAGGTAATCGACATAGCCCGTCAGCGGAGCCGTCGGGGTGATGCCGCCCACCGTCGTGTTCGCCGTCATGGTTCCGCCGAGCCCGGTGCCACCGAGCGGGTTCGAAGGAAACACGGTAGTGTCGGTGGCCCCATCCGCAAAACTGAGGGCCAGCAACTGTTCCATCTTGTCCTGGGCATATTCCGTGGTGCGGGTGGCGATCTCGCCACTGCCCTTGTTCTTGCCGGAGGAGACCGCGAACAGACTGGCCACGCCGACAATTCCAAACATCAGGATCGAGGCCGCAACCACCGTCTCTAGAATGGTTACGCCCAGCGCTCCGCGTTTTTTCCCGAACGGCATGCGAAAGGATTTCATAGTGTCATCATCCTCAGACTTAACGTTGTACCCACGCGCCCGACGAATATTGCCAGGTATTGATTTGGCCGGTCGGCGAAACCGCGATTGCATAGGTGCCGACCTTGTTGCTGATATAGATCACGTCGGTTGCGACTGGCGCAAACGTCGTTGGATCGACCGGAATCCCCCTCGAGTTAAATACGATGTCGCCGGTCTCTGCCACCGTCGTCTGCGAATTCGGAGGAGCGCTAGAAGCTTGCCCGGCACTGAACGTCACTCCCTGCGAGAGGGGTGGCTCGCCTCCGGTTCCATCAACCGCGAACGCCGAGGTTGTCTTGTTCCATAGCTGGAGCTGATAGGTGCCGTTGTACGCCCCACCGGAAGTAGTGATGAGATGCAGCCGCGAACGAGTAAAGCCATTGGCCGCACGCATGCTGGCCAGCGATATCTGGCCGGCAATCGCACGCGCGTCGCCCGACAGCTGGTAAGTGCGCAGCACGTTGGTGAACAGAGGTATCGCCATGGTCATGATGACCATCAGCACGGCAACCACCGCCATCATTTCGATCAGGGTGAACCCCCGCTCGCCTTTTCCGCGAGTTATCGGGGGTTGAACCCTGAGTTCCGCTGTGATTGGTCTGTTCATAGGTTTGACCAACAACCGCTCGTTTCCCTGCACTCCTAGAACCTGCTCCAGCTGAAGCTGACCACGCGGAACCGGTCCGGCACCAGGTTAGTGGTGTTGGCGTTAGCCAGGGACTTGTCGTAGTGGTAGCTGGTTGGCGCTTTGTCGTCCAGCGTGTGGGCAACGATGGCGCCGTACAGGTCATGCGTGCATCCCCTCTCCATGTCGGAGTTCGGGGCGTAGACCGTCATGTGTTCGTCCGAATCTCCATCGTCTCGGATCTTCTGAGTTCCGGAGTAAACGATCTGCAGGTTAGCGGGAAGGTTCGTGCTGTTGATCAGGGCGGCGTTCGTCCCGATATGGCAGGCTTCGTTGTTGGTCAGTGTGCCCTGGCCAGCAATGTTGATGCGCACCGGCCCGTCGTCGACATAGATGTTGTTGTTGTCGAAGTACAGGCTGTTGACGCTGTACGTGCCCGCGTGCAGGTGGATTTCGCAGCTGCCCGAGCAAGTGAGGTTGCCGTATGTACCAGGTTGCAGGTCATAGTGCTCACTGTGTCCGGTCTCAGTGCAGGTAGCGTGCGTCGAGCAGTCCGTGTCGATGTCATCCTCGGCCTCGGGCGCACTGTCATGGTGCGAGCCATCGTCGTCGAACTCGTGGTCGTCGGTCTCGTGCTCGCCGTCGCTGTCGTGCTCCTCACCGCTCACGCCCGCCGACTGCGATCCGGAAGAACAGCTTCCGTTCGCGTTCGGAAACGCGGTGATGATGGCGCCGTTGATGTTGTTGTTGCTGCCACCGAAGTTCACGTTGCCATTGCTGACCACGTTACCGTGGTCGTCGCTATTGGACCCGCTGTAGTTTCCCTGGCTCGAATCGTAGCTGTCAGTGTCCTTGTCGTCTTCAAAATTGACGCTGGAACACTGCGGAGCCGTGGTCAGAGCCGCTGCCTGGTAAACCGGCACGGCGTTCTGCTCGATCGTTTCCACCAGTTGGACTTTTTCGGAATGCAGGCCGGTGTTGAGAGTGGCCTGCGAGGTGATCTGCCACGTCGGCAGGTAAGTGGTCACGCCGGTTCCATAGACGGTAATCGGCCGCAGACGCGTCAAGGTCGCGTAAGCAGAGTAGGAGGCGTTCACCCCCATGCCGCTCACCGACTGGTTGCGCAGCGCCGAGACAAAACCCTGGAGCGCGCCGGCATCGGGATAGTTCGAACTCACTCCGTCAACCGCGGAGAGTACGACCGGAGCGCCGTTGTACTGCACCGGGCTCTTGGTCAAATCGAACAGAGCCGGATTGCTCGGCGCCGGCAGGTTGTTGGTGAGGTAGTTGGCCGCGCGTTGTTCCCCTGCTTCCGCGGCATACCGGGACTGGACGAGCCAGCGGTAGTTAGCAGACTTCCACATCTCCGTCTGGGTTGTGAAAATCAAGCTGGCCGCCAGCGCTGACAACAGGAACAGCACTAACAGAGCAACAACTAGGGCCACGCCTTTCTGACCCTTCTTACGCGCAAGGCTTTTCATAATCTAGTCTCCCTAACAAACCACTGGAAATCTTGTTGGCTCCCCCACAACTGCTGGAGCTTCTTTGGTGATGAGAGATCTTGCCCTGTTGTCCTACTCTTGAACAGATAACTGCCGTACCCAGTTTTTGGTTACTTATGAGCCCGTAAATTACTGATAAAACTGACCTAAGAGAAAGCCCCCGATAATTTGGCCGGGTCAAACAATATGCCTTTGGAGTGCCTGGTACCCTGCTGGCCCTGAACTTTGGGAACCATCGGCAAGTGTTGACATATGCAACACTTCGCCATAAAGTGTTCGAGAATTTGTACGATGCCAGGTCGTGGGTTTGGTTGCAGCGTCCGTCCGGGTTCCCTGTGGGAGTAAGCAGAAAGAGGCAGTTGCTTATGGACTATCCCGGCGACGAAAACGAGCAAGGAGCCTGGGGCTCCGCAACCACTCCGAAACAACCTCAAGTCAGCGGAGCGGATTACTTGCGGTCACTGAAGCGTGACCCGAAAGGCGCGGCTCCAACACAGCCGGCCGCGGCCAGCAATCTGGTAGCGCCCCCCGAGCAACCGCCATCCACGTTTCCCGGTCAGCGCCGCGAGCATTCGCGTTTCCCCTGTCAAGGCAGCGCCCAGGTGAAAGTAGGAGGTAGCACGTTCTCAAGTTGGGGCACGATCAGTGACATCAGCCTGGGGGGATGTTACTTGGAGATCACGGCTACCATTCCTCAAGAAACAATCCTGCACATGAACCTGGAAGTGAACGGGATCCGCTTCCGGGCTAAGGGGAACGTCCGGGCGACCTACCCCATGCTGGGCGCCGGAGTGAGGTTCGTGGAAATTTCCCCAGAAGACCGAGCCCGGCTGGAGGAATTGATTGGTGCTTTGGCCACTTCCGCTAAGGCTCATGTACCGTAGCTGGCCAGCGAGCAACGGTCTGGCCTTGACACGATAGTTTGAGTTGAACGCCGCAAGAAAGGATGTTTGAACGACAACGCATGACACACTTTCCTAACCCGCAACCGGGCAATCGGGCGACTCGCGCCAAACCCGAAAGCTCACTGAAGGTTGACCTTCGTCCCCAGGATGGTCAGCCCACATCGGCCAATCTGCTGGAGGTCTCGTCAACCGGTGGCTTGTTGATGCTGGCCGAGCCATTGTCGGAGGGTGAACTGGTGGAAATGACCATTCAGTCGGAGTGGGGAAAGGTGCACGGGATGGGCGAGATGCTCACGGTACGGTCGCGCCAGATTTCAGGACACCTTCAAGCCTTTCGATTCCTTGCCCTCGAAGATAAAGACCATGAGCGATTGCTGCGGGCGCTCAACTCCCTCCCTCATTGAAGTCGGATGTCTCCCGCATCGGGGACGACAGTCTGCGCAGTCGATGACGCTGTCGCGATGAAGCGATACACTCTCTTCAATGTCCTATCCCCGCGCGCTCGGCACGAACCTGGCTCTGATCCTCACCATGGTGATGACCGCGCTGCCGGGCCAGGCAGGCAACAAACCTCTGCCGGCCGTGCGCTGGACCGCCGGCGCTCCCGGCTGCGACTTTCAGCGCGGCGATGACGGCCGCTACCGCTGGAAGATGGCGGGCGATGACCTGAACTTGACTTTGCTGGTCGATTCCCAGGAACTTTCGAAAAGCCGCCGGCGCTTCTATCACGTTCTGGGCGTGTACCTGAGCGTAACCTATACGGGTCAGAACAGGTTCGAATTCCCCGCGGATCTGCGCCTGGATTTCCTGCGCCATCACGACATACGCGAGAGCTATCTCGATCCAACCCAGTTCTCGACCCGGTTGCAGAATGATGTGGACACGCTGGTGTTCGAGACCGAGCGCAAGATCAAGAAGAATCCCGCCACCAGCGAGCAGAAGACCGCTTCGCTGCGCGAGTACCAGAAGGAAGTTGCCGAGTTCATCGAGTTCTTAAGTGCCCAGAGCCTTCAGCCCGCGACCCTGACACCGGGAAATCCCGAGGCCCATGGCTGGGTCTTTTTTTCAACCAGCAATAAATGGATTGGCCCCTGGAAAAACCACGAGGATTTCATGCTCGGCGTGTGGATGAAAGACAAGGTCTGGGAGTTCCCATTTTCCTTGCCGCCGAGCGAAGGCGACGTCATCCTGCGGAAACGAGAGGAATAATTCCCTGACACCCTTACTGCAGAGTCTCCTGCAAAGGCTCTGGCCCTTCCTTTTTCAGCAGCGGCTGCTGCCGGGAACGTTCTCCGTGATTCTCGGGCACAATCGCCAGCACGGAAAATTCATACGCTTTGGAGTCGAAATCCTCCACCTGAAGCAACATCCGGTCCCGCTGCAAGCGGAATTGTGCCTGCTCGCCGATCGGGAGCAAAACCGGATGCTTCCGATCTTTTGACCGGATTCGGTAGTAAAGCCCTTCCGACCGCAAGACGTACTCCTGGCAGAGCCGGTCATCCCGAACCGGTGTGGGATCTGGCGCTCCCAGCATTGCCTTGCTGAAGCCACTCGCCTCCGCCACGCCACAAGGCACGGTCTCCATGCGCACAAGTACCCCGAGCCGGTTCCGAGAAGCATTCTTCGCGTTTAGGAACGACGTGAACATCACCACGACAATCAACATACGTTTCATGAGAAGGAACGCCCTTTGCATTTAGATATCGGCAAAACAAGTCGAAAGTTTAGTCCCGCCAAAAAAACCTCCCGCAAACTGTGCTAAAGTTTCGTCCGCATGGATCCCCGCCAGCCAACAGTTCCGCAGGTCCGCACCGGACCCGAGGTGCTCTACTGCCCCGTGTGCTCCATCGAAGTCACTGACCCCCTGACGTGCGGCGACTGTTCGGCCGTGATCTGCCGGCGTTGCGGTACCCCGCTCGAATCTCCCGACGAACTGGCCATGGGTTGAAATGACAACGGCTCCCGAGACTCCGCCCCCAGCCAGCGACGACCCGAACCAACGGCCCAGCCTGGTACGTGGCCTGAGCCTGCTCGACTCCGTCTTGCTGCTGGTCAGCGGCATCATCGGCTCTTCGATTTTTCTCACCGCAAAAGACATCGCCGGTCCCTTGCCCAACCCCAAACTGTTCTTCCTGGTATGGGTGCTCGGTGGGGTGATCTCGCTGTGCGCCTGCGTCGCCTTTGCGGAGCTGGGATCGATGTTCCCCGATTCGGGCGGACAGTACGTGTACCTGCGCGAAGCCTACGGTGACCTGATTGCGTTCCTGTACGGCTGGATGCTGTTCGCAGTGGCGAACGGCGGCACCATCGCCGCACTCTCGGTGGCATCCGCCGCCTACATGGGAAGGATTGTTCCCGCAATTTCGCAGGAGCACGTTCTCTTGACCGGAGCGGGGATCGCCTTCACCCGCGCACACCTGGTGGGCTTGGCGCTGATCGTCATTCTCACCTACGTCAACGTGGTCGGACTGCGCTGGGGCGCTCTTCTGCAGAACGTTTCCACCTGGACCAAGTTCACTGCCATGGCCGCCTTTGTCGTGCTGGGATTCGCCATCGGCAAAGGACACTGGTCGAACTTCAGCGCGCAGGCGCCCGGTGGGTTGGGCATGGGCCTCAGCCCCGGCGAGTTAGTGTCCGCGCTGGGCGTGGGCTTGATTGCGGTCTTCTGGGCCTATGACGGATGGGTCTACATCACCTGGGTCGCGGGCGAAGTGAAGGAACCACGCCGCAATGTTCCGCTGGCCATGGTGTTAGGCGTGCTGGCCGTGGGTGCAATCTATCTCGCGATGAACATGACCTACGTCTACGCTCTGCCCCTGAGCGAGGTGGCGAAGTACGAGACCATCGCCCACGCCGCCGCGTCCACGCTGTTCTCGCCGGGCGCCGCCGTCTGGCTGTCGGCCATGATCGCGCTGTCCTGCTTGAGTGCCGCCGCGACCTGCACGCTCTCCGGCGCTCGCGTTTATCTCGCCATGGCGCAGGACGGCGTCTTCTTCAAGCGCATGGCGGTCATTCATCCCAAATGGCGCACGCCAGCCTTCAGCCTGATCGGCCAGGGCGTGTGGGCCGCTGTGTTGACCGTGAGCGGGCGCTACGACCAGCTCTACACGTACGTAATCTTCGGGATGGTGCTTTCCTACACTCTGACCGTCATTGGCCTTTTTGTATTGCGCTGGAAGCGGCCGGATGTTCCGCGTCCTTACCGCTGCACCGGATACCCATGGTTGCCGGGAATCTACGTGATTGTTGGAGTGGCCTGGACGCTGAACACCATACTGACGCGCCCGACCGAAGCGTTCTGGGGCGCCACCATCGTGCTGGTTGGCGTGCCAGGGTATCTGTATTGGAAACGCACGAGCCCGAAGACGACAACCACCGCTTGAGATTCGCCTTGCCCATCCACTGCCTCTCTGTTAATCCTTACCGCTCACCTTAAGGTGAATGAGACACGCGCGTGTGAGCGACCCACGTCCATCACCGATCTCATTAGCCGGAACCGGCGTGTCCCTCGCCGAGGCTGAGGATCCCAACCGCCCCAAGCGGGTCATGGGATTTCGCGACCTGTTGCTGTTCTACGTGGTCACCGGCATCAGCCTGCGCTGGATCGCTACGGCCGCCGCAGCCGGGCCAAGTTCGATCGTCATCTGGATCGGCGCATGGCTGGCCTTCTACACGCCCCTGGCACTCTCCGTCATCGAACTCTCCTCGCGCTATCCGCATGAAGGGGGCCTCTACGTCTGGTCGAAGCGCGCCTTCGGAGACTTTTCCGGATTCATGGCCGCCTGGACATACTGGACTTCAAACCTGCCCTACTTCCCTGCTGTCCTCTATTTCGCCGCCAGCAACGTGCTCTACATGCGTCAGGCCAAGTGGGAACATCTGTCCGGCAACACGGCGTTCTACATCATGTTTGCGCTGGTGACGCTGGCAGCGGCGACGCTGCTCAACGTCATCGGACTCGACGTCGGGAAATGGCTGCACAATGTCGGAGCGCTCGCCATGTGGATTCCCGTGCTGATCGTGATCGGCATGGGCCTGCTAGCCTGGCACCGTTTCGGATCGGCCACTACGTTCTCGATCCACACCATGACGCCCAGCGTGCGCCTGAACGACCTCATCTTCTGGTCGGTGCTGACCTTTGCTTTCGGCGGCTGCGAGACGGCATCGTTCATGGGCGAGGAAATCAAGAATGCCCGCCGTACGATCCCGCTGGCCCTGTTCTTCGGCGGAGTCACCGTGGCCTTCTGCTATATCGTCGGCACCCTGGGCGTGCTGCTGGCGCTGCCTTCATCGGAAGTCAGCAGTCTGCAAGGCCTGGTGCAGGCGATCGCAAAAACCGCCGGCCGGGTCGGCATACCTGGAGTGCTTCCGCTCGCCGCATTCCTGATCGCGCTCAGTAACATCGGGGCCTCGGGGGCCTACCTGGCCGCGGTGGCGCGGCTGCCGTTTGTGGCCGGCATCGACCGTTATCTGCCTCCGTCGTTTGGCAGGCTGCATCCGCGCTGGGGAACGCCCTGGGTCGCGTTGCTGGTTCAGGCTTTGATCGGCGCCGTGTTCATCTTTCTGGGACAGGCTGGAACGAGCGTGAAGGGCGCCTACGACGTGCTCGTCAGCATGGGCGTGATCACGTATTTCATTCCGTACTTATATTTATTTGCGTCGATGTTCAAGCTGCAACGCGAACCCGCCGGGTCGGACGTGATCCGGGTGCCGGGCGGCAAACCAGCCGCTTATGCGCTCTCGATCGTGGGATTCACGACTACCGTGTTCACGATTGCGCTTTCCGTCCTGCCGCCGCCCGACGAACCGAACAAACCGCTGGCCGTTTTCAAAATCGTCGGCGGGTGCGGCGCGCTGCTGGTCATCGGAATGTGGTTGTACTGGTCGGGAAAGCGCCGGGCCGCCCGCGCCCCATCGGGTGACGCCTCCTTATAAGGTCGATTTGGGCACACCCGAGAGTTGGCGGGTGCCCCATTCTAAATTTCGCGTTCTCTGCGAAATTTAGAGTGGGGATTTTCGCTTGGGCTTCGGCTCGTTCTTGCCCTTGAGATTGAGCGCCACGGCAGCGCGGATGAGATCCTTCAGGGCCGCCTCATCGACCTTGTCGCCTTCGTGGATGTCGATGGCGCGCCTGACATTCCCGTCGAGGCTGGAGTTGAATAGACCGGAAGGGTCCCGCAACCGAGATCCCTTGGCAAATGTCATCTTGACGACGTTCTGGTACGTCTCCCCAGTGCAGACGATCCCGCCGTGGGAAAAGACGGGAGTCCCCGGCGATGTCGCCTTGGCCCACTTCCACTCTTCGACGATCTCAGGGTCTGCCGCGTGAATGATTGTGCGCACTTTCGCAAGCATCTTCCCGCGCCAGTCCCCAAGTTCCTTGATCTTCTCGTCGATGAATGCAGAGGCAGATTCCATCGGGACGGGCCTTTTCATGCATATCTCCGACTCTCGCGCCTATTTTAGCTGCGCTCAGCGTAACTCGCCACCTCCGCAAGTGGAAGCCTCTGCTGGTTCGCCAGCAGATAGCCCTGCTGGCAGCCCCGCTATTAGATAGATTCGCCTTATGTTCTCTATTGACCTTCGGTAATTATACAAGTACTTGTATATCGTCTGGCTTTGACGTAGCATCTGATAGTGGCCGAAGAGGAGTCAAAGCCAAGGGACGCAGACATAGCATGGTGGGGGAATTCGAAGGAAGTTTTGAGCAATTTCCCTGGAGATGTGAAGCGTAATCTCGGCTTTGCTCTCAGAATGCTGCAATCTGGTGATGAACCGCCGGACTATCGCCCGTTACGAGGTGTTGCACCGGGCGTCTATGAGTTGCGGGACCAAGATGAGCAAGGTTGGTACAGGGTCGTTTACTATCCCGGGTGGACAATGTGATTCGCGTGCTACATGCGTTCACGAAAAAGAGCCGAGAGATACCACGGAATGACGTGAGTACGATTAAGCAACACCTGAAGCGAGTCAAGGCGTGGAGGTTATTGGAGAAGAAAAATGCGAAACCTGGAAAATAGCCCGACTAGAGTGACGAAAGGGAATGTCTTGGATGACCTCGGGTTCTCACCCGAAGAGACTATTATCCTCAAGTTCAAGACAGAACTCTACCAGGCGATCCTCCGGCATGCACGCAAGTACACCCCGAAGCAACTGGAAGCGATTCTCGGTGAGTACCAGCCCCGGATCAGTGAGTTGCTGAACGGAAAAATCGCTAACAAGAGCGTAGACAAGTTGCTGTACTACGCGGGAAGACTCGGCATTCAACCGAAAGCCAGTTTTCCGCAAACCAACAGGAAAGTGATCGAACGAGCACTGGCGGTTGCTGGGGACTGAAAGCGTCCCTATGATCCGACGCAGCATCAATCGTACTGGGATACGGCCTGGGCGAGTCTCACCGAAAAGGCTGGACCTGCTGCGACTCCGAAGCAATCCTGAAGCCGACGCTCACAGAATCAAATCCAGAGGAGAAGGTTTACCGTGCGTAAGAAAACGCCGATTTGTGGGGATTTTTGTGGGTTGCAAGAAAGCACCCTTGCGGGTGCCATGTAAGCCATTGAAAGGAATGGCGGGGACGACGGGACTCGAACCCGCGGCCTCTGCCGTGACAGGGCAGCGTTCTAACCAACTGAACTACGTCCCCACTCGCCAAATC
>Ga0209698_10006645_pt1 | contig 12254 bp, 10 predicted proteins | sample LitLauG_LLR_2012_FD_187203 | JGI IMG/M metagenome (GOLD analysis project Ga0209698, IMG submission 187203) | Freshwater sediment microbial communities from Pennsylvania, USA - Little Laurel Run_MetaG_LLR_2012 (SPAdes) (version 2) | ecosystem: Environmental > Aquatic > Freshwater > Creek >...
GGTCTCGGCATATCCCAAAGTGCGCGAGGTTTTGCTGAACTTTCAGCGCCAATTCGCCGCCGACCCGCCGGGCGCGGTGCTGGACGGCCGCGACATCGGTACCGTGATCTGCCCGCATGCCGACGTCAAAATCTTCGTACTCGCCGACCCCAGGGTGCGGGCCCGGCGCCGGACCCTCGAGGCGCGGGCGCGGGGCGAGGACGCCGACGAGGCCGCTGTGCTCGCGGACATCCTGAGACGTGACGAACGCGACCAGAATAGGGCCGTTGCGCCTTTAAAACCCGCGGCGGATGCTTACTTGCTCGATAACTCCCATTTGGATATAGAAGGCGGCGTCCGGGCCGCCGTCGAAATTGTCGAGGCCGTCCGAGCGGGCCGGCAAAAGGCTTGAGCCTCTGCCGTCATTGGAGGAAAGCCCGCTTCTTGGCTTCGAGATCGACAAACTCAAGGTCCCGGACATCAAGGTCACGCGCATTCTTCCGCAAAACCGGTATCCGCTTTTGCGGAATGCGCGCCATCAACGTATCGAACGTGCAGGCCAGCTGCCGGCCCGCTCTCGCGAATGCCTGCGAGGCGGTCGTTAGAGTTTGCGGAACTCTAGCCCTGCGTGTCCGATGCGCCCTTTAACCCGAATGGCCGGCAAGAAATCCGCATCTGGAGAACAAATGGCTTCGACTGTCAGTAGTTATAATCCTACCCGCGATGATTTCGCCGCCATGCTCGATGAGTCCTTTGCCGGCGGCAATTTGCAGGAAAGTTCCGTCATCAAGGGCAAGGTTGTTGCGATTGAGAAGGACATGGCCGTCATAGACGTCGGCCTGAAAACCGAAGGCCGCGTGGCGCTGCGCGAGTTCGCCGGGCCCGGCCGCGAAAGCGATCTCAAGGTCGGCGACGAAGTCGAGGTGTTTCTCGACCGTATCGAGAATGCGCTCGGCGAAGCCGTGCTGTCGCGTGACAAGGCCAGGCGTGAGGAAAGCTGGGGCAAGCTCGAGAAGGCGTTCAACAACAATGAGAAGGTGCACGGCGTCATCTTCAATCAGGTCAAGGGCGGCTTTACCGTCGACCTCGACGGCGCCGTAGCCTTCCTGCCGCGCTCGCAGGTCGACATACGCCCGATTCGCGACGTTGCGCCGCTGATGAACAACTCCCAGCCGTTCCAGATCCTCAAGATGGATCGCCGTCGCGGCAACATCGTCGTGTCGCGCCGTACGGTTCTGGAAGAGACCCGCGCCGAACAGCGCCAGGAACTGGTGCAGAATCTCGAAGAAGGACAGGTCATTGACGGTGTCGTCAAGAACATCACCGATTACGGTGCGTTCGTTGATCTCGGCGGCATCGACGGCCTGTTGCATGTCACCGATATTGCCTGGCGGCGGGTCAATCACCCGACCGAGGTTTTGACCATCGGCCAGACCGTCAAGGTCAAGATCATCAAGATCAACCACGAAACCCACCGCATTTCGCTCGGCATGAAACAGTTGCTGGACGATCCGTGGCAAGGCATCGAGGCGAAGTATCCGCTTGGCGCCCGCTTCACCGGCCGGGTCACCAACATCACCGACTACGGTGCGTTCGTCGAACTGGAGCCGGGCATCGAAGGCTTGATCCACGTCTCGGAAATGTCGTGGACCAAGAAGAACATGCACCCCGGCAAGATCGTGTCGACCTCGCAGGAAGTCGAAGTGCAGGTGCTGGAGGTCGATTCGGTCAAGCGAAGGATCTCGCTTGGCCTCAAGCAGACCATGCGCAATCCGTGGGAGGTGTTCGTCGAGAAGTTCCCGGTTGGCTCAACCGTCGAAGGCGAGGTCAAGAACAAGACCGAATTCGGCCTGTTCCTTGGGCTCGAGGGCGACGTCGATGGCATGGTCCACCTCTCCGATCTCGACTGGAAGCTTCCCGGCGAGCAGGTGATCGACAACTTCAAGAAGGGTGACATGCTCAAGGCCGTGGTGCTCGATGTCGATGTCGAGAAGGAGCGCATCTCGCTCGGCATCAAGCAGCTCGAAGGCGATCCCTTCGCAGAGCCCGGCGACGTCAAGAAGGGCGCGGTCGTGACTTGCGAAGTACTCGATGTCAAGGAGGGCGGCATCGACGTAAAGATCGCCGGTACCGACTTCACCACCTTCATCAAGCGGTCGGAACTCGCCCGGGATCGCAACGATCAGCGCGCCGATCGCTTTGCGGTGGGTGAAAAAGTCGACGCGCGCGTGATCCAGTTCGACAAGAAGGCCCGCAAGGTGCAGGTCTCGATCAAGGCGCTGGAAGTCGCCGAAGAAAAGGAGGCCATCGCGCAATATGGCTCCTCCGATTCGGGAGCGACGCTAGGCGATATTCTCGGCACCGCGCTCAAGCAGCGAACCGACAAATGAGGCTTTCTGCCTCGACCAGAAAGGCCCCGCTCGCCCCGGGGCCTTTTTTTGCGTCGGCAAGCCCGTTTTCCGTCATGGCCGCGCTTGGCGCCGCCATGCGCGTATTGCTTGCCTTCATGTAAGCAAAGGGCGCGCCGTGGACTAACGTCCGAGCCTTGTTTTCTTCATATTGGGCCGGAATTGATGTATTCAGAACATGGCATATCAGGGTATGCCGCGAAATATCGGCGGCCCCTTTCGGCAGCACTTATCGGAGATTCTTTCGATGTCGCTTGACTCAGATGTCATCGTCGATCGCCGCAGGATCCGGCGCAAGCTGACGTTCTGGCGGGTGGCCGCAGCCTTGATCGCAATTGCCGCAATCCTCACCGTAGGCCTGCTCGCCACGCCCGGCGGCCGAGGCACGCTGACGACGGCGGGGTCGATCGCCCGCATCAATATCGAAGGCCTGATCCGCAGCGACCAGAACCGCGTCGAGGCGCTGGAGCGGCTGGAAAATTCGCGCGCGGCGGCGGTGGTCGTGCATATCAACTCGCCGGGGGGCACGACAGCGGGGTCTGAGCAGCTCTACGATGCTCTATTGCGTTTGAAGGCGAAGAAACCGCTCGTCGTAGTGGTCGAGGGATTGGCTGCTTCGGGCGGCTACATCACTGCAATTGCGGCCGATCATATTGTCGCCCAGCAAAGCTCTCTGGTCGGCTCGATCGGCGTCCTGTTTCAGATTCCCAATTTCACCGAATTGATGAAGACGGTGGGCGTCAAGGTCGAGGAGGTGAAATCTTCGCCGCTGAAAGCCGCGCCGAATGGCTTCGAGCCGACCAGTCCGGAAGCGCGTGCGGCGCTGGAATCGCTGGTGAAGGATTCCTACGCCTGGTTTCGCGGCTTGGTGAAGGAGCGTCGCGGCATGGACGACGCGCTGCTCGAAAAGGTCGCCGACGGGCGCGTGTTTACCGGCCGTCAGGCGGTCGAGCTCAAGTTGATCGATCAACTCGGCGATGAAAAGACCGCCATCGCGTGGCTGGTGGCGCAAAAAGGCATCAAGGCGGATCTGCCAGTTCGCGATTACAAATTATCTCCGCGCTTTGGCGACCTGACGTTCCTGCGAACGGCGGCAGCCGTTACCCTCGATGCGCTCGGTTTGAGTGCGGTCGCGCGGCAGATCGAGCAATCCGGCATGGCACAGGCGGTCGATCGGTTCGGCCTCGACGGCATGCTGGCGCTGTGGCATCCGGCAGGGACCGATTGAGCGCCATCGAACCTCGAGTGGCGGCGAATTGACCGCCAGGCAGACCTCCAGGGCGGTTTCGGTCCGGCCTTCCCCCGGGGTCAGGGAGCCGCAAGAATACCTAAATCGGCCGTTTGTCACGCTTTTTCGCCCCCCGGCCATTTATTTAGCGTCTTGACAGTTCAAGGCATTTTCACAGAAATGCATGTCCGTACCTTCTCGGGTCCCAGGTCTCGATGATCAAATCCGAACTCGTCCAGCGTATCGCCGAGCATAACCCGCACCTTTACCAGCGGGATGTCGAGAACATTGTGAACGCGATCCTCGATGAGATCGTCGCTGCCCTGGCGCGCGGCGATCGGGTCGAGCTGCGCGGTTTTGGTGCATTCTCGGTGAAACACCGCCCGGCTCGCGCCGGCCGCAATCCACGTACCGGCGCCCACGTTCCGGTGGATCAGAAGAGCGTGCCGTTTTTCAAGACCGGCAAGGAAATGCGCGAACGGTTGAACCGCGACACCGAGGGACGGGAAGCCGGCGGCTAGTGTCCCGAACGCGAAGTTCGTACTCCCTTGCAGCACCCGCTTTTGCGAACTTCGGAATCAGGACGCCAGTGTGGTTTTGGTTCGGAAGTTCTGTTGATGGACTCGGCGCCCGATGAAGAGAACTTCCAAACCGCCACACTAAAGCCGATCCCGTTGTCCTTTCGACGCGAGAGAGGGTCATGCGCAAGTTTCTCAATATTCTGGTATGGGTTCCGCTGGGCCTGATTTTTGTGGTCTTTGCGGTCGCCAACCGTCATCTGGTCACGGTATCTCTGGATCCCTTCAACTCCAGCGACCCGTCGCTGGGGTTCACCATGCCGCTTTTCGCCGTCATCATCGCATTTGCGGTTGCCGGCGTACTGGCGGGCGGTTTCGCGACCTGGTTTCGGCAGCGGCGCTGGCGGCGCGCCGCGCGGCAGCACGAGGCCGACGCGCAGCAGCTTCGCGCCCAAGTGGCTGACCTGCGTTCCCGCATCACCGGGCCCGAGCAGCGCAATCCGCCACGTCTGGCTGCCCCGCTATGGGACACCAACAGGCGAGACAAGCACGGCGCGACGTTGTAGAAGGCGCTGCCTGGCGTGGGATGGTTTCAGCCCGTCGCCGATACTCCAGCGTTTGGTCTTTTTCCAGCGGTTTGCCTTTGAGACATGTCCCTGATCGTCAAAATTTGCGGCCTGTCCACGCGCGAGACGCTCGGTGTCGCGTTGGAAGCAGGTGCAGACATGGTGGGGTTCGTGTTTTTCCCGCCGTCGCCGCGCCATCTCGGTCTTGAGGCGGCGCGCGATCTCGGCAGGCTCGCACGGCACCGCGCGTCAAAGGTCGCGCTGACGGTCGATGCCGACGACGCGACGCTTGGGGGCATCGTCGAGGCCTTGCAGCCCGATATCCTGCAGCTTCACGGCCGCGAGAGTGTGTCGCGGCTGTGCGATATCAAACGGAGATTCTCGCTCCCCGTAATGAAGGCGATCGCGGTCGAAACCTCGGCCGACCTCGCAAGCCTGCCCACCTATGCCGGCGTTGCCGATCGCATTCTGTTCGATGCCCGCGCGCCGGAAGAGGCCACCCGTCCCGGTGGCCTGGGCGCGGTGTTCGACTGGCACGTCCTTGAAAAAATCGATCTGAAAATTCCCTTCATGGTCTCCGGCGGCCTGCATGCGGGCAATGTCGCCGAGGCCATCCGGGCGACGCGCGCCGGTGGCGTGGATGTTTCCTCCGGCGTGGAGCGTGCGCCGGGCAAGAAGGATCCCGAAATGATCCGCGCCTTCATCAAAGCGGCGCGTGCAAGCGAAGCGCTGATGGTTCGATGAACAAGCTCATCCCCAATTCCTATCGGAGCGGTCCCGACGAGCACGGGCATTTCGGTATTTTCGGCGGCCGTTTTGTCGCCGAAACATTGATGCCGCTGATTCTCGATCTGGAGAAGGCTTACGCCGAAGCCAGGGCGGATCCGGCATTTCAGGCCGAAATGAACGGCCACCTCAAACACTATGTCGGACGGCCGTCGCCTTTATATTACGCCGAACGCCTGACCGCCCATCTTGGCGGTGCCAAAATCTATTTCAAGCGCGAGGAGCTCAATCATACCGGCTCGCACAAGGTGAACAACGTGCTTGGCCAGATCATGATGGCCCGCCGCATGGGCAAGAAGCGCATCATCGCGGAAACCGGCGCCGGCCAGCACGGCGTCGCCACCGCAACGCTGTGCGCGCGGTTTGGGCTTGAATGCGTTGTGTACATGGGAGCTGTCGATGTCGCGCGGCAACAGCCGAACGTCATCCGGATGGAGATGCTGGGTGCCAGCGTAGTCCCGGTGCAATCGGGATCGCGCACGCTGAAAGATGCGATGAACGAGGCGCTGCGCGACTGGGTTACCAACGTGCACAACACGTTTTACTGCATTGGCACTGTCGCAGGTCCGCATCCCTATCCGATGATGGTGCGCGATTTCCAGTCGGTCATCGGGGTAGAGACGCGTGCGCAATTGCAGGAGGCCGAAGGCCGCCTGCCGGATTCCCTCGTCGCCTGCATCGGCGGCGGCTCCAACGCAATGGGTTTGTTTCACCCCTTCCTGGACGATCCGTCTGTCGAAATTTTCGGCGTCGAGGCGGCCGGCCACGGCCTCACGCAATTGCACGCGGCTTCCATCGCCGGTGGTCGGCCGGGTGTGCTTCATGGCAATCGCACTTATCTGTTGATGGACGATGACGGCCAGATCCAGGACGCGCACTCGATTTCGGCGGGTCTCGATTATCCCGGCATCGGGCCGGAGCATTCCTGGCTGCACGAAACCGGCCGGGTGATTTATCTGTCGGCCACCGACGAGGAGGCGCTTGCGGCATTTCATCTGCTGTCGCGGCTGGAAGGCATCATTCCGGCGCTCGAGCCGGCGCATGCCATCGCCAAGGTGATGGAGCTCGCGCCGAAGCGGCCGAAAAATCATCTGATGGTGGTCAACCTTTCGGGGCGTGGCGACAAGGATATTCCGCAAGTGGCGGATATATTGCGGGGGAACAAGCAGTGAGTGCCCGCATCGACGCCCGTTTTACCGAGATCAGGCTCGAAGACAGCTCCATTCTTCACCTCTCCCCAGCGGGGAGAGGTCGGCTGCGGAGCAGCCGGGTGAGGGGGCTTGCGGTTCAATCGAATCGGAGGTGGCTTTCGATCATTTCGAGGACGCCCTGGAGATTCTCGTACACATCGGTGTTGGAGACACGAACCACAAGAAAACCGCAGGCCTCAAGGGCGTCTGACCGTGCCTTGTCGTGCGCTACGGCTGCAGGCGCTGAATGCGTCACGCCGTCGACCTCGACTATGAGCTTTCCGTCGAGCGAGACGAAGTCAACGACATATCGGTCGATTGGGTGCTGGCGGCGAAATTTCCATCGTGCCAACCTGCGATTACGCAGTGCCTGCCATAGCTTCGATTCTGCATTTGTCTGTGAAGCACGAAGGGCGCGTGCTCTCGCCCTGAACCTGTCCATCCCCCTCACCCGGATCGCTGAAGCGATCCGACCTCTCCCCGCCGGGGAGAGGTATAGCACAGCATTTGCCGCACCATGAGTGCCCGCATCGACGCCCGTTTCACCGAGCTGAAAAAGCAGGGGCGCGCCGTCTTCATCACTTTCGTGATGGCCGGCGACCCCGATCCGATGACCTCGCTGGAGATCATCAAGGCGCTGCCGAAGGCGGGCAGCGACATCATCGAGATCGGCATGCCCTTCACCGATCCGATGGCCGATGGCCCGGCAATCCAGGCGGCGGGGCTGCGCGCGCTGAAGGCCGGCATGACCTTGAGGAAGACGCTGGCGATTGTGCGCGAGTTTCGCAGGGGTGACGGCACGACGCCGCTGGTGCTGATGGGTTACTACAATCCGATCTACATTTACGGCGTCGATGAATTCCTCGCCGATGCAAAGGCTGCGGGCGTTGACGGTCTGATCGTCGTCGATCTTCCGCCGGAGGAGGATTCGGAATTGTGCCTGCCGGCAATGCGGGCCGGGTTGAACTTCATCCGGCTGGCCACCCCGACGACCGACGACAAGCGTCTTCCCGCGGTACTCGCCAATACCTCAGGCTTTGTCTACTACGTCTCCATCACCGGCATTACCGGTAGCGCCGGCGCCGATTCGGCGGCGGTCGCGCAGGCCGTCGCCCGCATCAAGCGGCACACCAAACTGCCGGTCTGTGTCGGTTTCGGCATCCGCACGCCCGACGCCGCCAGAGCCATCGCCGGCAAGGCCGACGGCGCGGTAGTCGGTACGGCGCTGGTGGATGCCTTGCGCGCCAGCCTCGATGCGAACGGCAACGCGACCGGAAAAACCGTCGATGCGGTGGCTGGGCTAGCGGCCGCGCTGGCGGAAGGCGTCCGCGGAGCCCGGCAGGCCGCGGAATAACCGGCAAAACGCTGCTTGCCGGGTCTCCTTCGGGGCGCCATATATCGAGCGGGTTCAGCGCGAATCGTGCCCGCGGGCAGTTCGGAGCGAAGAGATGAATTGGCTCACCAACGTCGTCCGGCCGAAGATACGAAATATTCTGCGCCGCGAGACACCGGAGAATCTCTGGATCAAGTGTCCGGATTCGGGGCAGCTCGTATTCTACAAGGACGTCGAGGCCAATCAATTCGTCATTCCCGGCTCGAACTACCACATGCGCATTGGCGCGGTGGCGCGCCTCAAATCGATCTTTGACAACGAGACCTGGTTCGACGTGGCGCTGCCGGAGGTGCCCGCCGATCCGTTAAGATTCCGCGACGAACGCAGATATGCGGATCGCGTCAAGGATGCGCGCGCAAGGACCGGGCTGAATGATGCGATCAAGATCGGCTATGGCAAGCTCGAGGGCGCGGCCGCGGTGATCGCCGTTCAGGATTTCGATTTCATGGGCGGCTCGCTCGGCATGGCAGCCGGCGAAGCCATCGTTCGCGGCTTCGAACTCGCGCTGGAAAAGAGAGCGCCCTTCATCGTCTTTGCGGCTTCAGGCGGCGCCCGCATGCAGGAAGGCATCCTGTCCTTGATGCAGATGCCGCGAACCACGGTCGCCGTGCAGATGCTGCGCGAGGCGAAGCTGCCCTATATCGTCGTGCTGACGAATCCGACGACCGGCGGTGTCACCGCTTCCTATGCGATGCTGGGTGACGTGCAGATCGCCGAACCCGGCGCACTGATCGGCTTTGCCGGCGCGCGCGTGATTGAACAGACCATTCGTGAAAAGCTGCCGGACGGGTTTCAACGCGCCGAGTATTTGAAAGATCACGGCATGGTGGACATGGTCGTGCACCGGCACGAGCTGCGCCCGACACTGGCACGGCTCTGCCGCCTCCTGACCAAATCGCCCGAGATCGAGCCGGCAAAGCCGGCGCCGCTGGCTGCAATCCCGGCTGCACTTGCATCAAGCGCAGCCATGGCGCCGGCAGCGCCCCAAGCGTGAACACGCCTGCGGCCACGCCTCAGCCGCTCGGCGAATTGATCGCGCGGCTATCCACCCTGCATCGGCAGTCGATTGATCTCGCTCTGGAGCGAATGCAGCGGCTGCTGCAGCGTCTCGATCATCCCGAGCGGAAGCTGCCGCCGGTGATTCACATCGCCGGCACCAACGGTAAAGGCTCCACGGCCGCCTTTCTGCGCGCCATACTGGAAGCCGCAGGCTTGCGTGTTCACGTCTTTACCTCGCCTTATCTGGTGAGGATCAACGAATGCTATCGGATCGGTCGCTCGGGCGGCGGAACCCTGGCTGACGACGACGAATTGCGGGATGCCTTCGAGCGCTGCGAGCGTGTCAATGCCGGAGAGCCGATCACACTGTTCGAAATCGAGAGCGCCGTCGCGTTCGATTTGTTTGCGCGGCATCCTGCCGATGTCGTGCTGCTGGAGGTCGGTCTTGGCGGCCGGCTGGACGCCACCAACGTGATCGAAGTGCCCTCGGCAAGCGTGATTTCGCCGATCAGCATGGATCACACCGACCTTCTCGGGGACTCGCTTGAAATAATCGCCGGCGAAAAAGCCGGCATCATCAAGCGCGGCGCGCCGGTGATTTGCGCCGAGCAGGCCGACGAGGTCGGCGCGGTGATCGAGCAGGCAGCCAGGCGGATGCGCGCTCCTCTCTACAGGGCCGGACAGGAATGGCACGTCAATATCGAGCGTGGGCGCCTGGTATATCAGGATGATCGCGGGCTGATGGATTTGGCAGCGCCGAGGCTGTTCGGCCGTCATCAATTCGACAACGCCGGACTTGCCATCGCCACCTTGCGCTCGCTCGACGCATTCAGGGTCGAGCCAACCGCATTCGAGGCCGGCATCGTGAATGCGGAGTGGCCGGCGCGGATGCAGCGCCTGTCGTCGGGCCCGCTGGTCGATCGGGGGCCTCAGGGCTGCGAAATCTGGCTTGATGGCGGTCACAATGCAGAAGGTGGACGCGTCGCGGCGGCAGCAATGGGCGATCTCGAGGAACGGGTGTCGCGTCCGCTCGTGGTCATTGTCGGCATGATGGCGAACAAGGATGCGCCTGCGTTTCTCGCCAATTTCGCCGGTCTCACCCGCCACATTATCGCGGTGAAAATTCCCGATCGTGACAATGCCATGGCGCCGGAGAGGCTGGCGGATGCTGCACGCGCGCTCGGCATGCGCGTCGAAAGCTCCACAAGCGTCGACGCGGCGCTTCGCTCGCTCGCGCGGCTTGCCTACGAAGTGCCGCCGCGGATCCTGATCACAGGCTCGCTATATCTCGCGGGTCACGTGCTGGCGGTGAATGGCACAGGACCGGGATAGCGCCGGAGCATCATGGATAAAAAGGAACGGCCGGCTTTCGCCGGCCGGTTGAAAATTCTTTGCGGCAGGCGATCACACCGCAGCCGTGATCCACTGCTGCAGCTTCGCCTTCGGTGCGGCACCGACCTGGCGAGAGGCCATCTCGCCACCTTTGAAGATCATCAGCGTCGGGATCGACATCACGCCATATTTGGACGCCGTCTTCGGACTTTCGTCCACGTTGAGCTTCACGATCTTGACCTTGTCGCCCATTGCGCCGGCGATTTCGTCGAGCGCCGGTGCGATCATGCGGCATGGGCCGCACCATTCGGCCCAGAAGTCGACCACGACAGGGCCTTGCGCTTTAAGCACTTCGCTTTCGAAATTGGCGTCAGAAACCTTGCCAACGGCCATTGGAGATACCTCGTTCAATTCAGGAAAGTGACGGCGGGAATCGCCGCCTCGATGATGCAAACAAACCTATGAATGCGCCGTTGCCGGGTCAAGCGTGGACCTCCTGCCGACCAGGGATGCCAGTGCGGCGTCCAGCGCGGGAGCAGAAATCTCCATCAGTTCAGGGGTTTCGGTCCAAAGTAATGCTGTACGAACGGGCTTTTGGGGATAAAGCTTCGCCAGCACCGCGCGGTAGAGGGCAAGCTGACGGATGTAGGTCACTGGCGCCTCGCCCGCTGTGGCCGGCGGAGCCTGATTGGTCTTGAAATCCACGATCAGAATTTCGTGAGGGGTTACCAGCAGGCGGTCGATTTGCCCGGAAACCAGCACAGGCGGCAAATCGTCCCGCTCCAGGCGGCCGACGATTGCGACCTCCGCGAGGCTGCCTGCGGCGAACACCGGTGAAAAACGCGCATCCCCGATCAGGTCCAGCACGCGCGTTGCAAGCGCATCGCGCTCGCTATGGCTCCAATCGGGGACATTGCGGGCGAGGTAGCCCAGCGCGGCGTCCCGGCGGCGCTCGCCTGGGACCTCGGGCAGGGATTGCAGCAACCGGTGTACCACCGTGCCGCGGCGCAAGGCGAGGCCGCGCAGGGGGACGGATTCGTCGCTGCGAAACCGGTGGCCGCCATCTTGTCCGGGGTCGGAGGGGCGCATGAAGCCGTCAGCCGATGCCTCCGGTGAGGCCGCCTTGCGAAGCCATGGCGGCAGTTCGATTCGTACATCGACGTTTGCCGCAGCAACATCAGGAGCGGGCGCGACATCCTCGGCCAGCGAGTAGCGCTTCACCAGGCTGCCGTCTGAAGCCTTGAATGTCTGTAGATGCAGGGCGGAATTTTCCAGCCCCTTGCCGATCAGATCATACCAGCAGAATTTGCGCAGCGAGTTCATGTTGCCGGGCATGCATCCGCCGATAATGAGGCGATCGGCCGCGCGCGTCATCGCCACGTAAAGCAGGCGGCGGTATTCGTCTTCGGTATCGCGAAGCATCGCCGCGCGAGCATCGGCTACGGGAGGTGGATCGTCGGCCTTTTTGCCGGCCCAGACTACGATGCCGGGCAAATCAGGCGCCGCCTTATCCGGCGGAAAATGAATGAGCCGCAGCCGTTGCGTGTCCGTCGGCGACGACGCGGTATCCGCCAGAAACACCACCGGTGCCTCCAGTCCCTTGGCGCCGTGCACGGTCATGACACGCACCTCGTCACGCGAAATTTCCATGTCGCGCTTGACCTCGAGGTCTGCGGTGCGCAGCCACGCCATGAAGCCCTGAAGCGAGGCCGGCGCCTTCCGCTCATAGCCGAGCGCAAGTTCAAGGAACTCATCGAGCGCATCGTTGGCTTCGGGGCCGAGCCGCCGCAGGATACGCTTCCTGCCGCCGTCGCCGCCAAGCAGCCACGCATAGAAGGCAAATGGCGTCTCGCTC
>Ga0209698_10006646_pt1 | contig 12254 bp, 9 predicted proteins | sample LitLauG_LLR_2012_FD_187203 | JGI IMG/M metagenome (GOLD analysis project Ga0209698, IMG submission 187203) | Freshwater sediment microbial communities from Pennsylvania, USA - Little Laurel Run_MetaG_LLR_2012 (SPAdes) (version 2) | ecosystem: Environmental > Aquatic > Freshwater > Creek >...
CTGCTGAAATGTGTGGACGTGTGCGTGTGCATCCCGTCGAGCGAAACGCCGCGCATTCAAGAAGCACACGCATTTGTGATTCACGCTTGGGCGGAAATTGTGGAAACGGAACTTGCGTTGGGGCCGGAACAATGAATACACCTCACGGAAACAGCGCAGACTCAAAAAGGCGTCTGGTGCTGCTTGGGCGTGATGGTGTGATCAACCACCGCATCGCAAAAGGCTTCGTCACCCGCTGGCAGGACTTTGCATTTCTTCCGGGGGTGTTGGACGCACTGCACACGCTGCGCGAGAACGGTTACACGGTAGTGGTGGTTTCGAACCAGTCGTGCGTGGGCCGCGGAATCCTTAATTGGCAGGAATTGCAGCTCATCACGCGGCGGATGCGGCTGGAAGTGGCGCTAGCGGGTGGCGCGATTGAGAAGGTTTACTACTGCACACATGCACCTGGCGATTGGTGCGAATGCCGGATGCCCCAACCCGGTTTGCTGCGGCAGGCAATGGAAGAACACCAGGTGGGGCTGGGACAGGTTTACGCCATTGGCAATTCCGCAAGCGAGGTGGAAGCAGCCATGCGCGCAGGCTGTCAGAGCCTACTAATTGATCGGGGCGCGCTTCTTCAGAAGAACGCTGCCGGGCATTTTCCTCAAGTGGTCAGCAATCTTGGGGAAGCGGTGGAAATCATGCTGCGCCGTGCCACACCGAGCCTGGATGAAACACTGCTACGGGAATGGCCAAGGTTGCCATCGGTAGCGCAGCCGGCAGCTCCAAGTTCAAAGCGGGCTGCAAGGATCATGGCATGAGCCATTGGAACGCAAGGCAATCGCGACGGCGCGACGTCGGATGTGCGATGTGAGTCAATCCCGCAGAAATCCGAGCGCACCTCCGCCAGCAACTCAAAATGTGCTGCTGGTCCACGAAGTGCTGCCGCACTACGACTGCAGCGGCGCGGATTTGCGAATCTTTGAGCTGGCGCGGGAACTGCGGCAGGAGTGTCACTGCGTGACTTTCCTGGCGCGGCAGGACCGCAACGCAGAGAAGTACGCTCCCGCGTTGGAGAAGCTGGGAGTCCATGTGATCGCCGGAGATCCGGAGCGCCTGAGGCATGTTGGCGAAGACGGGCCCACACCCTGGAGTTTCCAGGAGCTCCTGCACAAAGAAAACTTCGAGACGGCCATTCTCTGCCACTGGTATTGGAATGCCATTCCGGTAGCGGAGCATTATCTCGACGATATACGGCGGTGGTCTCCGCAGACGTGTGTGATGGTGCTGAGCGAAGACCGGCATGGCGAGCGAGAGCGCCGCGCGTATCCGCTGAGCAAACATTTGTCGGACCTGGAGCGCGCCGAGGAGATGGAGCAGCGCGAGGTGGAGGTCTATCGCGCAGCGGACCTGGTCCTTTATGTGAGCGAAGCGGATCATCGCCACTACCGTTCCCTGCTGCCGGACCTGCGCGCCGCGCATTTACCCACGCTCGCAGAGGCGGGGAAACTCGGGCCAGGATTTGCCGAGCGCGAAGGAATTTTGTTCCTGGGAAATTTCGAAAACCTGGCGAATCGCGATGGCTTGCACTGGCTGGTGAAGGACGTGTGGCCGCTGGTTCACAAGCAAGCGCGGGATTTGAAACTGTACGTGGCGGGACACGCCTTGACACCGGAGCTTTGCCCTGCCGGAAAAGACATCGTGTTGCTGGGAAGGCTGGACGATCTAGGGGTGGCGTTCGCCGAGCGACGCGTGTTTGCAGGAGCTACGCGCTACGGCACCGGACTGATCACCAAGAACATGATAGCGCTGGCACATGGAATGCCGCTGGTTACGACCACGGTTGGCGCGGAGGGATTACAACTGGTCCACGAGGAACACGCACTGGTGGCCGATGAGCCGCAGGCGTTTGCAAACGGGATCGTGCGGCTCCATCAGGAAGAAGCGCTGTGGAATACGCTTGGCCGGCAAGGCCGGGAATACATTGCGACGAATTTCAACGTGGAAAATCTGCGCAGGCAGATCCGGCAGATTTTGACACTGGGGGCTTCCCTGCCGCGCAGACTATTTGATCCGGCACATCAATGGTCGTACCGCAAAGTGGAGCGCCACATGCCAGAAGTGTTGTCGCAGCGACCTGCGCGATATCGGCCGAAACTCCGAACATTAGGGTACTGGCAACTGGGTCATGCATCGCTCTCCCAGGGGCGGCATGCGGAAGCCCTGGAGCAGTTCCGCCATATTTTTATGACTCTGCGGGCCGATGTGCCGGCCACAGTTTTGCATCATCGCCTGCTGGCGGACATGGCGAAATGCTATTGCGAGTTGGGCCGAGAGGAAGCCGCCTCGCGCTGCACCTGCGAAGTTGAACGGCTGGCGAAACTCGCCGTCAGTTCCCCGGCACAGCCTGGCGGAAGGGAACCACGACTTTCTGTGATTATTCCAACGTACAACCGCAAATCCACGCTGCAACTTTGCCTGACGGCACTTTCGCTGCAGTCGCTGCCCGCGTCGTGCTTTGAGGTGATTGTGATTGATGACGGTTCGACCGACGGGACCGAAGCGTATTGCCGAGGCGTGGCGCTTCCCTTCAGAGAATTCCATTATCTGCGACAAGAAAATTCCGGCGCGGGAGCTGCGCGGCGCGCGGGCGTGGAAGCGGCTCGCGGAAGCATTCTCCTGCTGATGAATGACGATACGGTGGGTTCGCCAACGTTGCTGGCCGAGCACCTGGCAATGCACCAGCTTAATTCGCGGGAACGCTGGGCTGTGCTGGGTTCTTTTCTTGCGACCGAGGAGTGCAACCGCCGCGCTCTTTCACTTTGGTTGCATGGGTCGACATTTTTGTTTCCGCAGAACATGCTGCGCCCGGGGCAGATTTGCGACGCTGCCTACTTCATCACCTGCAATTTGAGTGTGCCGCGCGAAGCGGTGCTGGATGCCGGGTCGTTCGATCCCGCATTCCGGGTGGGCGAGGATACGGAGCTTGGGATACGGCTGGCGAGCAAGGGGTATCGCGTGAAATACCATCCGGCGGCACAGGCGTTTCACGAACACGCGGAGTTCACAACAGAAGATCTCCTGCGGCGCGCGCGAACGTACGGGGCGGCTCACGTCGCTCTGTTTGAGAAGCATCCGCAACTTGTGAGGCGAGGGAACTCGCCGTTTGGTGCGCTTTCCCCCGACGACTACAGGCGCATGGAGCGCGAAACCATTGACAAGCGGGCGGCGGTGGATGCCGCCGTTGCGGGATTACGGGCGCTCGATCAACTCGACCTGTTCGAACTGGCGCGCAAGAAACTGATTGATGACGCGCAACTCCAGCAACTCATCGACCAGGTGGGGCAGCTTGTGCATTTGGTTTACTGGGTCACGTTGTTCGAGAGCTTTTTGCAGGCAGGCGCGGCGCATGCGGCGGCGTCAGGAGTAGATCATACGTGAGCTCGCTGACTGTCTCAATGATCGTGAAGGATGCGCAGGCATTTTTACCGGCGTGCCTTCAGAGCGTGCAGACGCTTTCCCCTGAAATCGTGATCGCAGATACGGGTTCGATGGACAGCAGCATCGCCATCGCGCGGGAGTTTGGCGCGCGGGTGATCCAGATCCCATGGAACAACGATTTTGCCGAGGCGCGCAACCGCGCACTGGCCGAAGCGCGCGGCGAATGGATACTCTCGCTCGATGCGGACGAACAACTTGATCCAACGGCCGCAGCCAGCATCCCGGCACTGCTGGGCAACCGCGCGGCCAGCGGGTTCCAGGTAACGATTCGAAATTACGTCAACAGTCCCAATGAGCGCATCTGGGACCAGCCGCCCAAGGTCAATGATTCCCTGCTGGCTTCGGCGGCGGCGTTTCCCGCTTTCATCGAGCATGAGAATGTCCGCCTGTTCCGTCGCTCGCCGGAGATTTATTTCCTGGGGCGGGTGCACGAAAGCGTTGGCCCGCGTATCCGCGAAATACGCGGTTCCCTGGCGCGGGCCAATTTTGCCATCCATCATTTTGGATTCGCGGTTGATGAAGCCACCAAGGCGCGCAAGAACCATCTCTACCGGGAGATGGGGCGCCAAAAGCTGCAGGAGTTTCCACAGGATTGGCAGGCGCATTTCGAACTGGGGCTTCTGGAACTGGAACAATACAAGAACCTCATGGAGGCGCGGACGCTGTTCAGCCGCGCCTGCGAACTGAATCCCTCCGCGGGAGTGGCGTGGTTCTTCCTTGGCCTGACGATTTTCCGCATGGGGTATTTCGAGGACGCGCTGAATTTTCTTCGCCAAGCGGATCAGGCGGGGCACAAGACGGCGCTGGTGGCGGAAACGCGCGGAGACGCGCACTACAATCTTGGTGCATACGAGGAGGCCCGAACCAGTTACGAGGCCGCGTTGAAGCGTCAGGATGGAAGCCCGGCTGTCCATGCCAAGCTGTGCCTGGCGACGGTGCGCGCGGGGAGGACGGAGAAAGGATTAGCCCGGCTGCGCGGGGCGCTGGCTGAGACGCCGCAACTGGCGGAACTGCACGAAGGGCTCATCCTCACATTAGTGTTCCTTAACCGGATTGAGGATGCGGCAAGGGCCTCGGAGGAGAAACTGCGGCTGGTGCCGGGCTTGCTCCCTGGTGATTACTTAAGGTGCGCAAGCCTTTGGGCGCAGGTGCGTTGGTGGCCGCGCAGCGCATGCGCCGTCGAGCAGGGGTTGCAGGTTTTTCCGGGAAATTCGCAATTGGTCCGGGTATTGGACGAGATTCTTCAGGCTTCCGTGTCGCAGACAAGCTAACCACCATAAAATCAATGGATTCCAGGAGGTAAAGCCTTTCGTTGGGTAGCCGATATACAGGGTGAGTACGTTGGCTGATCCGTAGCGACGTGCGAGCCACGTGGGCCTGAAGGGTTCAAGCCCCCGCGCACCATAGGCTCCTCGGACGCCAAGCGGAATTCAAAGCAACGAAAGGAGCCTTACCATGGCAATCAGTCTTTTGAACAACATCGCTTCGTTAGCAGCGCAGAATCAGTTGCAGGTGACTCAGGGCAAGCTGCAGAGCACGCTCTTCCAGCTTTCTTCCGGGTCCCGCATCAACACGGGCGCGGACGACGCGGCAGGCCTCGCAATCGCGAACGGCTTGCAGGCGAACGTGACCGCTCTGAGCCAGTCGGCGAACAACGCGAACAATGGCGTTGGTGCGCTGCAAGTTTCAGACGGCGCTCTTGCCCAGGTGACTACGCTTCTCAATCGCGCCGTTACCCTGGCGACGGAGTCTGCCAACGGCACGGTGAGCGACTCTCAACGCACCGCACTGAACGCCGAGTTCACGCAGATCAAGGCGGAAATCGACCGCATCGGGAGCAGCACCACGTTCAACGGCACGTCCGTCTTCACCGCAACCGCCACGAACATCTTCCTGTCGGATGCCAGCTCGGCGGCGGCCAACAACACGATTTCGGTGACTGTCGGCGCGCTGTCGTCCAGCTCGATCGGTTACAACGGTTCGACCGTCAGCTTCGCTGCGGACAACCTCTCGACTTCCGCAGCGGCAGTCACATCGCTGGCGGACATCAACAACGCCATTTCGAACGTTGCCGGCTTGCGCGGCACGATCGGTGCAGGCGTCAACCGGCTGCAGTCTGCCGTTAACGTTATCAATTCCCAGGTGCAGAACCTGACCGCAGCGCAAGACGCCATCACTTCGGCGAACATCCCGCAACAGGTGACCAACCTGTCCGAATACTCGATCCTGAACCAGTCCGGCATCTCGGCCCTGGCCCAGGCGAACTCCTCGCAGCAAAGCATCCTGAAGCTGCTGCAGTAATTCGGGCCGTAAATAACACAAAGCGGGGGCGGGATTCCTTCGGGGATTCCGCCCGGACCGCTGTAGGAGGCCGAGATGAGGATTTCAACGGATCAGATTCCGGGAGCAGCCGTGGAGCCGCAGAGCGCGACGAACAGTCAGGCGAGCAATCAGAAAGTATCCACGACGTCCGCGACGGATAGCACGGTGGAGAAGGCCTCGGCCGAGGCGCAGACTGCGATCGTCACTCCCGCACAACGACAGACGGACGTGACTTTCCGGCGGGACGCGAACGGACGGATTTATTACGTGGTATCCGACGCGCAGTCCGGGCAGGAAATTCTGGAATTGCCGCCGAAGAGCGTGCGGGACATTGACCAGGGCATTGCGGATTATCTGAAGGAAGAACAAGCCAAAGCCGGCGCGCACGTGAAACTGAAGGCCTGAGGAGGTTCCTAAATGTCCACGACCAATTCCCTTTCCTCCTTGACCGGATCGCTTGCCAACTCCGGTTCGTCCGCCAGCGGCACATCGGGTTTCGGGCAAGGCATCAACGTTCAGCAATTTGTGCAATATGCCCTGGCGAACCAGCAGGCCAGCATTACGGCGCTGCAAAACCAGCAAACCTCATTGAATTCGCAGAGTACAGAATTGAGCAAGATCAGCACGGACCTGAACACCCTGGATAACGCGGTGTTTGCATTGACGGATCCACTCGGTGTCCTGAGTTCCCAAACCGCAACTTCCTCGAACTCTTCCGTGCTGAACGCGACGGCTTCGAGCACGGCCACGGCTGGAACCCACAGCATCACGGTGAACTCGCTGGCTACGACTTCTTCTTACTCCACGGGCGCGCTGGCGAGCAGCAGCACCACGATTTCCTTAGGAACATTTCAGATTCAGGTGGGCTCCAATACTCCGGTCACGGTGACGGTGGGCTCCGCCAACAACACTTTGAGCGCGCTGGCGGCAAGCATCAACAGCCAGAACGCCGGGGTCAGCGCCAGCGTGATTCAGGATGCGAATGGGTATCGGCTGGCTCTGGTCAGCAGTGCAACGGGAACGCCGGGTGATGTCACGATTTCCGGAAATACCACCAGCCTCACGTTCACCAAGGCGGTTACGGGAACCAACGCCTCCCTGGTTGTGGATGGCATCCCGATCAGCAGCGCGAGCAACACGGTGAGCAACGTGATCAACGGGGTCACGCTGAATCTGGGCTCTCCCTCAACGGGCACGCCGGTGACGCTGAATGTCGGCCCGGACACCACGCAAATCACCGGCGCCATCAATAGCCTCGTGAGCGCGTACAACACAGTGGTCGGGGAAATCAACACGCAGTTCACCGTGGCCTCGGACGGTAGCGGCGGCGGGCCGCTGGAAGCCGACAACACCCTGCGCGACGTGCAAAGCCAGATCCTCGGCGCAATTTCCTACTCCGTTTCGGGCAACAACGGGATCGTGAATCTGGCCAGTTTGGGCGTGAATCTGAACAATGACGGAACTCTGTCGGTGGACAGTGGAGCGCTGGCCTCGGCACTCTCCAGCAACTACTCGGCGGTGCAGAATTTTCTGCAGAACGCCACCACCGGGTTTGCACAAAATCTTTCCAACGTACTCTCTAACGTGAATTCTCCGGCCACCGGCCTTCTCTCGATTGACGCGCAGAGCATCACGAGCACTTCGCAAGGCATTACCTCGCAGCTTTCCGACCTGCAGGCTTCGCTTGCCGTACAGCAGGCCAATCTCACAAAGGTTTATGCGCAGGTGAACACCACATTGCAAGAACTTCCAGCGTTGCAAAGCCAGATCAGCCAGCAACTCGCGGGGATCCCATAGCCATGAATAACCATGAGTCAGCGGCCGCTTATCAGCAGTCTTCCGCATTCTGCGACTCGGCCGTAGGCCAGGTGGTGGCGCTCTATGACCGGGTCCTACGGGACCTGCGGCAGGCGATCCACTCTTTAGAAGCCGGTCAGATAGAAAGACGAGTGAGTTCGTTGAATCACGCGCTGACGATCATTGGAGAGCTGCAGGGAGTATTGGACTTCGAACGCGGCGGCGATGTGGCGGGGCAACTGAACAGTTTTTACAATGTTACGCGCGCCATGGTGATGCAAGCAGGGGTAAGCAGATCCCTCGCCTCGCTGGAAGAACTCGTGGCCATGTTCACACGCATGCGCGTGGCATGGGCCCAGGTGGAGAAGACAGTGGCACCGGTTGAGCCGACCCAGCGGATGAGAATTACCTGCCAACCGCAAGCGGCATTGCCGCCGGGTGCGCCGATCCCGATAGAGAGCACGCCAGGTTCGGGGGCCGGCTGGAGAGCCTGATGAGCGAGGATGTGCGACTAACAATTAAACGAGTGAATTGGCGCATCGCCGAACTGCTGGAAGAAGCGCGACGCGCGTTGCGGGGCGAAAGCAACTTTGGAGTGGAAGAGGTGCGCAGCATCCGGCAGCCCGTCGAAGAGATGGCGGAGATTGTCGACCGCGCCGCGGAACTTCGCCGGCTGCAGCCAGAGATTTCCACGGAACTGGACACCTATAAATCGCGGTTGGGTGATTTGCAGACGACGCTTTCACAGATCCAAGTGATGCTGCTGGCGCGTCAGGCGAGCATGGAGGCAGGCCGTGCACAACTTTCCGCGGTTTCGCATTGGATTGATGCGTTCCGGCAAACGCGGTGACGCCCGCAGGATTCCACTCAAACTCCCTTTAAGTGCTCCACTTCTTTTCGCCGGTAAGCCTGGCGCTTTATTTTCGTTTGGCAGTGACTGATCCGCCCGGTTCGGTGAAGACCATCTCTGTGACCTTGCCCGCAGGGTCTTTTTTGAATTCGACGCTGTAGCCGTTGAGGCCCTTGAGATTGAAGGTCAGCCCATGGGAAGGCTGCAACTCGTACGCCGGCTGCCCTGGCACGGTGAGTCGCAGAGTCTCTCCCGCCAGGGCCACATTCGCCGTGGTCTGATCCATGGTGTAATCGCCAGACAGACTTTGCAGCACGTCGTTCGATAATCTCTCGACGGCTCGAGTGAAGACGATGTCCTCGGGCAGGGTGCTCTCGAGCGGCATCGCCAGACGGTCAATCATGCCATCGCGGCTCATGTAGAACTGTCCCTTGGTTCCCGCGGCGACCGATTCGGATTCCGCTGGAATCGCAAAGGTGTCGTAATTCAACCGCTGAAACGGATAGGGGCCCATCTGGTTGAGTGTGAGCGTCAGATTTTCGCCGCTGACGGCGATTTTCACCGTGCCGTAACCCGCATTCACATAATCGCCGGCGAAATCCGCCATGGGGTGGGACGCGGGGGTGGTTGGCTTCGCAGCCGGCACTTTCTTCTTCTCTGCTTCTTGTTCGGCTTTTTTCGCCTTGTCGCTGAGCGCTTTGTAGCGGTCAATCCAGGGCTCGCTGGACAAGCCGAGCAACCGGTCAAAGATGGAAAATGCCATGGGCTCGAGCCCCATGTGATTATCGAGATTCGTAAGGACTACCACGGCGACTTTATCCTCGGGGAGCATGGTCAGCAGCGAGTGAAAGCCGTCGATGCCGCCGTTGTGCCAAACCATGTGGTGGCCGCGGAAGGTAGTGTCCACCCAGCCCATGGCATAAGTCATCGGGCCCAGCCCGTTCGTGGAGAAAAACTCCGGCAATGGACCCATCGCCGTGACACCCGTATGCACCAACTTGAGGTTGCCTTGCGAAACGACGCGCTTCCCATTGTAGGTGCCGTCGCCCAAATGAAATACAGCATAGTGAGCCATCTCATTGGCGCTGGAATTGATGGAGCCGGCCGGGCCAATGGCGTCAATATTCTTGAAGGGGACTTTGGTGACGACATCTTTTTTCATGGAATACGGCTGCGCAAAATCCGGTGTCTTTTGACTGTCCGCGACGGAGAAGTTTGACGTGGTCATGCCCAGTGGCTGGAAAATTCTTGTGCGCACAAGGTCTTCCCAGGTCGTGTGTGCCACCTGTCCTTCGACGTAACCCATGGTCATGATCATGAGATTGCAATATTGATAGCCGTAGCGGAACTCCTTGTTGGGCTTCAGATACTGGACGCGATGAAACAAATCCTCGCGGCTGAAATCGGATGTATACCAGACCACGTCGTGACCGGGGAGGCCGGTGCGGTGGGACAAGAGGTCCTTGGCGGTAGCATGATCGGTGGCGATCGGGTCGTTCAATTTGAAAGCTGGCACGTAGTCACGGACCGGCTTGTCCCAATCCACTTTGCCTTCGTCGTTTTGCGTGCCAAAGATGAGGGAAGTGAACGATTTGGAAATGGAGCCGATGGCGAAGAGCGTATCTGGCGTCACGGGAAGTTTCTTTTCGACATCGCGATAGCCAAAACCTTTGGCGTAGATGATTTTGCCGTCCTGAACGACGGCGACCGAAGCGCCGGGAATTTGAAATTCCGCCAGCGCCTTGGTGACGATGTCGTCGAAATCCGCGGCCGATTTGGAGGCTGGAGCGGGCGTCTGGGCAAGCGCGCTGCTTAGCCACAGCGCGACAGTTGCCAACAATACGATTGCGCGTTTGGGGAACATCGTACCTCCAGATGGTTTGCCGCTACTTGTTCTCGTTTTTGATTAGAAATGCGTATTGAAATTCATCAGGTCCCAGGTAAACAGGAACCAAACCAGGCAGACGCAGGCAATCGCCAGCGCCACATCCGCGATTTTCGCCCAGATCCACCGGCCGGAAGCGCCAACGCTTTGCAGTGCGTTGATTACCACAAGAATCGTGCCAACCGAGCAGACTACTCCCAGTATTCCAAAAATGATGACCCAGGGCGGCAGCGCGTTGATCCCGGAGATGTCGTTGGCTTGCGACAGAACCGCAATCCAGCCGACAAACAGAATCACGAACAGCACGCAGACCAACCGCACGATCAGGCGCTGGCGGCCTTCCGGTGCGGACATTTCGAGCGGGCGGCCGTAGTGTCTGCGAATCATCGCTCCGACTGGCCAGAGGAGGACGGTGAGCAAAACCACAGTTAATCCGTAAATCAGCAGCCCCATGTTGAAATACTTGTTCTCCAGCGGCCCGACTCTCTGGAAGATGAAGAACGGATAATCCATCTGGAATTGCCAGTTGCCATCCGCGTCTTTTTTGAAGCCGATCTTGTCTTGCCCGTGCACCTCACGGTAGAGGAACGGCTCGATCTCCTCAAACTTCTTCGGAACGCCGCTCGGCGACTTGAACGCGTCAACACTGATCGTGCCGTCTTCATTGGCGATGACTTTGAGTTCCCCGGCAAAAGTGAGCATCTTGAGGAACGATGATTCGAAGCGGCGGCTGGATTTGTACAGACCGGCAATCGCGGCGGCATCCGCCTTGGCGTCGGCAACCTTGCCGGCGGGCGGCGACGTGTACGGGAAATAGCGGTCTAGAAAGCTTTCGAAAAGAATACTGCGCGAGCTGACTTCTCCCTTGCCGGCGCTATTGTAGGAGACGAAGAAGCCCACGTTCTGATCGAGAATCAGGTGCAGGTCGCTGTGGAAGTATTCGGTGTCGCCGCCGTGGCCGATGATGCGGTGGCCGTTGCGCGTTTCCTCATAGAAGCCGTGAGCCATGCCATTCAACCGATCGTCTGCGTCGAAAAGACGGGCATGCATCAGCTCCGCGGTGTCCGGGCGCAGAATCTGTTTGTCGCCAAACTTTCCATTTTGCAGGTGGGCGATCATGAAGTTGCACATGTTGAGTGCCGTGGTGGAAACGCTGCCGGCGGGGTAGGCCTCGACAAATTCGAACGGCTTCGCCTTCACGGAGGCTTTTGGATAGCCGTTGGACATCATCGGCTTCAGATTATCGGGGAGCGGCTGGACGAACGTGGTCCGCGTCATTTCCAGGGGAGTGTAAATGTTGTCGGCTACGTACTGGGAAAAGGGTTTGCCGGAAACGCGTTGCACGATATAGCCGGCAAGCGAGGTGGCGTAATTCGAATACGCGGGTACAACGAACGGCGGAAAGATGCGCCTGGGCATGTGTGTTTTCAGGTATTGGTCGAGCGGGGTCATGTGCTGGGCGTCGGCGACGAACAAATCACGTGCGGTTTCCTCGAAGCCCGCAGTGTGCGTCATGATGTCCTTCAGGGTGACGGGCTTGCCGAATGCCGGAGGGATTTTGAAATCGATGTACTCGTTGACGTCCTTGTCGAGGTCGAGCTTACCCTGCTCCACCAGTTGCATCACGGAGGTCCAGGTGAAGAGCTTGGAGATGGAACCCGGGCGGAACAACGTGGCGTCCGGCGTCACCGGCGTGCGCTTCTCGACGTCCGAATAGCCGTAGCCCTTGGCGAAGAGTACTTTGCCGTCTTTGACCACCGCGATCACTGCGCCGGCGATGTCTTCGCGATTGATTTGCGCGGGCATCATGCCATCGAGGAAGGCATCCAGGTCTTCCCGCGTCAGCGAAGGCGTGGATGGCGATGCGGTCGCAGCAGGGGCTGCTTTTTCGTCTTTCGCGGCCGGCGCTGCCTTTCC
>Ga0209698_10006647_pt1 | contig 12253 bp, 6 predicted proteins | sample LitLauG_LLR_2012_FD_187203 | JGI IMG/M metagenome (GOLD analysis project Ga0209698, IMG submission 187203) | Freshwater sediment microbial communities from Pennsylvania, USA - Little Laurel Run_MetaG_LLR_2012 (SPAdes) (version 2) | ecosystem: Environmental > Aquatic > Freshwater > Creek >...
GATCTAAATATTTTAACTATGAAAACTGGTTCAAAGAGGAACCGGGGGTCTCGATCACCAAACTGAGCTATCAGCTGGATAATTTTAAGGCGGTCGACAAATGCGATAGTATCATCCTTTCCGGAGGACACGATATAAATCCGCGCCTGTATAATCAACCCGGGTTCCTGACTTATATCAATCCAAAAGACATCGATGAACGCAGGGATGAATTTGAATGGAAGATCATGCAGCATATAGAAGAGCATCGGAAACCCCTCCTGGGTATTTGCCGCGGTCTTCAATTGGCTAATGTATATTATGGGGGCACGCTCATTCCGGATGTACCAGCTTTTGGAAAATTTAATCACGGGAAATTAAAGCAGGGGCATGACCGGGAACATCTGGTGCAGCTGGACCCTGATTCTGCCTTATGCAATATCATTGGCGCGACAACGGGCAGCATTAACAGCGCCCATCATCAGGCGGCCGATATGCCCGGGTATGACCTGGTCGTGAATGCGTTTTCTCCCGATGGAATCATTGAGGGCCTGGAGCGGAAAGATCCCGAGGGAAAGCCGTTCCTCCTCCTGGTACAATGGCATCCGGAGCGAATGACAGACCAGGACAGCCCCTTTTCAAAAAGAGTCAAGGAAAGTTTTTTAACGGCAACAAGAGACAACATTCAATAGATCATTTATGCAAATCATCAATCCTGCAACGGAGGAAATCATCGCAGAAATCCCTGAGGAGACCAAACAGGAGCTGGACGAGAAATTTCACCGGTTAAAGGCTGCGCAGGCCGACTGGCAACAGACTTCGCTGGAGGAACGGGTTTCCGTCCTGCAGAAATTTGCTGCCCTCTTAAAAGATAATATCGAAGCCCTCGCGCTGGCACTGACTAATGAAGTAGGCAAACCCTTGCAGCAGTCGCGTAATGAATTAAACGGTGCTGCCGGCAGGATTAACTGGCTGTCGGAAAATGCAGTCAAATATTTGTCTGACGAAATAATGCACCGGGAGCCAGGGCTGGAGGAAAAAATTTCTTATGAACCGCTCGGGGTGGTCTGCAATATTTCTGCCTGGAATTACCCCTACCTGGTAGGGGTGAATGTATTTGTCCCAGCTTTACTGGCGGGCAACGCCGTTCTGTACAAGCCTTCTGAATATGCCACCCTTACGGGCCTGGAAATCCGACGCTTGTTATTACGGGCAGGGATACCCGAAAATGTCTTCCAGGTCGCAGCCGGCGGCAAAGAAGTGGGAGCGCTGTTACTGGAATTGCCTTTTGACGGCTATTTTTTTACCGGTTCCTATAAAACGGGGAAATATATTTATGAAAAAGTGGCTGCCAAAATGGTGCCCTGTCAGTGCGAGTTAGGTGGCAAAGATCCGCTTTATGTCACCGAAGATATTGGCGATATTTCTTCCGTTGCAGCGGCAACCGCCGACGGCGCTTTTTATAACAACGGTCAAAGTTGTTGTTCGGTGGAACGAATCTATATCCACGAAAAAATTTATGATGCCTACGTCGACGGATTTGTAAAAGCGGTGACTTCCTGGAAGATGGGCTTGCCGACAGATGCGGGAATTTATTTTGGCCCCCTGACCCGCCCCAATCAAATAGCCGTATTGGAAACACAGGTAATTGACGCCCAGCAAAAGGGGGCCACCGTTGTCATCGGGGGAAAGCGGGTCAGCAGAAAAGGCTACTATTTCGAACCTACTGTGCTGACCCATGTCAACCATCAAATGCAGGTCATGCAGGAAGAGTCTTTCGGGCCGATCATTGGGCTGATGAAAGTGGACAATGACATGCAAGCCATTGATTTGATGCAGGATACCGAATACGGCCTCACCGCTTCAGTATATTCATCCAACCGGTCAAGGGCAGAAAAGATACTGCAGCAAATAAATGCAGGCAGCGGGTATTGGAATTGCTGCGACCGGGTAAGTGCAGCCCTCCCCTGGGGTGGCCGGAAGCATTCCGGTTTCGGGGTCACGCTGTCTCATGCCGGATTGCGGGCCTTTGTAAGGCCCAAGGGCTGGCATCTGCGGACCTAAAGAACAGATTTTTTCAAGTTACAGGCATATCGGGCCCGTCCGGTCTGCTCTTATGCCATAAAACCTGCACTGGATGGGGGCTTCTTATTGTAGTCGAATTCTTAGTCGAAGGATCAACATTTTTTAAAAAGATTTTACACCGCTTTGCAAGGTGCAACATGTCATTGCAGATTTGCTGAAGAATTGGCGCTGTCAGGATTATTACAAACTAAAAAATGATCCGAAAGACATCCTAAACTAAAAAAAAAGCGCGGAGAAAGACAGTAGCTATTCCATTTTATTTTGACTTCCGGTTTGCTTTGCATGCAGCCGGTATCTTTGCCTAGCAGGTTCAACTTCATTAACAGGTTACACTGAATGTGTCAAAACTGCCCGTCAGGTCTGGAACATTCTCTTCACCCGTTAACAAACGCGAATGTGGAGGGGCGGCGCGTGGGAGTGATTATTTTATTTGATTGCCAATCTTTACCTCTTTCCTTGCACTTTTGGTTAACGGAGGGAAACCAAAACTTTCTGCTCACGCGGCTCCGCTAACTAAACAGCAGACTCAATAAGCCTTTGATCCAGACCATAAGGTTCTGCAGCGATAACCTTCACAAGATCAAAAAATGATGGAAACAAAGGATTGAGCAACATGTTGAATTCTTCAGGATTTACAGTGGGCATGGAATATCAAAGAAGTAGCTCCATTCTCCACTATTTACTATATCCGTTCAGCAACCCTGCCAGAAGATGAAGCGCTTTTTCCACGGTCTTTTCGTTTTCTACAGGCAATTTGAGCCAGGTCCGGCCGGTCTGTTCGTCTTTCTCTGTGATGGTCGCTGCCAATTGCTGCACGGCCTGCGGATCCTGTAGCGTACTAATCAGTTGCGTAATGAAGCTGATCCCGTTCTGAACGAGCGACGCAGGGGAGGTACCTGTAGTTACATTGGCGATCCCAGTCCCGTTGGCGCCGGCGGACCCGTTGTTGCTTGCTGTATCAGGCTTCGGCTCCTGCCGTATCGGTTCGTCTTCGGCTATGGCAGGGATGGCCAGTTCGTCCTTTCCGGCAGCTGATTTAGCTATTTCCGCTTGCTCTTCAATATCGAATGAGGAGCCTTCCTTCGATATTTCCTGCGTAATGGATTCCACAGATTGCATGAATTTTGAAAACCGATCCTCACCCAGGAATATGCTATCCTCTCCATTATCCAATATTCCCGCTGCTATTGCAGTTTTAAATTGCAGCACCGACAGGAGACGCTGCTCTATCGTTCCCTGTGCTACCAGGTTGGTAACGCATATGGCCTTCTTTTGCCCCATGCGGTGTATCCGGCCGATTCTTTGTTCCAACACGGCCGGGTTCCAGGGAATGTCCATATTGATCAGGTTGGAGGCCGCCTGCAGGTTAAGGCCCACGCCCCCCGCATCGGTAGAGAGGAAAACCTTGCAAGCCGAATCATTGTTGAAATTGGTGAACAGGGACTCCCTGTTCTTACCGGGTATCCCGCCGTGCAGATATTCAAATTTTACCCTTCTTTTTTTCAGGCCTTCGGCGATCAGCCTGGTCATCCTTTCCCATTGGCTGAAGATCACCACTTTTTCGTCTTCCATCCCGAGCAGCTCCTCCAATATATTGAACAGCTCGTCCAATTTGGTCTGGTGGTTGGTCTGCTGATCGATGATATAGGTGCTGTCACAGACCATTCGCATCATGTTCAGGTTATTAAGCAGGCGTTGCCTGTCCTGTTCATTCAAAAATCCGAACCGCCTCCATTTACGGACCAGTTTGGCGACAATTTCTCTGAATTCTTCATGCATTTCAGCCTGGACCGGCGTCAAGGGCACGAACAGGTTCTTATCCATCCTGCCGGGCAATTGTTTCAGCACTTCCTTTTTGGTACGGCGCAGGAGCAGGCCGGATAATTGTCGGCCAATCTCATTGAGGCCCGTATATCCGGTGACTTTCCCGCTATGACCGTCCTTGATCTGGTGTTTCGTAAGAAAATGATGCAGAGACCCCAGCTGGAAAGGATCAATATATTGCACCAGGGAATACAGTTCCTCGATATTGTTTTCGAGCGGGGTTCCCGTAAGCACAAGGGCATAGGGAGAACGAATGCGTTTGATATTTTGCGAGATCTTCGCCTTCCAGTTCTTTATGCGTTGCGCCTCATCCAGTATCACGATATCCGGATGCATTTTATTGATCAGATCCCAGTCGTTACCGGCCATATGATAGCTTACAATCTTGAAATAGCTTTCATCCTTTTCATACAGGGACATCCGCGTAAGATAGTTACCTTCTATGACGGTAACGGTACTGCCGGTAAATTTCTGTATTTCAGCCTTCCATTGGTACTTCAGTGAAGTGGGGCAAATGATGACCGCCTTTTGCGTCTTCCATTGTCGGTTCATGAGCGTCGCCCAGGCGATGGCCTGTATGGTCTTCCCGAGCCCCATATCGTCGGCCAGTATCGACCGGCCGCTCCGGGTGACAAATAATATCCCCTCCTGTTGATAGGGGAACAGGGGTACATTTACCAGGTCATTCAGCAGTTTGGTGCCCTGTTTCTCCACCAGGGATTGGAGACGAGTCTTATCTCTGAACGATACGATCATTTGCAAGGCGTCTTCATAGCAACGGAAAGAGGAGTCGATAGCATAAGCTTCCTTTAACAATTGTTCAATCTGGAAATAGGCAGTTGACCGCAGGATATTTTGCTTGTCAAAATAATTGCCGGCCCATTTCTCCCATTTCTTCTTGTTGTTAGTGCCGATGCGCAGCTTCAGTTTTCTTTCTCCCAGATACGACACATTGAGGGAAGAATAAGAGAGTTCGGGCACCTTATCCAGTAGTTGTTTTATCCCCCGTCGCCGGCTGAGGCGGATCCGGACCGATTCGATATGTTTGCAGGTGCCTAATTGATTGGTCTTGAAATCCGGGCAGGAACAGAAATTCAGGGTGTTATCCCGGCTGCGCAAGGCGACTTTATAGGTGTTCTTCGAGGAAGGACTATATACACTGTAGTCGCTATATACAGGCTGGTCGCCCAGGTTCTTTATGGTGAAACTTTCCTTTTGCGCCATTTGGTGTCTCAGCGCTGTCTGCCATGCCTCATCCGTCATATCATCCGGCCGGCGGGTATGTGGAATCCGCAGGGAGAGGGAAGGCTTCCTGGAGACCTTTTTGGAGCTCTTTTTGATTTTTTCGGTTTTCTTGCTCTTTTTGACAACTGGCATGCTATGAGGGATTCAGCAATGCAAAATACGTGAACATTTGGTAAATTCACCGCCCTATCCCCTTATTATGAACTTTGAAAAAGCACTATCCTTTTATAGAAATGACAAAACGCTCCAAATATTAAGAGCGGAGCATTTCCCTTTGCTGATAAGCTTTTTTCACCTCGCCTTCAAACAACAAGACAAAATATCCTATCCCCAATCCTACCTGGCCGGATTGCTGGGAGACTTCCTATATTCCCTTGAACGCCAGGGAATAAACGATTACGCAAAGCCCCCTTTGGAGTATCTTCAAAAATGGGCTCAACAAGGCTATCTGCGCCGGTATTATGAAACGGCCGACGAGCCGGTATATGAACTGTCCCCGGCTACCGAAAACGCTTTAAAATGGCTGGAAGACCTGAACAAGCAGCAATTCGTGGGCACACACAGCCGTCTATTGCAGTTCTTCTCACTGCTGCAACAAATTGTCAACAGAACCGCCGGCCCGTATGAGCGGATACAGCAATTGCAGGAGGAAAGGAAAAAAATAGATGAAGAGATCGAAGAGATCAAAAAAGGTAATCATGCCAAACCCTCCGATACCCAACTGAAAGAAGATTATTTCCTGGCGGAAGATACGGCCAGGCGTTTACTTGCGGATTTCAGGCAGGTAGAAGAAAATTTCAGGGAACTGGATACCCAGACCCGCCAAACCATTATCAAAAGCAACCTGGCTAAAGGAAGACTGTTGGACAATATTTTCGAACAGCAGGATTACTTGTGGAACACGGATCAGGGCAAAAGCTTTAAAGCATTCTGGGAATTCCTCATGAGCGAAAGCATGCAACACGAACTGGAAGACCTTCTTGAAAAATTAAATGCTATCCCGGTTATCAAACGGGTGAAACAGGAGCAGATCGTCGACAGGATCAAAACCAACCTCGTGGATGCCGGCGATAAGGTCAACAGAAGCAACGACGGGCTGATAGAACAATTACGGAAGTATGTAGAACAGAAAAATCTTGCGGAGAGCAGGCAAATCCTCCGAAATATAGAGTCTATCGAGAACCTCCTGCTGGAACATAAGAATACCCTAGACCCGCAACAGAGCTTACTGGAAATAGATGGCTTATTCCGGCCCACCTTCCTGATGGGGCGCCCGCTATTCAGTCCCCCGGTGAAAGTTTCGTTCGCAGAAAGCGTAATAGAAGATGGAAAAGCAGATGCCGACACGACTGCCTTGTTTGGGCAGTTTTATGTTAATATAGATGAACTACGAAACAATATTAAGACGCTCCTGCGAACCAGGTCACAAGTGTCCCTTTCCGAGCTGCTGCTTCAATATGAGCCGACAAAAGGCATTACCGAGATATTGGGCTATATGCAAATTGCGACCGGAGACAGCAAGCATTATATTAGCAATGAGCATATGGAGAGATTAGACGTCAGCAATACCGATACCGGTAAGCACTATACGTTAAAAGCGCCCCTTATCATTTTTAACCGATAAAACATGACCCGGGAATATTCACTAAGTCTTATAACATTATTGAAAGGCATTCTTTATAATCATCAAAAAGATGCCTGGGAAAACCTGTTGCAATATGAGCCGGAAATTAAAAAATATTTCTCCGCTATCGGCCTGGGTGTTTATATCGACAAAAGCGAGGGCTACGCCTACTTGCAACAAAACGAACCGGAAGAAGAAGAAGAAGAGGAGATGCCCAGACTGGCTGAAAAAAGACAACTGAATTTCTTTACTTCCCTTTTGTGTGTCGTACTCCGGAAGTACTTGCTGGAACAGGATGCACAGGGAGGAACGGTGAGGGCCATCATTACCCAGCAGGAAATCATTAATCGTACCAAAACATTCCTGCCCGCCGCTCCCGATGAAGCAAAACAACAGGACAAGATCATCACTACGATCAACAAAGTGATCGACATCGGGTTCTTGAGAAAACTGGAGGATAACAGCAGCAACTACGAAATACACCGCATCATTAAGGGATTTGTAAACGCCGGAGTGATTGAACAGATGCTCCAAAAACTGGAACGCTATGCGGCTGAAAAGAACATAATGGATTGACAAACTGAATATCATGGAAGAATTGCAGATCGACTTTTCCCCGGCCAATGCCGGTTTCCGCTTACAATACCTGGAAGTGCTCAATTGGGGCACATTCAATAAAGCGCTATGGAAAATTCAACCTGAGGGATACAATGCCTTGCTGACCGGCGATATAGGTTCCGGTAAATCCACGCTGGTGGACGCCCTGACCTGCCTATTGGTGCCTCATAATAAAATCGTGTTTAATAAAGCGGCCGGGGCCGAAGGTAAAGAACGGAATCTTTTAAGTTATGTCAGGGGCGAATACAAGAAGGAAAAAGAGGAGATCACCAAGGTTGCCAGGAAAATATATTTGCGGCCGGACGACAATACCTATACCGTTATCATCGGCAACTTTCACAATGACGGATATGGAGAAAACGTCTGTCTCTCCCAGGTGTTTTGGATAGGCAAAGACGGAAAGGTCGAGAAACTGCTCATCATCGGCACAACGCCGCTCTCCATCAGCCGTCATTTCAGTGGTTTTTTAGACATCAACGATTTGCGGAAAAAATTACGCCAAACGGACGGCATACAATTATACAATGATAATTTCAGCCACTACAGCGAGCATTTCAGGCGGCTTTTCGGGATGAACAGCGATAAGGCCATAGACCTTTTTTATCAAACGGTATCGATGAAGTCGGTCAGCAGCCTGACCGATTTCGTCCGGGAGCAAATGCTGGAACGAACAGATGTCAGGGAGCAGATCTCCGCGCTGCTGAAACGATTCGACGATCTGAATAAAGCGCACGCCGCAGTCGTCAATGCAAGGGAACAACACCTGATCCTGAAGCCTCTCACGGAAGCTTCGATTGAATACGGTACGACAAGCAGGGAAATAGAAAATACGGAGGCCATGCTCGGGGTGATACCCGCCTGGTTTGCCCTACAAAAACACCAATTGCTCCGCCAAGCCATAACCAAAGCCCTCGAAGAGCTGGACCTCGCCTCGCATATTCAAAAAAGACTGGTAGCCGAAAAAGAACAGCTCGAAAATAAAAAACTGGGAATATTGCAGGACATTGACAACAATGGCGGCAAAAGGCTGGAGCAAATAAATGCCGAAATAAAACAACAGGACAAGGAAAAAGAGGTCAGCAAAAAAGATTATGAGGAGTATGAGAAGTTGGCAAAAAAATGCGGATTGGAAAGCGTGTCGAACGAGAATGATTTCCGGGCCAATATTGACAAGGCCAGGACCATTAACGACGCTTGCATCCTGCAGGAAACCGAACTGAAGCAGCAGCGGGACAACCTGGTAAGCGAGCTCCGCAAAAATGAAGATGAACTACAGATTGAACAAAGAGAGCTGGAGTCATTGAAAGATCGGAAGACACAAATACCGGCCTGGCTTGTAGGCTTCAGAACCCAGTTGTGCGCGGACCTTTATATTGAGGAAGAAGATCTGCCGTTTGCAGGGGAGCTATTGCAGGTAAACGAAAAGGAAACTGCCTGGGAAGGAGCCATTGAAAAATTACTGAGGGATACAGGCATCAGTCTGCTTGTACCCAGGCAACATTACAAAAGCGTGGGCAAATATGTCAATGACAACCCGCTCCGGGGGGCAGATGGAAAAGGTATAAAATTGACCTACCTGGAAGCCGACATAGAAAGCACTACTCACGTCACCAGACAGTTGGACAATGACAGCATTGCATATAAAATTGACATTAAACCCGACTCTCGATTCGAGTCCTGGCTGGAGACCTACCTGCAAAGGGTCTTCGGAGACTTCCTCTGTGTGGATGTAAGCCGGCTGCAACATGTCCCTTATGGCATAACCATGCAAGGATTGATAAAGAGCGGGAAAATACGTCACACAAAGGACGATAGGAGAAAGATAGACGACAGGCGGAATTATGTACTCGGATGGAGCAATGCTGAAAAAATAAAGGCGTTGGTAAACATCATTGCCGCCCTTGAGAATGAGATCCGCCTACTAAGATCCGGACTGTTGATCATTGAAAAAGACCAAAAGAATAATGAGGATACCCGGCAACAACTGACCCTGCTGCTTAGCGTAAGGGATTTTGAACGGATCCACTGGAAATATCATGTGGAGCAGATCCACCAGTTGGAAGCAGAACGCTATGAACTGCTGCACAATAACAACGTCATTGCGCTGCTTCATCAAAAAAGGGATGAAGTCACCCTTCTGATCGAGGATATAAAGAGCAAAGAAACAGAGAAAAACCAGGAGATCGGGAAGCTCAAAGGAGCCGTCGAATCTTATGAAAGACAATTGGCCGATACCGAAGAAACCTTCAGACAGATTGATCCCAGGCAACGAGAACTCTATTTCCCGGCCATCGAAGAAAAGTTGACCGATAAGAATTTACGCCTTTCTTCCATTGACAGGCAACAAGAGCAGTTTAGAAAAGTCTTCGAGGGGGAAACGGGTGAATTAAAAAAGCTCCGGCACAAGTTAAGCACCTTGCGTTCGTTGATCGAGAAAAAGATGAGGGAAATAAAGGAACACTCCAAAGCCGAATACAGTGAGATAAGCGAAAGCATTGATGCAACGGCCGAGTATATGCAAAAATTCGAAAAATTAGTGTCTGAGGACTTAAAGAGGCATGAAGAACGGTTTAAGGAGGAATTGAATAAGAATACCATCAATAGCATTGCGGTGTTCGATAGTCAGTTGGAAAAACACGAAAAGGATATAAAGCAGAAAATAAAGACAATTAATCAGCACCTTCATGAGATCATTTATAATGCAACCCAGGAGACTTATATTACCATATTGATGGATACCACTCCCAATAAAGAAGTTCGCTTGTTCAGGGAGGAACTGAAGAAATGTTACACCCACTCTTTCAGTAGCAACTCTGAATTCTATACGGAAGACAAATATGAACAGGTAAAGAAAATATTGGATCGATTTGCCAGCGCCGACCCTATCGACAAAGACTGGACCAATACCGTCACGGATGTCCGGCAATGGTTCGAATTCAACGCAAGCGAACGCTACCTCGCAGATGATTCCGAAAAAGAATTCTATGAGGGATCGGGGGGCAAAAGTGGCGGCCAAAAAGAAAAACTGGCCTATACTATCCTGGCCAGCGCCCTTGCCTATCAATTCGGATTGCAATTCGGCGAGATCAAAAGCCGAAGTTTCCGGTTTGTGGTCATCGACGAAGCGTTTGGCCGAGGCAGCGACGAGAGCACCCGGTACGGGCTCGAACTCTTCAGGAAATTGAACCTCCAACTGCTCATCGTTACTCCATTGCAGAAGTTACACGTTATAGAGGGTCATGTCAACTCCTTTCATTTTGTCAGCAATAAGGACGGCAATAATTCCCAGGTCAGCAACTTTACGAAACAGGAATACGAGATAGAAAAGGCGAAACATGACAGCCGGTTCAGACATGCCCATTCCTAATTCCATTCAAATGATCGGTCCGGAAGAAATAAAAACAAAGGCGCTGCAATGGTGGAAACCGTTCCTGCAAAGTTATATATCCGGGGAGCCGCTTTTCCCCAGGCAAATCGACCGAATCGGAAAAGTACAACCGGGAGACGTCACCCACCGGTTTGAAGATCTTCAGCAAGAGATTTTGGGATTATACACCGATTCCAAGAATGAAAATGGGATCGGTTATCTGGTAAAAACAGCCGGCAAGAATTTCAGGCGATCAGGGGCACATGATTTGCCGGACAGTATAGTCTTTGAAACAGCCGATGACTATTTGCATTGCACCGGGAAGCGGAAGGAATGGCAGCTATTTACCCGAAACTGTGGATTGTTGACAGCAAGCCTTCCCCAGCTAAAGGAATGGATTCTGAATAATGTCTTGTTGTTAACGCTCCCGGATACCAACTGGCCGGATATTTTGAAAGTATGTCAATATTTTATTGTTAACCCAAGACCCAATCTGTATTTACGCCAATTACCTATCCGGCTGCATACTAAATTTATCGAAGAAAACAGCTCCTTGCTCCTGTCACTATTTGACTTCCTTTTCCCGGAGCATATCCGCAATAAGGACCAAAAAAGGTTTGCAGAACGCTATTTCCTGAAACATGACGAACCCCTGATCCGGATCCGGATCTTAGATGAAAAGCTGGCCATCCGCAATAGTATAATGGACCTGAGTATTCGCCTTTCTGATTTTGAAATGACAGACTGGGGTTGTGACAGGCTACTGATCGCTGAGAACAAGATGAACTTCCTGACCATGCCCCCGCTTCCATCAGCAATTGCCATTTGGAGCGGCGGCGGTTTCAATATAAGTTACCTGAGAAATGCCGGTTGGCTCAAGGGAAAGGATATTTATTATTGGGGAGATATAGATGAACACGGATATCAGATTTTACATCAAATCCGGAGTTATTTCGCACATACCCAAAGCATCCTCATGGATAAGCAAACTTTTGATACTTTCCGGGAGTTTGCCGTCACTGGTGAACGAAATAAAGCAGAAAGGCTGGACCTGTTGAATAAGGAAGAGGCCGGGCTTTATGCACTCCTAAAATCGATAGAAAAGAACAGGCTGGAACAGGAAAAGATTCCGCAAGACTACGTTAATGCCGTTCTTTCAGCTTTAGGCTGATTTTCCTTCAGAAAAGATTAAAGCTCAGTATACATAGCCTACAATCAAGGACTTTTTGTCGAGTCTGTTTTTGTAAGCCCAGGACCGAGGTTCTAGACCCCTTCCAAATACAGTGGCATCGGAGATACATCTTAGCGTTGATTTGTTTGCATTTACGTGTGAGATTTGCTATTCATAGAAAAGGAGAGGGAATCGGTGAGTAGGTCAAAATGAACCTTTGTAAAATATTGATATTATTTTACGATGTAGTTAAGCGGACCCGTCAGGACCGGTGGCGAACCCGGTGAAGCTTGCGGAATATTTCTTTTTCTTCATCTTTCTTTAATAAGAGCGAGAGGGT
>Ga0209698_10006648_pt1 | contig 12252 bp, 11 predicted proteins | sample LitLauG_LLR_2012_FD_187203 | JGI IMG/M metagenome (GOLD analysis project Ga0209698, IMG submission 187203) | Freshwater sediment microbial communities from Pennsylvania, USA - Little Laurel Run_MetaG_LLR_2012 (SPAdes) (version 2) | ecosystem: Environmental > Aquatic > Freshwater > Creek >...
GAAATGTCATTAGTGGGGCCGCGTCCCCCAATTCCGTACGAGGTCGAGGCCTACGATTTCTGGCACCGTCGGCGATTGCTCGAAGCAAAGCCAGGAATTACCGGACTCTGGCAGGTCAGTGGTCGCAGTCGGGTGACATTTGACGAAATGGTTCGCCTCGACCTGCGATACGCACGATCCTGGTCGCCGTGGATGGACACTAAGATCCTGCTGCGCACGCCACTTGCAGTTGTCCTTGGCGAAGGCGCTCACTAGCTTCCAACTATTTGTAAGCCCTCCCTCCTCCCCCCAAAACCCGTCGCGAAAGGAGTAACAATGGCTACCCTGGTAGTGAAACCTGAAGATTCTCTAGCACCACCCAAGCAAGGGAGTGGAGTCCTTAGATTCGGGGTTATTGGCTATGGGTATTGGGGGCCGAACGTCGTTCGGAACCTCGACCGCCTGGAGCAAACTGAGGTTGTTGCGGTATGCGACAAGAGTGTTGGGGCACGACAGAAAGTGGAAAAGGTGTACCCCCATGTCCGGGTCACGGACGATCCCGGACGGTTGATGAAATCCAAGGACATCGATGCTATCGCCGTCGTTACGCCAGTTTGGACGCACTACGAACTGGCAAAGGCTGCGCTGGAGAATGGCAAGCACATCTTCGTGGAGAAACCCTTCACCAGCAATGCCGCGCAGGCGGAAGAGCTCGTCGCTTTGGCCGCACAAAAGGGCCTTAAAATCATGGTGGATCACACCTTCCTATTTACCAGCGCGGTTCGGAAGATCAAGCAGTTGTTGGACGATGGAGCTCTTGGCAAGCTGTACTACTACGACTCAACTCGCATAAACCTCGGCCTCTTTCAGCATGATGTAAACGTAATCTGGGATCTCGCGCCCCATGACCTCTCGATCATAGATCACCTAATCCAAGAGACTTCCGAAGCTGTTTCAGCGACAGGCCAGATGCACCTGAACGGACACGAAGACATCGCTTTCATTACCCTGTATTTTCCCAACAAGGTCATCGCCCACATCAACGTCAACTGGTTGTCACCGGTAAAAGTTCGCACGACGCTGATTGGCGGGGAGAAGCAAATGCTTGTCTGGAATGACCTCGAAGTGGACGAGAAGATCAAGATTTACGACAAGGGGGTCAAGATCTCGAGCCCCGAAGGTCTGTATAACCTGTATAACCTGCCAGTGAAATATCGCGCCGGCGACATGTGGGCTCCCCATCTTGAACAGATCGAAGCGCTCTCTCAGGAATTGGCGTACTTCGTTGATTGCATCGTCAATGACCAGTCACCAATGAATGACGGCAAGGCAGGTCTGAGGGTGGTAAGGATGCTGGAAGCCGCCTCGGAGTCCCTCCGCCAGCGCGGAGCCTTGGTCTATCTCTAACTCGTCTTAGTCTTTAATTCGCTCCAACCCTCTTCGGCCCTCCCCCATTTGTCTTGCTTATGATCCACGACGAAGGAAGCATAAAAGGACCTCTTATGAATGAATTCATTTGCATTTCGCCGGATGTGAAGCTTGGTCGAGACGTTAGGCTCTCCAAGTTCATTAATCTCTACGGATGTGAAATCGGCGATGAAACCAAGATCGGAGCCTTCGTCGAAATTCAGAAGAAGGCAACGATCGGCAAACGCTGCAAGATCTCGAGCCATACTTTCATTTGTGAAGGCGTGACCATTGAAGACAACGTATTTGTCGGCCATAGCGTTGCCTTCATCAATGATTCCTACCCGCGTGCGACTACGGTCGAAGGCGCCCTGCAAAGCGAGTCCGACTGGAAGGTCGAGAAGACCTTGGTGCAGAAGGGAGTTTCGATCGGCTCAGGCAGTACGATTCTGGCCAACGTCACCATTGGTGAAAATGCCATCGTAGGTGCCGGCAGTGTAGTTACGAGAGATGTCCCGCCGAACAGCATTGCCTACGGCAATCCCGCACGGGTCCATCGCCACATCGATCAGCCCATGGAGGTCACAAAGTGAGCGTTTCCAGCATTCCTTTTCTTGATCTTGCAACTCCGCATGTTGAGCTCGAGCAGGAGCTCACCTCCGTTTTCCAACAGGCACTGCGAACCGCCGGCTTCATCGGTGGCCCTGCGGTCGAGACCTTCGAGAAGGCATTTGCCACATTCTGCGGCACGCAACACGCAGTCGGAGTCGGCAGTGGCACCGACGCGGTGCGCTTTGCCCTGATGGCAGCTGGTGTCCGCGCGGGCGATGTTGTCGTGACGGTGCCCAACACGTTCATCGCGACGACAGAAGCTATTTCACAAGCCGGCGCTCTTCCGGAATTCGTCGACATCGATGAGCGCACCTACAATATGGATCCTGAAAGACTTCGGGGATATCTGGAACAAGAATGTAGTCACGATGTCGCCGGCAGACTAATCAGCCGGCGGAGCGGACGCCCGGTAACTGCGGTCGTCCCGGTCCATCTCTACGGGCAAATGGCGGAAATGGATCCGATTCTCGACCTCGCGGACCGCTTCAATCTAATCGTTGTAGAAGACGCCTGCCAAGCTCACGGAGCGCAGTACTTCTCGCGCAAGCAGAATCGATGGCTGACATCTGGCTCGGTTGGCCGCGCCGCTGCGTTTAGCTTCTACCCAGGAAAGAATCTAGGGGCATGCGGAGAAGCAGGGGCGGTGACGACCAATGACGACAAGCTAGCTATGCAGGTTCGTATGATCCGCGATCACGGCCAGGCGAAGAAGTACTACCACCATGTCGAAGGCTACAACGGCCGTCTGGATGCGGTGCAGGCGGGATTTCTTCACGTTAAATTGCAGCATCTTGCCAAATGGAACGAGCAGCGGCGCGAACGTGCGGCGGAATACAAGCGGCTGTTCGAAGCGGCTGGCAACTCGGTCATTATTCCGTATGAGCCCTCTTGGTCCCGCGCGGTGTACCACTTGTACGTAGTTCGCACCTTCGATCGCGAAGAACTGATGGTCTTTCTGAAAGAACTGGGCATCGGAACGGGCATTCACTATCCAATCCCTCTCCATCTGCAGAAGGCCTACCAGGATAAAGGCCATCACGAAGGTGACTTTCCGATTTGCGAGAAAGTCGCGCGTGAGATCGTTTCCTTGCCGATGTTCCCGCACCTCAACGCGGACCAGCAGCAGAAAGTTGTGGAAACGGTCGCTAAGTTCGCCGAAACCAAGGTCGCACTGTCGGCCCATTGAGCCCAGATGCTCACACCTTCGCAGGGGACACGGCGAGCCCCACAGTGAAGGTTGATCATGACACACTCACTTTCTTTGAGGAGGCCTCAGCCCGTGAACACAAACAAAAAGGTCGTAGTCGTCGGACTCGGAGAGATCGGAAAGCCGCTGTTTCAGCTCATTTCCGAGCACCATGAGGTGATCGGTGTGGATATTTCACCGGTAGGGCCGATCGACAAGGTCGATGTGATGCATGTCTGCTACCCGTTTCAGATCAAGGATTTTGTCGGCGAGACCGCGCGCTACATCGAGTTTTTCCGACCGTCCGTCACCATCATCAACAGCACGGTGTCTGTCGGGACCACGCGCGCAATTGCCGAGCAAACTGGTGCAGCATTGGTGAACAGCCCCGTGCGCGGCAAGCATGTTCGCATGCGGGAGGACCTCCAGCTTTATACCAAGTTTGTAGGAGCGATCGACCCCGCAACTGCAGAACAGGCGGCCAAGCATTTCGAGTCGGTAGGTCTGAAGACCAAGATCCTATCGTCACCGGAAGCGACGGAACTGGCAAAGCTGACTGAGACCACTTACTTCGGCTTAATGATTGCTTGGGCTCAGGAACTAGAAAGGTACTGTGACCAATCCGGGCAGGATTACGAGGAAGTCATCTCTTTTTACGACGAAATCAAATTCTTTCCGCCGGTAAAGTACTTCCCGGGCGTGATCGGCGGCCACTGTGTAATGCCGAACGTCAGGATCCTAAGCAAATTCAGGCAGTCCGTGATGCTCGAGGCGATTCATGCTTCCAACCGAATGAAGATCGAGCGCGAAACAGCGCGCGAAGATGTGGAAATGGCCGCATCCCCGCTGGGCAGCGTTGAGAAGGCAGCGGTCTAAATCAAGCAGATGAGCACGAAAGCCAACCTGACAGATCACAGCGTTTCAGCCCTGCCCGGGGAATCATGGCGCCTTGGTTCGTCAGACTCCGCAGATCCGAATCGAGAGGCCGAGTTCGGTCTTCGCGGAAAACGCGCGGGTATGGTGGTGTTCTCGTCGTATCCCGCTGACCCACGCCCGCGCCGAGCCGCCGAGACGCTCCTCAGAGAAGGCATGTTTCTGGACTTGATTTGCGAGGCCGATCAGAACTTGCCAAAACACGAGAAAGTGGGTGGTATGGAAATATTCCGGGTGCCGATTGCGCATAATCGCGGCGGCAAGCTTTCCTACGCGTACCAGTACTCTGCCTTCATTCTCATGTCCGCGAGCATTCTGGCATGGCGCTCGCTCCGCTACAGGTACGACCTGATTCACATTCACAACATGCCCGACATTCTTGTCCTCAGCGCGTTGCTGCCAAAAGCGCTCGGGGCCAAGGTGATCCTCGATCAGCACGATCCCATGCCGGAACTCATGATGACAATCTTCAATCTTGAGGAGAATAGTCTTGGCGTTCGGGTGATTCGCAAGCTCGAGAAATGGAGTATCGCGTGCGCGGATCTGGTGATAACAGTAAATGCAGCGTGCAAACGGATCTTCGCCTCACGTAGTTGTCGCCCCGAAAAGATCGGCGTGGTCATGAATTCGCCGGATGGGGAGATCTTCCCCTATCGGGCAGCGGGTTCCTATCCCGCTTCGGATGGAGGTGCCACCAAGCCTTTCGTGATCATGTATCACGGGTCCCTCGTCGAGCGAAACGGTCTCGATCTTGCCGTGGATGCGCTCGCACTCGTGCAAAAGAGCATCCCCAACGCGGAACTCAGGATTTACGGACGCAGAACGCCCTTTCTTGAAGGAGTGATGGAAAAGGCTCGTAACACCGGGTTGGAGAGCTATATTCGCTATCTTGGCCCAAAGCGCCTAGAAGAACTGGTCCAGGAAATTGAGGGTTGCAATGTCGGGGTTATCCCCAATCAGCGCAATCGGTTCACCGATATCAATACGCCCACTCGGATTTTCGAATACTTGGCACTCGGCAAGCCGGTGATCGCCCCGCGAACACCGGGGATTCAGGACTACTTCGATCCCGATTCTCTTTTGTTTTTCGAAGCGGGTGGTGCCGAGGAACTGGCGGCGAGAATCGAGTATGTGCATTCCCACAGCAACCAGGCAACCGAAATTGCCGAGCGGGGCCAAAAGATCTATCTGGCACATACCTGGCAGGAAGAGAGAGAGAAGTTGGTAAAACTGGTGAGCGGGCTTCTGCAGGGAGAACCGCAACAATGACCAGCACAGGAACATTCGTCGCCCCAATTCCAGCTGAAAAGGCCGAGCGTTTTAAGACGGTCAGTAATCGGAAGGTTGAGCAATCCCTTGCGAGCGTTCAGAGGTGGGTTGAGGAACACGACTACCGCGGCTACGAACCCTTTGACGGCCTGTCCTCCTGGACGCGACCACTAGCATTCGGGAACTTGTTCGCGGAACGCCTACTGATGCAGTTGATTCGGCAAAGCCCAGTGAATCTTCGACCTCTGATGGGCGTCCGGCCACAAGATTCCACGAAGGGCCGTGGTTACATGGCGCATGGGTACTTGATGCTCTATCGCGCCACTCAAAACCCGCAATACCTGGAAAAGGCGACTCGCTGCCTCGAATGGCTCGACGCGCACAAAGTCGCACGTTTCCAACATCACAGCTGGAGCAATCATTTTGATTTTGTTTCCCGCGGTGGAGGGTACACCAAAGATGATCCGATTATCGTTTGGACGTGTCTGATCGGTCATGCTTACCTGGAAGCCTACGAGGTTACCGGCAACGAGTGGTTTCTGAAGATAGCAGAGAGCGCGTGCAATTGGATTCTTGAGCTACCGCGCGAACGAACCAGTCGCGGCGATTGTGTGAGCTACCTGGCCCACGTGCAGAGCTCAATTCACAATGCCAACATGCTGGGTGCCAGCCTTTTGGCCCGGACGGCGAAGCAAGATGGTAACGAAGAGTATCTCAGGGTGGCCCGTTCGGCCATGGAATATAGCTGTTCCCGCCAATTGCAGGACGGGGCGTGGTGGTACGCGGAAGAACCGAAGTATCACTGGATTGATAATTTCCACACCGGGTACAATCTGGACAGCCTAAAGCACTACATCGAATCAAGCGGGGACCAGGAATTTCGGCCCAATCTCGAGCGAGGCATGGGTTTCTACAAGGCGCACTTTTTTGAAGAGACCGGTTGCCCGAAGTACTACCACACCCGGACTTACCCGGTAGACATTCAATGTGTCGCACAATCGATTGATACTCTCGCCAGCTTTTCTGACCTAGATCCGGAATGTCTGGAATTGAGCGCTAAAGTGGCTGCATGGGCGATCGGGAACATGCAGGATTCGAAGGGCTATTTTTACTACCGCAAGTATCTTCTCATAAAGGCGAAAACCCCGATGCTCCACTGGGGGCAAGCCACAATGTTCAAGGCCTTGGCTCAGTTATTGCTTAAAATGAATGCGACCGGATATGCACGACCGTAGTGTTCGTCTTCGAGAAGCGCGCTCTAATCAACGAAGACGGTGACGACTACAGAATGACCAGTATTGACTGACAATGAACACATGCGTCCTAAGCTACGTATTAATTACTCCAGCGCGCAATGAGGAAGCGTTTTTGGAGGAGACCATCCATTCCGTGATGTCCCAGACTGTTCTTCCTAAGAAATGGGTCATTGTGAGCGACGGATCAACTGATCGTACCGATGATATTGCAAAGAAATACTTGACCATCTGTTCATGGATAGAACTGGTGCGAATGCCGGAACGCAGAGACCGAAACTTCGCGGCTAAAGTCCGTTGCTTCAATGCGGGGGCCAAGCGAGTACAGGATGAGGCGTTCGATATTATTGGTAATCTAGATGCGGACGTAACTTTCGGCTCGGGATATTTCGAATATCTACTCTCTAAGTTTGTCGCGGACGCACAACTGGGGGTGGCAGGAACTCCTTTCGTCGAAGGCGATTCTGCCTATGATTACCGGTTTACTCCGACTGAGCACGTGTCTGGAGCCTGCCAGCTGTTCCGACGCGAATGTTTCAATCAGATCGGCGGCTATGTCCAAGTCAAAGGCGGCGGAATTGATTGGATTGCGGTTACAACGGCGCGTATGAAGGGGTGGCGGACACAAACTTTCCTGGATCATTGCTGTTACCACCATCGCCCCATGGGCACGGCTTCAGTTGGCAGGTTGAGATCGAATTTTAGGCTTGGCCAACAAGATTACTATCTCGGGGGGCACCCGCTGTGGCAGTTCTCACGAGCCTGCTATCAGATGACGCGATGGCCCTATCTTGTGGGTGGTCTTGGCTTGTTTGCCGGTTATGTTTGGGGCTGGCTGATCGGACTTGAAAGGCCAGTATCAGCCGACCTTGTACGCTTCCATCAGCGGGAGCAAATCGATAGATTAATGAGGTTGTTCAATCCAATCAGAGTTGTGAGAAAAAGAAAAGCGGAAGTCGACCTTGCTAGATCCCAAAATCACGCACAGCTTTAGAGAGATGCAGTTCGATGATATCGAGGCCCATCCAGTTCGGATACCGGACGGGAATAGCTGTGTGAAACGGGCCGGTGCCCTGATCATTAATGCCGACGATTGGGGGCGCGATACCGAGAATACCGACGCAATCGTGGAGTGTGCGAAACATGGAACTATTTCGTCGGTTAGCGCGATGGTGTTCATGGACGACTCGGACCGCGCGGCGTCGATTGCTCGAAACATGGAGATCGACGCGGGACTGCACCTTAACTTTACGACGCCATTTGTTGCGCGCAACTGCCCTTGTGGGCTCGTCGAGCATCAGCGGCGGGTGCGCAGCTATTTGACGCGGCACCTTTTCGCTCCTGTCGTGTATAACCTGTGTCTCGCCCAATCATTCGAGTATCTTGTGTTTGCGCAACTTGATGAGTTCGGCAGGCTCTATGGCGCAGCCCCTGACAGAATTGACGGCCACCATCACATGCATCTATGTGCCAACGTGCTATTTAGGGACCTGCTTCCGGAGGGAGTCGTCGTGCGGCGCAATTTTTCCTTCCGGCGTGGCGAGAAGAGTGTCTGTAATCGTCTCTATCGTCGCGCCGTGGACCAATGGCTAGGCCGGCGGCATCGTATCACAGATTTATTCTTTTCGCTGGCTCCACTTGAACCGCTGAACCGCCTCGAACGGATCTTCTCGCAGGCTCGGCAGCATTTCGTGGAGGTCGAGACTCACCCTGTCAACGTGCCGGAATATCGCTTCCTGTTGGAGGGAGAGATTGCTCGACGGCTCGGAGATCTGAAGATTGCAGTCGGCTTTGTCTTACCCGGATAAATGACCCCATACAGTAAAGAGAATACTGTACTGTCCGGCGCTGATCTGCCCCAAGGAGAACGGCTAGGGACGAAACCACTTATTAGCGTCTGCATTTGTACCTACAAGCGACCCTTACTTCTCCGCAGACTTCTAAAAGCACTCGCCGTCCAGGCTACAGATGACCTGTTTACGTATGCGATCGTCGTCGTCGACAATGATCATTTACACTCTGCCAGCTCTGTAGTATCGGACTTTCGTGCGACATCCAATCTTCGAGTCACGTATAGGGTGGAAGCCCGACAGAACATTGCGCTAGCTAGAAACATGGCGGTTACAAACGCTGACGGAGAGTTCGTTGCATTTATTGATGACGATGAATTTCCGACGACTAACTGGCTACTGACTCTGTACGAAGCGTGTACGATGTCTAATGTGGATGGCGTCCTGGGCCCTGTTAAACCGCACTTTGACGTCACGCCTCCGAGTTGGGTAGTAAGAGGTAAATTCTACGAGCGGGAGACCTACCCTACAGGTCTGGTGATTGACTGGAGAAAAGGCAGGACGGGCAATGTGTTGTTGCGTAAAGGACTTTTTGTTGATTGTACCCATCCGTTCAATCCAACGTTTCGTAACGGCGAAGACCAGGAGTTCTTTTACAGAATGATTGAAAACGGCCATGTATTCATTTGGTGTAACCAGGCCGTTGTTTACGAGGTCATTCCACCCGCACGGTGGCGGACAGCGTTCATGTTGAGAAGAGCATTACTGCGAGGAGCGATCGAGCCTCAGACCCCGACCTTTGGCATACGTGATATTGCGAAATCGATAGTTGCGGTCGCTGCTTATACGCTCGCTCTTCCCTTTGTGTCCATGTTTGGGCAGTCTGCCTTCATGTCCCTGTTGGTTCGGCTCTGTGATCACCTCGGCAAATTGCTCGCTGTCATTGGGCTAAACCCGATCAACGATCCGTACGTAACTGAGTAGGGTTTGTGGGGCTCAATCGGGGTCTTACAACGATGTTTATTAAAGAACCTCGGCCATTAGGGGCCGGTTATAGCGCAGTAATCAACGAGCTCGATGAAAAGCAGTGGTGTGAGATTCTTAAGAACTTCGATGACGCTAATATTTATCAAACGTGGTCATACGGGGAGGTGACCGCAGGTCGAGGTGGCATGAGTCACCTCGCTTTGAGACGACTGGGAATGGTCGTGGCTGTCGCTCAGGCCAGAATAGTGAAAGTGCCGATGCTACAGGCGGGCATTGCATACGTCCGCTGGGGACCAATATGGCGACGCTGTCACATCGCCAGTGACGGCGACATATTTCGCCAGTCGATTCGGGCACTGCGCAACGAGTTCGTATGTAGGCGCGGGCTGACACTCAGGTTGTTCCCGCTGTTGTTTAACCACGACGACGATGCCGTCTTCCCCTCAATCCTGAGGGAGGAAGGATTCTCAGCAACATCAGGTCACGGTCCCAGAAGAACAGTGCTCTTTTCCCTCGCCGCTTCACTTGAGGAATTGCGCGAAGGCATGAAGCCGATGTGGAAGCGGAACCTAAAACTCGCCGAACGAAGTGAACTGGACGTCATCGAAGGAACCGATCAGGACCTTTTCGACGCCTTTATCCAGATATATCGGCAGACTGTGTCTCGCAAGCGGTTTGTTGAACCGAATGATATCTATCAGTATAAGAAAATTCAGGCTCGATTGCCCGCAGACCTGAAGATGCGGATCATTTTGTGCAAATCAGGAGGTCAACTGTATGCGGGCGCCATTTGCAGCGTGATAGGGAACAGGGCCTTGTATTTGTTCGGCGCAACCAGCGATGCTGGACTAAAAAGCCAGGGGTCGTACCTTTTGCAGTGGCGGCTTATCGAGCAACTCAGGCACGAAGGTGTTGCAGTTTATGACCTGAACGGTGTTAACCCTGTAACCAATCCGGGCACATACAAGTTTAAGAGTGATCTGGCAGGTCGATATGGCAGAGACGTCTCCGACTTGGGGAGATTCGATGCACAGGGAAGTCTGCTCAGTGATCTATGCATCTCTGGAGGAACGAAGGTGCAGGACTGTTGGCGCCTTTTGAGGGAGTCGGTTAGGGGGCGCGTAACGACACTGCGGCCGTAGCGATCCGAGAAGTCTCGTTCGATCGAACTTTGGCCAAGGATATCTGGGAGATCTATAACGAAACTCCGATTCGACAGGGAAAACGGTTTTATCACTGTGACGAGAGCCTGGAGATGGTCTATAGCGAGGAAGCGACATTTCTGGACAGCAGCTTTTTTGTCGGCGCCTTCCTAGGGGAGCGGTTAATCGGTTTTGTAAAGCTGACAGCAGATGAAACTTGCACTCAAGCCAATCTGATGAACATCATTTCGATGCTTGAGCACCGCGACAAAGCTCCCACGAATGCCCTGCTTGCGCAGTCAGTGCGCTCATGTGCCGAGCGCGGCATTTCCCGCCTGGTTTACCAAAGCTTTCCCTATGGTAAGAAGACGTGGGACGGACTCATGCAGTTCAAGCAGGTTAATGGATTTCAACGCGTCGAACTGCCACGTTACTACGTTCCACTAACCCCCTGGGGCCGGATCGCTTTTCGTTTGGGCATGCACCACCAGCTCGTGCATCATTTGCCAGAATCCATTCTGGACCGACTACGAACAATGCGGAACGCTTACTATAACCGAAAGTCTCTGGTGGCAAAGGAGTCGGCCTAGCCGCGATGCCTGGGATCGTTGGCCTAATTACCGCGATGCCACGTGAGCGCGCAGAACGTGAATTGCTCCAGATGGTGGACGCTATCCGACATGAGCCTTTCTACGTGACAGGAACACTCGTGGATCCGGGCTTGGGGGTATACGCAGGTTGGACAGCACGAAAAGCCTCTTTTTCCGACGGGATGCCGGTACACAACGAAAGACAAGACGTCTCCCTGGTGTTTTCCGGGGAAGAGTTTCCAGAGTCAGGAACTGGTCGCCGCCTTAGAGAACGCGGTCACGCATGTGCTGATGACGGATCGCACTATCTAGTCCATCTTTATGAAGACGATGCTACATTTCCGGCTAGCCTAAACGGGAGATTTCACGGTCTTTTGGCTGACCGGGCGCGCCAGATCACTGTGCTCTTCAATGATCGCTACGGCTTGCACCGGGTCTACTATCACGAGGCCAAAGACGCCTTTTATTTCGCAGCTGAGGCCAAGGCGATTCTGAAGGTCCGTCCGGACCTTCGAAAGGCTGATGTCCGTGGGATGGGGGAGTTTGTTGCCTGTGGTTGCGTCCTCGAGAACAGAACATTATTCGAGGGCATCCACGTGTTGCCACCCGCCTCTAACTGGATCTTTCGGGGCGGTAGACTAGAGAAGAGACAGGCATACTTTGATCCGAAGGAATGGGAGGATCAGCAACCTCTGGAGCCGGAACCCTATTACCGCGAACTACGCAACGCATTCGAACGCAACTTGCCGCGATATTTCGCTGGTCGAGAACGGATTGGGATGTCTTTGACTGGCGGTTTAGACACGCGAATGGTGATGGCCTGGCAGAAGAATTCTGCGGGATCACTCCCCTGCTACTCCTTCGGGGGAATGTTCCGTGATTCCCAGGATGTTGTTCTGGCGCGACAAGTAGCACAGGCGTGCGGACAGACTCACCAAGTTATTCCTGTGGCTGAAGACTTTTTGTCGACCTTCCCTTATTACGCGCACCGTTCCGTATACCTCACCGACGGGTGCGTGGATGTAAGCCACTCCGCGGATCTTTACATCAACGAACTGGCCGCAAAAATCGCGCCGGTGAGAATGACTGGCAACTATGGGGGGG
>Ga0209698_10006650_pt1 | contig 12250 bp, 8 predicted proteins | sample LitLauG_LLR_2012_FD_187203 | JGI IMG/M metagenome (GOLD analysis project Ga0209698, IMG submission 187203) | Freshwater sediment microbial communities from Pennsylvania, USA - Little Laurel Run_MetaG_LLR_2012 (SPAdes) (version 2) | ecosystem: Environmental > Aquatic > Freshwater > Creek >...
CAAAGAAGCGACCGGGTTGTCAAAGAGCCGAAGGGGAGGGGGCCGGGGTCGTGTGTCGTGCGAACCAGAGCACGACTCACGTTCCCGGTGAGGGGGTTACATCAGGCGGCGCAGAGGCAGCGCCTCCGTCGTCGCTTCGCCGGGCGTGGCGGCGGAGGGGTCGCCATCGCTCTGGGTTTTCAGGAGGGCGAGTCGTTCAAGCTCGGGACGTGGATCACGACGAGTCGAGGAAAGCAGGCCCCGATGGGTCAGTTCATGGGCCGCGTCCGGATCGGACCAGTGCGGCAGTTTGGCAAAGACGGATCGCTCGGCCAGAAGGCAGGAATTCGCGTGAACGCGGTCGTTCGGAATGCCGAGCAGATACGACGCGGAAAACGTCAGGCGCGTGGTGCCGAACCACCTGATTTGCGGCTGGCGGACCGACGCTGTGCGGGCTGGCATGGCTTCGGCATAGGCGAAGGCACGGACGCTCTCGAAAGAAGATCGATATCGGTTGGCAATCGCTTGGTCACTGGGAACTTCACCCTCGTTCGTGGCCAGCATCAAGGTTGGTGCGGCCCACTCCGTGAGCCAATTTGTGTGGTCAGGCATGGCTGTGCTCTCTGGGATGAAAAAGTGGCAAGTGCCGAATCGGGGCGCGTGGACCTCCCGCTGCGCGCAGCTCGGGCGCACCGCTTGCCGCGACTAGGCTTTGAATCGGCTTACTTCCTGTCTTTGCACGCTTGCAGGATCATGAATCCTGCCGCGAGGAAGAGGAACCTGATGGAGATTTCAAAAAAGGGGCAGGTTCGGAGCACGCGTTCTCCCCCACCGTCAACTGGAGTCAACGGTTTGCTGGAGCAACGATCCGGGCTGAGCAGCAGACACGGTTTTTGTCCCGGTCACTGATATAGACGGTAGTGATCTGTAAAGCGGCAATCTGGCAAACGTTTTTTTTGATTTCGTGAATTGCGAGCATTGAGCGATGAGATTTAGGTGCGATTTCCAGCACAGAGGTGTCTGCAGTGTGCGATCATGGCGAAATGCACCGTTTCCCTGATAAATTAATACTTGTTTAATTCATTAGCGTATGATATAAACGCGGTGACATGGACGTAACTTGACCAGCAAAGCGAGGATCGCAATGGAAGAGAAACCGAAAGAGGCAGACAATGCGCAGCATAGCGACGATGCTACGATTCGGCGGTTCGCCAAGGAAGTCGCGGCGGATGTCGACTACGAAAAGCGGACGTGGGGTGGCATCGATGAAAATCTCCTCGCCGCATACGCCTCTGGGGTATGTACGGACGAGGAAAAGGTAAAGGTCGAGGAAGCCATGAAACGATACCCGGCGGTGCGTGAATCCATAGAGGTAGCCCAAAGTATGATGGCAGATCCGAGGTCTTGGACGGACCGTGCTGATCGTTCTGGCGATAAGCCGGGACGTAACCCCTAATTCTTAAGTCAGTTGCAATTCGCTATCGCAAGAAATGATTATTGCTGAAGCTCGAAGACTTGCCGTGACCAGTGGCTTGCAGCACTATTCGCCCTCATGGACAATATGTTTTCGCTAAGCGAGCCATGTCGTGGCCCTGCTTGGGTTTAGCCAAGTGGTTGATGTGTTGACAATGAAGGCGCACAGATGCGCTCGATGCCGAGCCGTTGAGGTCACGGAGAGCGATCATGGCTTCTTGCCGATACGATCAGTGCGATTGCGCGGCGCTTATCCACTCATGCTGCCTGGATCGCAGTTCTATAGCTTGCGAAGCAGTCTTGGAGAGGATTACTCCTGTGATCAGGAGAACGGCACAGTCCCGATGGACCATTTTTCGGCGTTACGTTCATGCGGATGACATCGTTCAAGACGTTCTCTTGAAGATTTCAGGCAAACTGTGTGGATGGGACAATCGAGGCCCGCTCTGTGGCTGGGTCGCGATCATTACTTATCGTTACGTCATTGACTTCCAACGGAAAAACAAACGCATTCCGGCACAGCATGATCCTAAGATCGAGGTCGTCGATCCTTCCACGACAAAATATCGCCGCGCGATCGAGGATTGGTCTGATGACGCGCGCGAGTGCCTTAAAGCCATTCGGATAGGTTTGGCACCGGAGGATCGCCGAATCTTTGACCTCCGTTTCGAGAATAATAAGACACAGGAGGAAATAGCCAAAATTATGCGATGTTCTGAAAGGACTATTCGCAATCGACTGCACCAGATCAAGAAGGATGCCCGATCCTGCCTGGAAAGCAGACAATCGTAAAGTATTACTCTGTAGCTGTTTCTAGCGACCGAAGCGGATTTTCCAAAAAACTTTCCCGCCTTTGTTGCCTGTTCGAGCCCCCAGTGCCGTCTTCATAGGGTAGACGGCGAGCTTGCCGGGCTTTCGTTGGGGACCAGGTAGCCATGAACCCTGATCAGGATTTAACCGACTCCCCCGATCCCGAGCCGTGGCTGCGCCGATTTGCAGAAGAACTCGCGGCGGATGACGCATATGAGGAGCAGACGTGGGGCGGCATCGATGACAATCTCCTTGCCGCATACGTCTCTGGCGTATGCACGAACGACGAAAAGGCAAAAGTCGAGAAAGCCATGTTGAAATACCCGGCGGTGGGTGAATGCGTAGTGCTGGCCCGACGAGTGGAAGCGCCACGACGGGTTCTTCCTGTCGTCGCGGCTCTCGCCGCCTCTATCCTTGCGGCCGTAACCATCGGATTACTGGCTTACACCTACTGGCCAAATTCCAGACAAATTGCCTTCAATCCTGCACCGCTTCCTCCGGAAAAGCCGGTTCACGATTCCGGTCCGCCGGAGCCACCCCAGATCGTTTCACTGGAGCAGCAAGCCACCGAATGGCTGAACGCGCCTCCCAACGCTGAAAAAGCGATGAAACTCGTACCGCTCATCCGACGTGCCACTTACCAGAGCAAGGGGGACATTGGCCCCAATCAGCTAGGCGTATTACAAAGAAATCGCCAAAGCGATATTGGTATGATTATTCCGCATTATTTTTACTTGATGGACCAGACCGACCGGCTGAACTGGGATCGGATCATCGCCCTCAGTGACGCTCATCTTCCCATCAAGCTGGTGAATGTCCGCATCTATACGAAAGACCTCGTGAAGGGCAGTGACTACGTGACGAAATTCAGCCGCGCCCTTGACGATGTCCGCAACCGCAACCTCAATGTTGAGGTTTATGCCTACGTTACCTGCGACGGCGCTGGCAAAGCGCTCGACATCGCGAAAGGCGAGGTCACAAACTGGCACGAGCTCTTCGGCAACAGGTTGCAAGGCATTTACTTCGACAATCAGCCGATGGATGCCGATGGGAGGGTCGAGTATTTCCGGCAATTGTTCGCGTTCACCAAGGAGCTTGAACCAAGCTGGAAAATCATCGCCGCGACCGACGGAGGGTGTGACGAAGCCTATCTCAAGATTCTGGACGACAGCATCATTTGTTATAAAACCGACGTCGCGTTTCCCGAAATCAAAGGCTGGGAACATAATTACGACAGCGGGCGGTTCGGCGCGGTGATTCACCAGGCCGATCAGCTCTCTGACACCGAACTCCGGCGAGCGGCTACTTGGTTCGGTTGGCTGTACGTCACGGCCAAGGCGGAACGCATCAATAATTACAAGACGTTGCCGACTTATCTTGAAAATGAGGCGAACGTCCTCAAAGAACTGAACAGGACCCGGCGAGACGCCGCTCCGAAAGGTGGGGATAAGCCGACCGGAAAGTCCGTATAGCGAACCCCGCCCCATCCACTTTTACACCTACATCGTAACGGCAGGCGTTGCCCGGTATCGCCGCTAGCCGCAGTGAGTCTCTGCGCACCAGTGTCATGCTTGTTGCACATTCCATTGAGGAGATGCGCATGCGTCGCGGATTTTCGCTGATTGAATTGCTGGTGGTGATCGCCATCATTGCCGTGCTGATCGCGCTTTTGCTTCCGGCCGTGCAATCGGCTCGGGAAGCCGCGCGCCGCCTTCAATGCACGAGCAACCTCAAGCAGATCGGTCTGGCGCTGCACAATTACCACAGCGCACACGATGTCTTTCCCATGGGCATATCGTTTCAACCGAGCGACAATTCGCCGACCAATTACGCCATGTGGAACTCCTGGGGCTCGCTGGCGCTGCTGCTTCCCCATCTGGAACAATCCTCGCTTTACGACACAATCAATTTCTCCTGGGGTCCGGACTCTCTCTGGACCGTCGGCGTGGTCTCGCCTCGCTACAACCAGACCTGCACCAACACTCTGGTTTCGACATTCATTTGCCCGTCCGATCCCAACGCCGGGGCCGGTCACCAGAACATCAATAACTACGCCGCTTGCTACGGTATTACCGGAAAACAGCTGTACATCTACACCAACAACGCCAAAGCACCGTACTATTACCAGATCCCGGATGACTCCAGCGGCCTGTTCACATTCTCGAAGGTCTATGGGATCAGAAATTGCATCGACGGCACGTCACAGACCATCGCCTACGCCGAATGGCTGGTCGGAGACGGGCGTGGGGCCTATCTCGGAGGCGTCAATCCGCCAAGCCGCTATCGAGGCAACATGATGACCGGAGTCGCCTCGACGGGAGCCGATCCCGGAACGGTCATGAGCGCGTTCGACAACCCTCAGGCGATCCTGGCCAACCTCCAGAATTGCACGGATGCGTTTGCAACAACGAAGATCGGCATCGTTGATAACAAAGGCTGGCGATGGGGCATCGGGTCGACCGGATGGTCGATGTTCAATGGCATGCAGACGCCGAATGATGACAAATACCCGATCGGCGGATGCCGCGTGAATTACAACGTCGGCTTTTATTCCTGGCCCGATTCGAGCTTCAGCGTCGGAGCAGCAAGCGACCATCCCGGCGGCTGCAATGTGCTTTTCGCCGACGGCAGCGTTCGCTTCGTCAAGAATGGCATCGACCGCAACACCTGGTGGAGCCTGGCGACGAAGGCGGGCGGGGAAGTGGTCAGCGCCGACGCGTACTGAGGCAATGAGCGGTTTCCATTGAGGAATCGTCCTTAATTGAGTGGCTGATCCCCCTCAACAATGGGCTGTGAAATCCTGGAGACGTTTCCTGTCAGGGGTTTGATCGTTTCCATACCCCGGCCATGGGCTTCTGTGCATATCCCCGCGAAATTGTTTAATTCAAAATCCTGATGCCGTTTTCATTTTGATTTTCAGGAGGTTACAGAACCCATTCTGGACATGGCCTGAGAGTTCGCAGGGACGTAAGTAAGAATGCTCACGGCGAAAATGTGTCAAGTTGTGCGACACGAGGCCGGGTGGTGCAAAACTCAACCGTGACTCTGGAATGATCCTTTTCGCGGGGTTGGGAAACGAACCCCAGAAAGCGAAGTGACCTTATGTTTCATCTCTTCAGCAACGTGCAGTTATTTCGCCGCGATTACCGTAACACGCAGTCGCACAAGCAACGAACGCGCAAGCGGGGCCATCCGTTTTTTGAGCCCTTGGAAGGTCGCCCGTTGATGGCGGATTTCTCATTTTTTGCTTCGGCATCTTCGAACGGGGGTGGCCTTGGTACTGATGCCAATGGACAGGATACGTCTATCCGCACCAAGGTTGATATAACGGGGATTCCTGACGGTCTGAAAACACCGATTCCAATAACCATCTCGGTCAATATAACCGCGGAGGCGCAGGCTCAGTCTCAGGCCAGCCACGGTTTATCATTCGGTCTCGGCTCGGTACACGCTTTTGTACTAGTCGGATCTGGAATTAACAAAGACTATTATGTTTCGAGTACGAATGGCTCTACCGCAGATTCAGGCACCAACCCTAGTGGATCTTATTCGTTTACGGACTTGGTCTATGGACCTACCACAATTTCTGTAGGGGGGGTTATAATTGCCGATGCTGAGTCTACCATGGACTCCGGCGCTTCGGCTGAGGCCACCATAGGTTGTTTTGTGGATATTTCCGCGCCGAGCAGTTCGCCGGAGGTACAAATCACGCCGGAGGCTCCGCCTCCTTCTTCCAATCCGCCCGTCAAGGACGACGGTCCTGCCAATGACGTCACTGGTAACATACAGGCCGGCGACCCCATCGACATCGGCACTGGTAACGTCTATCGATCCGACCAGGATTTTACCACGGCTGGCACGAACCCGCTCAGCTTCACGCGTTATTACAATACGTTCATCGCACCCAGCACCGTTCCTCATCCGCTCGGAGCGCACTGGACATCCACATTCGACCGCTACCTTCAAGTCAATTCGGCAACTTCCGTGACTGCGTATCGGGAGACCGGCCAGGCCTTCAATTTCGCGCTGGTCAATGGTGTGTGGACACCTGACAGCGATATGGATTACAAGCTCACGCAATCAGGATTGACCTGGATTCTGACCGATCCGCAGGATAATGTCGAAACGTACACCGCTCCGCAGATTAACATCGCAACAAACGCCGTCAATAGTTCGGGTCTGGAGGTACTGAACACGATCCGGTCGCGCGACGGCTACACGCAGACGCTGACCTACAACGGCATCTCCCAGCTCTCTACGGTTACCGATTCCTTCGGTCGGACGCTGAGTTTCACCTATCAAAACGGGTTGTTGAGCACACTGACGACGCCCGACGGATTGGTCTTACGTTACGGATATGGGGGCACCGCTCCGGTTGAACTCACGTCGGTGACCTACCCAACGTCTCCGCAAACAAGCGAATCGTACGACTATTATTCGACCGGCCTGCTCAAAGACGTCATCAATCAGGACCGTAATGAGGCTGCCAGTTTCGTCTACGATGCCTCTAACCGGGCGACCGAGGTCTATACGGGCGGGAACCCGAACGTCAACACGGACACGGTCAGCTACAACGATAGCGACGGGAGCCGTACCGTTACCAACGCGCTGGGCCAGAGCACGCTGTATGAATTCACGGTGCTCCAAGGCGTGCCGAAAGTCACAAAGATCGTCCGGGTGTCGTTGAGCGGGCCTTGGACGACCCGTACCTTTACCTACGACGCCAATGGCTACGAAGCAAGCAGCACCGACTGGAACGGCAACGTCACCACCTTTGTCAATGACGTGCATGGACAGCCGCTCAGCATCACCCAGGCGGCGGGTACTCCGCTGGCGCGCACCACCACCATCACGTATCTCTCCAACTTTCACCTGCCGGTGCAGATCGTCGCCCCCGGCCTCACCACGAAATTCACTTACGACTCGAACGGCAACGTGCTCACGAGCACCGAAACCGATACCACGACGCAAACGGCTTCCTATTCGACCAACGGTGAGTCGCGCACATGGATCTATACGTATGGCCCGTTTGGTGAATTACTGTCGGCGGACGGTCCACGCACGGATGTCGCTGACATCACGAAATATACCTACAATGCTTCGGGGTATCTCGCCACCGTCACCGACGCGCTGGGTCACGTCACGAAATTCACCAGCTACAGCAAGCGCGGCCTGCTCTTGGCCGAGACCGACCCCAATGGGATCGTGACGACGCTTACCTATGACCCTATGGGCCGCCTACTCACGAGCACCGTGGCTACTTCGGCGGGCAACGCGGTCACCAGCTATACCTACGATGCGGCGGGTTTGCTGACGTCGGTGACGAAGCCAGACAAGTCAGTGCTTGCTTATCATTATGACACTTCCGGACGGTTGATCAAAGCCAGCGATTCCGCAGGCGAGAGCATCACCTATACGCTCGACGGCGTGGGCGACATCATTGCCCAGGCTATCAGAAATACCGCTGGTGTCATCGTTGAGACGCAATCGTCTGTCTATAACCCCTTGGGCCAGTTGGTCAAATCCTACGGCGCGACAATACCGGAAGTCACGAGCTATACGTACGATGCCGACGGCAACGTGATTTCCATCACCGACCCTCTAAACCATACCACAACCAAGGCTTACGATATACTGAACCGGTTGATCAAGGTCACCGACGCGCTCGGCGGGGTCACGCTTTACGCGTACGACGCACAAGATAACGTGATATCAGTGACCAGCCCGCGCAAGCTACAGACCAGCTACGTTTATAACGGCTTCGGGCAAACGATAGAGGTCATCAGCCCCGACAGCGGGACGACCGTCTATCATCTCGACGCGGCGGGCAACCGCGTGAGCGAAACCGACGCGAGGGGCATCGTCACCAACCGGACCTTCGACGCGCTGAACCGGGTGACCCACGAGATCTACCCGGCTTCGCCGGGCGAAAACGTCGCCTATGCCTACGACGGCTCGGCTGGAGGGAACAGAGGCATTGGTCGACTGACCGCCTTCACCGACGCGTCCGGTGCCACCACCCTGAAATACGATGAATTGGGCGATCTGATCACCCAGACGCAGGCCATCGCCGGGAAAGCCTATACGACCGCCTATGTCTTTAACCTGGCCGGCAACGTCACCCAGATCGTCTACCCGTCGGGGCGCATCGTTACCTACACCTACGACAGCCAGGGACGCGTCAGCGGCGTCTCCACCCGTGCCAACAGTACCGCACCGGCCGTGACACTGGCCAGCAACATCACCTACGAACCATTCGGTCCCCTGGCGTCGCTGACCTACGGCAACGGGCTCGTGATGACGCGCACTTACGATGCCGATTACCGCCTGACCGGAATTGTGACGCGAAGCGGCGCGACTATGATTCAGAATCTAAGCTATGCCTACGACGCGAAGAGCCAGCTCCTATCGATCAAGGATGCCCTTACCCCGGCGCAGAGCGAAGCATTCACCTACGACGCGCTCGGCCGCCTGCTGACGGCATCCGGTGCTTTCCCGACGATCAGCTATACCTACGATGCCGATTCGAACCGCCTGACGAGCACCCAAAGTGGCGTGACGATCGTTTATACCTACTCGGCGACCTCCGATCGTCTGGTTTCGGTGACGACCGGCGCCAGCAAGCAAAGCCTGACCTACTACGCCAACGGCGACATCGCCACGGATACCGGCGGCGGCCAGGCCGCGTCCTACAGCTACTCGAATCGCAACCGTCTCTCCCAGGCGGTCGTGAGCGGCACCACCGCCACCTCCCTCTATGACGCACTCGGCGAGCGTATGAGCGAAACCGTGGGCGGGACCGTGACGCAGTACCAGTTCGACGCGAGCGGAGCGTTGATGTCCGAATCCAACGGCAAGACCGGCGTTGTCAGCCGCACGTATGTCTGGCTGGGCAGCCTTCCGCTCGCCCAGATCGAGAGCGGCGGCGCGATTGAATACATCCATGCCGACCAGACGAATACCCCGCAGAAGATGACCAATACCGCCCAGGCCGTGGTCTGGAACCGCGTGCAGCAGCCGTTCGGCACGACGGTGTCGACCACCGGCACCGCATCGAGCAACCTGCGCGCGCCCGGCCAATATGCCGACGCCGCGACCGGCCTCGATTACAATCTGAATCGCGATTATTCCCCGGCGCTTGGGCGGTATATCGAGGCCGATCCGATCGGGCTGGCGGGGGGAATTAATGCGTATGTGTATGTGGGGCAGAATCCGGTTACGCGGAGCGATTCGCTTGGGTTGTGTCAGGATTGTTCGCCAAACGAAGGAGGAAATAGCCTGGATGATGCAATCGATGATCCAACGGACAAGATTTTCCAATTTCTCTTCGACTTGCTGGCTGTCGCCTCATTTGCTACAGGTACAGGAGAGTTGGCGGCAGGAGGTGTAGCAGCGGCCGATAGATCGTTTGCATATTATATGCAAATAGTAGAAAGGCTTGACGTTTCCACTGCAGATAATGGCGCTGTCTTTTGGTCCGGACAGGGAAACAGAGCAGTCGCTGAAGAATTTGCTGCAGCCAATGGCAGGAGTACTTTGGAGATGACTCCGGGCGGTTCATGGCTAGATGGTCAGAATTTATTCGGTCCAAACAGCTCGTTGACCTCTGACGAGGCCAGTCAGGTTTGGGCTCGACTTTCAGAGAGGTTTTCCGAAAGTGCATCCGGGAATACTATTGGGTTTGTTGAGGGTGCTCAACCCGGGGGCATTTTCAACTCAGTCGAATATCCAACACTCCTTAATAATCCGAGTGTGAGCAATGTCATTACCGGAGGTCACTAATGTTTACACAAATTGCACCACAGCGCGTACAACATAGCTTAGGATACATCGTTCAAATCGGAAGCCGATACTCAATTCAGTATCTGGATCACGATGTGATCGCAGAAATGGAGGCTGAGTTGGGAAAACCTACGTATATTTATGCGTATACGTTAACTGTACGAAGTCGCGATGGAACTCAGATTGAAACCGACGACACGCAACGAACGCTACTTATTACGCGAATTAAAGCAGGGCTGGACGCGCTTAATGTCAACTATGTAATTGTTAATGCGCAATCATAACGCGCCTACTAGGTCCATGAGCCGATGTCCCTCACCCCCCTACCTCTCCACCTCCTCAATAACAATCCCCGTAATCACCGTCATCCCATCCACCCGCGACGTAAATCCCTCTGGTTGCTCCCAGACCCAGGGCATGGTGCCCTCGCTGATCCAGTAGTGTAAATCCCCGAGGTTTCGACCGCTGATCCGCACCTCGGTGGTTACCGCCTCGATGAACCGCAGCACGAGCACAGGGCTGCCCCCCGATTCGGGGGAGGGTAGCCAGCGGACCCGCCGCAGGTCAGCGTAGCTGAACCCTTCCCGACTAAAGTCTCTCCGCACGAAATGGATCAAGCGTTGCTCCATGCTCAGGCGGTTAAGGAACCTCGCGTGCGCTCGATACGCATCGCCCGGCAAGGGGAGGGGGTCGGATTTCTTCGGCGGCGGCTGAAACTCCGCCTCTATTGGTTCGGGGACCAATACCTTTGCCGGAGGCTCCGGCGGCAACGCCGCCGGGGGCTTGCGGGTCGGGTTAGCAATCAGGTCGCGGATGCTGCCGCTTGGCCGGTTCATGGCGAATACCTTTGCGTGAGGATGCGCGTCATCGTCCATGATGCACGCCTCGTTCCTGCCGCTCGGCCAGGGCCCGCTGCGCGTGCGTGTGGGGCACGTGCGGACGCGGCGGGACGGGTCCGCCGTCCCGCTCCGAGCGAGGGCGCTTGAAGATGCTCAGTCGCCGCCGCCGCTCCAGGTGATCGATCAGGCGCGGGCGCTTCGGCTCCGGGGCCTGCTCGGGCTCGAGGTCGAGTGCGGCGATCTTTTGCGAGCTGCGCTGAATGGCTTGCTTCACGGCAGCCGTGTTGTCGGTGAAGAGCGAGAGTTGCTGCGAGGCCCGGCTGGCCGAGACGTACATCTGCTCGCTATTGGTCGCGCCTACGGAGTCCGCCGACATGCCCAGGATGACCCGCTGGACGGTCTGCCCCTGCGCTCCGAACGAGGTTTCCACGAAGGCGGGCCGGAAATGCCCGGCGTCGGCCGCGATGACGCGGCCGTCGCTGAGCCGGACATTCCCGCCCGGCGTGAATTCGGCGACGGTGAGCGTGTTGCCGTTCTTGTAGGTATGGTCGCTCTTGTGGGCTTTGACGTTGCCCGTGAAGCGAATCTTGTCGCCCACCGAGAGCGCCACGCTTTCCGGGTGGTAGAGCGAGAACTTGCTCGCCTCACTGACCGGCACGTTCGCCGGATCGGTGACGGTGATCCGCTGCCCTTTTTTGAAGCCCCCCTTGGCATTCTGGTGGAACTGGATTACGTCACCCGGCTTGTAGGTCGTCGCCAGCCCGCGTTCCGCCTCGCTGACGTTGGCCGCGACCAGGCGGGTGAAGAGGCGTTCCTCGGTGCCGAGCTTCCCGGCCTCGCGGAGCTGGGCACGGATGGCCGAGGTGATGCCGGCCGCTTCGCGGTGGGTCGGCGAGACGACGAGACAGGAGGCCCCGTCCTTAAGCGCTTGGAGATATTCGGCCGCCATCGCCTGGGTGCGCGCCTCGTCGCCCTCGATCGCCTTGACCCAGCCTTTGTCCTCCAGGGCGTTGAAGCCGTCGAGCGTGCGGCCTTCGGAGAGCAGTTTCGCGGCTTCGCGATACTCCGGGTCCTGCTGGCGCATGATTTCGGTGAGCTTGAAGGGCATCACGCGCCCGTGCTCCTTGATGGTCCGCAGGAAGGTGCCGCGAGGCACTGACCCGTGCTGCATCGGGTCACCGACGAAGACGAGCTTGAGGTTCTGTTTTTGCGCGATGTCGAAGAGCTTGACCGCGTCTTTGTGCCCGAGCATCGAGCTTTCGTCGATGACGACGCGGCCCCCGGCCGAGGCGGCCTGGAGCTTTTCGTCGAGGAGGAAATGCGCCACGGTGTTGACCGCGAACCCATCCTTGGCGAGCACCTCGACC
>Ga0209698_10006651_pt1 | contig 12249 bp, 9 predicted proteins | sample LitLauG_LLR_2012_FD_187203 | JGI IMG/M metagenome (GOLD analysis project Ga0209698, IMG submission 187203) | Freshwater sediment microbial communities from Pennsylvania, USA - Little Laurel Run_MetaG_LLR_2012 (SPAdes) (version 2) | ecosystem: Environmental > Aquatic > Freshwater > Creek >...
TGGAGGGAAGAGTGAGGACGAAGGAAGAAGCGATGGATTTGGCGAGGAAGGAGATGGGGACCCGATAATAGGGATGCTCGTCAGCGGCCTTCAAATAATCATGGAATCCATCTATCCCGCAGCAGCAGCTGTCTTCGGTCTGGTTGTCATCGTACTTCTGTTCGTCGTGGTCAGGCGGCAGCCGACGCGGGCGGTGGATGCGGAATTGTCATTACTTCGGGAAGAGAGTTATGAGTTCCAGCGACGTCTGGCGGTGGAGGAACAGAAGTCATCGCGGCTTAGCGAATTGGACCAGGCGGTTGCGGAGTTGCGCGATACCCGGGATGCAGCTGAGAAGGCGCGGACGGGGCTCGCTGCGACACTCGCGGCGAAGGTGGAGGACATCGGAAAGCTCAATGAACGTCTGACCGGTGAGATGAAAGCGCGGGAGGCCGCGAGTGCGGAAGCCGGTCAGCTGCGGGCTCGGGTGGCGACGCTGGAGGAGGCGCTCGAACAGGAACGTGGCCAGGCTAAAAAGAATCTGGAACTGCTTACGGATGCCCGCGAGCGGATGACGCAGGAATTCAAGGTTCTGGCAGCCGAGGTGATGCGGTCCCATGGCGAAACCTTCAGCAAGCAGAACAAAGACCAGCTGGATGTGATTCTGGCTCCGCTGCGGGAAAAGCTGGGAGAGTTTCAGACGGGACTTCTGAGTGCGCATACCGAAAGCCTGAAAGAAAGGGCGACGCTGGCGGAGCAGATCCGGACGCTTTCGGATCAGAGCTCGCGGATGACGAGCGAGACTTCCAACCTGACGCGTGCGCTGAAGGGTGAAGCGCAAACGCAGGGTGCGTGGGGCGAGATGATCCTGAGCTCAATTCTGGAGCGCTCTGGCCTTCGGGAAGGCGAAGAATATTTCACGCAGCAAAGCCACACGACGGAGGAAGGCAGACGGCTCAGGACAGACGTGGTTGTGCACCTGCCGGGCGGGCAGAAAATCATCATCGATTCCAAGCTGTCGTTGGTGGCGTTCGATGAATTTGTGAATGCCGGGAACCCGGTGGACCGCGCTGCGGCGCTGAAGCGGCACCTGGCGTCGGTGCGCACCCATATCCGGACGCTGGCAGGCAAGGAATATCATGCCGCGGCGGGTAGCTCGCTGGATTATGTCGTGATGTTCATCCCGATCGAAGGAGCACTGGCGGCTGCGCTCCAGGAAGACCCGAATCTGACCGCCGACGCGGTGGGCGCGAATGTCGCCATCGCGACGCCAACCACGCTGATGATCGCGCTTCGCACGGTCGACAACGTCTGGAAAGTGGAGCGGCGCAACAAGAATGCGGAACAGATAGCGGAGCGCGCCGGGAAGATTTACGACAAACTGGTGAACTTCGTGGACGATATGAACGACCTTGGCCAGCGGCTCACGCAGGCGCGGGCGTCGTATGACGATGCGATGGCGAAGCTGACATCCGGCAGAGGAAATCTTGCGGGCCAGGTGGAGCAACTGAAGGAACTGGGGGCGAAGTCGAATAAGGCGCTGCAGCTGAGCCTGATTGAACCGGATGAGCCGGAAGAGATCAGAACGGCGGCGGGATAGACGGCGCGAGTTCTTCCACGGCGACTTCTATTTGTTTTGCCAGGGACGCATAATCTGCCCCTTCCAGCGTAATCGGCTTGCCGAAACGGATGCGGGCGCGGCCGGGCGTGGGAACTTTCGCCGTCTTGTGCAGCACACGGTGGAGTCCTTCGATGTGCACCGGGACGACGGGCAAATGCAGGCGGGCGGCGAGCATGGCGGTACCGGGGAGGAACGGGCGAAGTTCGCCGTGGTCGGTGCGCACGCCTTCGGGGAAGATGAGGATCGAAGTTCCGTCGCCTGCGAGTTCACCCGCGTATCGAAGCGCCTCGCGCGTGCCGGCTTCGCGCTGCGGCAACGGGAAGGCGTTGAAGACAAGGCAGGCGAGCACATAGTTCAGCCTGTTGGTGAAGCGCTCGCGGGCGGTGTGACGTCCCGGATGGAAATGGGCGTGGAAGAACTCCTTCGACATGGCGGGGGCGACGCTGTAGCGCCAGCGGGCGGGGAGAGCGGCGAGGATTGAAGGGACGTCGAAGTGGCTTTGATGATTAGCCGCGAAGATGACGGGGCCGCGGAGATCGCGCAGGCTTTCGAGGCCGTCGACTTTGATCCATGCGAAGAGGCGGAGGAGCGGCAGGAGAAAGCCGGGCAGCGCGATGCGGCGGAGCCAGCGGGCGGGCGCGGCGCGGTTCCACTCCGGGAAGTCGAAGAGGTCGGGAAAACCGAAGAGCTCCGGTGCGGCGGCCGTCGAGCCTGGTTCCATACGCGTAAGGTCGCCGATGGTGCGGGCGGCGGCGAACTGCGCTTCGTCGACGGAAGCGCCGGTGTGCTGCTCAATGTCCATCAACAGGCGAATGCGGTCGAGCGAGCTGAGGCCGAGTTGATCCAGAGAAGTGGCAGCATCGATGGTGCGGTTGCCGGCGTATTTACTGATTAGACTCTCGATTGAATCGCCGGGCGCGGCGCTGGAGGTGATCGGGATGCCTGCAACCCATTTGGCGATTTCGACGCGTTTGAGTTTACGCGTGCCGGACGTACGGGGGAGCGTGGCATCTGGCCATATGGAGAAGCTACGGATCCGCTGGTGCGATTCGAGGTGCTCATTGGCGCTGGCGACGATGGCGTTGGCGGCGTCGGGGGCGGTGTCGGGATCATGGAGGATCAGAACGGCGTGGATGAGTTCGCGCGCGCCTTCGTTCTTCGCAATGACGGCGCAGTCGCGTACGCCGGGCGAGGCATGCAGCGCGCGCTCAACGTCTTCGGGGAAGACGTTGAGGCCGTCGGGCGAGACGATCATTTCCTTCTTACGGCCGAGGATTTTGAGGCGCTGGTCGGCATCGAGTTCGCCGATATCGCCGGTGTGCAGAAAGCCATCCGCATCCAGATTCGCGTTGGCGCCTTCGCCATAATAGCCCGGCGTGACGTTCTCGCCGCGAAGCAGCACTTCACCATCGGGCGCGATGCGGATTTCGACGCCCGAGATGGCCTTGCCGACCGTGCCTTTGCGCGAATCGAACGGATGATTGAGGGTCGCGACGGGGGCCGTTTCGGTGAGCCCGTAGCCCTGGATGACGACGAAGCCGAGCTTGCGCCAGAAATCTTCCAGCGCGGGGTCGAGCGGTGCGGCGCCGACGACGAAGCTCCAGAACTTCAGGCCGAAGAGGCGGTGAACGCGGCGGAACTGCCACCAGTTCACGTACCATTTGCCGCTGCGCGCGGGGGCGGCGGCTTCGGGGACGGTCTGGACGACATAGTCGCGCAGCAGTTCCAGCATCTGCGGCACACAGACGAGTACGGAGATGCGTTTGCGGTGAATGAGACGGGCTACCTGGCGGGGGTTGTAGCCCGATTGGAAATGCACTTCGCCCGCGATCATGGCGGGGATGAATGCGGCCATCGCCTGGCCGAACATGTGGCTCAGCGGGAGCAGATTCAGGAAGCGGATGGGCGCGAAAAGGTTGATGTAACGGCGGTATTTGGCGATGCCTTCATCGATGGGCCGGAGGTTGGCGAGAATATTGCGATGTGTGAGCGTGACGCCTTTCGGGTCTCCGGTAGCGCCGGAGGTGAAGAGGACTTCGGCGAGTTGATCGGGAGGCGCGGGCGGGTACGCATCGGGCGGGTAAGTATGGGGCGCGGCGTCCTTCGTCAGATCGCGCAAAGGCCAAACGGGGCAGGGAAGGCCCTCGGGTGCGGGCAAGCCTTCGCCGATGAACAAGGCGCGGGCGCCGACAATGCCGGCGATGCGCAGAACAAGCGTTGGTGACGAGCGGAAATCGAGCGGCACCACGACGACACCTTCGAGGAGACAACCCCAGAGCGCGACGACCCATTCCGGCCGGTTTTCGCCCCAGAAGAGCACTCGTTCGCCCGGTGCGATGCCGGCTGCGCGCAGGCGTCGGGCAAATGTCGCCGCGTGCGCCGCCGTGTCACTGTACGAGAGGTGCGCCGCGCCGAGATCGCTCTCACAGCGCAGAAACCCGCCCCGGTTGTGACGCCAGATACCAAAAAATGCGGCGAGGGATGGAGGGTTGCCGATCACCTGTTAAATTCAAGCATACGGGCCGGAATCCCGCAGGCTTGCCAAGGCATCCAAGGCGGGTTGGGTTGCTTCCACAATACTCCACGAAAAGAGGAACGACAGAACTTATGGCAACACCGGTAGACAGCGCGAATCTGATTCTGAAGCTCTATGAATTGCGGCGTGAAGAAACGATGCGCACGGCGCGCAACTTCATGCTTGGTTTCGATCCAAGGTCGGTGGAAGATTATATGGCGGCGGTGACGGGTCCCAACAGCGGGCACCTGCGGATGGTGACGTCGTACTGGGAAATGGCGGCGAGTTTCGTGAATCAGGGCGCGATTGACGCGTCGATGTTCGATGACTGCAATGGCGAGCACATCCTGGTGTTCGGGAAACTGGAACCGATTCTGGGCGATCTGCGGGTGAAGTTCGGCAATCCGGGCATGTTCGCGAATCTGGAGAAAGTTTGCCTGAGCGCGCCGGGCGGGATTGATCGCGTGCGCTCGACGACTGAGCGGATTCGTGGCTTCATTGCGGCGAGCAAGGCAGCGTCGGGCGGGCAGTAAGTCAGCCAGTTAACCGGCTTCCACGAGAGACGGCGCGGGGCTACCCGCCCTGCGCCGTACGTGGATCATTGCAAACAAAGTCAGAAATCCTGTTACAAGACCTGCGGATGCGCCGAGTCCCAGCATCGGGGGGCTCATCAGTCTTCCCTGGGCCAGGAACCAGGACATCAGAGCCAGATTGACCGTGATCGGAATGAATGCCGCGATGAGCGGCAGGCGCGGGCGATCGAGCGCGAAGAAGCAACGCGAGATCAGGTCCATCAGGGCCCAGCCAACCAGGCTGGGTGCGAAGCCGAGGAAGACGCCGGAGACCATTTGCGTGGAGTCCGCCGTGAAGCTGCCGCGCTGGAAGAGCAGCGTGATGAGCGGCTGGCGGAGCGCGATTCCGATGGCGCACGAGAGGACGGCGGCAATCGCCATGAGGCCTACGCCGCGGTCGATGAGCCGATAGGCGCGGCGGTCGTCGTTCGCTCCTTTGAGACGCGCGATCTCAGGCACGAGCGTGGACGCGACCGGATACACCATGTACGCGATAAAAACGTTGACGCAGCGGATGCAGTAATCGAACGCGGCCGCCATGCCGGGGCCTGCGTGGGTGGCGAAGGCGCGCGTCACGATGACGTTGCCCGCGATCAGGCCGGCGTAAAGGAGAAACATGCCGGGCTTCAGGAGAACATCGGTCAGCGAGAATTGTTCTCCGGTGACTGGCGCGTCGTGGAATCTGCTGCGAAGGCTGGCGCTGGCACGCCAGGTGAGAAAGAGTTGCAGGGCCGCGCCGGCTGTGTAGCCAAGCGCAAAGCCGTTGATGCCCGCGATCCTGCCGAGCAGCAGCGCGCCGGCAACGGTGCCGAGGTTCAGCGACGTCTGATTCAGGCCCGGGACGATGAAGCGGCGCTCGGTGTAGAGCAGGGCGGAGAAGATTCCTGAGGCTCCGGCAAAGAGCGTGGAGGGTGCGAAAAGGCGCAGCAGCGTGACGGCCTGATCGTGCTGGGCAGCCGGAAGACCGGGACCGAGAGCGGAAACCAGCGGTCCGGCGACGAGGGCGATTCCGGTGCTCAGCGTAACGAGGATGGTCAGGAATACGGGGCGGGCGCGGAGGAAAAACGCCCCGCGTGCAGCACTTTCGCGCATCATCAGCATGGGCACGAAGGCGAACAGCATGGTGTTCAGGATGACGGAATTCAGTGTGTCGAGGGGGCCGATGGCGACGGCCAGGGAATCGGCGCGCGCGTGCGTGCCGAGCATGTAGGCAGTTACGCCGACGCGGAAGAAACCAGTGCAATTTCCGAGGAGGATGCAGGCTCCCACTACAGCGCCGCCGCGAACCAGATTGTTTCCGGTGTACTTGCGAACGCGCGTGGAAAGGGAGCCTGTCAGAGGAATTAGATCTTCTTCCCGTTAGCTCTTGGCGGCAGCCAGGGCGGAGTCGTAGTTCGGGTGGTCGGCGACTTCTTTCACGTACTCGACGTGCTTCAGTTTGTTATCAGGACCAACGACGAAGATGGCGCGGCTCAGAATGCGAAGCTCCTTGATCAGCGTGCCCCACGCGGTGCCGAACGAGACATCGCGGTGGTCGGAAATCATCTTGACGTTATCGAGCGCGAAGGAATTGCAGAAACGCTTCTGTGCGAACGGAAGGTCCACGCTGACCGTGTAGATGTCGATGCCGGTTTCCTTGGCGGCTTCGTTGAACCGCTTGGTCTGCGCATCGCAGACGGGTGTATCGAGCGACGGCACAACGCTGAAGATGCGCGTTTTACTGCCGGTGTCGGCAAGTGTGACGGGCTTCAGGCCGCTGTCGACCGCGGCAAATTCCGGGGCAGCATCGCCCACTTTCAGTTCCGGTCCCACCAGTGTCAGCGGGTTACCTCTCATCGTAGTTGCGCCTGCGCGTTCCATAGTTAAAGCCTCCAGAAATTTTCGGGTGACTGTTAGTTTAGCAATCGAGCCAGCGCCGCCTCGTCGAAAACAGGCGCGTGGCAGGAAAAATTTTCGCACACGTAGACAGCCGCTCCGCCGGACGGCGGCTTCATTTCGGCAATAGCAGGGTTGTAGCGTGCGAGAGCGGGATCGGCGTGGAGCAAGACGCGGTTGGGGTCAAAGTGCCGGTAGAGTTGGCTGGTCAGAGGGCCTGCGGTTTCGCCCGCGACGACGATTTCGCGGGGCGGGGCCGAGTCGAACTCGCAGGCGGCCAGCATTTGCGGCAGGCCGTAGGGCGAGGCGGCCAGTTTCGGCTGATAGGCGGAGATGAGGCGGCGTGCGCACGATCCGAGATCTTCCCGGCCGGTGATGCGCGCGAGGCGCAGCAGCGTCAGCAGGGCGAGGGAGTTGCCGGAGGGTTCGGCGCCATCGTAATCGTCACGGGACCGCACGAGGCGGGCGGCGTCTTCATGGGCGGAGGAATAAAAACCGCCGGCGGGATGTTCCAGTAATTCGCGCTGCTTTTCGGTAATGCCGATGGCGGCCTCTACATACTCAAGGCGGAAAGTGGCCTCGTAGAGATCGAGCAAGCCATGGGCGAGGAAGGCGTAGTCATCGAGCATACCTTCGATGGCGGCGTCGCCGGCGCGGTACCGGCGCAGCATAACGCCATCGGCGCGGCGCATAGTAGCGAGCAGGAAATCGGCCGCGCGGGCAGCGGCGTCGGTGTAGCGAGTCTCGCCGAGCGCCATGCCGCCTTTGGCGAGCGCCGAAATCATGAGGCCGTTCCAGGCGGTGAGGATTTTGTCGTCGAGATGCGGGCGCGGGCGGGATGCGCGGGCGGTGAAGAGAATGGCGCGGGCTTCAGCGAGGGCGGCGGCCATGTCATCGGCAGGCTTATTGAAGTGTTGAGCCGTCTCTTCCGGCGTGTGCGAGCTAAAGAGGATGTTTTTTCCGGTGAACTCGTGGTGCGGGTCGCTGGCAACATTTCCGTTGCTTTCCACTCCATAGCTATAGGCGAACCAGGACGCCCGTTCTTCGCCCAGCAACTGCAGGAGCTCACTCTGCGCCCAGATGTAGAACGCGCCCTCGCTTTTTTCGTGCGGATGATTCGCATCCACGGCGCTGTCGGCATCTTCGGCCGAAAAGAAGGCTCCTTCGGGCGCTGTCATGTCGCGCAGGACGTAATCGAGGATGCCGCGGGCCGCGCGCGCCAGGGTCTCGTCGCCGGTGATCTGGAAGGCTTCGATGTACGATGTGGCGAGCTGCGCCTGGTCGTAGAGCATCTTCTCGAAGTGGGGCACGAACCAGGCTTCGTCCACGGAATAGCGGTGGAAGCCGCCGCCGAGCTGATCGTGCATTCCGCCCTTCTCCATCGCGAGGAGGGTTTCGACGACCATGTCGAGCGCCTCAGTATGCCCGGTGCGTTTCCAGTAGCGAAGAAGGAAGTTGTGGATCGAAGGCCGGGGAAATTTGGGCGCGTTACCGAAGCCACCAAGCCTGGAATCGTAGGAGCGGCGCCAGAAGTTGAAGGCGTGGTCGCAGATGCCGGCGTCGATGCGATCCGGACCGAAGCCGGCGGGGTCTGCCTGCTGGCGCAGATGCTCCATGACGGAGGCGCTGGATTCGAGGATTTTCGCGCGGTCCTCGCGCCATGCGGTGGCGATGCGTTCGAGGATGACGGGGAAGCCCGCCTTGCCATAGCGGTTGTCGGGTGGGAAATAGGTGCCGCCGACGAAGGGCTTGAGATCCGGTGTGAGCCAGACGGACATCGGCCAGCCGCCACCGCCCGTGGTGGCCTGTACGTACGTCATGTAGATGTGGTCGATGTCGGGGCGCTCTTCGCGGTCTATCTTGATGGAGACGAACCAGCGGTTCATCAGTTCGGCAATGGGTTCGTTTTCGAAAGATTCCCGCTCCATGACATGGCACCAATGGCAGGTGGAATAGCCGATGGAAAGGAAAATGGGCTTGTCCTCTGCGCGGGCTTTTTCGAACGCCTCGTCGCCCCAGGGGAACCAATCGACCGGATTGTGGGCGTGCTGCTGGAGGTAAGGGCTTTTTTCGTGCAGGAGGCGATTGGAAGGCATGGCAGGGAGACGAATTCAGTTAGATTCGCCGGGTCTGCCGTTCGATGCGGCAATATTCGGTGTAAGTGGCAGACGGTTTAAAGCAAGCGGAAGTTGACTTCGATCTGAGCGCGGACGTTCACTGCCGCCCCAGCCTTCATGCCGGGCTTGAACTTCCACTTTTCCACAGCTTCGACGGCTTTTTCGTCGAGCCCCATGCCGAGACTCTTGAGGACCTTGATCTCGCGCGCCTTGCCTTCGGTATCGACGATGACGGAGAGCACCACGGTACCGCTGTATTTGGCCTTGCGGGCTTCTTCGGAGTATTCAGGGTCGACTTTAAAGACGATCACCGGCTGGCTTACGCCGCCGCCGACGCGGAAAACGCCGCCGCCCACGCCGCCGCCCGAACCAGGTCCAAAACCGCCGCCATTACCGGGGCCAACGCCGCCGCCGGAACCGCTGCCCATACCGCCGCCCGAACCCGGACCGTTGGACATGCCGGCGAACTTCGAAAGCGGATCGCCCCAGTTCTTAGCGTCCAGTTGCGGAAGCACCGCGTCCGGAGGCGCGATGATGGAGGGGTCCATCACCAGCTTGGGATGCTCGTTCCGCACGATCTGCGGCGGGACGAATTGCTTGAGAGAAGGTTTGGGAAGTTTCCCCTTGGATACCGGCGTGATTTCCCGCGCTCCGCCGCCACCGCCGCCGCCCTTGGGTTTGTCGGGGATGAACGGCTTCAGGTTCGGGTCGATCATCGTCAGCCGGGTCTCAATCGCCTTCTGAATCGTCGGGTTTGTGACGAAGAAGTACAGGAGCATCACGACACCGGTCACAATGGCGGTCGACACCATCCAGGACTTGCGGTCCGGGCTGTAAAGTCCCCAGATGTCCTTCACTGCAACGGGTTGCGAAGTCAGCACCAGTGGAGGCAGTTTTTCCGGCTTAAACGTGTCGTGAAGATTTTGATAGAGAGAGATGAACCAGGGGATTTCGGCTTTGTCGGCGGCGAACAAACGATCCAGGTGATCGTTGGCTTCGGTCTGCATCTTGACCGCGCCGCTCGCGTCATGGATTGCGGTTTCGACCGGTTCGCTGTGCAAAACTTCTGGCATCTGTTGTCAGTCCTGGCGCCGCTCGCTTGACGCTGTTCTGTGTAGACGATGTTACCACCGCTTTCGTTTCCGAAATTGGAATCGGTGGTTCCGCCTCCTGCGCCTGACTGGATTTTAGCACAACGGTGACGGATCAAATCCTTGATTTGGCGTCGACTGTAGCTCCCTTGTCCGTCCCGGAGAAGGGGTGGCCCGGCGGTGCGAAAGTACGGTTTTACGTATTGTTCGCAATAATTTTACCGGTTCGACGGCAGGGCGCGGCTGGCTATAATTGCATCCAGTGCCGCCCCCGGTACATGTCCGGATTTTTTTACTATTGCTGACGGCATTGGCGACACGCGCCGACGTGCGCACGTGCGTGTGCGATTTCGCCCGTCCGGACGTCGGGAAAACGCCCGGCTGCAGTCTGTGCGCGGTCACAGAAAAGCAACCGCCGGACGAAGTTGCCTACCTCCTGAAGGACATCGATCCGAAAAAGCCCAACCGGTGGCTTGCCCTGCCGCGCCAGCACTTCGACGGCCCCTATCCGTTGGTTCGAATGACCCGGGAAGAGCGGACGGCACTGTGGACTTTAGCTATCCAAAAGGGCGCTGAGACGTGGGGCGGCCAGTGGGCAATCGCGGTGAATTCGGACTATCGCCGGATGCAGTGTCACATGCACGCCCATATCGACCTGATGCGGCCGGGTCTCGAAATGCCCGGAGGCGTTTTTGTCGACGGGCCCGAGGATATTCCGGTGCATCCGGATGGGATGGGGATCTGGTTCCACCCGGTGGGAAAGCGGTTGCATGTCCACTACGGGGGAGAAGCGCCCGAACTGGAAATTTTCGTGACCGGCGCGACAGTCCCGCGGCAGTGAAGGCGAAGGGCGCCCTTGGAGCCTGTGTCGGCGCGGCTATAATAGCGTCCAGTGCATTGGAGGCTGGTAGTTCTGGCGCTGGCGGGATGGGCGACGGCTTCGCAGCCTGGGCTGCGTGCCGACGTGCGGGAATGTGTATGCGATCTCACCAGGCCCGAGACCGCGTCGATGGAAATGTGCCGGCTCTGCGTGGCTGCTGACAAGCAACCGCGCTATGAAATCGTCTTCGCCATGAAAGATCCAGCGCGCCAAACGCAGTGGCTGGCGCTGCCACGCGGCAAGTACGAGGGTGCCAACCCCCTTCTCAAGATGACGGAGGCCGAGCGCATTGCTCTGTGGTCGCTGGCCTTGCAGAAGGCGTCGGAACTGTGGGGATCGGGCTGGGCAATTGCCATGAACGGCGCCATGACCGAGACCCAGTGCCATGCCAGCGTTCACATCGGGCGCTTTCTGCCCGAAAAAGAACTGGATCACGGGGCTTACATCGACGGCATTGAGGATCTGCCCGTGAACTTCGATGCGCGCGGGCTGTGGTTCCATCCGGTGGCCGGCAGGCTCCATGTACATACCGGCGAGGAAGACGCTGACCGGGTACTGGTCAAATGAGGCGCGATCCAAGTTAAAGGAAGACATCATGCGTAAACTGACAACCATTCTTGCCATGACCGCGGCTCTCGCGCTGAATCTGGCGGCACAAACAGCGGCTAAAGGGAAAGCGGAAGTTGTACCGCCGGCGAAAATCGACAAAGCCAAAATCGAAGCCTACGTGCGGCACCTTTTTGTGTGGCCGCCGCCGATTGAGATCGCGGTGGGCGACCCTCAGCCCGCTCCCATTGAGGGCTTCTCCGAAGTCAGAGTGCGGGGCTCGCAGGGCAATGCCAGCCAGGAAGAAACCTTCTATGTGTCGAGGGACGGAGCCAGGATTATCCGCGGCAATATTTACAACGCGGCGGAGAACCCCTTCAAAGCCAATAACGACAAGCTGAAGACCGAGTATCAGCCGAACTTCGGCACTCCCGGTGCGCCGGTGGTGCTGGTGGAGTTCAGCGACTTTGAATGCCCCTACTGCAAAGAAGAGAGCAAGGTCATCCGGGACAATCTGCTCGCCGCCTATCCAAAGGACGTGCACTTCTACTATCTGGACTTCCCGCTGGAGTCGCTGCATCCCTGGGCCAAGGACGCCTCGATCGCCGGACGCTGCATTTTCCATCAGAACGCGACTGTGTTCTGGGATTATCACGACTGGATTTTTGCCCACCAGGACGAAATCAATCCCGACAACGTCAAGGCGAAGATCGTGGAGTTCGCAACGCCCAAGGGCGTGGATGGCCCGCAGCTTTCCAAATGCATGGACACCCGGGCCACGGAAGACGAAGTGAATAAGACCAAGGCTCTGGGCCAGACGGTGGATGTGACGTCGACGCCCACGTTGTTCGTCAACGGCCGTCCCATGGTGGGCGTGCTGCAGTGGCCCGACCTGAAGCGTGTGATCGATTTCGAAATCGAATATCAGAAGACGGCGAAGAACGCGGGCGAGAACTGCGGCTGCGACATTAAGCTGCCGACGCCGGGGCTCGGTCCCCAAACTGCCTCGCCACTTGGGTTGCCGAAGGCAAAGTAGTGAGCGTGGCGGTATCG
>Ga0209698_10006652_pt1 | contig 12246 bp, 15 predicted proteins | sample LitLauG_LLR_2012_FD_187203 | JGI IMG/M metagenome (GOLD analysis project Ga0209698, IMG submission 187203) | Freshwater sediment microbial communities from Pennsylvania, USA - Little Laurel Run_MetaG_LLR_2012 (SPAdes) (version 2) | ecosystem: Environmental > Aquatic > Freshwater > Creek >...
GGCAGTCCTAAAACAAGCTCTGATCTGATCAAAACAATCCCTCCAAGAATGTTCTATCAGTCAGAAATCACGGCCTGCCCCCGTTTTTGATGAAGAGCCCGCAAAACTTCTCACCCCACCGGTTTACTGGGCGGTCAGGGTCCGCGGCGGAGTTTCGCACCAACTGGCGCAATTGTGCGGGCTTCGGCATTCTCCGTTTCGGGGCAGTCGCGGCGGAACCACCAATGGGAGGGGAATTCTTCAGGACAAGCCGCCCATTCTCTGACCGTCTCTGCCCGGCACCCCAACGGTTAACTGGTCGGACGCGACGCTCGCGGAGTCGAGTGCGGCGAGGTCGCACTCCTCCGCTGGCCCTGCCGTTGCGCAGTGGGCCGGTAGCAGGGAAGCATGGAGTGCAAATTCCGGCGATAATGCTTAACTGGATACTTGTATGAGCGACCAAGGTTGGACGAATAAAGAATTAGAGGGGTTTCGTGAGGCTGCGCAGTCGCTGAAACTTTACCGCAGAGCGGAGTTGCAGGATGAGCCCCACAACAAATCGCTCATCAAAGACCTTTACGTCGATCCGTTGCCTGCAGAGCACGTCTTCCAGACGATCCTGAAGGCCAACACCACCTTCTTGATCGGGCGCAAAGGCACCGGCAAGTCGACGATTTTCCAGCGGCTCCAGTACGAGTTGCGACACCTCAGAGGGTACGCGTCAGCGTACATCGATATCAAGACCGCGTACGAGGAATCGACCACGGACCCCAAAATAGTCGAGGAATTGGGCCCCGACATGTTACGTCCCGGGGAGCTCCGAAAGCTCCGGCTATACCGCGCCTTTCTCAAGTCCGTCATTACGGAGATTAAAGACCAGGTCAAGACAAAGCTGAAGGAATCTAAACTGGCGTGGCTTAAGGATGCGTTCACCGAGTCTTCGGATAGCCTCTTCGAGGCGCTAGACGACCTGATCGAAAAAGCTGACGAGGCAGAGTTTCAGAGCGTGATTGGCGTGCGACGGGAGGTATTGGAAGGACGCACACAGGAGAAACACGGATCTGACACGACCGTGAGCCTGGACGGGAGCCTCAGCGACAAGCCCGGACTGAATTCGTCGCTAGCACACAAGCGCAGCAGAGAGGTGGTCATCGACAATGGGGTCAAGTATGCGGACGTCCTAATGCGGGTTTTCAACATCAAAGACGTCCTGCTGCGACTGAAGGGCATCCTCAATAAGGTCGGCATCAAACACCTGTACGTCCTGATTGACGACTTTTCTGAACTGCCGGAGGATGCCATGAGAATCGTCGTTGATGCGCTCCTCGCACCGCTGAACAACTGGTCCGAGGAGCTGGTAAAATTCAAAATCGCCGCGTACCCACACCGCGTTTACTACGGCGAAATCGACAAGACAAAGATCGACGAGATTTACCTAGACATTTACCGCCTGTACGGAACGAGCGACGTATCCGCGATGGAGGACAAGGCGATCGACTTCACTCGACGTTTGGTCACCACGAGACTCCAGCACTTCGCACAGTGCGATGTCGCCAAGTTTCTCGATGCCGATGAGGGAGTTGGGCGTCAGCTATTCTACGCGTCCATGGGAAATCCCCGTATTCTCGGTCACTTGCTGTACTACGTGTACGAATCACACCTCATTTACGGCAGCAAGGTCGGACTCAAAGCGCTGCGGGATGCCGCGGGTCGGTACTATACCGAAAAAATCGAGTCCTACTTTCGTATGAACAAGTTTTTGCACGAGAGTTTCGGCGAACGCGCGTCCATCTACAGCCTGAAGGAGCTTCTCGAAGCCATCGTCGCGCGTGCCCGAGACCTCAAAAAACATCGAGAATCGGCAGTGATGCGCGACATCACCGGCACGCCACCAACGAGCCACTTCCACGTCGCGCTGGAGCTAGAGTCGCTACTTGACACGCTGGAGCTAAACTTCTTCCTCACCAAGTACTACGAGATGAGTGATCGGGATGGTCGAAAGGTAGGGGTGTACGCCCTCAACTTCGGCCTGTGTCAGCGGTACGCGATCACCTTTGGGCGTCCAAACGAGAAGCGGGAACACCGCATTTACTTCGTCGAGAGGATCTTCGACGACACCCCATTGCTAACCCAGTTCATCCAACATAACCAAGAAATACGGTGCACGTCCTGCGACCTGACATTCGACCTCGATAAGCTCGACGCGCTCAAGATGTTCGGGATGCGTTGTCCAGACTGCGGGGACGGCATTTGCAGAGTGAACAACCTCTCCAGGAAGTACGAGGGGCTGCTGAATGCCGTGGCACCGGAACTATTGCTTCCACCGACGGAACTCGGGATTCTCCAGACATTGCAGACGGAGAAGCGGGCCATGTACGCAGGGGAAATTGCCGCTGAGTTGGACAAGTCGTACCAACTCGTGGGCAAACGCGGGAAGACACTCGCTGAGAGAGGACTGGTGAGCCGCGATCCGAACGACCAGGGGCGCCGCGTGTTCGAGCTCACCCCGCTTGCCGAGTCGAGCTACTTCGCAGACGGCGTGAAAGACGCATTGGTCGTCACTCCCGAAGAGCCTCAGCAATAAAAATCGGACTACCCGAAGGAGTGGCCTTAATGATGAGGGACTCATTCGGGCAGATCGACGCTTTGAAAGTGTACAAGCCGAATGGACTTTTCTTCCTGGGCGTATACAGCAGCAAGCCGGAAATGGCTCAGGGTTTGGTGACCGTTGCGGGACGATAGCTTTCTGCTTTCCCCTGTCAGAATCGCGGCGGAATCAAAGATTCGGACCTGCGCGCCTTGAAGTTCGATCGATTCAAAAGTCAACCCCTGCTCCCGAAGATCCGTCAGTAGCTGCTGTTTGTTCAGTACTGAACCGTCGGACCGAACGAGCATGTACCGGGCGGAGTATAGCTCTTCGAGCACCGCGAAATTCTGATTTTTCAGCGCTTCGGAGGACACGTTTTTATGAATCCTGAGCACTTCCGCTTCCGTCATCGTTTCACTCCTTGCCAGTCGACTTTCACGCGGACCCACTAAAGTCGGCTTTTAGCCACTGGCGGCCCCGCAGGCGCAACTTGTTCCACGGTAAGCGCCAGGACATCGCCCTTCAGTTCGACGAACCGCTTTTGGGGGCTGTTTACCATATTCGGGGCAAACGCTACTAGTGGACGATGCGTCACGAAAGACTGCGCTTCGTCCACATCGTAAACTCCGGAGTATCCTATGAAGCCCCGCCCAGCCTCTGTGTACTGCTGAGACGTGCCATCTATTAAACCATCGCCGCTGAAGCCCGGCCGTCCTGAGGCCATCAAAGCTGCGGAGACAAAGCCATCCGGCGTGTAGATCAACATCCCCTCGGGATGGAGACCGAAAGGATGGTGCGGCGGCAGCTGGAGCGTAGGCCTGCGACCCGCTTGGCGGGGCGCGTTGAGGCCGGAGCGGAAGCCGCCCCTTCAAATCGGCGCCGTAAAGCGAGCCGGTGGCTAGGAGCGAGGCTTCGCCGGACGGCGGCGCTTGCTATCTTTGAGCCGGTAACTTTCCCCGTTCATCTCCAGGATGTGGACGTGGTGGGTGAGCCGGTCCAGTAATGCTCCGGTCAGCCGCTCCGATCCGAACGCTTCCGTCCATTCATTGAACGGCAGGTTGCTGGTTACCAGTGTGGCACTGCGCTCATAGCGGCGGCTGAAGACCTCGAACAGCAGTTCAGCGCCGGTCTTGGACAGCGGCACGAAGCCTAGCTCGTCGATGATCAACAGCTCGAAGCTGGAGAGCATTTTCTGAAAGCGCATCAGGCGCCGTTCGTCCTTGGCCTCGATCAGTTCGTGCGCCAGCGACGCCGCGGTCGTGAACCGGACGCGAAAGCCCTTCTGGCAAGCGGCCAGACCCAGGGCCAGCGCGATGTGGGTTTTACCGGTGCCCGAGTTTCCCAACGCCAGGACGTTTTCCTTGCGCTCGATGAACTCGCAGCGAGCCAGATCCAGCACCAGCGATCTATTCAAGGATGGGATCGCCAGGAACTCGAAAGTGTCCAGGCTCTTGACCACGTCGAACTTCGCCTGGCGGATGCGGCGCTCAGTGGCGCGCCGTTCGCGGTCGAGCAGTTCCAACTCACTCAACCGCAGCAGATAGCGCGGAAAATCCACGCCCTCGGCGGCGCACTGCTGCGCGACTTTGTCGTACTCGCGCAGGAACGTTGGCAGCCGCAGCGTTTTCAGATGATGATCGAGCAGGACCTGGGGCGTGTCCATCAGCATGCCTCCAACAGAGCCAGATAATCGGTGGCCGCGGTGGTTGCCACCTGCGCCACTGGCAGATGCGGATAGTTCTCCAGATCCAGCCGCGCCGGCCGCTGCTCGATGCGGCACAGCAGCAGATGTTTGACGGCGTCGAACGAGATCGTTCCCATACGCAGAGCGTCATCGATGGCTTGCTCCAGTTCCACCCGCGAGAACGTCTCCAGCAGCCGAAGGACCTGCACGCACTCGCGCTTTCCCTTCTTGCCCAGGCGCGCTTCCATCAGTCGCCGCAGTTTGTCGAAGCCCTCCACCAGATTCAACCCGGCGAGCGGTGCAGCCTGATCCAGCGCATTCGGCTTCTGTTCCAGGCAACGCCAGGTAATGCAGCGGGTTGAAGATCATGTCCTCGCGTTCATAGCTTCGTGGATGGCGCGCGATCACCTCGCTCGCCGCGCAGATCACCACTTCATGTACGAAGCCTTTCATCAGCACTTCGCGGCGTCCCCACGCCACCGGCACCGAGTAATCGTTACCGCGATAGCGCACCAACGACATCGAGGTCACGCGCGTCGACCGCTTGTCGCAGGCTTCGTTCGGTGCTGCGGGCAAGGACAACAGCATCTCTTTGTCCTTTTCGAAACGCATTCCGATTGTCTGCTGGTGGCCGCGCAGTTTGCGCTCCCGCCGCTTCTGGCATTGCACGAGCAGATGCGCGTTCAACTCCTCCCAGGTGGCGAATCGCGGACGCGGCACCATGAAGTTGCGGCGTGCGTAGCCCACCAGGCCTTCCACTTTACCCTTATCGTTGCCCTTGCCCGGGCGTCCGAACTTCTCCGCGAACAGGTAATGACTCTGCAGTTCAGTGAATGCCCGCGTCTTCATCCGCGTCCCATCGCCCAAGATTCGGGCAACGGCGATCTTGGTGTTGTCGTACAGAATCGTGCGCGGCACGCCACCGAAACACGCGAAGGCGTGGTTGTGACCTTCCAGGAACGCTTCCGTTGTCTCGGCCGGGAAGGCCATCACGAACGAGTCATCGGATTGCGGCAGATCCATCGCCAGGTAGTGCGCCTTGCGCTCCACGCCGGCGATCACCACCATCACCTCGCCGAAGTCGGCCTGTGCGTCTCCCGGCGGATGCGTCAGCGGCACGAACATCTCGCGCCGGCTCAGCTTCCTGAGCCGAACGTAGTCCTTCACGATCGTGTAGCCGCCTGTGTAGCCGTGCTCGTCGCGAAGTCGCTCGAAGATCCGCTTCGCCGTGTGGCGCTGCTTCCGGCCTCCCAACTTGTCGTCTTCCAGGACCTGGTCGATGGCGCCACCCACGCGTCCAGCTTCGGCCGCCGCGCCGGTTGCTGCCGCCGGTAGCCCGGCGGAACCGAATACCGCAGCATCTTCCGCACCGTCTCTCGAGCCAGCCCGAACTACTTGGCCGCCTCGCGCTCGCTCATCTTGTCGACGACGACCGCTCGCCGCACCCGCTCCACTGTGTACACCTCTCCGGTGTTCCACAAACACGCCCGGCGTGTCTGACGGAACCAGTTTTCGGCGGTCTACTTTACCTCCGCCAAAACGCCGCTCACGCGGCGTTTACTGGTCCATTCTCGCTCCGGCGCTTATACTGGGGCTTGGGAAACACCCGGAGGCAGAAACGCTAGATCAAAAGGGTTCCTGCTCACGAGAGGTAGGTCGTTGATCAGTCGTCGGTTCAAGACAAGTTCGACCGTAGAGTTTTCTTCCTGCTGCGAATCGGATGCGTCCACTCGGAGGTTCTCCTGGCGCTGAGGAATGCGCAATGTCACCTCGGCGGAAACAGCGCCGTTCACTTCGACCACGACGTCGAATTGCCGGTAAGGCGCGAATCTTTTGCCTCGATCTCCATCGAGTAAGTCCCAGGTGGAAGGGATCGCAGCAGATAACGGCCCGATCGGTCGGTGCTCACCGTGTTCGTGGTTCCGTGTTCGGAATCTGTTAAGATCACGCTTGCCTCTGGGACCGTCGCTCCGGCTGGGTCTCGAAACGGTCCAGACAGCGATCCAGAGAAGAGTTGTGCCATCAGGGTAGAGGCACAGCATATCGGGAGGCAAAGGTGAGAGATGATCCGCTGGCTCATCAGCAACTTCCTCTCTGCGCCGAGTCACGGATCCTAACGCCAGCATTGAAGAGAGGGCGGCGAACAAGCCGTCTCAGGCTTCAAAAACAGGGGAACCGCCTTAGGCCATTCTAGTCGATTTAATCGTGAGTTCGTTCGCCTCCCCTCCATCGGAAGGCACGCCGTGTTCCGATGGCAAGACAGGTTCTGCGGAACATTAGACAATCGGAAAGTCCGCGTGAAGTTCGGGGACAAATGGATCTTCGGGTGCCAAGCGAGCTCGCCCAAAGGCTGAAAAGCTGACACGCCCGACGCGCAAGAATCGAACGGCGAGCGCCGGGATGCCACCGAAGTGTTCGAAGGCGCGCACATGCATTCGCAGCCACGACTCCATCTGCTGGTCGCGCGTGCATTGAGCGGAGGTGTAGCTGCTCGCGCCCAGCGTCGCCACAAACAACGGTGCCTGCCAAACCTGGCCAGTGTGGCGATCATAAACCGGAATGGTCGCGCCCGCCGGTCCGCAGGATCAACCACATCCACGCCGTGTGCGACATTATTGCGCAGTCGACGGATGCGCTCGAACTCCGGCACGTCTGGCACGAACTCCTCCATCATCTTTACAGTCCTCGCCTTCGGGTGGGACGCCGATCCTGAACTTGAGGCGAACTCGATCCCGAAATGATGCCGCTGAGAGTTATCCGGGCGTAAGCCCCGCCCGGATAACTGCTGAATCAAGAGCCACGAGCGGAGGAGCGGTCGTCAATAGACCGCAGGGCCTTGGCGACGGAGGGTTCCTTGAGCATTGTGGGCTGAAACCAGTTGCTTTGCGCGGGCAGAACACTCGCAAACAGGAAGGCGGCGAAGGTGGGGCGCGCGAGCATACTCACGACCTTAGCACCACGGCGGTGGTACGCCGGTCGGCTCCGGCGCTCAGATTCCCGATGAAAGGCAGGCGGGCGGATTTGGTCTGACGATACATCGGTTCCTTGCTTTCCGTGAAGGGGCCAGTAGATGGCCACCCGCGGAGTAGGGCCCTTATCGATCATCCGCTGATCCGATTACACGCCTGGAATCGAAGCATGGCAAGTAGCAATTTTTCGTTTTCAACGGCTTACAGCGCCGAATATGGACAGACTGGAGGGGAGTTCGAAACGAAGGGCCGCCGTTTGAGGGAGCACGGCGGCGTTGGGATGGGCGATTACTTGGGGGGAATCCGGTACGTACGTTCTCCGTCCGCGCTCTTGAGGGATTCGACGACCATACCCATCTTCTTCTTGAGAGTGCCACTCAGAAAGCCGCGGACCGAGTGCGCCTGCCAGCCGGTCGCCTTCACGAGTGCCTTGAGCGTTACACCGCCGGGCCGGTCCAGTAGACCGAGGATCTTGGCAGTTTTGCTGCCCTGGCTGGCAATGCCGCCGAGCTTACGGGGCCCGCCGGCTTTTTGGGTTGATCCAGCCTTGAGGGCCGGCTTGGCCTTCGATGGCGCGACTGCGGGCTCCTGTTGCGTAGGGCGAGCCTTCACGGCGCTGGCTTGGCCCCTCATGCCGATTTGTTCTTTAGGCGTTGAAGTTGTCATTGTTTTGATTTTTCCTTTTGCGGCAATCGCCGCGGTCATGACATTCATCACTCCGTGTCGCTGTGAATGCAACTCAATTCTGCTCTCCGGAACTGGCGAAGGAGACGCGATGATTAGGTCAACCCACTCGCCGCACCAGCTTTTCAAAGAGCGCAAGCTGGCGGTCCCAACGCGGCTCGTCGACGATCCCGCGCAGATGGCGTTCGGTGATGCCTTCTTTGCCCGCCGATCGTGGCGGAAGCGAGAGAATGTACTCCTGAATCGATGGCGCGAGTGTCAGCAGTTTCAAAATCTGGCTCATCCGGGCACGTGACACCCGGCCAGCCCGGGCGAGGTGCGCGTAATCGCGAACTTTGCCCGTTTGAACCAACGTCTCGAATCTGTGGGCGAGCGCCAAGAGACACGTGATCCGAGGCGGTCGATCACGTTCGGCGACTGCTGGCGGAATGATGCCGGGCTTCGGCCCTCTTCGGCTGTGAACCAATAATGAGTATTCGATTTTCATTTGGGACTGAGTTCCAGCGACGCCGCGCCGCTTGTGCCGTCGAACGAGACCCGCTCCACGACCGCCCGGACGAGGTTGCCGGGATCGCCTTCGTCGAACGCCAGCCAGTCAGCGTCGGAGACTCGGAGCTGTTCGCGGGCACCCTCGACGCTCAGGGCGGAACGGAGTTGTTTTACGACGGATTCTTCGATCACGCGAGCAGCAATCGATTTTGTCGGGCACGCGCTCCAGCCCTTCTTCCTCGCGAGATGGCAAATGTAATACCGGTAGCGGCGGTCGCCCTTGGTGGTATAGGCGAGCAGCATGGGTTGGTCGCAGTTGCGGCAAAACAGCAGTCCGTTAAGAAGGCCGTTCTGCTTTGTCCGCTTCACGCGATTTGGACCGCGGCGCGCCCCGCGCAATTCCGCGTTGATCTCCTCCCATAACTCCGGTTCGAGAATTGCCGCCTGTTCGCCGGGATAGATGGTCCCCTTGTGCTCCACCCTGCCGACATACGTCGCATTGGTGAGCAAACGCAGGAGCTTGGGTTTGTTGAAAACGGTGCCAACCCGCCGCGCTCCATGTTGGGTCACCCACGACTTCGTGGTCCACTCGCGCCGTTGGAGTTCCGTGACCACGGATGCAAGCGACCGGCACTTGGCATAAAGCTTGAAAATCTCGCGAACCCGGACAGCCTCTACATCATTGACGATCAAACGGCCGCCACCGGGAGGCACATCGTAACCGAGTACCGGAAACCCTCCAATCCATTTCCCTTTGCGCCGCGCCGCCGACATCTTGTCGCGGGTGCGCTCGCCGATGATCTCCCTTTCGAATTGCGCGAATGACAGCAGAATGTTTAGCGTCAGCCGCCCCAGCGAGGTTGTCGTATTGAATTGCTGCGTCACCGAAACAAAACTGACGGAGCGCTGATCGAACCGATCCATCAGGCGGGCGAAGTCGAGTAAGGATCGGCTGAGTCGATCTACCTTATAGACCATGACGCAATCAACGCGTTGAGCTTCAATGTCTTCGAGGAGACGTTTCAAGGCGGGACGCTCGATATTCCCACCCGTGAAGCCGCCATCGTCGTAGTGCTGCGGTAACACTGTCCAGCCGAGATGGCGCTGGCTCTTGATGTAGGCCTCGGCCGCCTCTCGCTGAGCATCGAGCGAATTGAATTCCTGTTCGAGCCCTTCCTCGGTCGATTTTCGCGTGTAAACGGCGCACCGGACCGTACGCCGCGTTTCTGTTGCCTCAGCCATTGCTGCGCTCCGCGAGCCCGAAGAAAATCAGCCCATTCCAGCGAGTGCCGGTTATTTCCCGCGCGATAGCGCTCAGGGAGCGATAACGCTGAGACTGATATTCAAAGCCTTTTTCGAGAACCCTGACCACAATCCGGCGGTCTTGAAACTGACGCGTGATCAGAGCACCAGGGCGGGGAAGCCGAGTATCTCTTGGCGGCCCTGCCGCTGGGACCGGCTTCGCGGCGCTTTGTGGACCGGAATGCACGAAGAACCCGTCCGGCGCGCAAATTCGGAGATCGGCGTCGTCCGCGATCTCCAAGGCGCGCTCGCGTGCGCGTTCGGTCAAATCTCCCTCGACATTCGCCTGCAAACGCCACGCGATGCGGCGAAACAAGAACTGCCTGTTTGACGAGCGGGATTCTTCTCCAAACACCTCGCGGTATTTAACGCGCAGCGCGCCGGCTCTCATCTGGCGTAGGTTTTCGATTTCGGCAAGTACGACTGGGTCCATATTCTCTCCTCTTGGAATGGTGTTAACCACAGCTCCATGGACGCTCTGTTTCGACTCCAAAGCAAGTTGGGGATCGGCTCAATTGCCGTTTGACTTCGCGCAGATGAAGAGGGCGAAGTATGGTGATCACGTGCGCGGGAGGTGGCGTGCTTTGGGTGGCTGCCGAGGAGAATACGGATTAGAAAAGGAGGCTGCATGACACCGGGTTTAATTTTTGCGGACCGCAGGCTTGGAGGACGCGCTAAATCGAGCGTGTTCGGCACACCAGACCAGGTGTCCGCAAGGGGGACGATAGCCCTGCGATGGCGGGCGAAGGGAGACTCTGAAGCTCGAAAAGGTGTCCTTAAAATCGCGGTATAATCCCAGTCGGATCGGTGCAACATTTTGGGCAGGTCGGGTGCGCTAATACTTTCGGGCAGCAGTGGGGCATGAGACTCGAGGCGAAGGTGTCCAAACCGACGGGCGAATATACGACTGCTTTTGGCAAGGTCGAGGTCGGATTGTTCTATCAATTCCGATAGAGATCTCCGGCGCAAAATGCCCTTTGGCTCTCGTGTGTGCCGTTCTCCATTTGAGCGGCGGCACCTAGCCTTCGCTTTTGACTTAAAAGAAGGTCTTCGAGATGAGCTGCCAGTATTGAGTGCCGAGCTGCGCCCCCTTCGGTGCTCAACCCAAGATTTGACGACACCACCGGCACAGAGCTGTGCGCGGGACGACACGGTTCGAGCGCAGTCTCTCGGTGACGGTCAGCAATTCTTCAAAGAGAAACGCTAGATTCTTCCTGCGCCTCGTGGTCGCTTGGGGTGTCCCTGAGTTTCTGAACAGATTTGGTCGCGCTCGATAAATTTAGGCTAGAAATCGAGAATTTACTGAGTTTTGTATCGACATTCGATCGAGATTGGTATATACTCTGGGCTCGTAACAAGGGCCGCACCTGAATCGGAGGATGTCTGTGTCATCGCCAGAAATTGACTGCCTCCGTGGGTTAAGGAAGCGGCCGGGCGGTCGGTTTCGGCTTCTCGTCAGATCGCATTTGGGGGTTACCAACGATGTTGCAACGCAAGTCCAGCGCCGAACTCAAATCAGCTTGTTGTTTGAAGCAACTGCTTGAAAAGGCCTAGGCTGCAGTGAAAACAGCTTAGGTGGTAGACCTAAACGCGATCTCCGAAGCGGGAGGGACTCATACTTTGATGGCTCAAATGGACGACTGGCAACGGGAAGGTCACGAAGCAGTAAACAGGAGTCTTGGCATCTTCGACGCAGCGCATGCTTACGCGATTCCGTTCGAGACCCGCCTTGAGGCGGCCGAAGCGTTGGGTAAGGCGGGCGACCCCCGAATCCTGAACAATAACTGGGTGCGGCTAACGGGGCCATTCCTGGTAGGTGAACCGCGCCGCCAACTGACGCTCCAGGTGTTCGAGATCGGGCGATACCCGGTGACCGTGGCGCAGTACAAGGCCTTTGTCGAAAATAATGGCTATTTGAACAACCAGTGGTGGAATGCCGGCGGGTTTGGCGAGGAGAGAATGCCAATGGATTGGGACGAGCAACTGGAGCATCCGAACCGTCCCGTAGTTGGCGTGAATTGGTATGAAGCGGCTGCCTATTGCGCCTGGGCAGGCGGGAGGCTGCCAACGAGCGACGAATGGGAAGCCACCGCGCAGGGGAAGGACGGAAGGGAATATCCTTGGGGCGGGGCGAAGCCGGACGAGACCCGCGCGAATTACTGGCTGAAAAGCAGCCCCAAACATCCAACGCCGGTGGGCCTCTATCCAGCCGGTGCGACGCCGGAAGGAATTCAGGATCTGGCCGGCAATGTCTGGGAGTGGGTGGCAGACTGGTATGACGATGAAATGAAGTATCGAGAATTGCGGGGCGGTTCGTGGGACAGCGATTGGGAGGAGCTACGTGGAACGAGCCGCGACAAGGACTTCCCTCGGCCCGGCGTTAGGAGTGATCAAGTCGGTTTCCGTTGCGTTCGGAAGGTGGTTTCTTGATCCCTTTCCCTGAAAAGTCCCCTTACTGCACAGCAATAGTGACGATATTGGAAGTCAGTCCGCCGACGGAGAGGGAAACGGGGACGGCGTTACCGGGTGCCACCGAGGTGGGGACCTGGGCA
>Ga0209698_10006654_pt1 | contig 12245 bp, 11 predicted proteins | sample LitLauG_LLR_2012_FD_187203 | JGI IMG/M metagenome (GOLD analysis project Ga0209698, IMG submission 187203) | Freshwater sediment microbial communities from Pennsylvania, USA - Little Laurel Run_MetaG_LLR_2012 (SPAdes) (version 2) | ecosystem: Environmental > Aquatic > Freshwater > Creek >...
GCACGACCAGGCCGGCCTCGGGCAGCGGCAGGGCCATCACGGCCGCGTCGATCTCGCCGTTCTTGAGCATCTCCAGCAGGCGCACGGTGAAATTCTCGTTGAGCAGCAGGGGCATCTGCGGGACGTCGCGTTGCAACTGGCGCACCAGCGCCGGCAGCAGATAGGGGCCGATCGTGTAGATGGCGGCCACCCGCAGCGGGCCATTGAGCGGATCGCGGCCCAGGCGGGCGATTTCGCGGATTTCGGCGGCCTGTTCGAGCACCCGCTGGGCCTGCGCGATGACGCGCTCGCCTATGCCGGTGGGTGCAACCTCGCCGGCACCGCGTTCGAACAACTGCACGCCCAGTTCGCGCTCAAGCTTGCGGATGGCCACCGACACGGTCGGTTGGCTGGCGTGGCAGGCCTCGGCAGCACGGCCGAAATGGCGTTCGCGCGCCAGCGCCACGATGTAGCGCAGCTCGGTCAAGGTCATGGCGGGTTCGTGGAATGCGGCATCGGCCTGGGGTGCAGCGGCGATTATCGCCCGCCTCAAGCCCCGAGGAATTGCGCGGCGCCGGGAAACCAGCGCGCCGTGATGGCCGCCGCCGCGCCCGGTTCGCGCTCGAGCAGCGCGTCGGCGAGCTCGCGCACGGTGGGCAGCCAGCCGGCATCGCGCTCGAGGTCGGCCACGCGCAGCATCGGCAGGCCCCACTGGCGCGCGCCCAGGAATTCCCCGGGGCCGCGCAGCCGCAGGTCGCAGCGCGCGATCTCGAAGCCGTCGTGCGATTCGTACAGCACGCGCAGGCGCGCCCGCGCCGGCTCCGACAGCGGCTCGTCGAACAGCAACACGCAGGTGCTTTGCACCGCGCCGCGACCGACCCGGCCGCGCAACTGGTGCAGCGTGGCCAGGCCAAAGCGCTGCGCGTGCTCGATCACCATCAGGCTGGCGTTGGGCACGTCGATGCCCACTTCGATGACCGTGGTGGCCACCAGCACGTCCGTGCGGCGCGCGGCAAAATCGGCCATCGCGGCCTGCTTCTCGGCGGCCAGCATCTGGCCATGCAGCAAGCCGATGCGCAGCTCGGGGAGCAAGGCGCGCGTCGTGGCCACCATGCGCACTGCCGCCATGGCCTCGATCTCGTCGCTTTCCTCCACCAGCGGACAGACCCAGTAGGCCTGACGCCCCGCCGCCACCTCCTGGCGGATGGCCGCCAGCACCTCCTCGCGCCGCGCGCCGGAAATGAGCTTGGTGCGCACGCTCTGGCGCCCCGGTGGCAGGCTGCGGATCGCCGACACGTCCAGATCGGACAGGTAGCTCATGGCCAGCGAACGCGGAATGGGCGTGGCGCTGAGCATCAGCAGGTGCGGCGTCTGGGTCCCCTTGCGCAAGGCCAGTCGCTGCTGCACGCCGAAGCGATGCTGCTCGTCGACGATCGCCAGGCCCAGGCGCTGGAAGTTCACGCGTTCCTGTATCAGCGCATGCGTGCCCACCACCAGGTGTGCCGTGCCCGCGGCGATGGCGGCGAGCGCCGCCCGCCGCGCCGCATCGCGGCCACCGCCGGCCAGCCAGGTCACGTTCACGCCCAGCGGCGCCAGCAGTGCGGCGATGCGCTCCAGGTGCTGGCCGGCCAGGATGCCGGTCGGGGCCATCAGCGCCGCCTGGTAGCCGGCCTCGATGGCGCGCGCCGCCGCCAGTGCCGCCACGATGGTCTTGCCGCTGCCCACATCGCCTTGCAGCAGGCGGTTCATCGGTGCGGCGCTGGCAAGATCGCGCGCGATCTCGTCCCAGACCGCATCCTGGTCGGCGGTCAGGGTGAAGGGCAAGGCGGCGCGCAAGGCTGCGGTCAGCCGGCCGTCGCCGGTGAGCACGGGCGCACCCTCGCGCCGGCGCCGCGCGCGCGCGTGGCGCAAGGCTAACTGCTGCGCCAGCAGTTCGTCAAAGCGCAGGCGACGCCAGGCCGGCGCCAGTTGTTCATCGAGTTGCGTCGCATCGGCTTGCGCCGGGGGGCGATGCAGGCAGTGCAGCGCTTCTCCCAGCGCCATCAGCCCCAGCGTGTCGCGCAGCGCGGCCGGCAAAGGATCGGCGATGGCCCCCTGCTGGTCCAGTGCCTTGGCGATGCGCCGGCGCAGCCACAACTGCGATACGCCCTGGGCGGCCGGATAGACCGGCGTGAGGTGTGCCGGCAGCGCCGCGGCGGCCTCGACCAGGCGCACCTGCGCATGCACCATTTCCACGCCCATCAGCCCGCCGCGCAGCGTGCCCAGGGCGCGCACGCGCCGCCCCGGTTGCAGCTGGTTTTGCAGCGAGGCGTAGAAATTCATCCAGCGCAGCAGCAATTCGCCGCTGTCGTCGCGCAGGCGCACCAGCAACTGGCGCTTGCGCCGCACGGCAACCTGCACATCGACGATCTCGCCCTCGACCTGGCCGGTGGCACCGGCGCTCAGCGCGGCAATCGGGACGACGCGGGTTTCATCGACGTACCGCAGCGGCAGGTGCAGCAGGAAATCCCAATCGCGCTTCAGACCCATGGCCTGGGCCCGCTGGGCCGGGCCGCCGGCGCGCGCAGCCGTGGCTGGCGCCCGTGCGCCGCCGCCCCGCTCCTTATCGATGGCGGGCAAATCGACAGCCGATGCCGGCAGGTGCGGCCCGGCTGCCGGGTCGGCGTCGGCTGGCACGGCCGCAGCAGGCAATCAGGAAAGCACCAATATGCATTCGACCTCGAACAGCGCCCCGCGCGGCAGACTGGCCACGCCTATGGTCGAGCGCGCCGGAAACGGAGCCGGCACGAGTTCCGACATGATCTCGTTGACCTTGGCAAATTGGCCCAGGTCGGTGAGAAACAGCGAGAACTTGACCGCATCGGCCAGACTGCCGCCGGCGGCCTGCGCCACCGCTGCCAGGTTGGCAAAGGCCTGGCGTACCTGCGCTTGGAAGCCGCCGTCGACCAGTTCCTTGCTTGCCGGGTCGAGGCCGATCTGCCCCGACAGAAAAACCACCAGGCCGGTCTTGATCGCTTGCGAATAGGGCCCTATGGCTGCAGGGGCGGCGCCGGTGGCGATGACTTCCTTGTGCATGGTTTTTTACCCTCGAAATCCCTTCCACCGTGGACGGGGGCGCCCATTCTGCCCGCAGCGCCTCGGCCTGCCGAAACTTGAACCCGATAAGCCCGCCGAATTACCCCATATTCACGGTACTTCGAGCGGGAGGTGGAGTCGAAAATCTCCCCTAGATCGAGTGAATTGCCGGGCGAATCGGGAACGGTTCGCGTTGTCGGTGCAAGGGAACGCCCGCACTGCAGCCTGCAAGACGCTCGCGATGACCGCCCCCCGACCTTGAGAATCTTATGAGCCGCCCCGCCCGATTTCACGTCCCTCCCGGTGCCTCGCACGGCCCCGTACCCGGTTTCACGCTGGTCGAGTTTCTCGTCGCATTGCTGTTCTTGTTCACGGTCGTCGCCTTGGCAGCCCCGCATCTGTTCAGCTCCGGCTCAGAGGCGCGCGTGGCACACCAGCAGGCCATCTTCGGATCGGTGCGGGCCGCCGCCCAGATCACCCGCGCCGCCGCCCAGGTGCACGACGAATTGGGCCTGAGCGGCTCGGTCACGGTAGACGGCACGCGCATCTCCACGGTCTACGGCTACCCGGCCGCCAGCGAGCCGGGCATCGTCGCCGCAACCGGCCTGGATCTGAACAGCGATCATGTATCCCTTAGCGGCGGTGGCGGTCAACCCGGCAACAAGATCAGCGTGCTGCTCGACGGCGCCCATGCCTCCTGCTCTATCGTCTACACGGCGCCGGCCTCGGCGGACGATCAGCCCGTCATTTCGCTGGTCAACACCGACGGCAACGGCGGCAGCGGCTGCTGATCGCCGGTCGGGGCCGCCCATGAGCCTGAACGACCAACCGGCCAGCTTGCACGCCGACGCGGCCGTGCCCGGCGCCTGGCACGAAAGCTCCCAATCGCGCCACGACGTGGCGCGCCTGCCCTGGATCTACCCCTGGATCCTGGCGCTCGCCGGCGTCGTGCTCACGCTCGCGCTGGCCCGCTAAGTCGCGGCGACGCCCGCCGACCCGCTCCCTGCCCGCGCACGACCGCGCGTAGCGCCCGCAGCTGTGCGCGCTACGCGCTATCTTTTTTGTCAGACCCCATTGCTTCATGATCCGCTTGGCGTATCGACCTGCGGCGCCAGGGTCGGGAGAATCTGCATTCCATCCCTCAATTCCCCGCATCGGCTGCCGATATAACGCTGAATGGGCCGGCTTGCGGCCGGGAATCAGGGGAGTCAGGCGTGATTTTGTTTCTCGACTTCGACGGCGTCTTGCATCCGGACCCCTGTCCAGACCAGAGCCGCCTGTTCGAAAACGCCCCCCGGCTGGTCGAAGTGCTCGAGGAATTCCCGGACCTTGGCGTCGTGTTGTCCACGTCCTGGCGCACAGTGTGCAGCCAGGCCGAACTGCTCGCGGCACTGCCGCCGCAATTGCGCAGCCGCGTACTGGGCGCGAATCCGCGGCGCAGCGACTTCAAACCGGCGCCCGTGCGCCTGCCCTACCGCCGGCATGCCGAATGCGAGGAATGGTTGCGGATGCATGGCATGCCCGACAGCCCCTGGCTGGCACTGGACGATCGGGCCGATGGCTTTGCGCCGTTTTGCGAGCGCCTGCTCCTGTGCGATGCCCGCATCGGCTTCGACCCCCGGGTGCAAGCGCAATTGCGCGCCATGCTCACGCTGGCGCGCCGCCGGCGCGGCGCACCCGTGGACGTGGTGCTGGCCTGAGCGTCCCCTTAGATGCCGATAAGCAGGCCTGCTCGCGCAGTAATAAAAAGTCGTCGCGAGCATCGCTAAACTGTCGAGATGATGCCGTACCGATTGCGCCCCTTGCGCGCGCTCTTCGCATGTCTGTGGATCGCGAGCATGGCACCGGCGCGCGCCGCCTTGCCCGATGAAATCCAGGTCTACCTCGACGACCTCAACGATGCCGGGCGCTATAGTCTGCAAATGCACCTCAATGCCACGCCCTCCGGCGTGGCACAGCCGGATTACCCGGGGGAGAGCGTGGCTGCACGCGGGCAACGGGCCACCGCCGAGTTCGCCTACGGGCTCACTCCGGACCTGGAAGCCGGCCTCTACGTACCGCTGGTGCGCGAGTCCTCAGGCAGCCTGCGCCTGCCCGGACTGAAGTTGCGCCTAAAATGGGTGCCGCTGCGACCGCCCGAGAATGGCAGTGGAACTTTTGCCGGTCTCAATGGAGAGCTGGCACAGGTTCAGTACCGATTCGATAACGCCCGGCGCGCCTTTGAACTAAGGCCGATTTTGGGCTGGCGCGATGCCGACTGGATGTTGGCCGTGAACCCAGTACTCGAATTCCCGCTGGAAGGGCCCGACCGGCACCAGGCACCGGACTTTTCGCCGTCGTTCAAGATCGCGCGTACTCTGGCCGCGGGCATCAGCACGGGCGCTGAGTACTACGCCGAACTGGGCGCGGTAAACCATTTCGACAGCCTGGGGCAGCAAAAACACACTTTGTACTGGGCCATCGACATCGACCGCTCACCGTGGAACGTCAATTTCGGCATCGGTCGGGGCCTAACTGCCGTGACCGACCGCTGGACCGTAAAGGCGATCATCAACATTCCGCTGGGCCAGTAGGCAAGGCGGCCCCGTAGCGGCAACACATCAGGCTTACCCATTTTCTTGTATTGCGCGCGGGCTAGGTGTCAGGCACAAGCTTCCTATGTTCGATAAACGAATGTCCTTCAAACCACACCCGGCACCTTCGGCCGCCGGGTCGCGCATGCGCGCCAGCGCTGGCGGCGCGAACGTTGCTCCGGTCCGTATCCCGACGCTGCGCCGCCTCGGGGGCGTGGCCCAACTACGGCTGTGTGGCATTGCCACCCCCTGGCCGCGGGGGTCGCGAGCGTGATCCACGGGTGGCTGGCGCGCGCACTGGCGTTGCTGCTGGCCGCCACCGTCGGCTCCACCGCCGCGGCTGCCGATGCTCCCGAACCCTGGGATCCACACCTCGATCGCATCTTCCTGCGTCTGGCCGCGCCCGAATCGGCGGGTGCCACTGCCATGGCACAGGACGCCCAAGGCTTTCTTTGGGTCGGTACCCAGGCCGGCCTGTTGCGCTGGGACGGCTATCAATTCCGCTCCTATGCGCCAGATCCGGGTACGGCGGGTGCGCTTCCCGACAACTACGTCACGGCGCTGCATATCGACACCCAGGGCCGCCTTTGGGTCGGCACCAGTGCCGGTGGCCTGGCGCGCTATGAGCCCCGGGACGACAGTTTTTCGGTGGTGGCGCTGCCGGCCGACCGTGGCGCCGACCTGAGCATCACGGCCATCATCGCCGACGGCAGCGGCGGCCTGTGGGTCGGCACCGGTCACGGCCTGGTGCAGGTGCCCGCCGACGGCACCAAGGCGCTGGCAGTGCGCGACGCGGCCTTGCACGGCGAACAGGCACGCATCCAGTCGCTGCTGCGCGACCGCGGCGGCACCTTGTGGGTCGGCACCCGCCACGGCCTGTTGCGCCGGTCGGCCGAAGCGGCGTCCCTGGTTGCGCAGCCCGTGGCCACGCCGCAGGGCACCGAGCCTGTCATACGCGCGCTGTTCGAGGACAGCGCCGGCCGCTTGTGGATCGGCACCCAACAATACGGCGCCTACACGCTCGATGCGGCGGCCCCCCGGCCGCAGGCGCTGGAGGCCCAGGCCGAGCTGCGCGGCCTGGCCGGCGACAGCATCTCGACCATCATCGAAGCGCGCCCCCACGAGATCTGGCTCGGTACGCTCACCGGCGGCATCGTGACCGTTGATGCCGCTACGCGCCGCGTGCGCCGCGAACGCCACGATTCCGAACTATCGACCAGCCTGCCCAATGACGGCATTTATTGCCTGTTTCGCGATCGCAAGGGCCTGATCTGGGTCGGCGGCACCGGCAACCTGAGTCGCATCGATCCGCAACAAACCGCCATCGGCACGGTCTTTGGCAGCGCCGGGGCCGGCCACCTGGTCGGCGACACCGGCGTGCCGGCCTTGCTCGCGATGCCCGACGGGCGCATCTGGCTGGGCCTGGACCGTGGCGGCATCACGATCATCGATCCGGCCCGGGGGCGCAGTGCAGCTGCCGGGGCAGGGTTCGCCCGAACCGGCGTAGGCAGCTTGACCGGCGAGGTCACGGCGCTGGCCCAGGCCAGCGATGGCGGCGTATACCTGGGTGCCGACACCGGCCTGTACCGGGCCAGCGCCGATGGCAGTTCCCTGCGACGCATCGAGCTGCAGGGTCCGGCGACCGGTGGCAGCATCTTCGCGCTCTTTGCCGACGGCACGCGCCTGTGGGTGGGGGGAACGGACGGGCTCTGGGAAGTGGAACTGGCCGCGCCCCGGGGTCCATACGTGCTGCAGCACCTGGCCAGCGAACTGGGCGATGCGCGCGTGACGGTATTGCGCGGCAGTACCGGCCCGGGCTTGTGGATCGGTACGCGCAGCGGCGTGGTGCACCTGAACCGCGACACGGGGCAGGTGTCGCGCCTGCCGGTGGATCCCAAGGACCCCAGCACGCTGGCCGGAGGCCTGGTCAGCAGCCTGCTGCTCGACCCCAAAGGGCGTTTGTGGGTCGGCGTATTCGGGCGCGGCATCCAGGTCGAAGACGGTCGCGGCCCCGACGGGCGCCTGCGCTTCCGGCGCCTGGGTACGCGCGACGGTCTGCCGCAAAACAGCGTCGATATGCTGCTGCTCGACCGCCAGGGGGCGGTCTGGGCCAGCACCGACGATGGCCTCGCGCGCATCGATCCGGACACGCTGCGGGTGCGCGCCTTTCGCACGGAACAAGGCGTGGGCATACGTTCGCATTGGATCGGCGCCGGCACGCTGAGCGCCAGCGGCACTTTGCTGTTCGGCGGCACCAACGGCCTGACCATCGTGCATCCGGAACGCGTCGCGCCGCCGGCGGCGCGCCCTGCGCTGTCCATCACGGAGGCGCGCGTGAGCGGCCGGCCGATCGCCCCGGGCCTGCTCTCGTCCAACGAGCCGCTGCAGGTCGATCCCGCCGAGCGCAGCCTGACGGTCGAGTTTTCCACGCTGGATTTCGGCGACCCGGAACACGAGCGCTACCGCTACCGCCTGGCGGGCTTCGACAACGACTGGATCGCCACCCCGAGTTCGCGCCGCCTCGCCTCCTACACCAACCTGCCACCGGGCGATTACACCTTGCAACTGAGCGTGCCCGGCGCCGACGGCAACTGGCTGCCGCCGCTGGAGCGGGCCGTGCACGTGGACGCCGCGTGGTACCAGCGCAGCAGCGTGCGTGCCGGCGGCATCGGTCTGGCCGTGCTGCTGTTCGTGGGCCTGGTGCAATTGCGCACCCTGTACCTGCGCCAGCGCCAGCAGGAGCTGCAGCGCCTGGTGGCCGAGCGCACCGCGGAGCTGGAGCGACGCAGCGCGGAGCTGCACCGCAGCCGCGAACAACTCGAGAAGATGGCCTATTTCGATTCGCTCACCGGCCTGCCCAACCGGCGCATGTTCAACGACGACATGCGCCGCCTGATCTCCCGCTCGATGCGTGGCCACGGCCATTTCGCGCTGCTGCTGGTCGATCTGGACGGATTCAAGCAGGTCAATGATGTCGATGGCCACGATGCCGGCGACGCGCTGCTGGTGGCCGTGGCCGAGCGGCTCAAGGCGCTGGTGCGCGAGAGCGACCACGTCGCGCGCCTGGGGGGCGACGAGTTCGCGGTGCTGCTGCCGACCAACGATCCCGAGGCATTGGAGGCCACCTGCGCACGCATGCGCTCGAGCCTGGCCGCGCCGCTGCACCTGGGCGAACGCGTGATCCAGGTCACCGCCAGCATCGGCGTGGCGGTATGCCCCGAAGAAGGCACCACTCCGGACAGCTTGTACAAATCGGCGGACCTGGCCTTGTACGAGGCCAAGCGCGCCGGGCGCAATGCCTGGCGCTGGCGCCTCGCGCCGGCGTTGGGCACCGGTTAGCCTGGGCCTGCGGCTGCGTGCCGCCGGAGCGCGCGCGCCCTAGCCTGGCGTGCGGGCCGCAGCGCTTGAGCGCGCAGCCGCGGCGCTAAAGCGCCGACGCAGCCAGGCCACGGGCCCGCCGATCAGCGGCAGCTTCTGCCATAGTTCCTCGGCGGCGTCCCAGTAGTCGCGGTGTTCGACCACCAGTCCGGTGTCGTCCAGTTCCAGGCGCGAGGTGCCGCGGATCCGGTAGCGTCGCCCGCGCCAGCCGAAATCGAAATCCCACAGCACGTAGGCGCGCCCGGCTCCGCTCAAGGCGTCCCGAATGACGAAGCACGGCGTCTGCGTGGTGGCGAACATGTGCTCGAAGATGCCGGCGATGGCCGCCAGGCCCTGCACATCGTTGAAAGGGTCCTTGAAGCGCGCATCGCTGCGGTAGTACTCGGCCAGGCGCGGCAGCGTCGACGGGCTCAGCGTGCCGTACCACTGCAAGAGCGCGGCCAGGCGCGCGGCAGCGGCGTCCGAGGCGGGGGTCCAGACCGTTTGCCTCATGCGCGCCGCCTCATAGCCCCGGCAAGAGGCGCCGCAGCAGGGCAAAGCGCCAGCGGTAGGGCAAGCGGCTCACCAGGCGCACCGGGCGCGTGAAGCGCCAGGGAAAATCGATCTCGAAACGCCCGGCGGCAAAACCCGCCAGGATGTAGTCGACGGCCTGCTCGGGCGTGAGCAAAGCCGGCATGCGAAAGGTGTTGCGGGCGGTCAGGCGCGTCTGCACGAAGCCCGGATTGATGAGGTACACGGCAATGCCGCGCGGCTGCAGGTCAAGATACAGCAGCTCGGCCAGGTTGATCAGCGCCGCCTTGGTCGGGCCATAGACGCTCGCATTGGGCAGGCCCAGGTAGCCGGCAATGCTGGCCACGATGGCCACGGCGCCCTGGCCCTGTTCGATCATCGCCGGGAGCACCGATTCCAGCCCCAGGTAAACGCTCACCAGGTTGGCGTCGATCATGCCGCGCATGGCCGTCCCGCGCACCTCCCACGAGCGCTCCGGCTGGTATTGCGCGGCACAGAAGATGACCAGGTCGACGCCGCGCCAGGCGGCCAGCAGCGTGGCGTGGGCGGCGGCCCATTGGTCCTGCTGGGTCGCGTCCATCGTCACCACCAGGGCATTGCGCCGCGTGCCGGCCAGCGTGCGCAGCGGCTCGGGCTTGCGCGCCGACAGCGCCACGCGGGCGCCGCGCTTGAGCAGCGCCAGCGCCAGGGCGGCGCCGATGCCGCTGGAGGCGCCGATCAACCAGACGCGTTGCCCGTGCCAGTCGCTGCGGCGCGGGTTCAAGGGCGAGAACAAGGCGGAAAGCATGGCGGCGGCCTCTAGGCCGGCTTGCGAAAAAACAGCGTCACCTGGCCGACCTCGATGCCGAACTTGCTCATGCGGGTGCGGTTGATCATCGTGTGTTCGTCCAGCAGGAACATCCAGTCGTCGCAGGCGATGTCGTAGCTCGAATTGCCCACCGGCAGGCGCAGGGTGTAGGTCCAGTGCAGCGCGTTGCCGCGCACCTGCCCCAGCGCCTCGCCGACCACGTCGTCGGCACGGCCGCGCCAAAGTCCGTCGGCGCCGCGCTGCAGGTGCCAGCGGCGCTGCTGCAGCATGCCGTCGTTGTAGACGAAATGCTCGTCGAGCTCGAACGCGTCGCCGCTGCCCTGCCCGTCGATATGCACCACGAAGCGCCGCTTCACGACACCACCACGGTCCTGGAACATGCCCCAGGCCTGCGTGGTCCCGGCAAAAAACGCCGGCAGATCCAGTTGCGGTCGCTCGGCCGCATACTGTTCCACGTTGGGACCGGGCAAGAGGCTGCAGCCCAATGCCAGCGCGCTGGCCAGCACCAGGACGGCGGCGGCGGCGCGCGCGCCAAGGCGGCGCAAGCCGCCGCGGATCGGGGGAGTAGGCATCAGACGGTCTCCTCGCGCGCGATGACGCGAAAAAATAAAAGTGCCAGCGCAAGCAGTTTGAGCAGGCAGGGCAAGGCGGCATAGGCAAGCACCAGGCTGCTGCTGCCCGGTCGCAGGCCGGGCTGGTAGCCGGCCCACTGCAGCGCCGGCAGGGCCAGCGCCGATAGCGCCGTGGCCAGCTTGCCGAGCAGCGTCCAGACGCCAAAGGGCAGGCCCGGGTCGCGCTGGGGACCGATTGCTGCAGCCAGCAGCACCGGCGGCAGCACGAGATCGGCGCCCAGCGCCAGGCCCGAGAGCAGGCAGACGAGTTCGAATGCCGCGCCGTCGCCGGGCCCGAGCCATGCGGCGCCGGTGAAGGTGAGCAGCGCCAGCACCATGGCCGCCGCCCAGGCGCGCGCGGCGCCGATGCGTGCGGCCAGCCGGACCCACAGAGGCGTGCCCGCCGCACCGGCCAGAAAATAGCTGGCCAAAAATGCCGCCGTCCAGTCGTGCGCGCCGAGTTGGTCATCGATGAAGAACAGGGCCAGCGTGGCCGGCAGGGCCACCGCCAGCGCGTTGACCGCATACGGCAGCATCAGACGGCGCACTGCCGGCACCAAGGCCAGCGCGCCCCCGCCCGCCGCGGGCGCAGCCGCCGCGTGCCAGCGCGGCGCGCGGCGCAGCAGCAGTTCGACCCCCAGGAACAGCAACAAGGCGAAGATCACGGCATACAGGTCCATCGCCACCGCCGGCGCCTCGATGGCGCGCAGGCCCGCGGGCAGCACGCTGGCTATCAGTACGCCAGCCAGGCCCGAGGCCTCGCGCCAGGCCGCAGCACGGGTGCGCCCGCGCGCATCCGGTGCCAGGCGCGCGCCCCAGGCCAGCAAGGCGATGTTGAGCAGGCTGTGGGCGCCATAGGTGAGCGCCAGCATGCCCGCCAGCCACGCCACGGCCTGCCACGGCGCACCCGCCGGCGGCGCACGCCACAGTCCGGCGAAGGCCAAGGCCAGCAACAGGGCCGCGCCCCGCAGCGCGGCCCCCAGCCAGCCGCGGCGCGCCAGCACATCGACCAGGCGTCCCAGCCAGGGATCCTGCACGGTGTCGAGGAGGCGGGCACCGAAGAGCACGAACCCGGTGGTCGCGGCCCCCAGCCCCACGTCGTGCACGTACCATGCGGGCAATTGCATGTAGACGGGCAGCGCCACCATGGCCAGCGGCAGCCCCAGCAGGCCGTAGGCAGCCAGCGCCGCCATGCGCGGGCGCGCGGCCGTATCAGCCGGCGCGGCGTTCGAGCAGGAACTGGACGACATCCGTGCGGCCCTCCTCGAATCCGGCTTCGCAGTAGGCCAGGTACAGGCGCCAGGTGCGCAC
>Ga0209698_10006655_pt1 | contig 12244 bp, 9 predicted proteins | sample LitLauG_LLR_2012_FD_187203 | JGI IMG/M metagenome (GOLD analysis project Ga0209698, IMG submission 187203) | Freshwater sediment microbial communities from Pennsylvania, USA - Little Laurel Run_MetaG_LLR_2012 (SPAdes) (version 2) | ecosystem: Environmental > Aquatic > Freshwater > Creek >...
CCTGTGGGCGCTCGTGCTCGTCCGCGCCAACGCCCCGGGCTCCCCGTCGCGCTGAGCCCTGGCGTCAGCGCTGTCCCCTCACGGCGCGGCGACGAGGTCCCCGATCGGCGCGTGGATCCAGCGTCGGGGGAGGGCCGGTCTGGGAGACTGCACCCGACCGAACCGGACGGACGCGAGACATGGACAACAAGGACCCCTCGATCCTGCGCCATCTGCGTGACGTGCAGCCGCAGCTGTGGTGGCTCGACGAGGACCCGCTCGAACCCGCGTCGCACTCGGCGCTCATCGGCGAGACGACCACCGACCTGTGCGTCGTGGGCGGAGGGTATGCCGGGCTGTGGACGGCGCTGCTCGCAAAGGAGCGGGACCCCTCGCGCGACGTGGTGCTGGTCGAGCAGCGAGAGACCGGGGCCGGCGCGTCGGGTCGAAACGGCGGGTTCTGCAGCGCCTCGCTCACCCACGGATTCGGCAACGGGATGGCACGGTTCCCCAAGGAGATGGCGACGATCGAGCGACTCGGCCGCCAGAACCTCGACGCCATCGAAGCGACGGTCGAGCGCTATGGCATCGAGTGCGACTTCGAGCGCAACGGCGAGCTGCGCGTCGCGGTCGCCCCCTGGCAGATCGACGGGCTCCGCGACGAGGTCGAGGCGCGCAACGAGATGGGCGACGAGGTGGAGTTCCTGGATGCTGAGGGAGTGCGCGCGAGGATCCAGTCGCCGACGTTCCTTGGGGCGCTCTATGACCCTGACGGCACCGCGCTCGTGGACCCCGCGCGCCTGGTCTGGGGGCTCGAGCGCGCCTGCGTCGCTCTCGGTGTTCGCATCTACGAGTCCACGAAGGCCGAACGCCTCGAGGACCTCGGTGAGCACGTGGTGGTGCATGCCACGTACGGCACGGTCCGGGCCAAGCGCGTGGCCCTGGCGACCAATGTCTTCCCCTCGCTGGTCCGCAGCGCGCGAAAGTACGTCGTCCCCGTCTACGACTACACGTTGGTCACCGAGCCGCTCACCGAGGACCAGCGCCGGGCCATCGGCTGGGCGGGCCGAGAGGGGATGTCCGATGCGGGGCTGCAGTTCCACTACTACCGGCTCACCGCGGACAACAGCATCCTGTGGGGCGGCTACGACACCATCTACAACTACGGGGGCAAGGTCCGCCTCGAGTACGAGTTCCGCGCGGAGACCTACGCCACCCTGGCGGCGCACTTCCTTCGGACCTTCCCGCAGCTCGAGGGCATTCGCTTCACGCACGCCTGGGGCGGGGCGATCGACACGTGCAGCCGGTTCTCGCCGTTCTGGGGCACCGCGCACCGCGGCAGGGTCGCCTACGTGCTCGGGTTCACCGGCCTTGGCGTCGCCTCTACGAGGTTCGGCGCCGAGGTGATGCTCGACCTCCTCGACGGCCTCGACACCGAGCGCACGCGCCTCGCGATGGTCCGTCGCAAGCCGCTGCCGTTCCCGCCAGAGCCGCTGCGCTACCTGTTCATCCACCTGACGAAGTGGTCGATCGAGCGTGCGGATCGCAACGAGGGGCGCCGCAACGCCTGGCTGCGCCTGATGGACCGCCTCGGGCTCGGATTCGACTCCTAGCGGGCGCCCCGCGCCCCGCGGCCCGGGAGCGTTCAGTGCCCGGGTCCTGAGATCGTCCAGACCACGAGGAAGTAGCACGCGCTGGCCGCGACCACGATCGTGTGCCAGACCTCGTGGTAGCCGAACACCGAGGGGTGGGGGTCGGGCCAGCGCGTCGCGAGCACGATCGCACCGAGCGTGTAGAGCACGCCGGTGGCGCACAGCAAGGAGAGCTCCGTCGCGCTGAGGCGACCGAAGGCGACCGGCAGGGTGACCGCGATCAGCCAGCCGAGCACGAGGTAGCCCGAGGAGAGCAGCTTGCGAGCCGGATCGAAGTAGACGACGACCGCGACGATCGCCGCAGCAGCCGCCGCCCACCCCACCGCGAGCACGACATCAGCGAGCACCCCGGGGACGCCCAGCAGGCAGTACGGGGTCATCGACGCGGCGATGAAGAAGTAGATCGTCGCGTAGTCCATCTGGCGCCACCGCCGCCGCGCCCGCTCGGACCATGAGTAGCGGTGGTACGTGGCGCTCACCGCGAACAGCCCGACGAGTCCGGCCGCGTAGAGCCACACCCCGCCCGCGAGGCCGGCATGGACGACCAGGGCGATCGCGGCCGGGACGGCGAGCACCAGGGCCGCGAGATGCACGACGCCGCGACCAAGCGGGGCATCCTCGGACCCCGTCGAGCGAAGCTGTCGGGCCGACCTCGGCGGTTCGCTACCCTCGTCGCTCATCGAGCCCGACGAGCCTGTGCGCGGGGCCCCGGGCAACGACGGCGCTCGCTCTCGAGGGGCTCGTCGCCGCGAGGCCGCGCGCGATCCGAGGTCCCGGCACGCTCTGAGGTCCGCTCGTCGATGCCGCCAAAGTTACCGGCGACACCCGGGCACGTGGAGCGCGCGCGGCCCCGACGGCGACGAGCCAGGCGCCGACGGGGGCGCCCCGAGCACGCCGGCGAGGTCGAGCAGCTGGCATCCACGGACGCGGCGCCCTGCCCTCGCGCGCGCTCGAGCCCGTCTCTCTGCGCTCGCAAGGAGGTCCTAACCCTCGGTGGCAGTGCGCGGCTCCGGACGCGTCGACCCGAACCACTCCGCCAGCCGGGCGAGCCCCTCGTCGACGGTGACCCGGGGCGCCCAGCGCAGCACCCGCTGCGTCTCGCGCTGGTCGAACCAGTGCGCGACCGACAGCTGACGCGCCGCGAAGTGCGTGATCGGCGGCTCGGTGCCACGCCAGAGCGCCTGGGCGAGGCGGCCGATCCCAGAGGCGACCGGCGCGGGGACGGACCGCACCGTCTCGTCGAGTCCCGCCGCGACAAGGATGCCCGCGACGAGCTCGGCGACGGGCCGCGGATCGGAACCGGTGACGACCCAGGCCCTCCCGCACGCCTCGCTCCCGGGGAGCGCCGCATCGAGCGCGGCGACGACCGCCCCCGCGGCGTCGTCGACGTAGGTCGTGTCGATCAGCGCCCGTCCGTGGTCGGGCAGCGCCAGGCGGTGCTGCTGGGCGCGCTCGATGATCCGCCCGACGAGCTGGGTGTCGCCCGGCCCCCACACGAGGTGGGGCCGGACCACGACCGTGGGAACGGCGGGCGCGTCGAGGACGAGCCGCTCTGCGATCGCCTTTGAGCGGGCGTAGGCGTTGTCGCCGGCGTAGTCGGCGAGCCGCGCGCCGACGCCGACCGCCGGGGCGTCGTCGAACGCCACCGACGGCGTCGAGACGTGCACGAACCGCCCGCAGCGCGCCGCCGCCGTCCTCGCGTTAGAGGTCCCGGTGACGTTGACCGAGAAGGCCTCGCGCCACGGCGCCGCCGGCTCGACCATCGCGGCGAGGTGGACCACCGCGTCGTGCCCGTCGGCGGCGGCGAGCAGCGCGGTCGCGTCGCGCACGTCGCCTCGATGTTCCGCCAGGCCGGTTCCCGACGAGGAGCGCTGGAAGCACGTGACGTCGTCGCCGCGCGCTGCCAGGGCAAGCGCGACCGCGCGGCCGAGCATGCTGGTCGCCCCGGTGACGAGGACCCTCATCGCCGCGCCCCGCCGCTCATCGTCCCGCAAGGAAGACGCTGACCGCCGCGGCGAGCTCGGTGCGCCCCACCTTGGACTGGTGGCGACGATCCACGGGCAGCCGCCCGGTGAGCACCGCGGCGACCCGGACTCCCGCCGCGTCGCGCGCCGCCTTGGAGAGGTCGCTCGGCGCGAGCTGGAGCCGGTGGTCGGCGTCGATGACCACGACCACGACCGCGGTGCCCGCCGGTCCCACGCCCACCGCGGCGGCCGGCCGGCCGAGCTGCGCCGCGACACGCTCTTCGATCGCGACGCTCGCAAGCGTGCCCTGTGGCGTCCTCAGCACGTGGCGCGCGCGTCCGAGCTGGAAGACCACGCCGTCGACGACGTAGCCGACGTCCCCCGTGCGGTGGAAGCGCTGGCCGCCCCGCAGGATCCGCGTTGCGTGGTCGTCGGCCCATCGCGCGTCGTAGCCGTCGAAGAGCCAGGGCGCGCTGACGAGCAGCTCGCCCATCTGCGCGTCGCCGAGCTCGGCGCCCTCGGGGTCGTCGATCGGCACCACAGCGACGGCGCATCCCGGCAACGCCCGCCCCGTGGCGGTCCCGCCGAGCGGGCCCGACGCCGTCGGATCGACGCCGTCGGTCACGGGCAGGCACTCGGTCATCCCGTAGGGCGCGCGCACCTCTGCACCCGTGATCGCGCCGACGGCCTCTGCGAGGGTCGCGGGGATCGGGGCACCCGCGAGCAGCACGAGCCGGATCGGCAGCGTCCGCCCGGCGGCGGTCGCCACGATCGTGCGCGCGGAGGCGGGGGAGAGCCACGCGGTGGTCACCTTGGCGCGCTCGGTCGCGCCCGCGAGCGCGTCGAAGGTCAGCTCGGCGGGCTTGTCAGGGTCGAAGTCGGGCCGGACGCAGCCCATCCCGAGCGACGGCGCGAGGAGCATGAATGGTCCGAACGACGTGGTGAACGCGTCGCCGGGATCGACGTGCCAGAGCCCGCCGAGGACATCTCGTTGTGCTGCGAGCGCGCCGTGCGTGTAGCGGACGGGCTTGGCAGGGCCCGTCGCCCCCGAGGTGTGGACGATCGCGGCGAGGTCCGCAGGGGACGGCTCGTGCGTCGGGAGCCGGCCCCCGGCGACGCCGGCGCGCAGGTCCGCTGCGCCGGGGACCTTGGCGAACGCCGCGGCGCCGGCCCCGGGGGCGAAGCGGGACGTCCGCGCGACCGCGAGGGTCGCAGGCGTGCCGATGACGAAGCGTGGCGCGGCGGCCCGCACCAGGCGCCGAAGCTGGGCGACCCCCGCGGAGGCATCTGCGGCGACCAGCACGGCCCCGAGCTTCCACACCGCGGCCACGGCGACGAGCAGTTCCGACGAGGGCGGCACGAGCAGGCTCACACGGGTACCGCGGACCACCCCCGAAGCGGCGAGGACCCCCGCAGCGACGTTCGAGCGGTCCTCGAGCGCGGCCCACGAGATCGAGCCGTCCGGGCCCTCGTAGGCGGTGGACGCGTCGAGCGCGCGGTCCCGCAGGTCGGCGAGCACGGAGCGGAACTCGGTCTCGCTCGACGTGACGCGCGCCGGCGCCGCTCGGTGTCGGTCTTCCAGCGAGGTGTCGAGCCAGTCGCTGAGAAGGCGCCCCACGGGCTCGTCGAGCGCCACGAAGTGTCCCGCGCCAGCGAATCGCTGGACGTCGGCGTGCGGGGCGCGCTCGCGAAGGTCGCGGAGGAACCGGTCATGGAAGACCGGGTCGCGGCCACCCCACAAGAGGAGGATCGGGCACTCCAGGCTGTCGAGGACCGCAGCGCTTCGTGCGAGCGCCGCGAACGAGGGGTCCGTCTCGCGCACGGGGATGTCAGCGACGAACTCGGCGACGGCCGTTCGTCGAGCGGCGGTCGCGTAGGGCGCGAGCAGCGCCTCGCGATGCGCGCGACCCGTCATTGCCGCGGCCCCCCTCACGAACGCAGGGCTCCGACGACACGTGAGGTCGACCGCGCTGCGGGCCGCGCCGATGAGCGGCGGGACGCGCACGCCCTCGGGCTTGGCCACCGCGGTGTTCGAGAGGATGAGCGCGGCGACGTCGAGCGACCCGGCCGCGCCGGTGGCGATCGCGCCACCCCAGTCGTGCGCCGCGAGCACTATCGGACCGGGTGCCTCTTGGCGGCAGAAGGCGACCAGCTCGTCGACTCGATCGGCCAGGCGCCGCGGGCCCGTGCGCTCCGAGTAGCCCATCGAGCTCTGGTCGACCGCGACGACCCGCCACTGTGGCGACAGCGTGGTGAGCAGGTCCTTCCAGAGGTACGACCACGACGGATTGCCATGGACGCACACGATCGTGCCCCTTGGCCCCGGGCCGGTGTCCAGCACGTGCCAGGTGACCGCGAGGCCCTCGGCGCCGGTGAAGGTCACCGTGCGCGACCACCGCGGCTCGAGGCCCCAGCGTCGAAGCTGCGCGGACGTCGGCAGCGTCAGGTCAGTTGGCTCACTCGCAGCGCTGCCCTCTCGTGGCGCCACCGCCTACCAGACCAGCTCTGCGCCCGCGCAGTTCAGCCCCGACCCGATTCCCATGAGCAGCACGCGCTCGCCGGGGGAGAGCTCGTCGGCGATCGTCGAGAGCGTGAAGGGGACCGCCGCGGGGCCCATGTTGCCGAAGTGCGGGTAGGTCAAGGGGACCTTGGCGATGTCCACGCCGAGCAGCTCGCAGAGCTTGGTGGTGTGCACGGCGGACACCTGGTGCATGACGTAGCGGTCGCAGTCCTCCCAGTCCCAGCCCGCCGCCTCGGCGGCGCCGCGGGTGTCCTTCGCGAGCTGCAGGCCGCTGTCGAGGAGGCGGGCCGTGTCGGTGCGCATCTGGTCGAGGTCACCGACGCACAGGTCGTGGTGCACGGTCGCGGCGCGCGACACGCCGCCGAGGTAGGCGTGGCCACCCTCTCGCTTGCCGCCGAGGACCATCGCGGCGGCCCCCGAGCCGAGCGTCAGCGAGGCGAACTGCTCGAAGACGTCCGCGGTGCTCGCCGTGGGCGACTGCAGGCGCGCGATCGTCGCCTGCTGGGTGCGCCGACTGCACTCGCCGTCGACGATGAGCACGGTGCGGGCCTGACCTGACTCGATGGCCATCGCCGCGACGTTCATGGCGTTGACGAATCCGAGGCAGGCATTGCCGAGGTCGAAGTTCTCACAGGTGGCCGGCATGTCGAGCCGGTAGTGCACCGCGCAGGCCACGGAGGGCTCGAGGTGGTGCTTGCACACCGAGGTCGAGATGAGCAGGTCGATGTCCGAGGGCGACACGTCCGCGGCGGCCATGGCGGCGCGTCCACCGAGCGCGGCGGCCTCGTCGAACAGGAAGCCCTCGGGCCACCATCGACGCTCGATGATCCCCGCGACGGACTCGAGCAGTCCCGGGCGGATCCCGCAGCGCTCGTAGGTCTCGGCGAGCTGCTCGTCGATCCACGCAGAGCTGACGACGTCGGGCGCCGTCGCGTGGCCGACGCCCCAGATCGACGTGCGGGTGAACGGCTGGAGAGGGGGCATGCGACGAGGTTAGGTCCCCCCGCCGAGGGGTGGGCGGGTCCGTGCCGCGAGGGCGCCTCGCGGGTGCTGGCCCCGGTCCCTCAGCCGGCGAGGGCGCCCTCGGCGAGCTCGCGGATCTCCGGGGGGACGAAGTTGTTCTCCTGGGTCGACGGGGCCTCGACGAGCTCGACGATGCGGTCCGAGACCTCCACGGGATCCATCTGCCCGGTCGTGACGAACTCCCCGATCGCTCGGAATGTGGGGGCCTCCGACGCGTTGAGCGAGGCGTCACTGAACCACTCCCACATCGACTCGGCCATGCGGTCGTTGAATCCCGTGAGGTACGGGCCGGGGTTGAGAAGGGTCACGTCGACGCCCAGAGGGGCGAGCTCGGCCCGCATCGCCTTGCCCATGGCCTCGAGCGCGAACTTGGTCATCGAGTAGGGGCCGAACGTCGGCGCGGCCAGCACGCCGGCGATCGACGACATGATGATCACGCGCCCTCGGCCCCTTTCGACCATGCCGGGGAGCACTCGCTGGGTGACCGCGAGCGTGCCGAAGACGTTGACCTCGAAGAGTCGGCGCACGCGGTCGAGCGGAACGTCCGCGATCGGACCGGTCTGGCCGACGCCCGCGTTGTTCACCAGCACGTCGATCTCCCATGCGCCCGCGCGCCCGACGTCGTCGGTGGTGATGTCGAGTCGCTCGACGGTCAGCATCGGCGCCTCGGCGCGAAGCTCGTCGGCTTGGCGGTCGGTCTCTGTCGTTGCGATGACGCGGTGGCCCCGCTCGGCGAGCGCGAGGCTCGCGAGCTTCCCGAATCCAGATCCCGCACCCGTGATCAGCACAGTTCGTCCCATGGACGCGAGGCTACGCCGTCGGCACTCGGTGGCGCCCCCGCGGGAATGAACCATCCTGCGCGGCCTGCTGCTGACCTACTTGACCGCCATCACCGTCACGAAGTCGCGCGTCCAGCCGATGTTGTACTGGTTGCCCGGCACGCTTTGGTGCGGGATGCCCGCGACGAGCGGACCGCCGGGTCGCGGCGTCGAGTCCATCTGGATCCAGTCCGGGTTGATGTCGAGCTCCATCGCCTGGATCGCTCCGGCGGTCAGCAGCGCATTGCCGAGGTCCACGGGCAGCGCGGACATGCTTGCGGCGTACAGCAGGTTGCCCTGGCGATCCTCGCCGAGCGAGCTGCGGGCGACCGACGAAAGTCCGCCGACCGTTGCCCCCCAGGCGCCCCAGTCGGTGATCAGCGCGCTCAGGCGCCCCCCGGAGATGAGCGGCTGGAGGTTCTGGCGCACCGCGACGACGTGCTCACCGGCGACGGGGAGGTGCGAGCCCCAGGTCCCCACGCGCGCGGCGCCGCTCGCGTCGATCACCAGGCTCGCGATCGAGCCGCGCAGCGCCACGAAGACACGCGAGTTGACCTCGAAGCCCCCGCTGCCCGTCGCGACCTTGAAGCCACCGTTGAACGCCGCGATGACGTGGGGCGCCTCGGCGGCCGAGATCCTCGGTCCAGCGCCGGGGCCGACGAGCTGTGCGACCCCGGGCGGGTCGAGTGACCCGGTGTGCAGCGCGAACCGCACGGTGCCGGCCTTGAAGCGGTAGATGGTGATCACGTGGCCGTCGGGCTCGGTCACGCTGCGGCGATCCGCGAGCAGGACGCCGTGGCTGTAGCTCACCGGGGTCCAGCCGGGCTGGTCCTTGCTCGGTCGCGACGTGGCGCTCGCGCCGCCCGAGGCCGCGAGCATCGCCACGGATCCGACGAGCACCGCGATCACCGCGCGCACGCCCCTCGTCATCGTGGCCTCCCGCGTCGGTCCATGCTGCATCTTCCCTCCTGGCCGCCCGGCTCTGCTCACTGCCCGAACGACGAGCCGATCCAATGACTCGCCTGGGGCGCCACGAGCGCCGCTAGCGCGACGCCCGCGACCAAGGAAGCGGCCAGGGTGCCGGCGCGCCACGCCGCACCCGGCGCCGTGCGCCGCGAAGCCGGCAGGTAGTCGCGCGGGGCCAGCTTGGCCGTGTCGAGGACGTGCCCGAGCACGTGGACGCTCATTGCGCAGAACCACAGCACGAAGCTCGCCTTGTGCACGAAGAGCACCTGGTTCCGCGAGCCGGCAGGGACGTACAGCAGCGCGATCCCCGACGCGAATACCGCGACCGTGAGCACGACGTCGAAGGGGCCGAGCAGGCGGAGCAGGAGTGCGGGTGGACCCTTCCTGCGGTACGCCGGGTCACCCAGGTAGTACCGCGCCATCCGCCACCCCGTGCTCGCGAGCTTGACGAGCACCGGCGGCACGAGGATCATCCCGATCACGACGTGCGCCGTGAGCAGCGCACCGACCTGCAGGACGGTGACGCCCTCGAGGGCGAGCAGGACGAACAGGACCACACCGGTCATCGCGGTGAGCCGACCGTTGCCCTCGGGCGATGCGTGACTCGTCCTCATCGCGCGTCCGCGGCGCGGCCCGGCGGCCTGTTCGGGCGTGAGGTGTGAGGTCATGGGTGCGGCCATGCCGGAGGCGCGTCGGGTCCCGGCACGGCGCACAGTACGCAGCGGCGTTGAGCGCAGGGTGAGGGGCGCCTAAGAATCGCCTCAGAGCGCGGGGCGGAGCACCTTGGCGCGTTGGCGGGCCGCGCCCGGGGCGCGAGCCAGCGCCACGGCGCCGACGAGGACGCACCACAGCGCCGAGCCGAGCGCGAGGTGGACGTCGGCGAGGCCCGCCGGTGCGCCGAGGGAGGCATCGACGAGTCCGACGGCGATCTGCGAGCACAGCAACGCGAGCCCGGCCACAGCGAGCCCGCGCGACGCCGACGAGGCGCGCGAGGAGCGCAGCGCGCCGACGAGGAAGACCACGACGAGCGTCGCGCCCACGAGCACCACCCCGCGGTGAATGAGCTGGATGGCGACGAGGCCGTCCGAGGCGTGGCTCCCGAAGCACAGTGGGCGGGACCTGCAGGCGTCTTGGGCCCCGCCGTCGACGACGAGCGTGCCCGAGACGATCACCGTCGCCAGCGCACCGAGCGCCGCCCAGCCGATGGCCGGACGATCGCGCAGGGCGGACCACGAGCCGTCGGCGGGCGCGAAGGTCGCCACAGCGCTCAGCGTCACGACGCCGAGGAAGCCGAGTCCGACCACGAGGTGCAGCGCGACCGTGAACGGTGCGTTGTTCGCGAACACCGTGATGGCTCCGAGGACGACCTGCACGGCGATCATCGCGACGCCCGCAGTCGCCGGCCCGACGACGGGGCGAGCGACGCGGCCTGCCCTACGCGCGAGGAGCGCGACGAGGACGATGAGGACGGTCACGATCGTCGCGAGGTAGCGGTGGGACTGCTCCATCAGCGGGTGGAACTGCGAGATCGGCCCCACCTTGCCCGAGCACAGCGGCCAGCCCGGGCAGCCCATCCCCGAGTCGGTGACGCGCACGGTGCTGCCGAGGACCAACAGGAGGTAGGTCGCCACAACGGTGGCGAGCGACAGCCACCGAAGCGTGCGAACCCTCGGGTCGAGTCCTGCAGGCCGCGGCCGGCGCGCCCGCTCGGGGCCGCGAGGAACGGTGGCGCGGTCGCTCGGCGCGTCGGGGTTCACGACGCGGGCCCCCGGGTCGGTTCCGGCCGCGGAGCTGGCGGCGTCCGCGCCGTCCGTGGCGCCGCTACCGGGACGTCGATCCGATCCGGCGGCCCGGCCGGTCGCGCCGCAGGTCGCGCGGTGGCCCCGCCGCGCGAGGCGCGCGGCGGGAGGAACATCACCGCCACGGCCGCTCCGACAATCGTCACGAGTGCCGCGGCGAGCAGTGCCACGTCGTTCGCGTGCAGGAACGAACCGCGCGCGACGTCCGCTAACTCGGCGCCGAGGCTCCCGCCGATCGCGCGCGCCACCTCGAGCGCGCCGCCGAGGGACCCGAGGACGCCCTGGGCGACGGTGGCAGGCAGCGGGTGCGCGGCGAGCACCGGGTGCATGGCGTGCTCGTAGCGGGTCGCGAGGATGCTGCCCATGACCGCGACCCCGAGCGCGCCGCCGACCTGCATGCCGGTGCTGTTCGCTGCCGATCCGACCCCGGCGTCGTCCTGGTCGAGCGTCGAGAGAACCGAGTTGGTCGCCGCGGGGATGAGCACGCCCGCCCCGAGCCCCATGAGCAGCATCCCGGGGAGCGTCGAGACGTAGGTGGCACTCCGCGACGAGGCGACGGCCACCTGCAGCAGCCCCAGCGCGATGAGCAAGAGCCCTCCCGCGGCAACGAGCCTCGTGCCCCAGCGTCGCGCCGCGCGGGGGGACGCCAGCGCCCCGAGGACCAGGACGATCGAGATCGGCGCGATGCGAATCCCCGCGCCGAGGGGGGAGAACGACAAGTAGAACTGCAGGAATTGGGTCATCACGAAGAGGCCGCCGGCGAGCGCGAAGATCCCCAGCGCGGCACAGCCCATCGCCGCGCTGAAGCTGGCCTCGCCGAAGAGGCGCAACGGCAGCATCGGGTGCGCCGACGCGCGCTCCCACGCGAAGAACGCCCCGACGACGGCCAGCCCGAGCGCGAACGCGCCGAGGACCTCGAGCGAGGTCCAGCCCCGGGTGGGGGCCTCGATGATCGCCCAGAGCACGAGGCCGAGTCCCGCGATCGACAGCAGGCCGCCGAGCGGGTCGGGGGCGCTTTGGTGGGCGCTCTTTGAGGCCGGGATGAACAGCACAGCGCCGATCACGCCCATCACCATGACCGGGACGTTCACGAGGAACACCGAGCCCCACCAGAACCGGGAGAGGAGCAGACCGCCGGCGACGGGCCCGATGGCGATCCCCAGCCCGATGGTCCCCGACCAGTAGCCGACGGCCCTCGAGCGCTCGACCGGCTCGCGGAACACGTCGTTGAGGATCGAAAGGCCCGACGGCACGGTCATCGCAGCGCCGCCGCCCATCACAGCGCGCCAGGCGATCAGCGCATCGATGCTTCCCGAGAACGCGGCACCCAGCGAGCCGACGCCGAAGACCAGCATGCCCGCGATGAAGACCCCCTTCCGCCCGACCCGGTCCGCGACGCTGCCGGCGACGAGCAAGACCCCGCCGAAGACGATCGCGTACGCGTCGACGATCCACTGGAGCTGCTCGGTGTCGGCACGGAGCTTGTCGACGAGGGTGGGCAGCACGACGTTGAGAATCGTGC
>Ga0209698_10006657_pt1 | contig 12241 bp, 13 predicted proteins | sample LitLauG_LLR_2012_FD_187203 | JGI IMG/M metagenome (GOLD analysis project Ga0209698, IMG submission 187203) | Freshwater sediment microbial communities from Pennsylvania, USA - Little Laurel Run_MetaG_LLR_2012 (SPAdes) (version 2) | ecosystem: Environmental > Aquatic > Freshwater > Creek >...
GTGATGGTAGTAGCGGTGATCGTCCCAGCGTTGAACTTCGAGCGCCTGCAGAAATTCCCACGACAGAAACGGATCAAACGCACCGTCGGGCGGATTGGCGAGCCCATTCCATGCCTCGGGCGCGATGTTCTTGAGGTCGCCGAGGACCTCTATGGAGATCGCGTCGGCGCCGTCCATGGACCTATTCTAGCTCGAACACGCCATCAACTTCGACCGCGAAATTCAGCGGCAAATTGGCCATGCCGACCGCCGAACGGGCGTGCTTGCCGGCCTCTCCAAATACCGAGACCATGAGGTCGGAGCACCCGTTCATGACCTGCGGGATGGGATCGAAGTCAGGGGTGACATTTACGAAGCCATTGAGCTTCACCACACGTTTGACACGATCGAGGTCGCCGCCGCACGCCGCCCTCACTTGCGCGATGAGGTTCAGGCCGCAGAGGCGCGCAGCGGCTTGGCCCTGCTCCACCTCTATGGCTTCGCCGAGTTTGCCTTTGATGCCCCCGCCTGCGTCGACGGAAACTTGGCCAGAGACGTGAACCAGATTTCCCACCATGACGAAGGGCACATAAGACGCCACCGGCGCGGGCGGGGTCGGCAGCACGACGCCTAGTTCCAGTAGCCTTGCATCCACCCGGCCCATCGCCTGCTCCCTTGATCGGACAAGCTTACAATACCGCGCTGGCGCGCGTCATCCTGGTTAGAGCGGGGCTTGCGCCAAATCGCGCCGGCTTCGGCGCTCGGGCTGGCCTCATGCGCCTGAAGCGCGCACCCGCGCGCTCCAGGCCAATATGACCGCCGGCGCCAGGAACAGGGTGGCGACAAAAAATGGCGCGTTGACCCCAACATTGGAAAACCAAAGCGCCATGCACAACGGCCCCGCAAAACGCGCGAACGCGCCCATAGCGTTGTTCAAACCAAGATACTGACCTTGCCGGTCAGGGTCGACCTCGCGCGAGATGAGCGCCGAGACATTGGGCCAGGAGACCGACTGCCCGATCGATGCCCCCATCAGCAACGCCAACACGCCAACGCCTGCTGCAAGGGGTTGCAGAACCATGCAGAACGCCGTGAGGATAAGCCCCGCGGCGAGCATTTGGGCTTGGCCGAAATTCCGCGACAGTGGATAAGTGAGATAAATCTGGCAAAGCGCTGCGCTGACCCCGGAGAGGGCGAAGGCCCAGCCGATTTCGTGGGGGCCCCAGTTGAAGCGGGCCTGGGTCCAGAGTCCAAAAATGGACTCAACCCCCATGAAAGCGCAGCCGACCAAGAAGTTGATAAAGATAAGGCGCGCGACGGCGCTATTTCGGACAACCTCGCCCAACGCGCCCCATCGCGAGGCCTGCGCGCGATGATCGGTGGTGCGAACCCTGCTTTCGCGGACAAACAACAAAAGGCCCAGCAGACAAAACCCCGACATCGCGCTGGCGCACAGAAGCGGGATGCGAAAACCGATGGGGCCTGCGCCAGGATGGGCCAGCAAGCCCCCCACCGCCGGACCTATGATAAAGCCCAAATTGTAGGAGGCGGCGAGGAAAGACATGTAGCGGGTGCGCTCCTCTGGGCGCGTTACATCGGCGATATAGCCCTGCACCACCGATCCATTGCCGCTGAAGAAGCCGCCGATGAAACGTACGAAGAAGGCTATGGTGACGTTGGGCGCAAACGCGAGCGTGAAATAGCAAAGGCAATTGCCGGTTATGGTGCTGATGAGGAGCGGACGGCGCCCGATCCGGTCAGACAAACGGCCCCAAGTAGGCTCGCCGAAAAAAGCGCCCATAGCATAGGCGGAAAAGATGAGCGCGATTTGCCAGGCTTCGGCGTGGAAACTCTTGGCGTAGAACGGCAACAGGGGCACAACAATGCCGAACCCCAAGACATTGATGAACATTACGCCGAGCAGCGTTGGCAACGCTCCGGCTGACCGCTCTGCTTTTTGTCGAATATCCGCCGTCACGCCGGGCCCCAAGGAGGAGCGGCTCTACACTGCGCCGCGATGGCGGGGCAACGGTGACGCGCGGGAAATACTCGCGCCAAACCCTAGATCTGGCCGATTATTCGTCCTCGTCGTCGCCGTTTTGCGCAGGCGCATCGTTGCGATGCACTTTAAGCCCGCGCCCAGTTAGGACCGCGCCTGCGCCAAACTTATCCCGCGCCTTGGCGATCGCTGCCTCAGCGGCGGCGCGTTTGGGGGTTTGAACGTCGAGCATGTCGCCTTTGTCAGCGGTGGAGGCGTCGTTGAAATCCGAGAGCCCGACGCCGATCAGACGATACTTGGTCCGCCCATCCGCGTCGCCGGCTAACAGCTCGCGCGCATAGCCGAAAATGCGGGCCGCAAGCTGCGTCGGTTCTGGAAGTTGGCGGCGGCGCGTGAGGATCCTAAAGCGTGTGTCCTTGAGCTTGAGCGTCAGCGTAAGTCCAGCGGTTTCGGCGGCCCGGCAACGTGCGGCGACTTTTTCACAAAGCGGCCAGAGGATATCTTCCAGGTCTTCGATGCCGGCTACATCCTGTTGGAAGGTGGTCTCGGCGGAAATGCTCTTGCGCTCGCCGTGCGGGTCGACGATGCGGGTATCTTCAGCCATCGATAATGCATAAAGGTGCATGCCCCAATCGCTGTAGAGACCGCGCATGCGCTGGGGCCCGGCGCGGCGGATATCCCCGATGCGCCTGAGATTGTGCCTGGCGAGCGCCTCAGCGCCGGCAGGACCGACGCCAGGCAGGGTTGAGACCGAGCGGCCTTCCAGGAAGTCCAAGGCCTCGGCTTTGCCGATGATGGAAAAGCCGCGCGGCTTGTCGAGGTCGCTCGCGGTCTTGGCGAGAAACTTGTTGAACGATAGGCCAATCGAGACGGTGAGATGGCGCTCTTCCCAGATGCGGTTCTGCAGCTTGATCAGCGATTGCGCAGGCCAACCCCCATGCAGCGCTTCGGTGCCCGAGAGGTCCATAAAGGCTTCATCTATAGAGAGCGGCTCCACCTGCGGCGTGAGCTCTTGCATCATGCGGCGGATGATGCGCCCCTCTTCGACATATTTGCGCATATCGCCGTTGACGACTTTGGCTTGCGGGCAGAGCTTCAAGGCCTTGAACATCGGCATGGCGCTGCGCACGCCGTAAGCGCGCGCCACATAGCAGCAGGTTGAAACAACGCCGCGTTTGCCGCCCCCGACGATGACCGGATGGGGCAGCAGGCGCGCGTCGTCGCGCTTTTCTATGGAGGCGTAAAAAGCGTCGCAGTCGAGATGGGCGATGGCAAGCTGCGCGAGTTCTGCGTGGGCGAGCGGCAGGTCTTCCCCGCAATGGGCGCAAACCCGCCCCGCGGTTAGCGACCCGCAGGCGCGACAAAGGATCATTGAGCCTCTAGCGGCGTAAAAAGCCACGCCGCGCCGCGCACGCCCGATGAGTCGCCATGCTTGTTCTTCACAATTTTGGCGGCGACGAAATCGGAGAACACATGTGCGATGAGCTTTGCCTGCACGGCTGGATAGAGCGCATCGATATTGGACATGCCCCCGCCTACCACGATCACATCGGGATCGATGATGTCGCAGACAACCGCCATCGCGCGCGCGACCCGATCGGTCCAAAGGTCGATCATCACCCGCGCGGTCGCATCGCCGGCCTTTGCCGCCGCATCAGCTTCGTGACCCTCCAGGCCGCTCCAACGTTTGAAGCCGGTGCCGGAAATCCATTGTTCGAGACAGCCGTGGCGGCCACACCAGTCGCGCACTTGGATTTCATCGTGACGCGCCCAGGGCAGCGGGGTGTGGCCCCATTCGCCGCCAATGCCGCTCGCGCCCTCGATGGTCTTGCCGTCCACCACCACGCCGCCGCCGCACCCGGTGCCGAGAATGGCGCCAAACACCACCCGTGCGCCAGCAGCGGCGCCGTCCACGGCTTCAGAGAGCGCAAAGCAATTGGCGTCGTTCTCACAGCGAACCGGCTTCTTGAAGCTGTTTTTCAAATCCTCCAGGAACGGTTTGCCGTTCATCCAAGTCGAGTTCGAATTGCGCACCAAGCCGGTGAGCGGGGACAGCGAACCCGGCATGCCGACGCCAATGGTTTTGCTTTCGACCCCGGCTTGACGCTCGATTCGCTCGCAAAGATCCACCACCGCTTGCACTGCCGCTGGGTAATTCCCAGGATTGGGCAGGCGCTGGCGGGCGACGATTTCGCCTTGTGAATCAAGCAAAGCGGCTTCGATTTTGGTGCCGCCGAAATCCACACCGAGGCGCATCGATCATTCCTTAAGCAGTTCTTAACGTCCGCGGCGAGATTGCTGCTGTTGCGATGGGTTGTTAAGGCCCACGTGCTATGGAAATGGCGCGTGGGTCGTGACGCCCTCCACTGGGCAGGCCGAGCAGAAGCGGATCATGGCCAAAACGGTTCTCATTGTCGAAGACAGCGAACTCAATATGAGACTGTTCAACGACCTGTTGGAAGCCTTTGGCTACCGCACGGTCAAGACCCGCGACGGCCGTCAGGCCCTCCCGCTGGCGCGCGAGCACAAGCCAGATCTCGTGATCATGGACATTCAGTTGCCGGAGATTTCGGGCATCGAGATTACCGGTCGTATGAAGCAAGATCCGGCGCTGAAAGATATTCCAGTGGTTGCCGTGACCGCCTTCGCCATGCGCGGCGATGAGCAAAAGATCCTCGCCGCCGGCTGCGACGCCTATTTGTCGAAGCCGATCTCGGTGACGACCTTCCTCGAAACCGTCCGCAAATTTATTGGATGAGGAGGCACGCTTGAGCGCGCGCATCCTCGTTGTCGACGACCTCGAAGCCAACCGCAGGCTTTTGGAGGCGATGCTCTCAGCGGACTATTACGAGGTGCTGCTGGCGTCGGCGGGCGAGGAAGGCGTGCAGCTCGCCAAACGCGAGAAGCCCGACCTCATCTTGATGGATGTGATGATGCCAGGCGGCATTGACGGGTTTGAAGCCTGTCGACGGTTGAAGGCTCAAGCCGATACCCGTCATATCCCCGTGATTATCCTCACCACCCTCGACGACCGCGAAAGCAAAGTGCGCGGATTGCAAGCAGGCGCGGAAGAATTTCTCACCAAGCCCATCGACGACGTGCAGCTCATGGCGCGCGTAAAGAGCCTGCTGAGCCTGAAGGTGGTGGTCGATGAACTGCGCGCGCGCGAGGCAAGCGGCAAGCGCCTAGGCGTGATCGGCGAGGAAGCGCGCCCCGATCCCCTCGAGCTGCATCGCCTTGTCGCGGGCAATGTGCTGCTGGTTGACGACAACGCCAGCCAGATCCGCCGCATACAAGCCGCACTCGGCGGCGAACATCACGTCAGCGTTCTGGGCGCCGCTGACGCGGCCGTCGCGCCGGATCTTGTCGTGGTGTCGGTCACCGCCAAGAGTTTTGATGGGTTCCGGGTCGTGGCGCGGATGCGTTCGGGGGAGGCCACGCGCCACCTGCCCATTCTCGCGGTTGTTGATCCAGATGACCGCAAACCCACCTTGCGCGCGCTCCAATTGGGGGCCCACGACGTCATCATGCGCCCGATCGACGAAGAGGAGATCGTGGCGCGCGCGCGCACCTTGATGCGACGCAAGCGTTACATGGACGCCATACGCGCGCGCCTCGATCAATCCCTCGAAATGGCGATTACCGACCAACTGACGGGGCTTTGTAACCGCCGCTTTCTGTTCACGCAGCTTGCCCCGCTGGTGCAGCGCGCCCAATGCGGAGGCGACCCGGTTGCTTTAATGGCGATCGATATCGATCATTTCAAACAATGCAACGACGCCTACGGGCACGATGTTGGCGATGCTGTGCTGCGGGAGTTTGCGGTGCGCTTGGCGACCAATACGCGGCCTTCGGATTTCGCCTGCCGCCTTGGGGGAGAGGAATTCGTGGTGATCATGCCGCGCACCAGCGGCGACATCGGCTGCCTCGCCGCCGAGCGTTTGCGCCGCAATATCTGCGCAGCGCCGTTCGCTGTTCCAGGGCTTAGCCAATCGCTTGAGATCACCGCCTCCATCGGGGTGGCGTGCTCGGGTCCAGAAGACGATACCGCCGCCCAGCTTTTGAAGCGCGCCGATGAGGCGCTCTATGAGGCAAAACGCGCCGGCCGCAATCGCGTCATTGGCAAGAGCGCCGAAGAGGCCGCTTAAGACCGTGGCGGGTTTTGATGAGGCGAGGTCGTCTCCGCTTGCCGGCCGCTGCTGCGCTCCAGCTTTTTGCCACGACCACAATCGGGTTGCTTGGGCCCGCGGCCGCGCAGCCGATTGGGGATGCGTGGGCGCGCGCTCCAGGGCCACCAGCGACTGGAGCGTGATTTCGCCGATGCGCTTGGACGCCCCCACCTGAAGAGAGCGCCTTGGTCGGCCGCAACGGCCAAGGCCTGGGCGGCAAGCCTTTAACGGAGGGCATTGAGGGAAGAATCGCCTCGGAAACCGGCATTCTTACCCATAGCGGGCCATGGCGTGCTCTTCGCCTGTTAAGTCGGCGCGCCTATGTTATGGGTGGCGTCCAAGGAGCAGCGTTTATGAGTTTCGTCCCGGCCGCAGAGGCGCCCGAGCGCCGTACCGGCGCCATCAAGCTCTATGACCAAGCCGCCGCTTTTGCCGGCATGGCCAAGGCTGGCGAAGTCGCGGCGGGCTGCTTGGATATGCTGGCGCGCGAGGTTCGCGAGGGCGTGACCACGGGGCGGCTCGACGATTTGGCGCGCCAATATGTGTTCGATCATGGGGCGCTGCCAGCCTGCATGTTCTATCGCGGCTACCGCCACACGACTTGCATCTCGCTCAACCACGTCGTCTGCCACGGCATTCCAGGCGATCGCGAATTGAGGAGCGGCGATATCCTCAATATCGATGTGACGACAATCATCGACGGCTGGCACGGCGACACCAGCCGGATGTACGGGGTCGGCGAGGTGGCGCGCAAAGCCGAACGGCTCATGGACGTGACCTATGAGGCGATGATGCGCGGCATCGAAGCGATCAAGCCCGGCGCAACCTTGGGAGATCTGGGTTTTGCGATTCAGAGCTATGCCGAAGCCGAACGCACCTCGGTGGTGCGCGAGTTTTGTGGGCATGGGGTCGGGCGGATCTTTCACGACGCGCCAAATGTTCTCCATTACGGACGCGCCGGCCAAGGCGAAGAACTTAAGCCAGGGATGATGTTCACCGTCGAGCCGATGCTGAATTTGGGCGCCCCCAGCGTGAAGATATTGAACGACGGTTGGACAGCGGTGACCAAGGATAAATCACTCTCTGCCCAATATGAGCATTCAGTAGGCGTGACCGAAACCGGCGCGGAGATTTTCACCAAATCGCCTGCCGGTTTGGATCGCCCCCATACGCTGGGCTCGGAGCTCAACAAAACCTAAGCCCGCTTCTGTGCTAATCGCGCGGACCTCAGCGCTGCAGCCCTGCGCTGCTGCGCGCGGGGTTCTTGCTCGACGCTTGGCGTTTGACCCGGCCCCTTCCCGCCCCCATGAAAGACGGCTGCCAAAGGGGGAACGAACACATGACAGAGGCGCCAACGCCAACCTACGCGGGATACGGCGCCAAGAGCTATCGCGCCTATGTGTTGTTGGCCCTGACGGTGGTCTACACATTCAACTTCGTGGATCGCGGCTTGATCGGCGTCACCCAGGAGCCTTTAAAGCACGATCTCGGCGTCACCGACCTTGAGCTTGGCCTGCTCGGGGGGCCAGCGTTTGCCATTCTCTATACGCTGCTCGGGGTGCCCATTGCGCGCATTGCTGAGCGTCGCAGCCGTATCGCCATTGTTTCGATCGGCGCTGCGGTGTGGAGCTTGATGACTGCGGTTTGCGGACTTACCGCCAATTACACCCAATTGTTTGTCGCACGGATTGGCGTCGGCATTGGCGAAGCTGCGTGCACGCCCCCTTCACACTCGGTGATCGGCGATTATTTCCCCAGCGCAAAACGCGCCACCGCATTGGCGATTTATGCGCTAGGCATTCCCGTCGGCACCATGATCGCGGCCATCATCGGCGGCGCCTTGGTGTCTTGCGGGGGCGATGGGCTCAATTGGCTTGCGCCGACCTTCAAGGCGCTGGGCATCCATAACCACGCCGAAATTGGTCACAGCATTGTTCGGATATTCGGCCTTGAGGTTTGCCGCGAGCATTCCACCTCGATCGCGGGCTGGCGATCGGTGTTCTTGATGCTGGGGCTGCCAGGCCTGATCGCGGCGTTCTTGTTGCAACTGACCGCGAAGGAGCCGCCGCGCTCGGGCGTTGCCACCGACACGCCCAGTTTCAGCGAGACGGTAGCTGTACTGCTTAAGAAGCCGACATTCTGGCACATGGCTCTAGCGGGCGCGCTGGTTTCGTTTGTGGGCTATGGCACTTCGCAATTTCTGGTCTCTTATTCGGTGCGCAATTACGGGGTGACGATTGCCCAGGCCTCGGGCGCGCTCGGTCTAGTGGCGGGCATCTCGGTGGCGATCGGGACGTTCTCTGGGGGCTTTTTTTCAGACCTGCTGCAGAAGCGCTTTGCCACCATCGCCTGTTGGTTGCCGGGCGCGGGGCTATTGATCGCGTTGCCGATCTATCTGGTGTCATTTAATGCGCCGAATTTTCAGGACAGCTTCAAATATCTGCTGGTGGCGCCGGTATTTCATTATCTCTATCTGGGGCCGATGTATGCGGTGACCCAATCGATCGTCCAGCCGCGCATGCGCGCCACCGCGGTCGCTATCTTGCTGCTGATCGTCAATCTCATCGGTTATGCGTTGGGCCCGCCCTTGGTGGGCGCGCTCTCAGATTTTCTCGCCAACAAGGAACTGGCAGGCACGAGCTTCACATCCACAAGCTGCCTTGCCGCAAGCGCACACGGCCCGGCCCTTTGCGGGGCGGCGCTGGCGCACGGGCTTCGACACGCGATGATGGCGGCGGTGTGCGTGTTGGCCTGGGCGATGATCCACTTCTTCCTGGCCGCGCGCAGCTATCTGCGCGATCGCGTCAGTTGATTTCTGGAGCGCAAACCCCCACACAGCTGATATGATTCCGCGCTACGCCCGACCTGAAATGACGGCGATCTGGTCGCCGGAAACGCGGTTTTCGATCTGGCTGGAAATCGAAACTTTGGCCATGGAGGCGATGGCCGAATTGGGCGTTATCCCCAAGCACGCCGCCGAGGCCTATCGCGCCAAAGGCAAGTTCGAGGTCGCGCGCATCGACGAAATCGAGCGCGAGGTGAGGCACGATGTCATCGCATTCTTGACAAACGTCGCCGAACACGTTGGCCCCGAAAGCCGCTTTGCCCACCAGGGCATGACTTCCAGCGATGTGCTGGACACCTGTTTGGCGGTGCAGCTGGCGCGGGCGAGCGATTTGCTGATCGCAGGCTGTGAACGGGTGATGGCGGCGCTGAAACAGCGGGCCTATGAATACAAGACAACGCCGACCATCGGGCGCTCGCACGGCATTCACGCCGAACCGACCACGTTTGGACTAAAGCTTGCGGGCCACTACGCAGAGTTCGCACGCAATTTGGAACGGTTGAAAGTCGCGAAGCGAGAGATCGCCACCTGCGCGATTTCAGGCGCTGTCGGCAGCTTCGCGCAAATCGATCCCCGCGTGGAGAAACATGTCGCCGATAAGCTTGGACTGGCGGTTGAGCCGATATCGACGCAGGTGATCCCTCGCGACCGGCACGCGGCGTTTTTTGCCAGCCTTGGCGTGGTGGCCGCAGGGATTGAGCGGCTGGCGACGGAAATCCGGCATCTGCAGCGCACCGAGGTGCTGGAGGCGGAAGAGTATTTTGAACCCGGTCAGAAGGGCTCTTCGGCGATGCCCCACAAGCGCAACCCGGTGTTGACGGAGAATCTTTGCGGCTTGGCGCGCCTGGTGCGCAGCTCTGTTACCCCGGCCTACGAGAATGTGGCGCTCTGGCATGAGCGCGACATCTCCCACTCCAGCGTCGAGCGCGCCATCGCCCCGGATGCGACGATACATCTGGATTTCGCGCTCGTTCGCATGGCGATAGTGGTCGAAAAGCTCGTGGTTTACCCAGAGAACATGGCGCGGAACTTAGCGCTGCTCGGCGGCTTGCATAATTCACAGCGCGTGATGTTGGCGCTGACCCAAGCGGGGGTGTCGCGTGAAGAGGCGTATCGCTGGGTTCAACGCAACGCCATGGCGGTTTGGCAGGCCCCGGCGCCGCGCGCCTCCACGGCCCTGCTCGACAAGCTCAAGGCCGATGGCGATGTGGCCGCCAAGCTTGACGCCAAGACGCTTGCGTCGTGCTTTGACGATGCCCACCACTTTCAGCGCGTGGATGAGATTTTCGCCCGCGTATTCGCTTGAGGGAGAATGGCTATGGCTGACGACGCTGAAGAGGAATGGGATCAAGAGACTGTCGTTGAACTTCGCCGCTTTGCGCTGGAACAAGCGATTATCACCCTAACCCACGGGCGCACTGCGCCTGTCGACCCAGCCGAGTTGTTCAAGCTCGCTGATCGCTTCGTGAATTACGTGGTGGGCGAAATGAACCCGTAAAGCCCCGTGCGCTTAGTTCCCGGTCTTGATCTGCTGGCGCGCGGTGGCCAGCAATTCGTCCATCTTGGCCCGAATTTGATGGTCGGACAGCTGCACGGCGTTTTGATCAAGATCGCGACGCGCTTTGCGAAATAAGTCCTCGATGCCTGCCTCTTCAAGATCGGCCAACACCATCGACTTGGCATAATCCTCCGCGCCTGCGCCCGACAGACCAATGAGGCCCGCCACCCAAAGCCCCATTAGCTTGGCCCGGCGGGCCTGAGCTTTGAACTCGACCTCCTGATCGTGGGAGAATCGAGCCTCCTCGGCGCGCTCACGGTCGTCGAATTCGCTCATGCCTGGGGTTCCTCCCGTCAGTTGGCGCCCTGCATAGAGAGCCCAAGTGGGCCGATCAACCGACCCCTGCAAGCCTGCCTGGACGGGCAAAGCGTCAAAAACCGGCCCTGGGTCATGCCGTCACGCCATGTCAGCCATGCCTTGGGCTGATTGTGGCGCCCCGCCTTTGCCCCTAAGTTCTGGTCTTTAGGGGGCCGGTGAAGCGATTCCCGCCCCGCCTTCGAGGAGGGCCAGATGTCCCGTCGCAAGAAAATCTACGAAGGCAAAGCCAAGATCCTATTCGAGGGCCCCGAGCCCGGCACGCTCATTCAATATTTCAAAGACGACGCCACCGCGTTCAATGCGCAGAAAAAGGCGATCCTTGAAGGCAAGGGCGTGATCAACAATCAGATCTCCGGGTTCATCATGCAGAACCTGAACGCGATCGGGGTTCCTACCCACTACATCAAGACTATGAACATGCGCGAGCAATTGGTTCGCGAAGTGGAGATCATTCCCCTTGAAGTGGTGTGCCGCAATGTGGCGGCAGGCTCGCTGTCGACGCGATTAGGGATCGAAGAAGGCACCCCGCTGCCGCGCTCGATCATCGAATTCTACTACAAGAACGATGCGCTGCAGGACCCGATGGTGGCCGAAGAACACATCACCGCGTTCAACTGGGCCTCGACCCAAGACATCGACGACATCATGGCGCTGACGCTGCGCATTAATGATTATTTGTTCGGGATGTTCGGCGCCGTCGGCATCAAGCTCATCGATTTCAAGATCGAGTTCGGGCGCCTTTATGAAGGCGACATGGTGCGCACCGTGGTGGCCGACGAAATCAGCCCCGACAGCTGCCGCCTGTGGGACGTCCAGACCAACGAAAAGATGGACAAGGACCGCTTCCGCCGCGACCTCGGCAACGTCACCGAGGCGTATGTGGAGGTGGCGCGCCGGCTGGGCATCGTGAAGGCCACAGGCACCAGCGGCGAAGCCGTTCATTAGTCGCTGACGGGAAGGGCAAGCATGAAGGCGATCGTCACCGTCGGTCTAAAGCCAGGCGTTCTGGACGTGCAGGGCAAGGCAGTGGCCGGGGCGCTGCGCGATCTGGGCTTCGGCAAAGTGGCGGACGCGCGCGTCGGCAAGCGTATCGAACTTGAGCTCGCCGACGGGCTTGATGTGGCCGCCGCTGAAGCGCAGGTCCGCGAGATGTGCGAGAAGCTCTTGGCCAACACGGTGATCGAAAGCTACGCAGTCGAGATCGCAAGCTAGCCTCCGCGCGCCCTATGCTTGCACTACCGTAGCGCCAGCCTCTAGGCTTCCTCAAAATCGAGGAAATGCCGATGCTGACTTGGGGCGATGATTATCCGATCCACCAGACGCCCGAGCCAGTGGCGTTTGCCGGCAGCGACCGCAATTTCTACGACCGCTAT
>Ga0209698_10006658_pt1 | contig 12241 bp, 10 predicted proteins | sample LitLauG_LLR_2012_FD_187203 | JGI IMG/M metagenome (GOLD analysis project Ga0209698, IMG submission 187203) | Freshwater sediment microbial communities from Pennsylvania, USA - Little Laurel Run_MetaG_LLR_2012 (SPAdes) (version 2) | ecosystem: Environmental > Aquatic > Freshwater > Creek >...
CGCGGTACTGGCCGATTTCGACGGGCAATCCGTCGGCGTTGCCGAGCGGCGCGGCGATGGCGGCGGAGGTGCCGGTAGTCGAATAGTAGAAGGAGAACTTGTCTTTGGTGGTGAGCGACTCGTCGAACTTCACCGAGGGAATGGTGGTGATGCGCACGCTAGGGATGTTGCCGGCATAGTTCTGGGTGAGATTGTCGTTTTGGGCCTGGGGGTACAGGGCTTGCAACTTCACCGCGGAGGGATCGAAACGCGCCGAGGGAATCATGTTGTTGGGAAAGGGATTGGCGTAGCCCAGGTTGTTGGCCGGATTCACGGCTCGCGACAGAGGATCGTATATCGTATTGGCGTAAAACGGGCGGCCCAAGGCATCCGTGGCGGGGTTCGGGATGCCGAGGGGAGTCTGCTGAATTCCGTATTGAGCGCAGAGGCTGCAGGTGCCGTTGGGCGAGATGGCGGAGAAGTCGCCGGCGCGAAAAGCGGCGGTGGGGACGGTATCGTTAAAGGTCAGGCCGGTGTTTTCGCGGTACTGTTCCCAGCTAAAGAAGAAAAAGGTCTTATCGCGGCCATCATAGAGCCTGGGAATGCGGATGGGGCCGCCCAAAGTGCCGCCGTAATCGTTGCGGCGGTTGCGAGGACGGTACTTATGTCCGGCCGAGTCGATGCTGAAGGAGCCGGCGGCGTTGAGGTCCTCATTGACGAAGTAGTTGTAGCCGCTGCCGTGGAAGCCGTTGGTGCCGGATTTCATGGTCATGTTGATGACGGCGCCGCCGGCGGCGCCGAACTCCGGGGCGTAGTTGCTGGTTTGCACAGCGACTTCCTGGACGGCATCGGCGCTGGGCTGGCGGACCTGGCTGGAAACCACTCCGGGGGTGTTGTTGCGGGCGTCCTGACCCTCGATGCGGACTGCCTCGGAATTGTTGGAGGTGCCGTTGATCACCATGATGCGATTGGGACCGTCGAAGGCGCTGCCGGGAATGAGTTGCAACAGAGCGAAGGGATTGCGAATGCCCGACGCGCCCGCGCTGGCGGTGCCGATGCCGAGGATCGGGAGGCTGTCCAGTTGGTTGACGGTGATGTTGTGGGCCACGTCGGCACTGCTGGTATTCAGAAGGGAGGCCGCCGCGCTGATGGTGACCGATTCGGTGGTGGCGCCCACCTCAAGAATGACGTCTTCGCGCAGGACGGCTGCGGCGCGGAGTTCCAGGTTGGTGTGGCTGTAGGTCTTAAAGCCGGGCACCTTGACGCTGATTTCATAGGTACCCACCGGCAACTGGGAGATGGTGTAGTTACCCGTGCTGGTGGTGGCGACGGGGTAGGCCACTCCGGTCTCGGTGTTCTTGGCTTCGACGGCCGCGGCGGCGACCACGGCGCCGACGGGATCGGTGACGGTGCCGGTGATGGTTCCGGCGCCAGCCTGGCCGAAGGCAGTGACGCTGATCAGAACTAGGCCCAACAGGACGAACGCTGCTCGCATGGACGTTTCCCCTTGCGGTTGACCGCTAGCATTGAATGGGGGAAGCTTATCACAACGGGCGAGCGGCTTGCGAAATCGCCGCCGCTCCCTTACGGCCGAGGTTCGGTGTGTCGTGAACGGGGGTATTTCGGATACAGTTCGCTCCGGTGGATGAGACAAAGGTCCGCGAGGTCCGGCGCCCGATCCGCATAACGCACGGCCAGTTCGGCGAGCCGCGGGATATGGTCTTCGAGCGGGAAGGCCGGATCGGCGATTGCTTTCACTGGCAGGAGAAGCCTTTGCGAGTGGAAAGGTCTGCGGGGCCTTCCACGGCACCTGCCCGGCGACTTACAGGCGCACGATCTTTTCCGACTGGAAGCCCTTCAGGGCATTGCGTGTGTCGACGACGAGGCTGGCGCGTTGGAGCAGGCCCGCATAGTCGAACGAGGCGTGATCGGTCACAATGACGACGCAATCGGCCGCCGCTGCTTCCTCTTGCGGCTGCGCCATCAGGTCGAGGCTGTCGAGGCGCAGGGACGGAACGAAAGGATCGCTGTAGCTCACCAGGGCGCCACGCTGCTTCAAGAGGAGCAAAAGATCGAGGGCAGGGGATTCGCGCACGTCATCGATGTTGCGTTTATAAGCCACGCCCATGACATGAACTCGCGAGCCCCTGACAGGTTTGGCCACATCGTTGAGCGCGTTTTGCACCTTCTCGACCACGAAGTGCGGCATCTGGCCGTTGATGTATCCGGCCAGTTCAATGAAGCGCGCTTCGATGCCCGCCTGTTTGGTTTTCCAGGAGAGGTAGAAGGGATCGATGGGAATGCAGTGGCCGCCGAGGCCGGGGCCGGGATAGAAGGGCATAAAGCCGAAAGGCTTGGTGGCGGCGGCGTCGATGACTTCCCAAACGTTGATGCCCATGCGATCGCACATGAGGGCCATTTCGTTGGCCAGGCCGATATTGATCATGCGGAAGGTATTCTCGAGCAGCTTGACCATCTCGGCCACCTGGGTGGAACTGACTGGCACTACGTGCTCGAGAGCCTGCTGGTAGAACAGGCTCCCCATGCGAGTACACGCAGGTGTGCAGCCGCCGACGACTTTGGGAATATTGGAGGTCTGAAAGCGCGGATTGCCGGGATCGACGCGCTCGGGGGAAAAGCACAGGAAGAAATCGCGGCCCACGGCGAGGCCCGATTTGGCGAGCATGGGGAGGACCAGCTCGTCGGTGGTGCCCGGGTAGGTGGTGGATTCGAGGATCACCAGCATGCCCGCATGGAAATGTTTGGCGATCTCCTGGCAGGCCGACACGATATAGCTCATGTCGGGATCCTTGGTTTTCCGCAGGGGCGTGGGGACGCAGATGTTGATGGTGTCGAGGTCCAGGATGGCCGAGAAATCGGCGGTGGCGCGCAGTTTCGCGGCGGCGACGAGCGGGGCGAGGGTGGAGCTGGGAATGTCGCCCACGTAGGAATCGCCCGCGTTCACGCGCCGGGTCTTGGCTTCGCTGATATCGATGCCGGTAACCGGGAAGCCGGCTTTGGCGTATTCCACGGCCAGGGGCAAGCCCACGTAACCGAGTCCCACGACCCCCACGCGGGCGCGGCGCGAACGGATTTTTTCTTCGAGAATCTGCGCGGTGGCCGGCAGGGGCAGTTGGGTTTCCAGCATTTATCCGTAATTCTTACATAAAAAATTCGCCTTCCGCGACGATTTCGGCGGGACCGATCAAATAGGCGTCCTCTTCCAGGCGGAAATCGAGCGGTCCGGCGGGGGTGATCACGCGCACGGGCGAAGAGACGAAGCCGCGGCGGATGGCGGCCACGGCAGCGCCGGTCGAGCCGGTGCCCGAGCTCATGGTTTCTCCCGCGCCGCGCTCATAGAAGCGCACCTCGATGGTGTGGTGGTTGAGGGGTTTGATGAACGAGACGTTGGTGCGGTGGGGAAAGTGCGGGTGGCGTTCGATTTCAGCGCCCATGGCGCGCCAATCGAATTCGAAGTCGTTCACCGGCACGGCGCATTGCGGGTTCCCCACCCAGAGCAAGGTGACGTCTCGCGGTCCGCCCGAGAGGGGCAACGGGAACCGTTCGGCGGTGATCGCGGGGCGGCCCATGTTCATTTCGAACTGGAATTCCCGCTCGCCGCATTGGAGCAGGCGCAGGGTTCGGATGCCCGCGCCGGTGCGAATCCGCACTAACCCAGGAGCACAGCCGTTGCGAATCAAGAAAGCGGCGGCGCAGCGGGTGCCATTGCCGGAGATCTCGGCGACGCTGCCATCGGAGTTATAAAGTTGGATCGAGCCGTCGGCTTCGGCATCGGCGGGCGGCGCTACGAGCAGCCAGCCATCGGCGCCCACTCCGGTGTGGCGGCTGCAAAGGGCGCGGGCGATTTCGGCCGGATCGCCAGCGGGGACGGCAGCCTGCCAGGTGAGCAGGAAGTCGTTGTGGGCGCCGTGCGCCTTGGTAAACGGAATTCTCATATGCGGCGGTAGATTTCGATCACAGGAGATTTGGGCGCTACGATCATTTTCTCCAAGCGATAGTGAATTCCAAAGCGGGCCGCGCGGTTGATGGCACTTTGGGCGTCATCGCCGCCGATGACGACGGCCCATTGCTGGTGCAGGAACAGGTCGGGGCGGGTAACGGTGGCCTGCCAGGGCAAGCCGTTGTCGCCGGTGAAGGTCTCGCGCAGCGGGATGCCGGTTTCGCGATAGATGGCGGTAAGATCGCCGAAGGAAGTCAGAATCCCGGCGCCGCGGTGGTAGCGAGGGCCCAGAAAGCCGGCGGCTTCGCGGACCCAAAGGCGGCGGCCCTCGGAGTTCACCTGCGATTCCTTCCAGGCGATCCAGTTTTCCTGGCTCGGATGCACGGCCCAGTAGCCTGTTCCGGCGGCGGTGACCAGCAGTGCGGCAGCCGCGCGCGCGCGCCGCGGGACCAGCGCTACCAGGGCGGCTGAGGCGAACGCCCACAAGGGAAGGACGGCGAGCCCATAGCGCGTGTTGTAGTACGAGTTCGGCCACAGGCCGGGCACGAAGATGGGGCTGGCGGCGGAGTGCATGCTCCAAAGGTAAAAGACGGGGGGCAGAGCCAACAGCAGGAGGGGCCAAAAAGCGCGCCTGGCGAAGCCGGCGGCGAGGCCCGCTAAACCGGCCCAGACGAGGCCGGGTCCCAGGCAGAGCTGCGCGGCGGTGCGAAAGTAGAGCCAGGCCAGGCGCCAATCACCATGACCGGGATAGGGAGTGGAGCCTTGGATCGCCTGGGCCGAGTAAGGTCCGCGATAGAAAGCCAAAGCGTCTCCCGTGAGCCACCAGTTATGGCCCAACCAAAAAAGTGGCCCGAGGACGGCCAACACCGCGAAGAGGGCGGCGAAGCCGGCGCGGCGGCGTTGGGCGTCGATGAGAAAGTAAGCCGCCGCGAAAGGGATCAGAAACCAGGCTTCGTAGCGCGCCAGGGTACCGAGCGCACACGCGACGCCGGCGGCGGCGGTGGCGGCCCATCCCTGCGTCTGGCGAAAACGGACGCTGAAGTACAACACCGCCATGAGGCAGGCGAAGAACAGCGCCTCGGTCATGGGTGTGGATTGCAAGTAAAGCAGGTTGGGGTTGCCGGCAAATAGCGCGGTGGCGGTGGCGGCCGCGGCGGTGGAATCGAAGACGCGCCGCACGGCCGCAAACAGAAAAGCGCCGGCCGTAACGAAGCAGAGTGAAGAAGGAATAGCGCCGGCCAAGCCGCTGCGCCACAGACTGTCGCTGCGCACGAAGGGCAGCATCAACCAGTGCGGCATTGGCAGCCAAACGGTTCCGATCTGGTCATACCCGGGGGTTTGCGAATCGACGATGCGGCGCGCGATGTTCAAGTGCGCCTCCGCATCGCCATAGAAGAGCAGCCAGCCGTGGGCGCCAAAGAACCAGACCGCGAGCCCGCTGCACACCGCCAGCAGCGCCAGGCAGAGTCCCAGCGACGATGGCGGGCGCGTCTTTAGAACGCCGTGCAGCTCTTGAACTCCTGGTAGCGGCCTTCGATTTCGTCGCGGGTCAGGGTGCGGAGACGATCCACTCCGAATTTCTCGCAACAGAAACTGCCCATGACGGAGCCGTAGATCACGGCCCTCCGCAACTCCGTGATATCCAGACGGCCGTTGATCGGCTCGATGCCTCGCCCGGCGAGATAGCCCATGAACCCGCCCGCGAAGCAGTCGCCGGCGCCGGTCGGGTCGAAGACGTCTTCGAGCAGGTAGCCGGGGGCCATGAAGTGGCAATCGCGAGTGAACAGCACGGCGCCATACTCGCCGCGTTTGATCACCAGAATCTTCGGACCCATCTCCAGAATTTTGGCCGTGGCGCGCCGCAAGTTATGCTCGCCGGAAAGCAGGCGCGCCTCGCTGTCGTTGATCAGCAGGAAATCCCAGTTCTTGAGGGTCTCGAGCAGCTCGGCGCGAAAATCGTTGATCCAATAATTCATGGTGTCGCCGCCGGTGAACTTCACGCCACTCATCTGCCGGCTGACGCTGTGCTGCAACGCCGGATGGATGTTGCCCAGCAGCAGGTAGGGAGAAGAGCGATAGGCCTGGGGAAGGTTGGGATTGAAATCGGCGAACACGTTGAGATCGGTGCGCAGCGTGGTGCGGTCGTTCATGTCGGGCGAATAGACGCCCGCCCAAAAAAACGTCTTGCCGCCCTTCACCCGCTCGATGCCTTCGACATCGATCTGGCGCGAGGTGAGCAGATCCATGTCCTCCCGGGCGAAATCGTCTCCCACCACGGCGACGATTTTCACAGGGGTGAAATAACTGGCGGACAGCGCGATGTAGGTGGCGGCGCCTCCCAACATGCGATCGACTTTTCCATGGGGCGTTTCGACGCCGTCATACGCTACGGAACCAACCACGACCAGGGACATAAGAGAAGAGTATAGCGTAGCACTGCTTCACATCCGGTCTTCGATGGCCCCGAGGTAACGCGCGGCGGAGCGATCGAGCGCGGCTTTGCCATCGCCGGCGACGGTGCGGTGGGGGAAAGCGCCGTAGATCCGGTCGAAGGGATAGGGCCGCAAGGTATCCACGATGCGGCGCACCACGGCGCCCGGCAGGGGAATGAAATTGGGATAGCTGTACATAAAGCTGAGCCAGCGGCGGTCCATGCAAACCTGCGGCTGATCGCCGGAGAGAAGAGCGCCCCGCCCTTCGGCGCCCGCCCTCCAATGCAGCACCTGGAATCCTTCGAAGTGCCCGGGGGTCAAAATGAGGGTCAGCGATTCGAGTAACTCTATGGACGGGCCCGTCCAGAAATGGATGCGCCGGGCCGGCCGCATGACCCACTGTCTGTCGGCTTCGTGGATGAAGATGGGTGCGGCGCCGAAGGTTTCGCTCCAATCGATCATCGTGGCGTAGTAGTGGGGGTGGGAAATGGCGATCGCGTCGACTCCGCCGAGTGCCTTCAGCGCCGATACGGTAGGCTCGTCGAGCAGTGAGACGCAGTCCCACAACAGGTTGCCTTTGGGAGTCTGGAGCAGAAAAGCGCGCTGGCCGATGGCGAATCCCGGCTGGGTATGGATGGAGTGCAGACCGGGCTCTTCCTGACGGATCTCGTTGCGATATTTGCGCCTCAGTTCTTCGAGGGTGGTCCATTGCTGTCCCTGGAAGCCAATGTATTGGCGGGGATCCTCGCAGATGGGGCAATCGAGCGGAGGTGTTTCCGATTCGGGAAATTGCACACCGCAGGTGAAGCAGATGGGTTTCGGCATCGCTCCGAGCATTATAAACGGGTGAGCGAGCGGGGAGCGGGCGCCCCGTGTTGAGATAAAGATATGGACGACTCGCTCCCCACGCTGTTCCTCCCGCACGGTGGAGGGCCCTGCTTCTTTATGGATTGGAACCCGCCGGATACCTGGCTGAAACTCAAGCAATGGTTGAGAGACTTGGGAAACTCCGGGGGCGCGATTCCGAAAGCCGTGGTGGTGATCTCCGGGCACTGGGAAGAGCCCGAATTTACGGTCACGGCGCACCGCTGTCCACCCCTGATTTACGATTACTACGGATTCCCCGAACATACCTACCAATTGAAATACGACGCGCCGGGGTCGCCCTTGCTGGCTCAGCAGATTTGCGAATTGCTCGAGCAGGCGGGAATCCCGGCGCGATCCGATGCGCAGCGGGGCTTTGACCATGGAGTGTTCATTCCGTTTAAGGTGATCTACCCTGCCGCGAATATTCCGGTAGTGCAGCTTTCCTTGAGAGCGGGGCTCGATCCGGAGGAACACCAGATGGCGGGCCGCGCTCTGGAGCCGTTACGGGGGGAGGGGGTGCTGATTGTGGGGAGCGGGATGAGCTATCACAATATGCGGGGCTTCGGGACGAGCGCCGGGGAACGCGGCGATCGGTTCGACACCTGGTTGACGGAGGCGGTCTCCGCGCGCGACGCAAAGGCCCGGTGGGAAATGCTGCGAGAATGGCGCGGGGCGCCCGCGGCCCGCGAGGCCCATCCGCGGGAAGAGCATCTGCTGCCGTTAATGGTGGCGTCGGGCGCGGCCGGCGAAGCCAGAGGCCGCCAGGTCTTCAGCGACCGGATCATGGGTGCGAAGATTTCGGCGTACCGGTTTGGATAACCCTGGTGTCCGGTAGAATGACTGGCAAGGGAGGCGCATGGTGTCGCCGGAAAAACCGATGCCTGCTTTGCCCGCGGACTTGCAGGAAATCGTACGGGAACTGGCACGCTCCGAACAGTCGGCATGGCGCGTCACGATGGATCTAAGTGAAGAGCAACGGAACTGGCACCCGGACGACGGCAAGGCGTGGAGCATTCTGCAATGCATCGATCATCTCGCCAAAACCAACATCATATACACAGCGGCTTTACGGGCGGCGGTTCGCCGGTCCTCGAGCGCGGTGGCGCGGCGCCGGGGCGTCATACAGCCGGGCTGGTTGGCACGATTCTTTCTTCGGTCGCTGGAGCCGCCCCCCCGGCGGCGCTTCGCCGCAAAAGCAGAAGTGCTGCCGGCGGCGTACCTCCGCGGCGACGACGTGCTCCAGGGCTTTTTTCGATCGCACGAGGAGATCCGGTCTTTGATCAACGAAAGCAGTGGGTTCGATCTGAATCGCATCCGCTTCCGTAATCCGTTTGTCCCCTTGGTGCGGTTCACAGTCGGGACCGGTTTGTTGGTGATGTGTGCACACGACCGCCGGCATTTGTGGCAAGCCGAACAGGCGCGCGCCCGTCTGAAGAAGGGCACAATCTGAGCCGCAATCCGCCCGTTTACCTAGATGCGAACTACTGGGACAACCGAAGGATCTGCGCGGAGATATCCTGGAAGGCTGCCGCCAACCCCGCCCCGGTGACGTTGTAATACAGTCCCGCCGTCTGGCCGGACTGGTATACCGGATTTCCAGAGGAATTGATGTAGTTCGGATCGTTGGCCACCCTGGCGAGCCAATCGGCATCCAGGGGCTCACCGCCCGCCGGAGGCTCGTTGAGGCCGATCACGAACATGACGGGGCGAATCGTAGTGTCCTGCCGAATGGCCGTCGCCACGTTGTCGGCCACGTTAAACGAGGCGTAGCGGACCGCTGCCGGGTCAGAAAGGCTTTGCCCATTTCCGTTATTTCCGGGATAATACGGCCCGGTGGTGGAATAACCGTGGACATCGGTAGCGGGAAACGTAGGGAAGTCTTTATACGCGTTGGTGTTGGTGGAATTGTAATAGCACCCGCCGCTGTTGGCCACAAAGGCCATGTCGCTGCAACTGCTGGGACAAGGGCTGCCATACATTCCCGTAAAGAGCTGGTTATACAGACCAAACGTGTAAACGTAGACAGGATTACCGCTACCATCGACACCCTGCTGTCCCCCCTGAGTAGTAGGGGGCGGGGGAGGCCATGTATACGCGACATTGGCGGTGATGAACCCGGTTTTGGCAGTTTTGTTGGTACAGGTGCTTGAGCCCGTGGGCGTCATGGTAACGGTAAACGCACTGGGACGGCCATCGGTGAGCAGGATAATCACGTTCAGCGCGCCCGTGTTGTTCAGAGTCAGGAGCTGCTGGTAAGCCTGGTACAAACCCTCGGCCGTGTTGGTGCCGTTATTTCCGAAAGGGATGTTGGTGATTGTGGTGGAGATCTTTGAGGCGCCGGACCGGAAATTGGAAACAGGAGGATAGTCAATGGCGTTGTTTGCGATGCCACCGGTGGTGCCCCCAAAGCTGACCATGCCAATCACGTCTCTACCGTCCACAAACAGCGATTGGCCCGCGGGCGTACTGCTTGGCGTATTCACGACGAAGCTGTTCAGGGCGTTCTGGATGGTGACATTATTTCCACCCCGGACAACCGACCCCGACCGGTCGACGACGATCATCGCGGAGACGAACCGGACACTCGACGTTGCCTGTGCGGCCACGGTACTGCTATTGATCCTCAGGACCCGCAGAAACAACATCGGAACATACTCCTCGGCATGCACGTAAATGGTCCGGACCTGGGTGTTCGGATCCTGGCTGGGAGTAGCGCTGTAATAAGCCTGAGTCGTGCCCCAGTAGCCGGATGGGTAATTGGCGTTGAAGAACCGCTGCGCCGCGTCCTGGATGTTGGCTACCTGGGTGGAATTGGATAGGTCGGTGCTGCTCTGAAGCATCGCTCCCGCGCCGAGCGCGGCGGCGTCCACGGCTGCCTGCAGCCGGGCCTTTACGTTATAAAGGACCGTGCAATCGATCGCCAACCCCGCCATAGGGATCAGCGTCAGCATGGTAAACACCATATAGACAGTAACGAATCCCTTCCGGCCTGGCGCTGCGAAGTGTTGATCACTCATATCTTTGCTCCCTCTCCGGTGCGTGCTAGCACTGCGCTAGAAGACCGACCGGGCATACACTTGGGGTGTTCCGGAGAAGCCGGGAATGTTCAAGTCCGGAGTCAGGTTGATCATCTCGACCACATAAGCAATCTCGCCTGCCTTCAGCGTCATGACGGATGAAAAATTGTTCGCTAAGGCTGCCGGGTTGTTGGCTTGATCGGCGGCGCTGACGGTATAGGTTTTGGCCGCGGGCGGAGACGGCGCGAAGGGCGGCGTGCCAAAGTGACTCGCCCCGTCGCTGGTATTGCCAATCGTTAACTGCTCGATGAATACGGTCTTGTTGAGGTTCGGGCAAGGGGTACCCAGGGGAGACATGGGGTTGCCGGCGTCGCAGTCCGCCTGCTGCTCCAACTTGACCTGCTCCAGGACAACGAGGCTGGTGCCGGTGGCGGTTAGATTGAAGCCGGACGCCAGGGTCTGCGCATTCTGCTGCGGTCCGGAGTTTCTAAAATTGATCTGTTCCAGGTACATGTGTCCCAGGTCGCGAGTAATTGTCTGCATCTCGATGGCGCGGATGAGGCGGAAGCCGAACACCATAGTGCCCAGCAACAAAGGGATCAATACAACCGAAGATAGAGTAAATTCTACGACCGCCACTCCGCGCTGCCGTGGTTTCAAAGCGCTCATGTCGTCACTCCAGTTTCGTTATGCATGGCAACCCACCCGGGACCACTTGCATGACGTCATAAGCCCTGGCCCATAGCTGGGCGGGCATATTCAACCGCTGGTAAGGGGCCAGCGGACCGTACACGTAGTCCTCGACGGAAACGTCGATAATATTGCCAGCGGCGTTGTTGGCTACGTTTCCGGTCACCGGGTTAATCCAGTGCACATGGATGGTAGCGGCGGGGCCTGTATATTGGCCCGAAACGGTCGATTTGAGGAACCCGAGCGCGTACTGCTGCACGACGGCCTTGATCGAGTCGTCCTGGCATGGCCCGGTCGTATTCTGGCCGGTAATGGCGTAACGGACGCCTTCGCGGACTGCCTGCTGGAATGTGCTTCGCAAGAAAATGACCATGGAAAGGTCCAGCGCGAGGAAAGTCAGGCCGAAAAGGGGTACAATCACCAGGGACGCTTCGAGCAATTCCGCGCCCCTCTGGCTTCGTCTTCTTGGTCGAGTCTGCATCGCCGTGGTTCCCGGATTATCCAGTGGGGCTGTTATGGTGAGCCTCTAAACCGCCTGGCTGTCCAGCAACGACCGCCACCGTCCTATTCGAGTGCAGCTTATCAGCGGGTAGGGGAGCGGACAATATTCTCTTCGGTAAGTTCCTCCGATCCGGGGAACACCTCAGGCGGGAGGGGCGGCACTGATAATCCCTTTGGTTTTCTATGGCTGCCTGGACTGGATACAAAACGGTTCGGAAACGAGCCGTTCCTGTTCCATCATACGGGAGGGCTCCGGGCTGCTGCGGGAACGGCGGAGGGCGGGCCGAGTGGTGAGCGACATCGACAGCGGCCGAAACGGCGGATGCGATCGGGTTACCCTTGCGGCTCGCGAGCGCACGGGTGGAGGCATCGGTAGAGCGCCGTTACCATTGCGCGCAGGAGAGGCGGAAGGTGTGATCGCTACCAGCCTGATTCCCTGTGCAGCAGTTCCGGATCCTGCTGGATCGCCGCGGACAACAATTTTCGGCCTGTGGTGGCATCCCCCGATTTCAGATAGGACATGGCCAGATGAAACCGATACTGCGGGGTGGGATCTTTCTGGACTGCCGCTTTGAGATAGGTCACCGCGCTGCTGTAAATCCCCTGGCGGTAATACACCCACCCGAGAGTATCCTGTACGGCAGCATTGTTGGGAGCGATTTCCGCAGCGCGCTGAGCAAACGACAAAGCCTCGATCGGACTCTCCCAAGCCATGAGATAGGCCAGGTTGTTCAAAGCGATCAGATTCGAAGAATCGATCAGGAGCGCGGACCGATAGCCTTCGATAGCGGCTT
>Ga0209698_10006659_pt1 | contig 12237 bp, 5 predicted proteins | sample LitLauG_LLR_2012_FD_187203 | JGI IMG/M metagenome (GOLD analysis project Ga0209698, IMG submission 187203) | Freshwater sediment microbial communities from Pennsylvania, USA - Little Laurel Run_MetaG_LLR_2012 (SPAdes) (version 2) | ecosystem: Environmental > Aquatic > Freshwater > Creek >...
GCCGATGAATGGGAAGCGCTCTATCGTTCAATCATCGAGACCCGAAACTAATCTTCTCCCCCAATTCATTCGCGCTCAGCCCCGGCATCTCTGATAGCCTTATCTGCGAAATTCCCGTAGCACCGAACGTGTGAGCATAACGGCATTCGTGATCGCCGATGGAGGAAGTGCAATGCAAGTGAGATTTGCGAAAGAAATCTGGTTGTGTGCCCTGATCGGCGCCACGGTCGCCGTCGGAGCCGGAGTGGCGCTCGCGCAATCCAATCCCGCGCAGAACGCAGTCCTGGCGCTCGATCACGGCTGGCAATTCCGTCAAATCGCACCTGCGCAGAGTGCAGACAGCGACTGGCTCTCCGCCAAGGTTCCCGGAGACGTCCACCTCGACCTCCTCGCCAACAACAAGATCCCTGACCCATTCAATCGCGACAACGAAGCGAAACTGCAGTGGATCGAAAACGAAAGTTGGGAGTACCGCCTGAACTTCGATGCCAACTCGGCCTTCCTCGCCCACTCCAATATCGACTTGATCTTCGACGGCCTCGACGCAGCTTCCACCGTGTATCTCAATGGCATTCAGGTACTCGCCGCCGACAACATGTTCCGCGTCTGGCGCATTCCGGCAAAGAGCCATCTTCACCCCGGCCGCAATTCTCTGCGCGTCGTCTTTCCATCGCCCATCAAAGCCGCTGCGGAAGTTGCCGCCACAGACCTATGGCAATCCAAGACCGGGACCGCACCCAAAACCTACATCCGCAAAGCCGCCTATGAATACGGATGGGACTGGGGCCCCCGCTTTGTCACCAGCGGCATCTGGCGCCCCGTCCGGCTCGAAGCCTGGAACAAACTCCGCATCGCCGACTTCGCCATCCATCAGCGCGACGTGAGCAGGGAAGTGGCCCACCTCGACGCGGAAGTCGAAGTCGAAGCCGCAACCCCTGGCCCAGCCCGCATTACGGTGGACTATCACCTTGCTGGTGCTCCAATCAAAATCCCGTCGCCCTTTGTCACAACCTTGGCCAATCTTCATGCCGGCCGCAACCTGATCGATCTTCGCATTGAAATTCAGAATCCCAGCCTTTGGTATCCCGCCGGCTACGGCGACCAGCCGCTCTATGAATTCAAGGCGCAGCTCGGTCCCCCTGGACAATGGTCCGAAACCCGCACCACCAAAGCCGGACTCCGCTCCATCGTCCTCGACCGCCATCCTGACCAGTGGGGACGCTCTTTCCAACTCGTCGTCAACGGCATACCCGTCTTCGCCAAGGGCGCGGACGTGATTCCATTCGACAGCTTTCCGAATCGGGTTACCACTGCCAATTACCGCCGCATCCTCGAGTCTGCGCGCGACGCCAACATGAACACGATTCGTCACTGGGGCGGCGGCTACTACGAGACCGACGAGTTCTACCAGATATGCGACGAACTCGGCATCATGGTCTGGCAGGACTTCCAATTCGGCAACGACTGGCAGCCCGGAACCTATGCCTTCAAGCTCAATATCGAAGCCGAAGCTGACGACCAGGTTCGCCGCCTCCGCAATCACCCCAGCATCGTCGTCTGGTGCGGCAACAACGAAACCGAGGCGGCACTCAACTGGGGCGATCGTGCAAAGCTCCCTCCCGACGTGAAGTTCCAGATGTGGCAAGACTACCTCACTGAATTCAGCGGCATCCTTAACCGCGTCGTGGCGCGCCTCGCCCCAGAGACCGCATACTGGCCCAGCTCTCCCAGCGCAGACTACGAGGCAGTCTCACCCTCCTATCACACTGGTGACGACCACATTTGGGACGTGTGGCATGGCCGCGTGCCCTTCTCCACCTACGAAACTCATCACTCCCGCTTCGTCACCGAATATGGCTTCCAATCGTTTCCGGAGATGAAGACCATCGAAGCCTTCACCCAGCCCGAAGACCGCACCGGCATCTTCACGCCCGTCATGCTGGCCCATCAGAAGAACAACGAAGGCAACTCCATCATCCATGACTATCTGCTCAAGGACTATCCCGAACCGAAGGACTTTCCCAGCTTTCTCTACGTCAGCCAGGTCTTGCAAGCCGAAGGAATCAAGATCGGCGCAGAGCACTTTCGCCGCTCGCGCCCCGAGACTATGGGCTCCATCTTCTGGCAATTGAACGACTGCTGGCCGGTCGCCTCATGGTCTTCCATCGACTACTACGGCCGCTGGAAAGCCCTCCAATACTATGCCCGCCGCTTCTACGCGCCCATCCTCGTCTCGCCGCATGTCGAGGACGGCTCGCTCAAGGTCTACATCGTCAACGACCAGCCGAACGCGATTGATACCGTAACAGTCTTGGCGGTCTACCTGATGGACTTCGATGGCAAAGAACTTCTCAAATACAAGGAGCCCGTTAAGATCTCTCCCAGTTCGAGCAAGGTCTATCTCGAATGGCCGCTCAAGAAGCTCGCCGACGCGGGCGCGGCGGACACTTCGCGCGTATTCGTTGTTGCCTACGTGGGCGGGGTCGATGCGACGATTTCTCGAAACATCACCTATCTCGCTCCGACGAAGGAGATTCATCTGAAGCCCGCCGCCCTTAAGGTGACCATCGCTCTTGAACCATTGTGGGAGAAGAATCACAGCGTGTGGGAACCGCTCCAACAGAAATCGGTGGCCGCAAAAAACGAATATGAAATCGAGGTGAGTTCGCCGACGCTGGCGCGAAGTGTGTATTTAACCTTTGGCGATCTCGATGTCGATCTCAGCGACAACTATTTCGACATAATTCCGGGAGATCCAATGAAGATCACTGCCTGGAGCGCAAGCTCGCTGGATGCTCTGAAAGCGCAAATGAAAGTCGTCTCCCTAAGCGACGCCTTCGCAACTGCCAGCCAGCCCGCCACAATCGGCGCCGCTCATTAAACGGAAAGCCGGGGTGCCCCATCCTTTCCGCAGTTCCATCGCGGAAAGGGTGGGAAACCACGAACCTCAATTGGCCTGACTCGGAAGAAGCTTATGCCCCACGAAACCCGCGAATCCATGGACTCGCGCCGTCGATTCTCAGAATGAAAAGGCCGCCTGGATAAAGATCCGCCGCGCCGCCGAACCCGACGGTGATGCAAACATCCCTCCTGCAAGACTGGTCGACTGACCAAACCGGCTGCCCGGACTGCACAACCCCGTCGTCGTACTGCAGGCCGTCGGAGTCACCTGTCCCGACGGCGTCCCCAGGTCGATATCGTTGAACAGGTTCAGCGCCTGCGCACTGAAGGTCAGCGAGTATTTGTGGCCCGTGTTCGACATTCCTCCGCGCCCTCCGCCGCCACCTCCAAAGCCGCCGCCGCCACCACCGCGGCCTTCACCGCCGCCGGGGCCGCCGCCCCCGGGACCTCCCATTCCGCCGCCGAATCCTCCCGGACCACGTCCAGGACCTCCGCCCTGTGCATTAGCCCCATTTGCCGGGGCGATTTTGGGCCCGATACCAAATGAGCGGCTGACGCGAAGATTCACCCCAACCGCCGCAGGCCCTGAGCCCAACTGCGAAGCTACGGGGGTCTCCCCGGCTTGTGGCACGGTGTCGAGATTGCCGAAGCTCGTCACCACAACGTCGCCGGCGGGCGAGGCGGAGGTCGCATACGATGGCCGGTTGATGAAGAAATTGTCTCCTGTCAGGTCATTCTGGGTCGTGATGTTGAAAGGCCTGCCCGACTGGGCGATTAGAAATGGATTGAACACGATTCCCCAGTGTGCGGTGTAATTTCCCATCAGGAATATCATGTTCCTTCTCACAAAAGAAGAGCGCCCATAGTCCTGCAGCAGGTTATAGGAGTTCGACGCTGTACCTGTATCGCCATTGCCAAAGTTCAGTGTGTAGAAGCCCGTCAAGCTCAAGTTGGGTGTCAGCCGCGCATTGACATTTGCGATCAACTGGTTTTGCTTAAAAACCGCTTCCGGATAAAACTCGTCCACGACGCCCAGATTATTCGCAGCAGTCGTCAAGGGCCTGGGTGCCTTTATCGTTGGCGGAGCGCCGATATTGAATATGTAGTCGCCAGGCAGATACGCATTGGCATCGCGCGTCGCCATCTGGTGCACGCCGTAAGAGTGGACATAGGTCAGCGTCGCCGTCATTGTCTTCGACAACTGCCGCTCCAGGCTGGCTCCGAACTGTTCGTTGTAGGGTGAGTGGTATGTCGGCGATACCTGGTCGATCTGCGTCGAAACCGCGCCGCCCGAATTGCAGTTGGTGTTCGCCTGCGCAAGAGCAGCGCTCAAGCTGGTCGCGCTGAAGCAAGTCGGGTTGTTGATCACTACCTGCGATTGGCTGTTGACGCCGCCATTGTAGCGCTCCAGAGTCATCAGGCTGGACGCCCCAAAGCGTTCGTAAAAGAACCCGTAGCCGCCGCGCAATATCGTCTTCGCCTGCTTCCCCTTCTTGTGTCCGTCAAGTGCATACGCGAATGCGAAACGCGGTCCCCAGTCGCTGTGGTCCGCTACATGGTTCTGCCCCTCCCACCGCAGCCCGTCCGACAACGTCAGGAAAGTATTCACTTTCCAGTCGTCCTGAAAAAACACCGCGGCGTCAAACACATTCCCCCTAAATGACTCTTTGCCGGTCGTATAGGTCAGCTTGTTTGGCCCCGCTCCCGCCACGCCGTTCAGCGTATCCACGTACGCCTGCAGAGACGGAAAGCTGAAGCTGCCGTTGAAGCCTCCGTTCGATGAGTCGGCGTCGCGGTTGTCGCGCATCCACATGCCGACTTTGATGGCGTGCGCACCTGCCGACATGGTGGTGATGTTCTGCAGCTCCAGGTGATCCGTATGGTCGTTGCTGCTCTGTCCCCCTGCCCCACCGCTGGTGAAGTAACCGCCTACACCAACCGTTGGCGCGCTGCTCGCTGGCGTCGACGAAGCGCTGGAACGCCGGTACTGAAAGCGGGTTTCGTTCACCATGTGCTCGTTGATGATTTGCGAATCCATCAGTTGCACGGCGTCTTCGGAGGAGGTCGAACTTGTGGCCAGTGTCGGCAACGCGATATTTGAGGCAAGCTGTCCGCTGGAGCTGCTCCGCTCGTATTGGTCGCGCACGGTCAGCGTGTTCTTCTGGCCCAACTGCAGGTCGAGCCGTGGCGAAACCTCGATTCGTGTTTGCGGGGTAAATAGGCCGCCCGTAACGGTTGGGCTGGTGGGAACGACATATTGGCCGGCAGTGTTCTGAAGCGGAAAGTAGGCGGTGTAAATGCTGGCGTCCTGGCTATTGCGCCCTTCCACGCTTAGGAAGAATGACGCCTTCTTATTGAGGGATCCACTGATGGACCCGTTGTACTGAATGCTGTGGTACGGGGGGATCACCTTGGTGAACGGGTTGCCGGTATTGAATGAGCTGTCGTTGCCCTGCAGAAACCCACGTCCATGCAAAACATCGGTACCTGGCTTGGTCAGAATCTCAATCCGTCCGTATCCGATGTGGTCGAACTCCGCCGAGAAAGGATTCTGATTGATGCGGATCTCCCTTATCGCTGACTTGGGCGGCAGCGTCCCTCCCGTGAACCCATCAATGTAGATCTGTCCGCCGTTCGGTCCCGCCGACGGACCGGCCAGCGCCGACAACTCGTTCGACAACTCGTCCGGATCGTCGGAAAGCGCATCCAGATCCTTGCCCTTCAGCACGATTGCGCTCGCATTGCTTCCGGCATCCGTGCTCACCAGCGGTGCGCCCTCTTCGTCGGTAACGGTTACGCTTTGCTCTGAAGCCTCGATGGCCATCACGATTTCCACGCGTTTCGACTGATTGGCCGCAAGCTGAACGGTTGGTGAACTGAACGGTGCAAAGCCCTCCACGTTGGCTTGCACAATGTATCCGCCCGGAGCAAGCCCGTTCACTGAATAACTTCCAGTTGCGTCTGCCGTCGTGCTTGTCACCGCCACTCCAAGCGCGTTTGTAATTACGATTTTCGCGGCCGGAATCAGTGCCCCGGTCTGGTCCGCAATATGACCGCGCAGGGTTGCGGTTCCTGTCGACTGCGCTTGCGCCGGAGTCTGCGCATGTGCCGCGAAAATGCTCGCGAAGCCAATTGATATGGCAATCAAGAAATGTACGAAGCATTGCAACCTTGAATGCACGTGTACCTCACTCCGTTCTTGGTCCCGCGCAGGCGTTAACCACCCGCCCAGAGAAGAAGCCTCTCCGTCGCATTTCAAACGCTGACTTGCTGACTTGCTAATCCCGCGTAGCGGGGCTGACTTGCTGCACTGGTTCCAAAGACTTGATGTGTCACTTTTTGACGGCTCAAACTGCAGCCTGATCAAGGCCGTGTTTCACTCGGTTACCTCACGCGCTCGACTACTGGGCTACGTCCGGTGCGCCCGAGCTCAAACTCCAATTGAGCAGGTTTTGGCTTGCGGCTGGAGCCTCCAGAAGAGGTTCTACACCCGCCAACAAAGTAATCGCCGTCGTTCCCGAAGCATCCTCGGTCGCCACCACCATGACCGCCTCGCCCTTCTTTAGATCGGCGATCTTTATAGCTGGCGCGCGGCTGAAGAGTTGTTGTGCGTCGAATCCGCCTACAGGTCCTCCACGTTGCCCACCGCCTGCGCCTGCCTGCCCGCCGGAAGCGCTAACCGGACCTCCGCCCGTCCCTCCCTGACTGCGTCCGGCCCCGCCTCTGCCACCAGGTCCGCCTCCGGATCCGTTTAGAAACGCCGCGAGTCTCGCCGCCATCTGTTCGTCCAGTTGCCGCAATTGTGTGTCTGGAGTGACGTGAATCGTAACCGGCTTCTTGGTGGCAAGATCCTTCACCACAAGCGTTGAACCCGCCGCATCGATAGAGGGAATAAGTCCGGACACATTGCGGAAACTGCCTGAAATCGCCTCGTCCGCGGTCATCTCCGTTCCCGTCGAACTCTTCGCGCCCCGTGCCCGTAACTGATCGCCTGCATGAATCTGATCGATCGCTGCGATCTTTGCTTCATCGAAGCGCACTGATGCCGGCGCGTAGCGCTTCAGCACGGTTGTCTTGGTCGTGTGAATCGTGATCGTCCTCGCCACAAGACCAGCCCCGCTTGTGATCACAATGTCGCCGGAGCCGCTGTCAACGCTCTTCACCAGGCCGCCGACGCCTTCCCGTTGCCATTCTTCCCGCTCCTGCTCCTGCTTCTTGGCAAGGGCCGCCTGTTTCACCGCGATAATCCGGAGCGCGCTGGCGGTACCGGCCGGCGCGGTCGGATCGAGCTTCACCAGGACCCGATCCCCGGTAGCCAGGCTCGCGAATTCAATAGTCTGGGCCGTGCTCAGGTCCTTTGCCCCCGGTTCAATCTGCTTCAACGCCGCCGTTGAAGGCACGTCAACCTGGTGTACTTCCCCGGCGTCTGTCTTCACCGTCAAGGTGGTCCCGCTCACAGCAGTTACTGTGCCCAGAAACTGGGATGCCGCCGTCTGTGCGTGAACTGGAAGTTCGCTTGCCAGAAACGCTGCAAGCAGTGCGAACAATACCGGAACACAAATCTTTGTCTTGCTCTTCATCAGCCAGTTCTCCACGATCCAAATCGTTTCGCTCCAGGTCGGGAGCGCTATCTCTACTTCAGTAGACGAGTCAGTGCGCGAAAAGGTTGAGAACCCATTTCCACGCCATACCGGCCGACCGCGCCGCCTCGAAAGGAACCCACAGTGCCGGGTGCCCCATCCTTTCGCGCCTTTTGCGAAAGGGTGGGAGTCCACGAACCCCATCCTACGAGTACGTCACCTGCCCCAGCACCATGGGCCGCTTGGCACCAGTTGCCGCAGGCACATTCCCAGCAAGCCGATGCCATGTTTGCCACGCGAGCAGCGCGAACGCCGCCGCCTCCTTTGCCTCCGCCGGCATCCCGAACTCTTCGCTCGACGCCAACGCGCATCCCAGAGGCTCCAATCGCTGCACCAGCATCGCCATCAACGTCGCGTTTCGCGTCCCCCCGCCGGAAACAACGTAGTCCACTCCACCGCGCCCCATCTTCGCCAGCACATATCGCCTATAGCTCACGGCAATCGCCTCAGCAGTCAGAGCGGTCGCCGTAGCCAGCGCGTCTTCGGGCCTCTTGCTCTGCTTGTTGCACCTGGACAGGAACTCCTCCGCGTAAGCCCGCCCAAACTGTTCACGCCCTGCAGTACGCGGCGGCTTGAGCTGGAAATATGCGTTGCGCAACTCCGCCGCCAGCACCGGCTCAAGCACAGTTCCCATTGCGGCCAGCGCCCCATTGCGGTCGAACTGCTTTCCAAACAACCGCTGCGCCAGCGCATCGATCACCATATTCCCTGGCCCTGTGTCGAACGCGATGATCTGACTGGCAACCGCCCCCGCAGGAATCGCGGTCAGGTTCGCAATACCGCCGATATTCTGCAAGACGCGTCCGCGCTTCGCATCCGCGAACAGCACATAGTCGAGCAGCGGAACAAGCGGAGCGCCCTGTCCACCCGCAGCCATGTCCGCTGGCCGGAAATTCGATACCACCGGAACCCCAAGCCCAGCCGCAATCAAAGCCGCCTCTCCTGCCTGCCACGTGCACGCAAACTTCCGTCCCGCATACGCCGCCGCCCGTGCCTGGTGAAAAAGCGTTTGCCCATGACACCCAATCAAGTCCAACTTCAGTCGTTGCGGCGAATACCGCTTCAAAGCTGCCTGAACGGCCTCGGCATATGCGACTCCCAGCCTCCAATTCAACCGCGCCAACTCTGCGGTTGACGTCGATTCCGCATTCATCGCTGCAAGCACCGCCCGCCGCAGTGCCGCGTGAAACTTAAACCCCTCATGTGCCAGCAGCGTTAGCTCAGGCCTCGTTCTTCCCGGTACAATCCGCACCACCGCAACATCGATCCCATCTGCCGACGTGCCGCTCATGATGCCCGCCACCGTCATTGCCTTCGCCTTCATCTGGTCCCTGCCTCAGCACCGGGCTGCGCCTGCGCAATCCTCTCCCCGAAACGCAGAATCCGCGTCCGCAGTGCCTCAATCTCCTTCTTGGAAAGCGCCTGCGAAACTCCATCTGCAAAGAGCTTTGCCCTCAACCTCGTGGCCCTCTTCGCACGCGCAGCCAACAATTCGCGAAACGCCTTCGAACGCTCGCCCTCAGCAATCAGTGCCTCGTACGCCCGCACAATCAACTCCGGGCTATGGCAAATTTCCATCAGTTCCATCCCCGCATGTAGAGCTTCAATCACGGCCTCTTCGATCGGCATGAACTTGAGAATCCCGCCCATCTCCAGGTCGTCGGAAAACACAATCCCCTTGTATCCGATCCGCTTCCGCAGCACCGTCGTTATCCAATATCTCGAAACACTCGCCGGCCGCATCTTTCCCGGCGTATTTGGATAAGCCGCATGACTCACCATCACCATCGGCAACTCGTCGCGTAACTGCCGGTAAGGCGCCAGGTCCTCCCGCCAAAGCTCGCCGGCACTGCGCAGAATCGCCGGCGTCTCCAGATGCGAGTCGCGCGTTCCACCGCCTAGCCCGGGAAAATGTTTGCCGCACCCAACCACGCCTTGCCCTGCGACCCCTCCCAAAAACCCTCTCGCATACTCCACCACACCCGCCGCCGTCGCTCCAGCGGCTCGCGTCCCGATTACCTCAACAGAGTCCGGCAATCCCAAATCCAGCACCGGCGCCAGCGTCGTATTAAATCCGAACGCCTTCACCGCCCGCCCCACCAACTCCCCATGCTGCTTCGCAAAACCCATCGGGTGTCCCAAATCCCGATTCTGGGACCTTGAACTTACCCCACGCTTCCGAGAGACTCCGGGTGCCCCATCCATTCGCGTACTTTGCGAATGGGTGGGACTGAATGCAGCCCGCGCCACAGCCTGCGCCGAGGGCATCGGCGCCAGCGCATCCCGTAGCCGGTCTACCATCCCGCCCTCCACATCAACGCACCGCAATCCGCACTCCACTCCCAGCCCAGTAGCTTCTTCCAGCAGCGCCCGCGTCTGCCCAGCATCCGCAATATTCCGCTTGAACAGAATGATCCCCGCCGGCCGCACCATCTTGAGCCATGCACGCTCCATGCCGGTGAGCTCAGTTCCTCCAAGCCCCACCACAAGCAGACTCCCCGCCGCCCGCCGCAGATTCGCTGTCATCGCCCCCTCAGTCCCTGGTCCCTTGTCCCTTAGTCCCGGTCTTTCCCATTTCCTGTTGCAATTCCTCCAGCAGATTCAGCGCCTGCAACGGAGTCAGAGAGTTCACATCAGTCGCTTCAATTCGATCCACGATCCGCTGCGACAGAGGCGTAAAAATCGTGAGTTGCATCGGTTCCGCGGCCGTCTCCACCTGCACGCTCTGCCGCTCCTGCTTCTCATGCTGCTTCAGCACATGTTTGGCCCGCTCAATCACGACAGATGGCAACCCCGCCAGCCGCGCCACCTCGATCCCATAGCTCTTGCTCGCTGCGCCCGGCTCAATGTTGTGCAGAAACACAATCCCGCCCGCGGCCTCTTTTACGCCCACGCGCAGATTCCGCACCCGCGGCAACTTCTCTGCCAGCATCGTCAGTTCGTGGTAATGAGTGGCAAACAGCGTTCGAGCTCCAGTCTCCGCGTGCAGAAACTCAACCGTAGCCCACGCCAAACTCAGCCCATCAAACGTCGCCGTTCCACGCCCCATCTCATCCAGCAAAATCAGCGATCGTCTTGTTGCCGTGTTCAAGATCGTCGCCGTCTCCGTCATCTCCACCATAAAGGTCGACCGTCCCCGCGCAACGTTATCGCTGGCCCCGATGCGCGTATAAATCCGGTCCACCAACCCAAATCGCAAACTCTCCGCCGGAACAAAGCACCCCATCTGCGCCATCAGCACCAACATCGCGGACTGTCGCAAATAGGTGCTCTTGCCACCCATGTTCGGCCCGGTAATCAAGAGCAGGCTCGGCCCGGCAATACCCGAATCTTCATCTCCCGCATTCAAATAAATGTCGTTGGCAATGAACCGTCCCTCACGCGTCTCCTCCATCCACCGCTCGATCACTGGATGCCGCCCCGCCACGGCCTCAATCACAGGCTCTTCGGAAATCTGCGGCCGCACATAGCGCCGCCCCGCAGCCAGGTGCGCAAAGTTAGCCAGCAGGTCGGCCTCCGCAACCGCCGCCGACGCCCGCCGGATCCTACCCGCGCCCCTAAGCACTGAGGCCCGCAACTCCGCAAACACACGCCTTTCGATCTCTATCGACCGCTCGTGTGCTGTCAGAATCTTGCGCTCGTACTCCTTCAACTCTGGCGTTGTAAACCGCTCCGCATTCACCAATGTCTGCTTGCGCTCGTAGTCGGCCGGAGCCATCGCTAGGTTCGCCTTCGTGATCTCGATGTAGTAGCCAAACACCGAGTTGTAGCGCACCTTCAGCGATCCAATGCCCGTCCTCTGACGTTCCCGTTCCTCAATGGCCGCAATCGCCTGCCGCCCTGTCGTAGAGATCGTTCTCAACTCATCGAGTTCCGCATCAACATCCCCAGCGATCGCGCCTCCATCCGCAAGCGTCAGCGGAGGTTCATCCACCAGCGTTCTCTCAATCTGCGCCGTCACGTCCTCAAGCGTGTCCAGCCGCCCATCCACATTCCGCCACTGTTGTGCCTTCATCACATCAAGCGCCGTCTTCAACCCCGGGAGTCGGCGCAAGCTCGCCGCCAACGCCCGCACATCGCGCGGCCCGGCTGAATCCAGGCTCAGCCGCGCCAGCAGCCGTTCCAGGTCCTGGATTCCAGTAAACTCCCGCCGAATCTCCTCGCGGCGCACGAGATCCCCATGGGCCTCGGCGACGGCCTCGTACCGAGCTTCCAGCGCCACCGCATCCACCAGGGGCCGCAGGATCGTCGCCCGCAGCAGCCGTTTGCCCATCGGCGTCTGGCACTCGTCCAGAGTGTGAAACAAGGTAGCCCGCGCATCCTGACCCACAAACAGCGGCTCAACAAGTTCAAGATTCCGCACCGTAACCTGGTCAAGTTCCAGCGCTGTCGAGTGCTCTTCGAAGCGCAGCGAGTCTACATGCAGCGCCTCGTTCTTCTGCGTGGTTCGAACGTAGTGCAGCACGGCTCCGGCCGCAATCGCCGCCGCCTCGTGCCCCACCAATCCATACCCTTCCAGCGACCGCACTCCAAGCTGCCGCTCCACCAGTGGCACCGCAAAATCGCGAGTCCACACCCAATCCTCGACCCGCGTCCGCGCCGGAATCCGTTCCAGCGCCATCGGCAACTCGGCGCTCGCAGCTACAAGCACCTCGCTTGCCCCAGCCATCAAAATCGCATCTGCCGCCAACTCCCG
>Ga0209698_10006660_pt1 | contig 12236 bp, 8 predicted proteins | sample LitLauG_LLR_2012_FD_187203 | JGI IMG/M metagenome (GOLD analysis project Ga0209698, IMG submission 187203) | Freshwater sediment microbial communities from Pennsylvania, USA - Little Laurel Run_MetaG_LLR_2012 (SPAdes) (version 2) | ecosystem: Environmental > Aquatic > Freshwater > Creek >...
GCGGCGGATCCACCCAAAAGAATATTTTCAGCGGCTGCTTCAAGATAGTTATTCACGATCTTGAACGGCCCCATGGTGACGCTGCCCGATCCTCCGGCAATGGCTTGCGAGTCAACGCAAGCGCCGGTCTGCGAAACGCAGTGGAAATCCGACAAATACGAATCAATCACGGCCGTGTATTGCGTTCCGCTCATCATGACGCCGCGCTCGGTCTCGTCCTGTGCGGTGCCATGAATCCAGCTGCGATCAAAGATGATGTGATTCGCGGAAGCGTCCTTGTCACGTATAGCCAGGTTATAGACGAGGCCGGTCCCCGGTGTGCGGGTCACTTCGACGCCAATAAAGCGGTAATGGGTGGCTCCATTCAGCCAGATAATTGGACCGCTGCCAATGCCGCCAAACTCAATCTTCGTCAGAACGTTGCTGGTCGACGTGCAGTTAAAAGACGGGCGTCCGGGCAACGAAGAGATCCCGGCGTAGCAAGGCGTCATTCGCGTGCCTTCCGGCGGCAAACTGCTGTCGGGCGCGCTGGTGCGGACGATGATCCAGTGATTATCGTCGCAACTGTTTGCCGGTAGTGTGAACCGCCCTGTGTAGCTGGCGCCAGCTTGGAGCGAAATCGTCTGGCCGCATTTTGCACTATTCAGAGCCTGCTGGAAATCCCCGCCTTTGGCCACCGAAACCACGCTCCCCGGCGCGGGAGTATTCACCAGATCCGTTTGTACGTAAACGCGAGGCTGCTCAGCCGGACCGTCGAAGTTCCCTCCGGTTGACGCATTGACGATCAGGCTCATGGAGCCACTGACTTGCGTGGAATTCGCGTCCGTCACCGAAGCCGTGAAAGCATAGGTGCCGCCCTGCAGAGTCATACCGGAAATCAGGCCGCTGCTGCGGTCAAGATAAAAACCCGCGGGCAGCGCGCCGCTCGCAATTCGATAGGTGTACGGTGCAACTCCTCCCGACGCAGCCAGGCTGCTGCTATACGGCGTCCCGACGGTCCCCTCAGGCAGCTTCGCGCTCATCGCAAGCTTCTCAGCCGGAGACACAGTAACGTCAGAAGATGCAGAAACCGTGCTGTCAGCCGCGCTCGTTGCCGTGACGATGACCTTTGTTGAGGTTGAGGAAAATACCTGAGGAGCAGTAAACAAGCCATTGGTGGAGATCGTTCCAGCGCTCGCATGCCAGAGAACGGCCGTGTTGCTGGTCGATGTCAGCGTTGCGGAAAATTGCTGCTGTTTTCCCGGAAGTACACTCACGCTGGCAGGCGTCAGAGTGATCTGGACTGTAGATGTTTTAGTGGGGGGCGGGACCGCGGATGAAGTGCCGGACAGTAGCCCCGCGCACCCGGCGGAGATACCCGCCGCAATGGTTAGGATCAAAGCTGTTGCGATTCGTTCAAAAGGCTGTGCTGCAGTCGTGCTCATCTGGAAGCCGGGGGATGACTTCAAGAACATTTTGTTACCTCACTGATTGAAAGTTCTCTTTTTGAACTTTTCCGGAACTAAGGATCCTCTGGGACTGGAGGTTGCTTTTCTCGCGACTTCAATCTAGTGGGAACAGACCTATATGAGTAGATAACAGAGGTCATTGTCCGCTTGGCGACCAGAAGTTCATGCCAGGCCACGCGGAAGTTCATCGCATGAATGGCCATGCGACGTGTGGAAAAAAAAGATTCTTGAACAGCACTGATGGATGGACGCGAGATTACTCGATAGGCGTATCGGATTTGCGTTTTTCGCCGAGAATCAGCGATCGAACAGAGTCGTATCCTTGACTACCCAGGACTCGCCGCGCCATTTCGCGGGTTCTTTCCTTGATCTGCGTCAACCGCAGCCCTTGGCCGCGGCACACGCGAATCACGTGCTCTTGCGACACACCATCCAGAATCGCCACGCGAGCTAGCGCAAATAGGTCAGTTGTTGAAAAATTCAACGCTGTCACGCTGGTGGCCATGGTCCGGAAATTTGCTTGTTTCACTGCTTTGGCCACGCGAGTGTCACACCGACCTCCAGGACAGGAGAAATGATCCACACGCACCCCGGCGATTTGCTCGAGGCGATCCTTGGCGCCGGCAGTCTCTTGGCGAAGCTGCGCGTCGTCGACGTCGGTGAGATAAGGATGGGTCAGTGAGTGACACCCGATTTCGAATCCAAGCGCATGAAGTTCGCGAACTTGCGCGTGTGTCATGTATCCGGGCTGGTTCAGAAAGTTAACCGTGATGAATGAGGTCGCTCCAAATCCCAATTCCTTCAGAACAGGAGCGGCTGTTAATACATCGGTTTCACACCCATCATCAAAAGTGATGCACACGCTCTTGCCGTCGAAGGATTGAACTGCCTGGCTGACATTTCGTCCTTGAAATCCCTCATCGGCGAGCCGCTTCATCTGAGCGCGGAAATTATCGGCGGTTACCACGTAGCGGGTATATCCCGGCTCGGGGCGGCACATCGTCCGTCCAGGAAGAGACAGTTCGTGGTACATCAGAAACGCTGTGCCAGATGCCGCCATAAAGAAACGTCTGTGGAAATCTTATGATTTCAATTTCTGAAACATCCGCCCTGTGAAATTCAGCCAGTCCCCTAATTCTGGAAGCGGGTCGCGCCACTGGAAATTGTCATGATGGGTGCCGGGCGCAGGCGTCATGACCGCCGCCAGTGTGCGCCATGGATTTGGATACTCTCGCGGATAGCCCGGCGGAGCACCTCGCAAGACTTCGATCAGGTGACGAAAGTCCCCGAGAAACCAGCGGCACACCACGCCCGCGCGGAATGCCGGTTTATTCTCAAGATCGCCCTTCTCCGCCAGTTCCGCCACCCATGCGGGAAAGTCCGCACCCGAGTAACAGGCCAGCGGCAGGGAGTTCCAAAAACGTCCGTTGACCTCCATAAATATCGGAGGCTGACCCGGCACCTGCCGGAATTCCACCATAGCCACGCCGTGCCAGCAGAGGGCGTTCAGCATCGAGAGGGAAGCTTTGCGCAGCGCCGGGTCAGGCGCAACGCTCATCCGAACCGCGCTCCCCGATCCCGTCGGATGTACATCCCGGATGCGGCGGTGAGCAAACTCCGCACGTAGTTCCCCGTGGCGCATCAGAGCGAAGTATCCGACGCCGTCGCCATCAACGAACTCCTGCACCAGGACTTGGGAACAGATGGACCGCAAGTCCTGGTAACGGGCGAATAATTCTTGCCGATCTTTGGCGTAGCGCGGTCGTCCGGTGACGCGGACGCCGCCATCCGTTTGGGTTTCGACCGAACTGCGTGGCTTTACTACCAACGGGAATTTCAGCGATTCGCTTGCCCGGCGAACGTCATCCTCATCGTCTACAGCCATCGTCTTCGGAATGGCAATGCCCATGGATGCTGCCAATTGCACCATTTCGTTCTTGTTGAAGGCCCGCAGTACCGTGGCATGATCCGGCAATACCAGCCGCGATCCATTGGACAAGAACGCATCCCGCTGGGCTGAGATAGTGAGCGTCGTTGCCTCGGTCATGGGCAGCACCAGCGTTCCGGACTGCTGCTTCGCGATTTCAGAAATCCGGGCGATGAATCCAGCTGAATGTTTTTCTGGATTGGGATACTCGAAGGAGCCTCTGCAGAATCGAGACCATCCAGCCTTGGACCACGGACTCGTTTCTCCAACCAGAACTTCGTGACCGGCCTGCGCCAGGGAACGCACAGATGCTACTGCCTGGTTCTGGTTGCCATCGAGTACCAGGATTCTCATGATCCGACCGGCAAGGCCGCGGCGCTCTGTCCTTTAAGATGGTGAAAATCGTTCACCGCTGCGCTTAACGCTTCGGCAAAGCGCATCGCGATTTTCGACCAATCAAACCGCGCCGCCAGTGCCGCAGCATTCTCCTCGTAAGTCCGACGCAAAAGAGGATCCTGCAATACCGACAGAATTGCCTTGGCGAATGAGTTGGCATTGTCCGCCAGCAGGCAATCCTGCCCGCTCGTGACATCCAGACCCTCGGCTCCGATTGAAGTAGAAACCAGCGCCTTCTTCATGGCCATGGCTTCAAAAATCTTCAGCCGCGTTCCTCCCCCGATTCTCAACGGCACAATAACGGCGGTAGCGTTATGAAGATATTCTGCAACCGAAGGAACCGTGCCGGTCACCTCCACCGATGCCGATGCCAGTTTGCGGACTCGGGCATGAGGATTTCGGCCCACGATCTGGAACCGCGCCGCCGGAAACGTCGCAAGCACGGTGGGGAAAATCTCGCCGCAGAAATATTCGACGGCGTCGATGTTAGGCTCCCAATCCATCGAACCGGTGAAGACGATCAACGGTGGATTACCCGACGCGGAGGGCGCAGCCTGGTACTTTTCCGTGTCCACGCCGGTCGGCACTACCGTGATGGAGCACCCGGGAGCCATGGCGAGCATCTCGTTGCGATCGTGATCGGAAACCGCGATCACATGCCGGAACCTGCGCAGGGAACGAGTCTCGTATGAGGCCATCTTGCGCGCTTCAATCCGGTACGACAGCTTCCGCACTGCGGACTTCTCGGTGCTGGCCATGCGTCGCCACAGCATGGTTTCCACATTGTGCTGAAACAAAACCACAGGCGTTGGCGACGTCTCGGGGAAATTTAGAGATGCGGAGAGAAAATCACACACCGCCACATCAGCAGTGCCGTCATTCAGTCTCCGTGCCACCTCCCGCTGCACCTTGGGATGGGTGAACTTCTTCACCGCATACGGAGCGGACGATGGCAACCGCAGAACATAATCAATGGACTGCGCCAGCGTGCCTTCGGGAGCGGCTGTATAGATGGTTTCGGCGCCCGGCAGTTCTCGTGCGATCGCAGTCTCGTACTCGACATCGCGGTCTCCGCCGTAATAGGAAAGAGTGGTGACTTCGTGTTTGCGTCCGAGATGCCGAAGAATGTTAAAGGACCGGATTTTGCCGCCGGTATCGACCGGCCACAATTTCCCCGCTTTGACCCAGAGTATCTTCATCCGTCAGTGTGCTACCAGCATAGCCCTTCATAGGCTGGACTGGAGGCAGGCCGCCGGGCTTTCTCCAGATTAACTAGGTCCACAACAACTTGTTCGGGCCGCAGATGAGACTCCAGTCTTTTGCGATCAATCCCGCGAGTGCCGACGACCACCACGTCGGCTTTCTGCAGCACCTGCTCGAGATCGGATGACAGCAGTGACCCGATGTGCGGAATCACGTCTTCAATGTATTGCCGGTTTGAACCAATGAGCCGTCCCAGCGAAACGTTGTCATCCCAGATCTTGAGCTGGCAGCCTTCCCCGATCAACCGCTTCACGAGTTGCACCTGGGGACTCTCGCGCAAATCGTCGGTTGCGGCCTTGAAGCTCAGGCCCAGCATGGCGATATTTTTCTTGCCAGTATTCAGAATAATTTCGATGGCACGATTCAGATGCGCGTCGTTGCTGGGCAGAATCGATTCAAACAGCGGCAAAGCCAGATCCAGTTCCTTCGCGCGATAGTTCAGGGCGCGCACGTCCTTAGGCAGGCAGGATCCTCCAAAAGCAAATCCCGGCTTGAGATAGGCCGGTGAGATGTTCAACTTGGTGTCAGCCGAGAAAATCTCAATCACGGATTCGGCATCTACTCCCATGCTCTTGGCCATTGTGCCCACTTCGTTGGCAAACGATACCTTCACCGCATGCCAGGCGTTGCAGACGTACTTGACCATCTCTGCCGACCGGAATGAAGTCTCAAACACTTTGCCCGGTACCCAGGAATAGAGGTCGCGGAGGACGGTGCTGTGCGCGGAATCCGATGCACCAATAATGGTGATCGAGGGTTCCAGGAAGTCGGCGACGGCGGTTCCTTCCCGCATGAATTCCGGATTTACGCATACTCCGAAATCCTTCCCCAGACTCTTTCCGCTGGCTTTCTCGAGCGTCGGCACCACAATGGTCTCTGCCGTTCCGGGCAGAACTGTGCTGCGTAATACGATCAAATGGAAAGAATCTTTCTTCCGCAGCGCCTGCCCGATCTCCTGGCAAACGGGACCTATGTGCCCGAGGTCCAGCTTTCCATTGCGCATGCTAGGTGTGCCGACGCAGAGGAAGGAAACCTCAGTGGCCAGCACCGCTTTTTCTGAATCCGACGTAGCGTGCAGCCGGCCAGCTTTCTGGCACTCGGCAATCAGATCCGAAACCGCCGGTTCCACGATCGGGCTTCTACCGCTGCCCAGTGCCTCCACTTTGCCTGCACTGAGATCTACCCCTGTCACCCGATGCCCTTTGTGCGCCAGGCAGGCAGCCGTCACCGTACCCACATATCCCAACCCGAAGATACTTACCGTTCGGCTCATCCGATGTGTTCTTACCTTTCTGTTTGTGGCAGGTGCAAACTTCCAAGATAGCTTAGTGCGCAGGAAGCGGCAATGCCACAAAATGCCTACAAGTGCTTGATTTATTGCACTTTGGTGACTTTTAAGGTTACTCGAAAGGTCACCAAAGTAATCACCATCCTGAAGCTGGTGTTTCGCAGCGGATTGCGACCTCCGAGCCTGTGCATTGCCCGCTTTTGCCGCTACTATGAAGAGACATGGCTCGCCCGAACCAGCCTCCGGAGGTGCTGATTGCCGACCCGCCAGCCACGCCTGCGGCGCACAACGACCTGGTCAAGGCTATCCCTTCGCCGCCGTCATGTCGCCGGAAGGTCTTCTATCTCCTCGATTCCCTGAATATTGGAGGGACTGAGGTGCAGGCCGTCGAACTCGCGACCCGGCTCGATCCCGAACGATACGATGTCACCCTCGGATGCCTCCGTGCGCGGGGTCCACTGCTGGATCGGTTGCAAGGGTCCTCGGTCTCGGTCTGCGAGTTCTATCCCAAGGGTGGTTTCGATTCAGTGCACGGAATTTACCAGGTGTTCCGGCTGGCAGCGTTTCTGCGCCGAGGCCGCTTCCAGATCATGCATGCCCACGATCTGTACGCAAACGTGCTGGGAATCCCCGCAGCAGCAATCGCTCGCGTGCCGGTGATCATCTCGAGCCAGCGCGATCTCGGCCATCTTGATCTTTACAAGAGTCGGCGCCGCATCTGGCTTCGACGTCTCCAGAAACTATCCACGGCTGTCCTGACCAACGCCAATGCGGTGCGAGAGGCGGTGTTAGCAGAAAACCAATTTGCTCCAGACAAAGTTCGCGTGATCCATAACGGGGTCGATCTGGGAAAATTTGCCCAACGATTGCAGGACCGCAGTTGGCTGGCGCCGGCAGGAAGCAAGGAGCAGTGGATTGTTCTTGTGGGGAACATGCACGGCGATGTCAAGGGTCACACTGTTCTGATTGCGGCTGCCGAATCTGTGGTGCGAGAATTTCCGGGCGTCCGATTTCTCTTCGCCGGAGATGGCCAGCGAAGAAAAGACTTTGAAGACCAGGTTGCCGGCCTCGGACTCGCCAAGCATTTTCTTTTTCTTGGCCGTCGCGATGACGTGCCGCGAATTCTGGCGTGCTGTGACATCGGCGTGCTTCCTTCAAAGGCCGAGGGTTTGCCCAATGCCGTTCTGGAGTATCTGGCGGCAGGTCTACCGACGGTCGCCAGTCGTGTCGGCGGCAACGCCGAGATTATCGAAGACGGTAAAACCGGGCTGCTTGTCCCGTCCGAAGATCCTTCCGCTCTGGCGGAAGCGATTCTTCGACTATTGCGAAATCCGCGATGGGCAGCAGATCTGGGAAAAACCGGTCAGGACTTCGTGGCTGCGGAATTCAGCTTCCAGCGCCTGATCGAGAAGACAGACCAGATGTATACCGAACTGTTGCGTGGGCGAGGTATCGAATGAGTTCGGTCCCCGGCTGGAAGCGTATCTACCGTCGTCTGCGATCCATGGAGCCTGCAGAGATTGCAGACCGCGTCCGGCAGCATGGCACCGCCCGGATCGATTGGATGCGCTACAAGGCAGGCGCGGACTTTGCTCCCCAGCTGGCCGACGCCGCTTCCGCCCAGCCACAGTTTTTCTTTTCCCCGCAAGCCGTCCCAGCGCTCTGCTCTAAATTGCGCGAGCTGTTCCCCGAAACTGCCGAGCAAATCGTTCAACGCGCCGAGCGCATCTGTCAGCATCGCTTTGATCTTCTAGGGTACGAATCGCTCGACTACGGATCGGAGATCGACTGGCACCGTGACCGCGTTCATGGCCAGCGCGCTCCTCGGAAACCGTGGTTCAAGGTGAAATATCTGGACTTTGCGGAGGTCGGCGACAGCAAAGTCACGTGGGAACTCAACCGCCACCAACATCTGGTCACGCTGGCCAAGGCGTTTCGCCTGACCGGCGACGCCAAGTTCGCGTCGGAGCTCTTCGCGCAGTGGCATCACTGGCATTCCCAGAATCCTTATCCCATTGGCATCAATTGGGCCAGCAGCCTCGAAGTTGCCTTCCGCTGCCTGTCGTGGCTGTGGACCTATTTCCTGATGGCGGACTCGCCGGCCATGCCTTCCATATTCCGCCAGTCGTGGATGCGCTCGCTCGCGATTTCCGGCCGTCACATCGAGTCCTACCTGTCTACTTACTTTTCGCCGAACACGCACCTTCTGGGAGAAGCAGTTGCGCTGTTCTTCATCGGTACGCTCTGTCCCGAGATCCCATCCTCACGTCGCTGGCAGCAGCGCGGATGGAGGATCGTGCAACAGGAGGCAGTTCGCCAGGTGCGCGCCGATGGACTGCACTTTGAGCAGTCGACTTACTATCACGTCTACGCGGTCGATTTTTTCCTGCACTCGGCCATCCTGGCCTCGCTCAATCAAATTGAGGTGCCGAAAGAGTTCGATCGAGCGCTCGAGCGCATGTTGGACATTCTGGCGGCGCTGGCACGCTCAGGCGTTGCGCCAGGACTAGGCGACGATGATGGTGGACGCCTGTTCGATCCCTCGCGAAACCGGCTGCGCTGCATGACCGACCCGTTGGCAACCGGAGCTGTCCTGTTCGGCCGGGGAGATTTCAAACTGGCGGCCGGTGGGCCCCGCGAAGAAACGCTCTGGCTGCTGGGTGAGTCCGGAATCGATGAGTTCCAACGGATTCCCGTTAAGCAGTTGCCGGAAAGTTCTGCGGCCTTTCGCGCAGGCGGTCTCTTCTTGATGGCGGGAAAGAACCGAGAATGGCAACTCGTGATCGACGCTGGACCTCAGGGAGCGCATACTGCCGGCCATGGTCATGCCGATGCCCTGAGCCTGACCCTGGGCGCTTCAGGACGTGAGTTGCTGATCGATTCCGGAACGTATGAATACGTAGGCCCGGATTCCGAGCGCGACCAGTTCCGCGGAACTCGAGGCCACAACACGCTGATGATCGACGGGAAGGATCAGGCACAACCCCGCGGTCCGTTCGGCTGGGAGCGTTTGCCTAGAGTGCAGGCCGAAGGTTGGATCGCTGGAAACACATTCGACCTTTTCGTCGGTAGTCACGACGGGTACTCCCGCCTCCCGAATCCCGTGATTCATCGCCGGTTCGTGTTCGCTCTGAAATCCGGTTTGTTTCTTGTCCGTGATCTGGCGCTCGGCTTTGGAGAATATCAACTCGACCTGTTCTGGCACCTCGGGGCGTCCCTGCGTGAACAGGAATCAGGGCGATTCGTTGCCGACGGCAATGGGTTACAGTTTCTCGCCGTTGATGGCCACAGCTGGTCCCGCAAGGTCGAAGAACAGTTCCACTCCCCGGCCTACGGAGTGAAGCAACCGCATTCCGTTCTGCGTTTCTCTGCGCGGTCCCAGTTGTCGGCCGAGTTCGTGACTCTCATCGCCATGTCAACGGCCCACGCATCACCTGGCAAAATCACGCGAATCGCGGCGGCTTCCGGGCAGACTCGCTCTGCAGTCGGGTATCGGTATCGAACGGCCACCGACGAGCATTCCTTCTTCTTCGGCGACGGCAAACCGTGGAAAATGGATTCCTGGAGCACCGATGCGGAAGTGTTCTATTTCGCAAAATCGGGCGACGCACCCAGCTTCAATCTTGCCTGTTGCAATGCCACCTACGTAGATTGGGAAGGGCGGAGGATTTTGAGTGCGCAGCGGCCTGTCTTGCGAGTTGAGTGCTTCGGGGCAGATCCCGTGGAAGTGGTCTCAAGCGATCCTGAAGCCGTGACCGCGGACCGTGAGGTCTGGAAGGCGTTGGTCAACGCTTTCGCGATGCCGGTAAAGGCGACCTGAGGAAACAATTTCGATATGTGCGGAATCTGCGGAATCTTTTTTAGAAATCGCGACTGGCGCGTTCCGGGCGACATCCTCGCGGGTATGAACCGCCGCATCGCGCATCGCGGCCCCGACGATGAGGGCTTCTTCGTCGAAGAAAACGTCGGCCTTGCCATGCGCCGCCTGAGCATCATCGACGTCAAGAGCGGCCATCAGCCGATTGCCAACGAGAATCGCGATGTCTGGATCGTTTTCAACGGCGAGATCTACAACCACGCCGAGCTGAGAAAAGACCTGGAAGCGAAAGGCCACCAGTACCGTACCCGCAGCGACACCGAAACCATCGTTCACCTTTACGAGCAATACGGACAAGACTGCGTGAAGCATCTGCGCGGCATGTTCGCCTTCGTTATCTGGGACCGCCGCAGGCGCGTTCTTTTTGCCGGCCGTGATCGCCTCGGTATCAAGCCTTTCTACTACCGCTGGGACGGAAAATCGTTCCTCTTCGGCTCAGAGATCAAGACGATTCTCGCGTACCCCGGCGTCGATGCCACATTTGACAGCAGCACTCTGGCGGAATACCTCACATTCGGCTACATCACCGGGTCACAGACGATGTACGCGGGGATCCGCAAACTGATGCCCGGACACACGCTCGAGTTGAGCGAGGGCGGCGGCGATCCGCAGGTCAAGCGGTACTGGGATCTCACGGTGAAAGTCGACGCAACGCCGTTGTCCCACGAATTTTATGTAAGGACATATCGCGAGAAACTGGAGTCCGCGGTCAGTTCCCACTTGATGAGCGACGTTCCGTTGGGCGTTTTCCTCAGCGGAGGACTCGATTCCAGTGCTGTAGCAGCCCTTACCGCCAAGATCCGGGGTGATCAGATTCAAACCTTCGCAGTCGGCTACGGGGAAGAGCAGTTCAGCGAATTGCCGTACGCCCGGCAGGTTGCCCAGCACATTCGTTCCGATCATCACGAAGTACGCCTTAGCCGCGAAGAATTCTTCCAGACTCTTCCGCGCCTGATCTGGCACGAGGACGAGCCAATCGTGTGGCCCTCGAGCGTCTCGCTCTATTTCGTGGCGCGTCTGGCACGACAGCGGGTCACCGTTGTGCTCACGGGCGAGGGAAGCGACGAAACCCTTGCCGGCTACACTCGCTATGCGTGGACTTTGCTGAACTCCAGGATGGACCGCACGTATCGCACACTGACGCCGGGATTTCTCCGCAGTCTACTGCGAAAAGGAATTGGTTCAGCGCCGCTTTCTGCCAGCATGCACCGCAAACTGGAGCACACGTTCCTGATGCGTGACGGCGCCTCGTGGCCGTCGTTCTACTTCGATAATTTCTATTCGGCCTTCTCAGCGAATGAGTTTGCTCAGCTTTTGACGCCCGAAGGGCTTCAGGCTTCCGGCGACGCATACAAAGGCTCGATGGAGCCTTGGGAGCGTTCTTCTGGCGATCTTCTGCATCGCCTGCTCTACACCGATATCAACAGCTATCTCATCGAGTTGCTGATGAAGCAAGACCAGATGAGCATGGCTGCTTCGATCGAGAGCCGGGTTCCGTTCCTCGATCATCCGCTGGTGGAATTCACCGCCCGAATTCCAGCCGATCAGCAGATCAAGGGAATGGCAGGCAAGTTCATCCTGAAGGAAGCGGTCGAAGATCTGCTGCCCCGCGACATCATTTACCGCCAGAAGATGGGATTCCCCACACCCTGGGCGTACTGGCTTGCGGGTACTCAATTGCAGCAGATCGAGACTCTTCTGACCGAGCCCAGAAGTGCGGCGCGTGGCCTGTTCCGCCCCGATACGCTCTCCCGCATCTTTGCCGAGCATCGTTCCGGACACCGCGACCACGGCAACCGCATCTGGCGGCTGCTGAATTTGGAGTTGTGGCAGAGAGTCTGTCTGGAGGGTGATGTTGACTCACGGCCTGCTGTGGTTCCCGCGAATGCTGCGAACTGAACGCTCCATGAACGCATCCTCGATCGACCCTGCATGCTAAGGAAAGCGAAGCTCGCGGCTCTCGGTGTCCTGCGCAGCGCCGGAGTCTTCAACCGTGTGGCCGACAGCAAGTGGCGTCGCAACCGCTTGCTGATCCTC
>Ga0209698_10006662_pt1 | contig 12235 bp, 14 predicted proteins | sample LitLauG_LLR_2012_FD_187203 | JGI IMG/M metagenome (GOLD analysis project Ga0209698, IMG submission 187203) | Freshwater sediment microbial communities from Pennsylvania, USA - Little Laurel Run_MetaG_LLR_2012 (SPAdes) (version 2) | ecosystem: Environmental > Aquatic > Freshwater > Creek >...
GGCGTAAAGATGTGTTGTGCTGTGTACGCGTCCAGGCTCTCGCCCGAGACTTTCTCGACCAACTCTCCCAGCATGATGAAGTTGATGTCGCTGTAGACAAAACCCGACCCCGGCGTCGACTCCGGAGGCGTAACACAAGCCAGCTGATAAGCCGTCTGCTTCCCTTCCCATGCGGCTTCCAGATCCAGATCAGGCGCAAGCCCGGAATAATGCGTCAGCAACTGACGTATGGTGATGTCCTCTTTGCCGTTCTGCGCAAACTCCGGGATATATTTCGCGACGGGATCATTCATCCGCACCTTGCCCAGTTCCATCAACTGCATCACCGCTGTGGTAGTCGCGACCACCTTGGTGAGCGAGGCCAGGTCGAAGATCGTGTCAAGCGTCATGGGCTCATGCCGGGGCTCAAGCGCGCGATTTCCATATGCTTTGCGATAGATGACCTTGCCGTCGTGCCCAACCACGAGCACCGCACCAGGAATGTTGCCCTCGGCGATCGCCTGCTGGATGACGGCGTCCACGGCGCTCAACTTTACAGGATTGGAGGGTGTCCCCCGAGCCGCTGGAGCGGCCCCGTTTTGGTCCGCCGCGAGAACTGCAGCGGGATTAGCCTCTTCGGCTTGAACAACTGGAGCACACAGCGCGCTGGCAAACGACGCGCACAAAATAATGGTGGACAAAGAGCAGTTGCGCCGTCCACGCGCGAGGGCAAGTAAGGCTGGGGGCATCGAGTTGAACCTCAAGAGGACGATGGTTTGACTTTACACAACCCGGCGGCAAGCCTCAACAAACGCAGGTAATCGCGCGGATGCCTCTTCCCGGGCAGTCCGCCAGCTTTACCGCCCTTAGCCAACTCTGCTATAACCCGCGAAGGCCAGAATATTCAAGCGAGCACCCCGATTCCCAACCGTACCCTAACTCTAGTCTCGGCGTTCGAAAAGCAGGAGCAGCAATTCTCGTCCGCATTTTCCGCCCTCCGCGAGGCGATCGCCCAACATGCGTTTCCAGCAGCCTCTCTCGCGGTAACACACGCAGAAAAACTGGTAGCCTTGAAATCTTTCGGGAACTTTGTGTACGAAGAAGACCTTGAGGGTGCCCCGTCCTTGTCGCGTTCTTTGCGGCAGGGCGGGGATTTTGACTCACCTGTTGAGCCAGCCACGCTCTTCGACCTGGCGTCGATCACAAAAGCTGTCGCGACGACAACCATGGCGATGGTCCTTTACGAGCGGGGCTTGCTCGAACTTGAGGCCCCGGTGTCGGGGACAGTCCCTGAATTCCTAACAGGCAATGCGCGGCGGCGCGACGTTACGTTTCGCATGCTGCTGGCACACTCCTCGGGGCTGCCCGCGTACGAGAAGCTCTTTTTGAAAGCGAGTGGCAGGGACGAACTGTTGCAACAGGCACTTACCATGCCCCTTTCGTCTGATCCCGGTGCACGCGCGGAGTACAGCGACCTCGGGTTCATCATCCTGGGTGTTGCGCTCGAACGCATCGCTGGAGAATCGCTGGACATTTTCTGCCAGCGCGAGATCTTCGGCCCAGTGGCGATGTCGAACACGACGTTCAACCCTCCCGCGGGGGTTCGGTCAACCATTCCGCCTACCGCGGATGAACGTGAAGCAGGAGGCTCGGCACTGTCGACAACTGCTCCGGCAAAACCGCGCAGCACATTCCGCAAGCGCGTCATTCAAGGTGAAGTGCAGGACGAGAATGCCTTCGTACTTGGAGGCGTGGCGGGACACGCGGGGCTGTTCTCCACTGCCGAAGACATAGCCCGCTTCGCCCACATGACACTCAATGGAGGAAGGCCGATTGTGCGAACTGAAACTCTGGCTTTGTTTACGCGGCGCGAGTCAACTCCGGACGGCACCTCGCGCGCGCTCGGCTGGGACGCACCCTCGAATCCCTCGCAGTCCGGCAAGCATTTCGGCCCGAACTCTTACGGGCACCTCGGCTACACGGGCACGTCGCTGTGGATCGATCCGGATCGTCGGCTGTCGATCACTCTTCTGACCAACCGCACCTGGCCCGACTGCTCGAATCAGGCCATCAAGCAAGTGCGGCCGAGGGTTCATGACGCCGTGATCGAGGCACTGCACGACACCGGCGCTCCTTAACCGGAGTTCGCGAATGTTTGTTGTTTTGGCGCGTCTTCCCGTTCCGAATGCGAGCTTACTTCACGCGTGAACGACCGGCTGCGGTAAACTGTTTGGCTCTCTTCCGAGAGCGGTTCCTCTCTCGAAAGGTATCCGATTTTGACCCGATCCCGGCCCCAGAAGTCTGACCTCAGGCAGCTCCCGACCGAACAGATTCTCAGCACGGCTTCGAATCTCGACCAGATGTCATCGCTCGAAATCGTGCGGCTCATCAATAACGAGGACGCGACCGTTGCGGCTGCCGTGCGGCGCGCGCTGCCGCAGATTGCCCGAACGATTGATATCGTGGCCGACGGACTGCGCCACGGCGGCCGCCTGATCTACGTCGGCGCGGGCACCAGCGGACGGCTGGGCGCGCTCGATGCGTCTGAGATTCCGCCAACATTCAACACGACTCCGCGGGCGGTGCAGTACATCATGGCAGGAGGGGCAAGGGCGCTGGGAGCGTCCACTGAGGCGAGCGAGGATGACACCACGCTCGCAGTAGCGGAGATGAAGAAACGCAGACCGGGCAAGTACGACATTGTGCTGGGCATTGCTACCAGCGGTCGCACTCCCTTCACCATCGCCGCGGTCGAATATGCGCGCAGACGTGGAGCCCACACGATTGCGCTTACCTGCAACCGCGATTCACCACTGGAACGCGCGGCTGATTTCGCGATCGTCACCGAGGTAGGCCCCGAGGTTCTTGCCGGATCGTCGCGCATGAAAGCCGGCACCGCACACAAGATGGTCCTCAACATGATCTCCACCGGGGCCATGACGCGCTTGGGATACGTCTACGGCAACCTGATGGTGAATGTCTGGACGAAGAACGAAAAGCTGGTGCAGCGCGCCGTTCGAATCGTGGAGCAAGCTACTGGCGCGGATCATGAAACCGCCGCTCGCGCGCTGAAAGATAGCGGCAACCGCACGCCCGTCGCGGTCGTGATGCTGGCGGCAGGCGTCGCGCGCTCGAAAGCGGCAGCCGCGCTGAAAAAGAGTCGAGGCCACGTCCGCCAGGCAATCGTCGATGCGAGGTCGTGAACGGATTCAGCCGCCTTCGGGAGCCTTCTTCTCAATCGAGCGCAGATACTCCTCAACTTCCTTCTTGCTCGCATAATTTGCCCATCCTGCAGGTGTTCCGCCGAACAGGATGTCTTTCACATTCGGATTCGCGCCCCGTTCGATCAGAAGCTTAACCACATCCAGATACCCGTTTCCGGCCGCCTGGTGTAACGGCGTCGAATGGGAATGACCGCCGACCGGGTTGAAGCGATTCGGATCTTCACCGACATCCAGCAGTACTCGTACGATTTCCAAGTGTCCATACTGCGAGGCGACGGCGAGCGCCAGATGGCGTTCTTCCGGATCCGACTTTGGAAGTAAGCGGCGGGCATCTTCGGTGCGTCCCAGCGCCGCCGCCAACGACAGAGTGATTCGCGCCCCGCGGGCCAGTAGGGCATCGACCGCCTGCATTTCGAGGAGAACGGCCGCCACTTCGACAGCGCTGTCCGGATCCGCACCGCTGTCGCACAGAAGATCGATCAACGGAATCTGCACACCACATTTTCGCGGCACGCTGCCGGTCGCCACCAGCATCAGCGTCTCATTCAGAGAAGACTGCTCCACTCCAGCGTCCAAAATGAGCTTTGTTACCTCCACGATGTTCTTCGGCAATTTGCCGTGTCGCACCGGATTCTCTGCCACAAATTCGAGCAACGTAGGATTGCGAAAGTAATTCCCTCCTTCGAAAACCACGCGCTTCCGAGTCAGGTTCGGATGCCTTTTGAGATGCATGCGCAGCCCCTCCACATCGCCCGCATCGATTAGTTCAACCGCACGGCGGAATGCGGCGTCTTCGATCCGGTCGTGGTGCGGCAGGGTGAGTTGATCGCTCGGCTTGGGTTGCTCAATACGCCGTTTCAGTTTTGTCCAGCTCGAAAATCCGTACTCACGCGCGATCGCGAGTTGCGCATCGCTCAGAGTCAAATGTGCCGCGAAGATCTCGGCATCCGATGCTTTGGCCCACCGCGGATGAAACTCCCGGATCCGCTGAGCCACGGCAGGGTCGTGCGCAGCCTGACCCTTCAGCAGGTCTTTCGCCTGATACTTGAGATGTTGGAGGTTGGGATTCTGAGGGAGAGCTCTAACCGGCATGACGAACTTCCTTTCATGGGCCCGAGGTCCGCATTATTCCGGGCAGAAAGTCAGTTCGTGAATTGGATTGTTAGAAGCAAGGTGGACTTCTGTCCTTTTGTCCTTTCCGCGGACCGGATGCGCCCTTCTGCGCTCCGCAGATCTTACCACGGAAGTCCCAGTCCCACGGTGCTCTCCGAATCAACAACGCAGCTCTGCTCCTCCGCTACAATCCACTCAAGGACGCATACATGGATAAGTTCGTCATTCGCGGCGGAGAGCCGCTGCTGGGTACGGTGCGCGTGAGCGGAGCGAAGAATGCCGCCCTTCCCTGCATGGCCGCAGCCCTGCTCACCGATCAGCCGGTCATCCTCGAAAACATTCCGCAGGTCCGTGACATTCAGACCACGCGCAACCTGCTGGCGGCGATGGGAGCAGAAGTTGAACTCGGTTACGGACGCGCCCACCATCGCACCACGATTCATTGCGAAAATCTCGCCACCCCGGAAGCCTCCTACGAATTAGTGAAAACTATGCGCGCCTCAACCCTCGTGCTCGGCCCGCTGGTCGCGCGTTGCGGACGGGCACGCGTCTCCCTTCCCGGAGGATGCGCGATCGGCGCACGTCCGATCGATCAGCACATCAAGGGACTCGAACATCTAGGGGCAAAGATCACGCAGGAGCACGGCTACATCGAGGCCAAAGCCGACCGGCTCAAGGGAGCAGAGATTGTCTTCGACAAAATCACGGTCACGGGGACCGAAGACTTGCTCATGGCAGCGACTCTCGCCGAAGGCGAGACGATCCTGCAGAACTGTGCGCGCGAACCCGAAGTGGCCGATCTTGCCGACCTGCTCAACAAAATGGGAGCGCAGATCGAAGGCGCAGGCACACCTACGATTCGCGTGAAGGGCGTGAGCAAGTTGAAGGGGGCGAAGCACCGGATCATCCCCGATCGTATTGAGGCCGGTACATTCATCATCGCCGGGGCGATGACCGGAGGCGATCTGAATATCGCGGGATGCGAGCCGTCGCACCTCGACGCGCTGCTCAGCAAGCTGCACGAGGTGGGAGTCAAGACCAAGGCTTCTGCCGATGCAGTGCGCGTGATGGGGGACAATCCTTTCACCGCCGCCGACATGAGCACGGAAGAGCATCCCGGCTTCCCCACCGATTGCCAGGCGCAATTCATGGCTCTGGCCACTCAGGCCGAGGGCACGTCGATCATCACCGAGAATATTTTCGAGAACCGCTTTATGCACGCGCAGGAACTCGTCCGCATGGGAGCGAATATCAAGGTCGAAGGTCGGCGCGCCGTGGTGCGCGGCAAGACTCCGCTGAGCGCGGCGGCGGTGCTGGCCAGCGATCTGAGGGCATCCGCGTCGTTGGTGCTCGCTGCTCTGGTTGCGGATGGTGAGACCATCATCGACCGCGTTTACCACATCGATCGCGGCTACGAGCATATTGAGGAAAAGCTGAAGGGAGTCGGCGCCCAAATCCGCCGCATCGGAGAAATGTTCCCCAGGAAAGCCGCCGCCGTAAAGTGAAGTGGCCCATGTGGCGCGGGCGCCCCGCCCGCAAGAACGTCCATCAGTGACTTGGCGATGTCACCTCAACAATGATCTGCCTGACTGGGCACGGCTCTGCAGGAGATACGAGCCGGGCAAAACCGCAAGGTATTGGGTTTGCCCGCGCGGTCAGTTGACGGTCAGGACTTGTGTGCTACTCGTACCGCCGCTAGAGCAACCGAGGTTGCCGGTAGTGCCGGATGGCGTCTGCACCACGACGTTGAAGCTTCCAGCAGCAGGGATCATGGAAGATGTAATGTTCGCCGTGAGTACGGAACTGCTGACCACGGTGGTGGCGAGGGTGGTGCCGTTGAAGACCATAACGGAGGAGGAAACGAAATGGCTACCCGTCGCAGTGAGGACAAAGCTGGGCGGCAGTTGTGAAAAAACCATAGTTGCCGGAGAGATTGAGGCCAGGCTCGGCGCGGGACGTGCGCTCCCGCAGAGGGGATTCAGTGCATTGCACCCGGGCAGGAGCAAGAGAATGACCAGCCACGCACTGAGGAGAACGATCCGACAAGAAGAAGGCATGGACTCAGTGTAACGAACGGACGACTCCTTTGCCTATCGGCCCCAGCACATCACGGCACGGAATCGTGCCATTGCTGGTTACTTTAGTTACGGCCATCTGGCAGCAAAATTGGTTTCATTTCATCTTCCGCGCTCATCTGACTGGTTGGAGTTGATTATGCAACTATTGCGCTTGCTGCTGACATCCCTTTTAAGGATGCTCCCCAATCCTGACAGTGCGACCACATCGAAGGTTGCTGTCATGCCGCGCTCAGCCGCGCGCTTCGATCGAGTTACGCTCAAGTCGATTGATCCCGCACACGAGTGTGTGGATCGCCCCTGGCTGGGTTGTCCAGCGTGTTTTAAAGCGACGGGTAACCCGTTTGCAACGGTCGACAGCTATCGTCAGAAGTATTCAAAAACAGGATAACCCGGGACATCTAGGGTGGCCTCTCAGTTGACTAAATCGGGGCGATCGCGCTCATCGACTTGACCAACATACTTTCCTCTTCGGTAGAGCGCGCAGCCCGAAAGCCTGAAGACCGCTACTCCCGCGTCAACCTTTGAATAACCTCCTGATGCTGCGGATACTCCGCCACTAAGTCCGCCCGCTTCCCCATGTCAAAATCCTCGAAATCGAAACCCGGGGCTACGGTACATCCCACCACCGCAAACGACTTCCAATCCGCCACATGCGACGCGAACCAGCGTCCCGCCGCCACCACCGCCTGTAAGACCTGCCCCGCGTCCGGATTACTCCCCAACGTAATCGACGAATACTTCCCCGAAGGTTCGATCAAGTGCACGCTCACCGGAGCACCGACATAGAAGTGCCACACCTCATCCGACCGGAGCCGGTGAAACGCCGAAAAATTCTTCTCCTCCATCAGAAAGTAAATCGCCGTCGAAGCCGCCCGCGCGCCGACAAATCCTGCAGGCAGCGCCTCACGCGCGATCGTCACGTCAGACCGGTACGTCTGCCGGAAATACCCGCCCTCCGGATGCGGCTCTAGCCGCAGCCGCTCCACCCAGTACGTAGCGTCTTTCTTTTCCAACACGCCTCCTCGCGCAAACCTCCCGCACAAATCTCCGAAAACGGGCTTTTTCACGATTTCCCGAAACGTTTTCGCACCTTCCCGCACTATCCCGAATAAGAGGTATCACCCATGCCCGTCCCGCTAACCGGTCTTGCTCACGAATTCGATGCTGCCTGGATTATCGCTCTTTGGTTAGCCATCCATGGAGGCGCTGCCATGCCCGAGGTCGTCGCCGCTCGAGCCATCGCCGCCCTCGCTCAGCACGTCGGCGAAACGGGGCATCAGGCTTTCACCCTCGAGGAACTGAAAAGACAATTCGGCAAACTCGGAGTCACGGTAACAGAACGCGCTAAGCACGAAGCTCCATCCGCCAAACCTCAACTCCAGAACATAGACGATGGCGAAGCGCGCGAGTTCTGCATTCACCAGTTTTGTTTCAAGTTCGAAGGCTCGACCACCCGCACCAAACTACCCGTCCTTACCCACTTGCGAACTGCGGCCTGAAACGCCAGTGGGATCCCATCTGCAGGATCTCCTGCCTTACGCGGAGCGCCCCCACCCTTGCAGCCTCGGCAAGGGTGGGACCGGAATCTTCCACAGCGCGGCGTCGCGGCAACAGTAGCACCCGCGGCACAACTTGGAGCCAGCCCTTCATCGCTTCAGGCCACGAGGCTAGGGGTCGGGGCAGTGGAAGGGCAATGATCCAGATCACATTTGCACGGCAACGCTACCTCGGGTGAGGGCCATGAGTGTTACTCCCCGGGCGCGGCCTTTCAGTTAGAATGTTGCCGCACCAGAAAATTCCACGTAGGTCATGTCAGGAAGGATGCCATGAAAACGGCGAGCCTTGCCCACCGATGCGCAACGCAAAAGAGGGGGCTGTTGTCGTTTAGAAAGAGCACGCGAAATTCCTGCCGCCTCAGTTCCATGGGGATTGCCGCAATTCTGATTTTGCTGGCGCTGCTGACGGCTTGCTCGTCGGACTCGAACAAGCCGGCCGAATCCGCGAAGCCGGAAGTCAAGGGCCCGGAGCTCTTAACGGCGCGTTCGGCGTTTCAAAAGCTGTACGTCGCGGCGCGCGGCTGGAACCAGGATGCGCGGCCTTACCGGATCGATTCAGTGGCGACCAGCGATGGTAACGGGCACGACGGAAAATGGGCGGTGTGGCGCGGCGGCTTCGCTTCGGCGGCGACGCGCGCGGCCAAGACTTACACCTGGTCCGGAAGCGTCGCCGATGGCGCGCCCTCGCGCGGCATCAATCCGGGAATCGAGGACAGCTACAGTCCGACCAATGCCTCCATGCAAACCTGGGACATCCAGTTTCTGAAGATCGATTCGGACCAGGCGGTGGCCACCGCTATGAAACACGGCGGAGACAAGATTCTGGAGAAGGCCCCGGACACGGCAGTGATTTATGTGTGCGACTGGAACCACAACACGAATCAACTGATATGGCACGTCATCTTTGGCGCAACCCGGGAAAGCTCCAAACTGACGGTGTCCGTCGACGCATCCACGGGTGAGTTCATCCGGGTGGAGAAATAGAACTTCACCATTCCGGAGGTAGCTCAACGGCTCTAGCGGCTGGAGTTTTCGGCGTGTTTGAGCTGGACCTCAAGCATGCTAAAGAACCGATAAAGCGCCTGCGAGGACGTGATAGCCTTTTTCAATGTATTGCGCTCGCCGAAGGCGACGATGTCTTCCGGTGAATACTGGAGGCGAACGCGATCTGCGGCGCAGTGAGCACTGAGGATTTCAACTCCCGCGGCGGCCACATCGGCCTTTAGGCGGGCAACGTCAACCTGCTTTCGACTTCCGGACTGCATTCTGCTACAGCTCCTTTTCGTTCGTGATTTTCGGAGGGAACGCAGGCGGGTCCCGGGATTCGTATTGGGAGGACTGCCGTTCTGGAACCCACGGGACCCATCCTGCGAGGTGGTTCGTTTTGCTTTAGGGATTCAGTATACATCGTTACTAATACGTAGTGGAAGTAACAAGTTACCAAAGTTTACTGGAGGCAAACGTGCCGCGTCATCCCGATCCAGATCTGGAGAAAAGAATATTGACGGCGGCGTCGCGGCTGTGGGCGCGCGGTGGAGAAAAAAAGCTGACCATGCGGGCCATCGCCAGCGCTGCCGAGACCACCACGCCCACGGTGTACGAACGCTACCGCGACCGCGCTGACATCCTGCGTGCGCTGCGACTGCAGGCGCGGCGCGAACTGTTCGCTGCCCTGAGTCCAACTCGCACGCTGGCGGAGGCGGTTCAGGGGTACCTGGAGTTTGCGCTAGACAACCCACACGGATATCAGGTTTTGTTCGATGGCGTGGGAAAGCCTCCTTCACTGTATGAGCCCTGGCCGTCGTTCAACCTTATGCGCCAGCGTCTGGCGGACCAACTGGGGGGTACGCCGCGGCAGCACAACCGGTTGATGCTGGCGATCTGGTCCCTGATGCATGGAACAGCAATGCTGATCATCCGCGGTGGGTTCGAGGGAGCGCTGCGCACGCAGGCAGTACACTCCTGCCTCGATACGGTCCAGGCGATTGTTCGAGTGGCAGCGCGGCCGAAATCCTTCGCGCATTCCGGTCCAAAGTGGCCAGCGAATCTGGTTCTGGGTGAAGCAGAGCGCAGCTCGGTATGCAATGGCGATCAAAAAGAAAAGAAAAGCCGAGCCATCAAGCGCCGTAGATGACGGGAGTCCTGCCTGCGAGTTTCGCAGGGGCGCGTCCCTAGTTCGGTTTCACACTGGCGGCCGGACTTTTTAGCCGCTCGACTGCCTTCTTCGCTTCCCCGGCCTCCGGCCCGGACGGAAGAATCTTCAGGTAGGCTTGGTACTGCGCGAGAGCCTCGTCGAGACGATTCATCTTCTCCAGGCAGACCGCAAGCTTGTAGGTGGCAATTGCGTCACTGTCTTTGTAGACGAGCGCCTCGCGGTAGCGGCTTTCGGCACCCACGTAGTTCTTGCGCTTGAAGTAATAATCGCCAACTTCAACGTCTTTCGCAGCCTTGTGCGGATCCCAGGGATGGAACTCGGTGGTGTCGCCCCCGCCGGCTGAGCCTTTGTCGGTGAGAATATCTGAACTCTTGGGATGTTCCTTCGCGTCGCTCGGAGGCGGGCTCAAATCGATCTGGGTATCTTTGCTGGAACTGTCGCCGGTATCGTCGCCTAGCGAGGCGGCGTTGACGCTGTCGGAGCGCGGAGGCTCGAGGTTCGGCTTTTGCGCCGACGATTTGTTCGTCGACGAGTCAGAATCGGGCTTTTGTGACTTGGCGGGGCCCGGAGACGGCGAATTCTGAGCTACGGCGAAACCCACGCCGAGCAGCAACACCATCAGCAAACTACGCATAGACCTATGTTAACTTCCTTCGCGCTTCTTGTGGAACGCCTCGAGGCAGCGGCGCGCCGTTTCTAACTCGGGATAGCGGCTGCCTTCCTGCTCGATGAGATAGTATTCGATTCCGCCGACGCTCTCGGCTGCCTGGAAGATCGCTTTCCAATCGGCTTTCCCTTCCCCGAACAGCGTCTTGTAGCCGATGTTTGGGTCGGGAGACCAGTCTTTACAATGGATGGAGCGAATGCGTCCGGGGTTGGCTCGGATCCAGGAGACTGGGTCGGCGCCGGCTTCAAGACACGTCCCCACGTCGAGTTGCAGCATGACATCGGGCTTGGTATTCGTGGCGAGAATCTCGATGGGGCGTTTGCCCTCAACCGGTTTCCACTCGGCATCGTGGTTGTGATAGCCGACTTTGAGGCCGGCGGGCGCTAGTTTCTCGGAAGCTGCATTCAGTTTTCCAGCCAGCTCTTTCCATCCATCGAGAGTAGGCTTGGGGTCGCTCCAGGACTGCACGACGTATTTCGTTCCAAGAATGAGGTTGAGAGCCTTCGTATGCTCGATTTTGGCCGCGCTGAAATTGTCCTCGTCGTTGTGCGTGGACACGCAGCGGATGCCGAGGTCGTCCATCAGTTTGCGCATGTCTTTCGCCTGCGCCTCGGTCCACTCGAAATATGGGCCGTAGAACTCGACGACCTGATATCCCATCTCAGCCACGGCGCGGACCGTGCCTTGGGGATCTTTCTGTAGCGCGTCGCGTACGGAATATAGTTCGAGGCCGACTGGAATAGACTTTGACGAGACCAGGCCGGAGGCGATCCCGCGGAACGCCCAGGGCAATGCCGCTGACATGGCGAGAAATGACCGCCGGGAGAATTTGAAATATGGCATAGGTGAAATATTACGCCTTCGAGGCAAGAGCGAGCTGTGAGCAATCAACTGGGCGCAGAAAGCCAAATCGTGTCAGAGGCGCTGGCGTGACTGCCTGGTCAGGATCGCTACCGTGAACAGGACGCAGACGATCGCAGGCGCCAGGAGCCACCAAAAGCTGTAGAAGAATGCCGCGATGATGAAAAAGATTCTAGCGGATGAGGGAACCTCCTTCACGCCCTGTTCGACATAGGAGAGAGCAAGGTGATAAGCAGCGGTACGCAACGCAAACATTCCGCCAATGAGCATGACCGATAGGATTGCCGCAGTCCGTAAACGCAAATCACACCTCCTCCGGCATTCTCTATGACTTTTGAGGGAAGAGCTTGGTCAGCCGTTCTGCGAGCGTGCGAACCGCTTGGTTTAGTGCGGGCAGTCCGGGTGTGTCGAAATCGAGATCGAGGCTCTCTAGATCGCGGCTGACATCTTTGACCAATTGGGTGGTCATCTCCACCCTTTGACGCATGACTTCATTCATGAGTTGGTAGGGATCGTTCCCTTTACCCTGACTCTCGAGCCATCGCTGGACCGCCACGCTGGCCTGCCGGGCGCGCTCGGAGGCAACGCGGAAATCCATGAGA
>Ga0209698_10006664_pt1 | contig 12234 bp, 9 predicted proteins | sample LitLauG_LLR_2012_FD_187203 | JGI IMG/M metagenome (GOLD analysis project Ga0209698, IMG submission 187203) | Freshwater sediment microbial communities from Pennsylvania, USA - Little Laurel Run_MetaG_LLR_2012 (SPAdes) (version 2) | ecosystem: Environmental > Aquatic > Freshwater > Creek >...
GCCCCGGACCCACGGTGGCGACGTTGCCCGCGACCACCGAGTCCGACAGCGACATCGAGACGAGCTGCTGGGGGAACAGGGGCGGGTAGTCGTCCTCGAAGACGCCGCCGCCGTAGCTCGGCGAGACGCTGAGGGCGTTGTCGGAGAAGACGTCCGCGGTGCCCAACAGCACGGCTGCGTTGAACAGTCCGCCGCCCGCGATCGCGGCTTGGTTCTTCGACAGCGTCGAGCCGTCGAGCTGCAGCGTCCCGATGTTGTAGATGGCCCCCGCGTACGTCGACGAGCGGTTCGCGACGAACTGCGAGCCCGTCACGGTCACGTAGCCTTCCTCGACGAACAGCGCGCCCGCGAAGCCCGCGGAGCTGCCGAATCCCGCCAGGTTCGCCGTGAACGTCGTGCCGGCGATGTGCCCGGAGCCCTGGAACATCGAGATGCCCCCGCCGAAGCCCGAGGCGCGGTTCGATGCGATCGTGTCGCCCGTGAACATGCCGCCGGCATCCGAGTTCATGATCGCGCCGCCCGAACCCGTGCCCGAGGAGCTCGACGCGAAGTTGCCCGTGAACCTCGAGGAGCTGACGACGACGTTGTCCGTGGGCGCGCCCTGCGTGAAGATCGCCCCGCCGTAGGCCTCCGCGCTGCCGGTGACGAAGTTCGAGGCAAAGGTCGAGCCGGAGATGTCCAGGCTCCCGGTGGAGACGATCGCCCCTCCCTCGTCGTTGGTGCCCGAATTGGCTCGGTCGGCGCTGAACGTCGAGCCGACGATCGTCGTGGAGCCCGACTCCGCGAAGATCGCGCCGCCGCTGGCGTTGTCCGTCGACGGCACCGCGGTCGTGGAGTCGCCGGAGAATCGATCGCCCGTGAGGACCGTCGCCGATCCGAGCGCCGCGATGGCCCCGCCGTTCGCGGAGGATCCGTGGCTGAAGTCGCCCGCAAAGGTCGTCCCCGAGATCATCAGGCCCGCGTCCTCGGCGACGATCGCGCCCCCGGCCCCGAAGGAGAAGCTGCCCTGGAAGACGTCCCCGCTGGCGGTGAGCTGCCCGCCGAACTGGGCGACCGCCGCGCCGGCGTTGATCGCGAAGTCATTCGAGATCGAGGACCCCGAGAGGCTGAGGGAGCCGAGGCTGTAGATCCCGCCGCCGGAGCCGTTCGCCGAGCACGAGGTCACGGTGACGCCGGCGAGCGCGAGCACGTCGTGGGCGTCTTGCACGTAGATGCACCCACCGCTGCCGTTCTCTGGCGCCGACGCGGTTCCCTGCCCGTGGGCCACCGTGAGGTTGCGCAGGGTCAGGATCGAGCCGTTCGTCGTGAACGTCGAGCTCACGTCGTAGGGCTCCTCGACGATGAAGTCCGTGTAGAGGCCCCCGCCGGAGATCACCGTTCCGCCCCGGCTCGCCCCCACGATCGTGAGGCCGGCGGCGTCGAAGGCCGGGAGCGCGCCGCTCAGCAGGTACTGGCCCCGCGGAACGATCACGGTGACGGGGATGTCGAGGATGTCCGCGACGTCGATCGCAGCGCGCAGCGTGCACTTGCCGTTGAGCGCGATGCACACCGGCGTCGTGGGCAGCCCCGGGGTCCCGAGGTCGGCCGTCGAGTTCACCGTAAAGACGTGCGGGGTGGAGATCCGAGCGCCCTTCGTGCGCTCGGAGCGCGCGCCGACGTGCAGCGCGGCTGGGGCGAGGGGCCGTGGGGGCGCGGGCCACGAGACGTGGAGCTCGGCGCGTGACGGCAGCGTGCCCGAGACACTGAGGCGCTCGCTCGCACCCACGGCGGCCGCAGCGCTCGCCGCGGGGCCAGTGAGCGGCAGCGAGAGCGCGGCAAGGCCCGCGACGAGCGCCGCGACCCGCGCGACGCGCGCGCGCCGAACCCGACCCGGTGAACGACGGCGTAGCAGCATGGTGGCTCCTCCCGGTGGCCCGTGGGGGCACCGGTGGATCTGTCTAGCCCACGGCGTGGCGCATCTCGCGGCTTTCGTGCCACCGCGCTCGATTCGGCCGGGCTCGGGGCCCGTGGCTACCCTGAGCCGGGGGCCGTCGCGAGTCGGCGGCGCGGCGAGAGCCGTCGCCGGCGTCACGCAGAGGAGGTCGCAGATGTCCGCTATCGACCGGGGCCGCGAGGCCCTCGCTGTGTGGAGGGCCGATGCGCCGGCGGACTACGCGTCAGCCTCGCCGCACCTGTCCGCGGCGCTGCGTGCGCATGTCGGGTCCGCCCGGGCCACTGCGTTCGCACCCGCCCTGGGCGACTTCGGCCGTGCCGTGGCCGCGGTCGTGGAGCCTGCGGCCGCGACGATGGAGCGCCACCACCGAGAGTTCCCCGCGCACGTGGCGTTCGACGGTATCGGCACGGAGACCCACGAGATCGAGTTCCACCCCGCGTATCGCGAGGCGGGCCGCGCGGTGTGGGCCTCGGGACTCTTGTCGCTCGGCCGCGGTGGCGCCACGGCCTTCGAGCAGGCGTCGCTGTTCTACGTGCTGTCCAACGTCGGCGAAGGTGGCCACGCGTGCCCCGCGGTGTGCACCGCGGGTCTCGCGAGGGCGGTCGAGCGACGGGGGTCCGCCGGCCTGGTCGATGCCTACCTCCCCGGGTTGCTCGAGACCGACTACGACCGCTGCCTGCGCGGCTCGCAGTTCCTCACGGAGGTCCAGGGCGGCTCGGACGTCGGTGCGAACGCCATGGTCGCCGAAGCGGACCCAGGAGAACCCGGCGCGTGGAGGCTCTCGGGCGAGAAGTGGTTCTGCTCGGTGGCCGACGCGGACCTCTTCGCGGTGACGGCCCGTCCCGCGGGTGCCGAGCCCGGGACGCGCGGGCTCGGGTGCTTCCTCGTCCCGCGTCGGCTCCCGGACGGACGGCTGAACGGCTTTCGGATCCGGCGGCTCAAGGACAAGTTCGGGACGAGGTGCCTCGCCTCTGCGGAGATCGACTTCGACGACGCGATCGCGTGGCCCATCGGGGCGGTCGAAGAGGGATTCCGCGTCGCTGTCGAAGAGCTGCTCGACACGTCGCGGTGGCTGAACGCGGTCGGCTCCACGGGGATCATGCGCCGCGCGTACCTCGAGGCGTCGAGCTTCGCGCGGCATCGTGAGGCATTCGGCAGGAGCATCGGCGGATTCCCGCTCGTCCGGTCCCAGTTGGCGTCGATGAAGCTCGACGAGTTCGCGGCGCTCTCCTCGACGTTCGTGCTCACCTCGCTGCAAGAGCGGCGCGACGCGGGCACGGCCAGCGAAGAGGAGTCTGCCGCGTACAGGATCCTCGTGAACGCCAACAAGTACGTGACCTCAATCGACGCCACCGACGTGGTGCACCGCGGCATCGAGGCGCTGGGGGGCAACGGGACGATCGAGGACTTCTCGGCGCTGCCGCGCCTGTACCGCGACGCGATCGTCTATGAGAGCTGGGAGGGAACGCACAACGTCCTGTGCGCCCAGGTCCAGCGCGACCTTGGCCACCGGGGCCTCCTCGCGCCACTGGAGGCATGGGTCCTGCGCGCCCTCGAGGAGAGCGAAGGCGATGTCGAGGCGGCGCGAGCGGCGTACGCGTCGCTGGCGCCCGAGATGCGCGAGAGCGTCGCGGGCGCCGAGCGAGGCAGCGTGGCGTTCCGCTCCCAGCTCGAGACGCTCGTGCGCGTCATCCAGTCGATCGGGCTCGCGACCGAGGCGGCGCGCGGCGGTGCCGAGGAGCGTGCGGCCGCCGACGCATTCGTCGAGCGCCACCTGGGGGGATGGCGTGCCGGGCGGAACTCCCAGATGGCGCCTGCCCGCGTCGACGCGCTCATCGGGCCCGACGTCGACTGACCGCGGCGTCGTGCGGCCCTGCGCACCCAACGCGCCGATGCCGCGCCGTTAGCATCTCGTCGACATCTCTGGGAGGGGGTCGGATGTCGGACTCTTCGGGGGGGCCCTCGGCGCACGCCGATGACGACGAGGAGGTCGTGCTCGTCGCGAGGGGCATCGCCACCGCCGTCGCGCCCGAGGACGGGATCACCGACGCGCAGATCGGCCTGCTCGGCTCGGTGACCGCCGCGCTGACCGGCATCGACGTCGACTACGCCGGGCTCGAGCCGATCGGTCCCGACGAGCTCGCCCGCGCCCTCGCCGCCCGACCTGACGCGTACCGGCACCGCATCGTGCACCACATGGTCCTCGGCGAGCTCGTGCTGCGCCCGCTGCCCACCGCTGTGTCGTTCCGCGTCGCGCAGTACGCCGAGGCACTCGGGGTCCGCGACGACTTCGTCAGGGTCGCCCGAAGGTTCGCCCAGGGCGCCTACGGACTCGCGTGGATGGACCTGCAGCGCAATGGGTTCGCGGACCACGTGCGCGGCGCGGTCGATCCGAGCGCGCTGGACACCGGACGCTCGACGCCCCACGTTGCTCCCGATCCCTTCGAGGCCCACGTCGACCCAGAGGTCGCGGACCGGTGGCACGGTTTCGAGGAGCTGGACGAGGCGACCCTCGGGCGACGTGTATGGGAGATGTACGACGCCCGCGGCTTCGAGATGCCCGGGACACCCGGCGGCGCGCCGGCGTACCTCGCCCAGCACGACTTCGTCCACGTGCTCGCCGACTACGGCACGAACCTCCCCGGCGAGCTCGAGGTCTTCGCCCTGATCGCCCGAGCAGACCCGGACCCCAAGGGGTTCGCGTGGCTCGCGACGCTCTTCGGGCTCTTCGAGACCGGCTTCATCGCCGACACCGGCTTCTTCGTCCGCGACCACGACGGGGGCCGCCACGCGGACGCCCCGGGCATGGGCGCGCGCATCGCCGACGCGATCCGGCGCGGCAAGTCCGTCTGCGAGTCAAACCAGCGCGACCTGTTCGAGGTCGACTTCTACCGCGTCGCCCCGCTGCCCGTCAGCGAGGTCCGCGAGATGCTCGGCATCCCGCCAAAGGGCGACCGCGCCCTGTGCGCGGGCTCGCCGGGTACGTTCGATCTCGACGGAATGTCGGCGCACCAGCGCGAGGTCGTCGCACAGCGACGTGGAGGGCACGGATGAATCGCACGCGGAACTTCACCCAGGCGATCAGCTTCGACTGCGAGTCCCCCGAGGTCCTCATCGGCATGCTGCGCGAGTGGGACGAGCAGCAGGCCGCCATGGACGCGATGGGCTACATGGGCACGCGCCTGCTCGCCGACCGCGAGTGCCTCGATCGCTACGTCATGATCGTGGAGTTCGGTGTGGTCGACCCCGACGTGTCCGCCGCGGACGAGGCGATGCGCAACAACCGTCGCGAGGAGACCAAGGCGTTCGCCGCGAGGCTTCGAGAGCTGGTCCGCGACGAGCCCACCTACCACCACTTCGACGAGCTGTACCGCACCGACTTCTGAGCGGCCTCAGCCCGACAGCCGCCAGTGCCGGCCGTCTCGCGCCAGCAGGTCGTTCGCCTCGCGCGGCCCCCAGCTGGCCGCCCCGTACAGGGGGATCGGCTCCCTGCTCGCCGCCCAGGCTTCGAGCAGCGGGTCGACGATCCTCCAGGCGCGACCGACCTCGTCGGCGCGGACGAACAGCGTCGCGTCGCCGACGAGCGCATCGAGCAGCACGCGCTCGTAGGCCTCCGCGCCCTCGCCCTCTTCCTCGGTGGCGTAGCGGAACTCCATCGCGGCCTGGCGCAGGTTGAACTCGTGGCCGGGCACCTTGGCGCTGAACTGCAGGCTGAGGCCCTCGTCGGGGTAGACGCGCACGACGAGCGCGTCGGGGCTCGTCGCGCGGTCCCCGGCGGGCAGGAAGGGAAGCTGCGGGGGCTGCTTGAACTCCAAGGCGAGCTCGGTCACGCGCTCGGGCAGCCGCTTGCCCGTGCGGACGTAGACCGGCACACCGGCCCAGCGCCAGTTGTTGATCTCGAGCTTGAGCGCGACGAAGGTCTCCACCGAGCTCAGCGGGTCCACGCCGGGCTCCTCTCGGTACCCGGGCATCGGGTGCTCCCGGGTCCCGCCGCGCGCGTACTGGCCGCGCACGGCGTACTGGTCGATCGGACCCGCCTCGCCGAGGGGGCGGATCGCGCGGAGCAGCTTGAGCTTCTCGTCGCGGATCGCCTCGGCGTGGAACGATGCCGGCGCCTCCATCAACAGCAGCGAGAGCACCTGCAGGACGTGGTTCTGGACGATGTCGCGGACCGCGCCCGTGCCCTCGTAGGACTCGCCGCGCTCGCCGACCCCGATCGTCTCGGCGACGGTGACCTGGACGTTGTCGATCCAGGTCCGGTTCCACATCGGCTCGAAGACCGCCGTCGCGAACCGCAGAGCGAGGAGGTTCTGGACCGTCTCCTTGGCGAGGTAGTGGTCGATGCGGAAGATCTGGTCCTCGTGGAAGCTCGAGGAGATCTCGGCGTACAGCGACCGGGCGCTCTCGAAGTCCCATCCGAAGGGCTTCTCGATCACGAGTCGGCAGAACCCGTCGCCCGCCGGCTGCGCGAGCCCGGCCTCGCCGAGCCTGCGCGCGACGTGCCCGAACAGCTGCGGGGGGAGCGCGAGGTAGTACAGCCGGTTCCCCGCGGTGCCCTGCGTCGCGTCGGCGTCCGCGAGCGCCTTGGCGAGGTCCGCGTACGTCGAGGGGTCGTCGTAGTCGCCGGCGACGTAGTGCGCCCTCGAGAGCACCCGGGACCACGGCTCCGACGGGCGGTCCCCGGCGTCGGCGGCCATCTCGGCGAACTGCTCATCGGACATCGCGGTGCGCGCGACGCCGATCACGACCACCTCCTCGCCGAGACGGCCCTCCTCGGCGAGCCCGCGCAGCGCGGGCAGCAGCTTTCGCCTCGTGAGGTCGCCCGAGGCGCCGAAGATCACGAGCGCGCACGGGGGTGACTTTCGGCTCGAGTCCATCGGCTGCAACTTATTCGTCGCGTCGCCGCGTGGCGCGATCGCGTCCTCGGGCGAGCGCCGGGACCCGACTAGATCGAGAAGTCCTCACCGGACCAGACGCCCTGCACGGAGGGCCGGATCTCCGGACCGCTCGGCTGGACCTCGACGCGGCTCTCGAGCTCGTCGACCCTCGCGAGCAGGGACTGGAGGCTCGAGCCGAGGAGGTCGGGCATGAAGGCCGACTCGAGGTCGGGTCGGTCCTGGGCCGTGTGCGGCCTGCTCCGGGCGATTACCTGGCCCGGGACCCCGATGACGATCGAGTTGGGCGGCACCGACTTGACGACGACCGCGTTCGCGCCGATGCGCGAGTCGTCGCCGATCGTGATGGGTCCGAGCACCTTGGCGCCGGCGCCGATCGTCACGCGGCTGCCCACGGTGGGGTGGCGCTTGACGTGGTTGAGGCTCGTGCCGCCGAGCGTGACCCCCTGGTAGATCGTCACGTCGTCGCCGACCTCGACGGTCTCGCCGATCACGACGCCGGAGGCATGGTCCATGAACACGCCGCACCCGAGCGTCGCCGCGGGGTGGATCTCGACCCCGGTGACGAGGCGGGTGAGCCCCGAGCAGATCCTCGCGGCCAGCTTGTGGTCCCGTCCCCACAGCGCGTGGGCGACCCGATGACCCCACAGGGCATGGACGCCCGAGTACGTGAGGGCGACCTCGACCCTGGACCTCGCGGCAGGATCGCGCTCGAGGACCGAGTCGAGGTCCCGTCGCAGCTCGGCGAGCACGCTCAGTCGCTCAATCCTTCGAACAGCGCGGTCGACAGGTAGCGCTCGCCGAACGACGGGATGACGACGACGATCAGCTTCCCCGCGTTCTCGGGCCGCACCGCGACCGCCAGGGCCGCCCAGATCGCAGCCCCTGAGGAGATCCCGACGAGCAGACCCTCCTCGCGGGCCGCGCGGCGCGCCAGGTCGAACGCGTCGTCGTTGGTGACCGTGATGATCTCGTCGATCACCTCCGTGTCGAGGATCGCCGGGACGAAGCCCGCACCGATGCCCTGGATCGGGTGGGGGCCCTTCTGGCCGCCCGAGAGCACGGGGGACGCGGCTGGCTCGACGGCGATGACCTGCACGGAGGGCTTGCGCTCCTTGAGCACCTGGCCGACCCCGGTGATCGTCCCGCCGGTGCCGACGCCCGAGACGAAGATGTCGACCTGGCCGTCGGTGTCCGCCCAGATCTCCTCGGCGGTGGTCGACCGGTGGATCGCGGGGTTCGCGGGGTTCGCGAACTGCTGGGGCATGAAGTACTTCTCGTCGCTCTTGGCGAGCTCCTCGGCCCTGGCGATGGCACCGCCCATCCCGTCGGGGCCCGGGGTCAAGATCAGCTCGGCGCCGTAGGCGCACAGCAGCGCGCGGCGCTCCTTGCTCATGGTCTCGGGCATCGTGAAGACGCAGTGGTACCCGCGGGCCGCGCAGACCATCGCGAGCGCGATCCCCGTGTTGCCGCTCGTCGGCTCCACGATGACCGTGTCGGGGCCGATGAGCCCCGCCTGCTCGGCCGCGTCGATCATCGCGACGCCGATGCGGTCCTTGACGCTGTGGGCGGGATTGAAGAACTCGAGCTTCGCGACGACCGTCGCCGCGGCGTCGCCCGGCAGCCGGTTGAGCCGCACGAGCGGGGTGTTGCCGATCAGCTCGGTGATGTTGTCTGCGATCCTCATGGTGGTCCGCCTTCCTGGGTCCGGTCCGGCAGACCGGCGCGACAATCTGCAAAAACCTTATCGCCTTAGTCGGGTATCTCCGCCGTGGCGCGCCCGCGCGTCGCGGTCCCGACTCCGTGGCCCGCGCCGCTCGCTCAGCGGCTGCTCGCCGCCGGCGTCGCCACCACCATCGCGTCCGCGATCGCGAGGAGCTCGGCGTCCGAGAGGACCGCGCGGGAGTGCGCGGGGGACGCCGCGAGGCCCGAGTAACTCGTCACGATGTAGGTCGTCGCGCCCTGCATCCAGCTGACCGACCTGGCGATGACGTCCGTCGGCGAGTTCACGGCGGCAACCTTGATGATGGCGGGAAGTCCGTGGACGGACGCTCGACGCTCCACGGGGAGCCCGAGGCTGCCGATCCTCCCCCGCCACTGGCCCACCTCGAGGGTCGAGGCCGGACCGAATCTCGAGGAGGGGAACGAGGTCGCCACCGCGCACGTCCACGACACGCCGGGATGGAACCCTCGTGCATAGGGCGGGCCGTTGGTGATGACGTCGGACCGAGGTTCAACGGCGCCGGGCACGCAGCCGCGTGGCAGGACGGTCGGCCGTGCGATCAGTGACCCGCCGTAGGTCGGGATCGGCCGGCCCGTGAGCGCGTCGACGACCGCGCGGGCGCCGAGCGGCTCGGAGAGCCGGATCGACGGCAGTGGCGCGCGCGGCCCAAAGGTGCCCCACGTGGCGCACACCATGTGCTCGAGCTGCGAGGCGCTGTAACGGCGGCCCTCGACGCGCATCACGACCGAGACACGAGTGGCGGTGACCTTCGCGAGCAACTCATTGTGCACGTAGTCCCCGCAGGGGCCCGCGATGGCGAATGCCGTGAGCGTGCGACCGTCCCGACTCACCGACACGAAGTCGCTCACCGAGGCGAGGTGCGTGGCGGCCTGCGTCGTGGTCGGCCGGCGCGGGGCGGCGGAGCGCCCGACGACGAGGCCGAGCACCACGGCGATGGCGAGACCCACGACGCCGGCGTTGACCCAGTGGTGACGCTGCACGGTCGCAGCGGTGATCGGTCGCCCGTGCTCGGGGTCACTCGGCTGCGCCTGCACGTGGTCCATGGTGCCCTCTCGCCCACCTTCTCACTTCGATGGTGTCGCGGGCATGGCGATCCTTGCCGGGGTCGCATCGGCCCGCCGCGGCGGCGCGGGACCCGGCCGCGATCAGGCGTCGCGCGTCATCATCCGCCACGCTCCGAGTGCGGTCCATCCGACGACCCAAGCCACGATCACGATGACCGCGACGGTCGTCGACTCCGGGAGGAGCATGGACCGAGCATTCGGTCCGCCGCCGGATCCGAAGACGCGGCTGAGGCCGTTCGGCTCGAGGTGCGCCGTGGCGATGCCGACGACCGCCCGCTGCGCGTTGATCATGTACGGAATCCGCACGCGCGAGACGATCGGCGTGAGCACGATCTCGAGGACGATCATCAAGATCACCGCGACCGTGCGCTGGCCGAGCAGCGAGCCGAGACCGAGCCCCACGAGGAAGCCGATCGTCGCTTCGAGCAGGAGCCACAGACCCGAGCCGACCATCAGCGAGATCGGCGGGGCGAGGAAGATCGCCGTGTAGTCCTTGTAGTTCGCCGCGGCGAGCCGCTCGGCGAACGCGCTGAGCTGCGCCTTGGTGAGCTGGCCGGCCACGGGTCCACCGCCACCTTTGACGATCGACACTGCGCCGTTGGGGCCGCAGTTGATGTTGCCCGGCATCGGCCCGTTGATCGGGAGGTTGCAGATGATCTCGGTGGAGTGGCTACCGGCCCAGGCGACCAGTGCGGACTTGCTGAGACCGGCGGGGACCTGTGCGCCGTCGAAGTTCTCGATCGTCGGGGCGGCGAAGCAGCAGACGACGCAGACGATCGTGAACCCCACGGCCACCATGGACAGCACGATGGCCAGTCCTGCGGGGATCCGGGCGAGGTACAGCGCGAGCCGGGACCGCCCGGTGACCACGAGATGGCGGAACATCCCCTCGGACAGGTCCACCGAGCCCGCGGTGCACCCGAGCGTCGCGGCGACGATGAACCCGAACACGTACAGCACGCCGGCGACGAGGCTCGTGAAGACGTCCGCACCTCCGGCGGGGCCGTAGCTCTTCGGTGCCGCGAGGTGCATGATGAGCCGCACGCCCAGGAAGAGGCTCGGCAGGCCCACCATGACCACGAAGATCGTGATCATGATGCCCCGGCGCCGTCGGAGCTCCATGAACCTCGTCGAGACCATCGAGGCCGTCGGCAGCCACGAGCCGCGATGATCCGTCGGCTCGTCGCGCGGTGGTGCGGCGAGCGGCGCGGCACCCTCGGTGATGGTCATTCGGGATCCCCCAGCCTGGTCGTCACCTGCAGGAACCACTCCTCGAGAGACGCCTGGTTCGCCTGGAGCCGGTACACCGCGACGCCTCCTTCGACGAGACGGCGGTTGACCTCGGCGATCTCGTCGCGCGAGGTGCCCGCCGGGAGCGCAACAGAGAGCCCGTTGTGCGCCACCTCGGTGCGTGCGCCGAGCGTGGTCCCACCGAGCAGCGCGGCCGCCCGGGAGGGGTCCGAGCAGTCCACCTCCAAGGTGACCGCCGCGCCCTGCAGCAGCTCGCTGATCGAGCCCTGTCGGATGACGTGGCCGTGGTCGACGATCGCCACGGCGTCGCAGGTCCGCTCGACCTCGTCGAGCAGGTGCGAGGACAGCACGACGGTTCGGCCCTCGGCGACCAGCGACAGGATCATGTCGCGCATCTCGCGCATCCCGGCGGGGTCGAGCCCGTTCATCGGCTCGTCGAGGATCAGCAGCTGCGGGTCGCCGATGAGGCACGCGGCGACGCCGAGGCGCTGTCGCATTCCCATGGAGTACTTCGTCACCTTGTCGTCCGCACGATGCAGGATGCCGACGCGCTCGAGCGAGGGGTTGATCCGCTGCATCGCCGCAGGCTCCCGGGCGGCGGCGAGGATCTGAAGGTTCTGTCGGCCGCTCAGGTGCCCGTGGAACCGCGGCTCGTCGACGATGGCACCCACGCGAGCGAGCGCGCGGGCGCGGTCGTGGGGTACGGGATGCCCGAGCAACGCCATCGTCCCCGCATCCGCACGCGTCAGTCCGAGGAGCATCCGGATGAGCGTCGTCTTTCCCGCGCCGTTGGGCCCGAGGTAGCCGAACGCGCATCCGCGCGGGACGAGCAGCTCGACGCCGTTGACCGCGATGTTGTCGCCGAATCGCTTGACGAGGCCGTGGGTCTCGACGGCCCACGGGCCGTCGGGGCCCCGCGCGGTGTCGTCGGCCGTCCGCGTCGCGATCGTCATGGGGTGCCTCGTCGTCCGGCTGCGAGGACGCTCGTCGCGGTGCGGGCCGATGCGATGGAGCAGGGCGTGTCTACGGTTGCGATGGAAGGTTCGATCCGATGAACCTACTGACAGTTGCTCCCCACGTCATCAGGGACATCCCTGAGGGGACCCTGACGCTCCCGAGAGGGCCGATCGACCCAGGATCTGCCGGCGCACGAGATCGCGTGCGGCGCTGGGTCCGAGGGTGGGTCTGACGCCGGGCCGAGGGAACCCGGACGACCCCGAGGCGCGGAGAGCGTCGCTCGAGGCGACGGCGACCGGCGATGGGTCGCTGGCGGACTTCCGCTACCGCCAGACGCCCGACGCGAACGACCCCCGGGTTCACCGCACGCCGATGGCGATCGCGATGGCG
>Ga0209698_10006665_pt1 | contig 12234 bp, 6 predicted proteins | sample LitLauG_LLR_2012_FD_187203 | JGI IMG/M metagenome (GOLD analysis project Ga0209698, IMG submission 187203) | Freshwater sediment microbial communities from Pennsylvania, USA - Little Laurel Run_MetaG_LLR_2012 (SPAdes) (version 2) | ecosystem: Environmental > Aquatic > Freshwater > Creek >...
ACCTACGTGCGCGTCGCCGACTACCAGAAGATGCGTCAGGGCGTCGGCACGCTCCTAGCCGAACTCATGCGCATTAAAGCCGAAGGCGACTACGAAGCCATCAAGGCGCTGGTCGACAAGTACGGAGTCCACTTCGATCCGGCGCTACGCGACGAGGTCCTTGCCCGTTACAAGACGCTGAATTTGCCAACATATTTCGCCGGTGTGAACGCTCACCTGATCGCGACCTTTGGCAAGAATCAGGAAGTTGAGAGTGTCCAAATCAGCTATTATGACGATCCCGTCGCCCAATACTTAGGCTACGGCGCAATGTACGACCCCGGCCTGAAAGTTAAAAAGTGACCCAGCCTGCACCGCGCCCGGCGCGGGTTGCAGGAGATGATGGAGCGTGGGGTGGGTCCCTTCTTAGTGGACGACCACCTGCAGAGCTGTGCTATGGCTCACGCTAGCAAAACTGGCTGTAACGGTCGCGGTGTAGGTGCCAGGTGGCGTACCGGGAGTGCTATGCCGGGACGAAGAACCACCCCCACCGCACGACACCCATGACGCCAAGGCCAGCACTATGAGAGGCGCAGCCGGGGCCGGTAATCGCTTGCGATTCCGCAGCCATAGCCAGCCGGAGCACAGCAGGATCAACGTCCACGCCAGCGGCGTCGTTCCGGGCGGAAAGCCGATATAAGTCACGGTTGCTGTGGTCCCGGGAGCGATCGTTCGTATCGCCACTAGTGCTGGTTGCGCACCGATGCCGCTGATTTGCACCGAAGAACTCGACAAAGTGCAGGTCGGAGCGGGAGCAGCCACGGGCGTGATGCCACAACTCAGGTTCACTGTTCCGGTGAACGATTCCAAGGGCGTGATGACCAAATTAAAGTTGGCAGTTTGTCCGGCGCTAATTGTCTGAGAAGTCGGCGCGCCTGAAGCCATGCCCATGGAGAAATCCGGGGCTTGAATCACGAGCGACAATGCCAAGCTTTTTGCAATCGACCCCGCGCTCCCCTGAACCTGTACGGGATAGGTGCCAGGGGCAGTGCTGGTGGATGCAGTAATTGTCAGCGGCGACGTTCCCGAACTGTTGGCTATGGAAGGAGGACTAAATGAGCAACTGGCGCCGCTTGGCAGACCCCCGCAGGAAAGTGTGACCGCATCTTTGAATCCGTACATCGGAGTGGCCCTCACTGTGGAGATCGCGGAATCTCCTACAGTAATCGTTGCAGGCGATAACGCGGTCGCCGACAATTCAAAGCCGGGCGGGGTCGTGTTGAACAACACCCCGAATCCAAGCGTTTCGCCGAAAACGATGTCAGGGCGTCCGTCGCCCTTGAGATCGACAATCATAAAATCGGATGGGAGAGGCCCCGTGCCGAGGACATTAACTATGGGACCGAAAGTGCCATCACCATTGCCCAGTAAAATTCCACCCATTGTCGGCACTTGAATTCCATCGAGGACGAAAAGATCCAGTTTACCGTCGCCATTGAAATCTCCCACGAATGGGCTGATGTCGGAGGTTCCCGGCAGGATAGGCGGCAGGAGCGTGAAGGTGCCGTCCCCATTCCCTAAGGCAATCTGATTTTGCTTGCTTAACATGTCGGGCTTGCCGTCGTTGTTGAAGTCAGCGACGCCCCACATCCAATACTCGCTCAATTCCGGAGGGCCGTATGCTGGTTGGAAGGTACCATCGCCGTTGCCATAGTTAATCCAGGTGGAGTTAAAATCAACATCAAAACACAGGTCCAGCTTTCCGTCGCCATTAAAGTCTGCCGCCTGGAGGAACCCCACGTAACTATATTGAAATGGAAACGGGAGCCCGAACGAATATTGCATTGGGACTCCGAATGTCCCATCTCCATTTCCTAATAGTACGTATAGGCTGGAGTCATTGTAAGAATCGAAGCCCATTATCGCGAGATCGAGATGCTTATCATTATTGAAATCTGCTACTACCGCACCGCCCGAAGATGAATCGCCGATCTGCGGATAAGAGGTTGGCGGCCGAAAACTGCCGTCGCCATTTCCCAACAGCACGGCATAGTACAAGACACTGGAGGGAGGGGGCAGGGGCGTAGAGCCTATTACCACCAAATCGAGATTGCCATCTCCGTTGAGGTCTCCGGCCAGGATGAAGTAGGTCGACCCCTGAAGCGGGTAAGTGTGCGCCAGTGATAGCGTCCCTAAACCGTCGTTTACCAGGATGGAAACGCCCCCGTTGACCAACACTGCTATCTCTGGCGGGCGAGCGTTGTCGAAACGGCCGACAACTGCAATGTCGTTGGGGAAAGTGGGCGGGTCAGACAGGATAATCAGGGGGATTCCGCGGAACGTGCCGTCTCCATTACCCAGGAGCACGCCGTTACTCGCTGCAATGTCGAGTTTACCGTCCGCGTCTAGGTCCGCGACTGCTATATTGAGAACAAACGTAGCATCGAAAGGGCCCGCGCCCGGTATTCTAAGGACGTAGCTGCTTGTGCGGGCGAACGTTCCATCTCCATTTCCCAAATAGATCTCTACCTCATTCTGAGCAGCCAGCAAGACAAGGTCGGTCTTGCCATCGCCGTTCAGGTCGGCTGCAGTTAGAAACCCGTCGTCGCCGCGAAAGACAACCACCGGTGTTTGGAACGTACCGTCTCCGTTCCCCAGCAGAATGCTCACGGTTTCAGGGTTAGGGCATACTTCGCAAGTGTCAACGACCGCGAGGTCGAGTTTTCCGTCACCATTGAAGTCCCCAACGGCGGCGGAACCCGGAGTCCAAACGCCAGCGGACGCCTTAGCTGCCTGAAACGTACCGTTTCCTTTTCCTAGGAAGACAACTTCTTGTCCCGGCGCACCACCGCCGTCGATACTCACCACAACATCAGTTCTGTTGTCGCCGTTGAAATCTCCCAACGACAACGTGACCGTGCCAGAGGCGGCACCCAAGCTGTACTCAACCCCCGGCGCAAACGTGCCATCCCCTTTGCTGAGATAGACGAGAAGGGAGCTGCCAGAAGCTGCCACCACGTCCGCTTTGCCATCGCCATTCAGGTCAACGGCAGCGACGGCCACTAAGCTGGCAGCAATCTGGGTAGTAATCGGAGATTGGAAAGTGCCACCCCCGGTTCCAAGGAACACAACCAGTGTGCCAGTCCCTTGTTCCAATATGTCGGGCCTGCCGTCACCGTTGAAATCAGCCACGGCCAATGGCGTACCTGATACTGGCGTGCCTGGCCCGAATGTCCCGTCGCCGTTTCCGAGGTTCAGCGTGCCGTCGGAGCACAGGAGGTCGGGCTTGCCGTCTCCATTGAAGTCGGCCACAAACACGGTGCCGGAACCGGCGTACGTCGGGGGCTGAAAAAATGAAACCTGGGCCCGTAACTGCGGGGCGGGAACGACAAGGATGAAAAACAATAGGACGGAGAGGAAATCGCACTTCATGACGCCACCTCGATGAAAAGGAACACACGGCCGCAGGTCAAGCTTGGAGGGAAGGGGAGCCGACGGTTCGCACTCTTTATAGCAGCCCCGTGCGCTCTAGTCTGTGCGCGGGATCACTGGTGACACATCGCCATCTTCACAACCCATGTCAATAAACGCACGCCCTGCTTGCGATATCTACCGCAAGCGGGAGTCGAGCAGAGATTCAAGCGCTGGTTCGAGGCTGAGTTTCGGATTCTGAATATGTTTCAGTGAAAGGGCCGTCAGAGGTAAGATTCGTGATATAGAACTGAAAGCCAAAGGGGACAGGTCAGGGTGCCCGCACACTTCTCCTATTCCGTCTCTACTAAGCTCCCACGTGATCGGGTCTGGGACTTGATTACCGACATCACGAACTGGCCAAAGTTTTCAGACATTTATTCCGATCTGATGTGGATTGGCAAGCCATGGGCGGAGGGGAGTCATCTCGCGGGAACACTTCATTACCCAATAGAGGTCTCAGGCCATTATGTGATCAAGACCTGTCAGCCTCCCGTGCTCATTCGTTACTTGTCGCAAACGCGAGAGGCCGGATTTGCGACCGAAAGGACACTCCGATTTGAACCGTTGGTGGAAGGAACACTCATCCGAGTGGACGCATACGTTGTGGGAGAACCCAAGATGGCAGGTGGCGCGCCGGAATTTCTGAGGAAGCTAACGCTACGTTGGTTTGACGAGTTTGCCCGCTTCTGTGACGGTCAACTGTGATTCACGATGCAACGCTGACGACCTTTCGGGCGCGAGCCTCAGTCGCGGTCATGCTCCGCCGATCTTCAACAGCTTTCGCAGATTGCCGATTCCCTTCTCCTGCAGAGCGTAGAGCATCTTCTGCCACACGCGGGCGGTGAGGAACGCGTCAGAAAGGGCGTGGTGCGTGTCTTGGACGTCGATGCGGTAGAAGTTGGCGAGCGTGGGCAGGTCCAGCTTTTCCAGTTTAAGGTGTAGGTCTTCGGAATACGGGCCCTGGCGCAGGATCCAGTGATGGACGCGGGCTGTGTCGATGGCGGGATGGTCGAGCTTATGTCCGGTGCGGAACATCTCCTTGCGCAGGATCTTCAGGTCGATCTCCACGAAATGGCCGACCAGCACCGATCCGGCGATGAACTGGAAGAAGTTGGCGAGAGTATTTTCGAGGGCCTCGCCACCTTCGACGTCTTCGGCGCGAAGTTTGTGAACCACGATGCTTTCCGCCGGAATCGAAACCTGGGGATTGACCACGCGGTAGAACTGCTCGCCGAGCCGGATGCTCGGACCCTGCATGACTATGGCACCGACCGAAAGCAGGCGATTGGTGCGAGGGTCGAGCGAGGTCAACTCGGTATCAAGGACGACGTAGCGTAAGGAATGGATCGGGGCATCCGGGGACAAACCTGAAGCGGCATTCGTGCTCCGTGATCGCAGCAGCCAGTTCGGCATCAACGCCCCAATTGGGACCAGATGGCGGTCCGGAATTTTTCTTCGATCAACGCCTGCGCCCGTGCCGTGGTGCGGAACGATTCTTTCACCAGATTCCTCTGCAGGTGCGTGAGCGTGTCGGGAGCGATGTAGTTGCTTAGCGGCTTGCTGTCTCTTATCTGGCGAAGCTGGCATTCCAGTCGCAGCAACGTAAGGAACTCGAAGGCCTCCTGAAGCTCCGCGAAGATCGCGGAGTCGGGGTTTGAGCTGGACGCCAGCGCCGAGAGACGGTCAGCCGTGTTCGTAGCTTCGATTCCGGCGTCGAGGGCGAACATACGCGCGGCATTCACAATGGGACCGGTGCCGACGAGTTTGAGGTCGAGTTCATTCTTGTGCTCCCCCGTTCGCTCCAGAACGAAATTGCGAAAGAATCCCAGCGGCGGCTTGTTCATGGTCGAAACGTAGGCCAGAATTGACTTAAACAGACCAGCGTCTTTCAACCACTTGCGCGTCTGCGTCGTGAGCGACTGGAACAGCGAGAAGTCTCCCGCCACTGGACGCATATCGAACAAGATGAGCGCATCCTCGGTGCCGTGCAGTTCGGCCTCGGTAATCCACGCGTGAAAGTAGTTCAGCCAGGTCTGCAGTGGCTGCCGCCAGCGCGGATTGCTGGCCATGTAGTCGCCAGTACAGAGCGGATAACCGCAGGTGGAAAGCGCTTCCTGAGCAAAGGCAGAGAGTCGGGAGAAGTAGTCGCGGGCCACTTCGTCGGCGGAATCGGCATAGATCAGAGCATTGTCCTGGTCGGTTTTGAACGTCTGCTCGCGACGGCCTTCGCTGCCTACCACGACCCAGCAGTACGGGACCGGCGCCGGGCCGAGCTTGGCTTCGCCGAACTGCAGAATCTTGACGATGAGACGGTCATTGACTTCCGCCACCACGCGGGTGACGTGACTGGCCTTCGCACCCTCCCGCAGCAGAAGTGGCAAAAGTCCGCTGATGCGAGTCTGAGCGGCAGCAAGGTCCGGCACGGTGGTCTGCGTTTCCACAAACCGCACCACGTTGAGCGGAGACTTGCCCTGCAGCACCATCAGATCGTGCGCGGTGAGAACGCTTGCCGGAGTACCCTGCTTTGTAACGAGCACGTGGTGAATGTTGCGGCTCACCATGGCGAGCAACGCAAGAAACAGCCGCTCGCTTGACTCGACGGCGATCACCGGCTGGCTCATGATGACGGTGACGTTTAGATCGAGCGGCAGGGCTTGGGCGACAACCTTTTCGGCAAAGTCACGGTCGGTGACGATACCGACGGCAGCGCCTGCCGAGTCGACCACGAAGACGCACGTGGCCTTGGAACGGGCGAGCATCTGCGCAGCCTCACGGATGGTTGTGTCCTGTTGACACAGCAGAGGAGCCGCGCCTGGAACGTCACTGACGGAAACGGAATACAACAGGCGTTCGGTGTCGCCCATGAGGCCAGTCTGCATGCGGAGTTCCTGCAGGCTGCGGTCCATGTAGCGGGTTACCGAGGTACGCAGCAGATAATTCGCTACTTCGGGATTGGAAGAAATCAGGCGCTGCACCTGCTCGGCGGGGATGCGGTAGCAGAGAGTATCTTCAATGGCGGTGACGTCTAGGCGGGCAAGATCTTTACTCATCACCGAGAGCAGGCCGAAGATCTCACCCTCGCTGCGCATGTCGAGCACGAGTTGCTTGCCAACCTGCGAGCGTAAAGCGAGCTTCACTCCGCCCTTGTGCACCACGTAGAGCGATTCGGACGCTGGATGTCCCGCGTGCAGGATCACGGTGTCTTTGGGGAAGAATTCCAGCGTCATGTGCGAGGCGAGACGCGAGAGATCGGGTACGGAAAGAAACTGGAATGGGGGAACGTTCTTGAGGAACGAAACCACCGAGTCGGTCACCATCGATTCCGAGGAGTGAGACGCCACAAGCAGACCTCAGGCACAGGACGGACTCACGATGGTAGGTGGGCACGGCGGCGAAAGTCAAAAGCGGATATATGAGTATCTTCTCAGCGTACTTCGCGATTCCTGTGTGTCCTTTGCGGTCAAAAGCTTTTCACCGCAAGTACGCTAAGAAAACCTGCTTTCCTACTTTGCCCCAAGGTCGTCGTGCTCGTGGTAGTTCGGGTACGGCGGACGCTTAATCTCTGGCAAAGGATGTTCCTTCAACTGCTGCATTACCACTTCGATTGCTTTTTCGAGTTGCGCGTCTTGGCCCTGGCGCCAGGCGGAGGGTTCGAGATCGACTTCCACATCCGGTGCTACGCCGTGATTCTCAACTTCCCACTCGCCATTCAGGCCGTAGATCGCAGCACGCGGCGCGGTGACGCGGCCGCCGTCAACGAGTTGCGGATACCCGCCAATTCCTACCAGTCCGCCCCATGTTTTTTTGCCAATCAGCGGGCCGATGCCCGCTTTGCGGAAGTACCACGGCAACGCGTCGCCACCGGAGCCGGACATTTCGTTGATGATCATCACCTTGGGGCCGTAGATCGCCTCGGACGGACTCGACCAGTCGTGGCCTTCGCGGGTGACGACCTTACTCATCAGCGGACGGCGGAGGTGATCGATGATGTAGTCGGCGAGTTGTCCGCCTTCGTTGAAACGCTCGTCAATGATGGCGGCATCTTTGCCCACTTGTGAGAAAAAGTAGCGGTTGAAGCTGGTGTAGCCTGCGCCCGCGGTGTCGGGAACATGTACATAGGCGACGCGACCTCCCGTGGCCTGATCGACGCGGCGGCGGTTGTTTTCGATCCAAGCGAGATGACGGAGATTTTCTTCGCTTTCGACTGGAACGACCGTGACCTCGCGAGAGTCCTTACCGTCGGGATTGGGACCAACTTTCAGTACGACCTGCTTGCCAGCGGTTTCTTCGAAGAAGCTGTAAATGTTGTCCGCGGCGTGCAGATCGCGGCCATTCACGGCGAGCAGGTAGTCTCCGGCTTTGACGTTTACGCCGGGTTGAGTGAGCGGCGCTTGATTGCCAGGATTCCAGTTCTCGCCGTCGAAAACCTTGGCGATGCGATAACGGCCGTTCTCCACGGCGTAGTCGGCGCCGAGGAGTCCGCCCTTCACCTTCTTGGGTTCGGGCTTCTCGCCGCCGCGGATAAACATGTGGCCGACGGTCAGTTCACCCAGGCATTCCTCGAACAGGTAGGTCAATTCGTCGCGCGAGGCGATACCCTCGAGGTAAGGTGCGTATTTCTTCTTGGCCTTGTCGAGATCGAGGCCGTGGTAGTGCGGATCGTAGAAGAAATCACGCTCGATGCGCCAGGTTTCGATGTAGATCTGTTTCCACATGGGTCGCGGCTCGACGTAGACTTCCCAGCCATCGAGCTTGAGCGGGCCGAAACCGGGCTTGGGCGGGCCGCTGCCTCCAGGGCCGTCGTCAGCCGATGCAGTTGCCCAAGAGTCGCCCTTGCGGTAGAGGACTTTCTCTCCGTCGAACGAGATAGCGAGGTCGTTGACCTCGTCCATGAACTTATCGACCTTACGTTTGCTGAGATCGAACTTCTGGATGGTCTGGTTCACATTTGGCTGATCGTCTTCCGTGACGACCTGTGGACCTTCGGCGAGGAAGAGAATTCCTGACTTCCCGGGAAGCACGGTGAGATAGTTCTTGGCGGGAATGGGCAGGGAGAGAATACGCTGGCCGATGCCGTCGAGGTCGATCTTGACGACGATGGGCTTGTCCCCCTCTTTGTCTTTATCCTTATCTTTGTCGTCTTTGTTCTTGTTGGAGGCTGATTTGTCGTCGGTTTTGTTCTTATCTTTCTCCTGATCAGGTTTCTTTTCTTCCTTGGGCTTCTCCTCGTCGCTTTCCGGGGCGAGCGGTGACTTTTCGTCTTTGCTCAGGACCACGACGTAGGCGCTGCGCGAAACGCGATGTTCCTCGCTCGACATGTCGAGGCCGGCGGTGGTCAGGGCAACGTCGGTCGAGGCGGTGAAGTAGAGGTACTTTCCATTCTTGTCCCACGCGGGATAAAGCGCGTCGCTCATGCCGTCGGTAATCTGCGAGGCCTTCCCCCGTTCGAGCGAGTAGACGAAAACTGCGTGCTGGCCGCTGGGAAGTTGCTTGGTGTAGGCGATCCACTTGCTGTCGGGCGACCAGGTCTGACTGAGTTGCGTCGGTCCGAAGCCGCCGAAGTAGTCGGCGTCGATCAGCTTGGGCGCTGGATTATCGAGGTCGACATACCACAACTGCAGGCGCTTGTCGCTGTAGGCGATCTTCTTGCTGTCCGGCGACCATGTCGGTGTGTAGAAAAACGAGGGCGGATTGCCGAGATTGATATGCCGAACCGCGCCCAGGCCGTTCTGGTCGCAGATGGCTAGGTCGTATTCTCCCGACTCATCGGAAAAGTAGGCGATGGACTTGCCGTCGGGCGACCACGAGGGATCGCGGTCGGCAACTGCGGGACTGTGTGTGATGTTGCGGATGTCGCCTTTGTCGGTGGGAACCGTGAAGATCTCTCCCCAGGCCTCGAAAATAGCGCGGGCACCCGTTGGTGAGATGCCGAAGTTCTGAATGCGCTTGGGCTCGACCTTGGCGAAGTGCGGACGGACTGCATCAATGTCGCCGGCGACGTGGATGGAAATGTTCTTTGCCTGATGCGTCTTCAGCTCGTAGAGTTTGACGGCGCCGAACTGCTCGATCACGATCGCGTCGGGCCCGGCGGATGCCGTCTTGAAATCGAGGCCGTCGCTGTGCAGAGCTTCCGACACCTGTTTCGTGTTCGTGTCGTAGGCAAAGAGGCTAACGGGGCCGTTGCGGTCGGAGAGAAAGTAAATCGTGTCGCCCACCCACATGGGATGGTGATCGTTCGAGTTCTCACGCGGGATCTTCACGATGCTCGAGTCTTTCAAGTCGGCGATCCAGATGGGCGTGGTTTGGCCGCCGTGGTAGCGCTTCCATGCCGCTTGCCACACGAAGTGCGGAACGTAAGCGAGGTGGGTCCCGTCGGGCGAGAAACTGGCGTCCTCGGCGATGGGCAGGGACAGTTGCGTGGGGAATCCGCCTTCGACGGGCACGGTGTAGAGCTGGTCCTCGAAGTGCGTGAAGCTGTTGCCCCAGGAATTGAACAGAATTTTTTTGCCGTCGGGAGTCCAGCCGGCAACGTATTCCTCGGCGGGGTGATAGGTCAGGCGCCGAGGCACGCCTCCCGCGGCGGAGACGACATAGACGTCACGGTTGCCTTCATATTCGCCGGTGAAGGCCACTTGTGAGCCATCGGGGGAGAAGTACGGAACTATTTCCGATCCGATCCCGGAGGTGAGGCGGCGGGCATCGCCACCCTCGCGGCCGACAATCCACAGATCGCCCGCGTAGTTAAAGACTATCTGCGTTTTGCTGACGGTGGGAAAGCGCAGCAACAGTGGAGGATCCGGTTGGACGATCGCGGTAGCTGGGAGAAAAATGCAGGCGAGAGTGAAGAACATCAGTGGCAGAAGCTTGCGCATTGTGGGCTCCAAAGAATGATGGGAAGAATGACGGGGAATCTTAGTGCGGCGGGCAGGCGAGGGTCAACTGGAGCGTGAGTCGCGGGGGGGCTCTGAGGGCGTTCAGAACCGTGGGTCGACGATGATTCTTTCCGCGCGATCGCTGGCAAAAGCCTCGCAATTGTTCTCTCGGGCCCATGACTTGGCGGCCACGAGCAGGGTGCGGGCGATGCCGCGAGTGCGAAAGGTCGGCATGACGTACAGTCCTTCCGCATATCCGACTCGCTTCCCGGTGAGGCCAGGGATGTCATCTCGTATCGACAGTTCGGCAAAAGCGACCAGTGTGGAACCTTCCAGCGCCACCAGTACCGCCTGAGGTTCGGTGAGCGTGCCCGCGAAAAAAGAAGCGATCTCCAGGGCGTGGCTCTCGGGGTCTTCGGGCCACAGGTCCCTTCGCAACTTCTCCCACGCAGGGGCGTCAGACGGCTGAATGTGGCGGACGATCATTTCGCTTTGCCCTTTCCCGGCAGGCCCGCGGGATTTTCATGGGTGCGCTCGCGGAAGCCTCCGCGCATGCCTGCGGCCAGCCCGACGCTGGATTCGCCGAATTTATCGCGCAGGCGATCGGCCGCAGCCAGCGCATCTTTCCATCGCTGCTGGCGAGCGCCGTCGAGCAGATCGATCTGAGGGGCCGCACTGCTGAAAGACGAGGCGTGAACGCCCAGCAGCCGCACCTGCACTCCTTTTTTCCAATTCTTGCGGAAGAGGGCGCGCACATGCTCGAAGATTTCGGTGTCGAGCTGCGTCGGGGCTGGGAGCGTAAGGGCGCGAGTGATGGTTGTGAAATCTTTGTAGCGCAGCTTGAGCTGGACGGTGCGCGCATGGAAATTGGATTCGCGCAGGCGGCGGCAAACCATCTCGGAGAGCCGCATCAGCGTAGCTTCGAGCTGGCTGAGGTCGGCTGTGTCCTCGTTGTAAGTGTGCTCGTGGCTGATGGACTTGGCGCCGAGATCGGCTCCGACTTCGGAGTCGAACCATCCGCCGGCATCCTCGCCGCGCGCTTTCCCGGCCAGCGCGAGTCCCCATTTTCCGAAGCGATCTTCCAGTTCGGAGTCCTCCAGCTTGGTAAGGTCTCCAACTTCCTTGATGCCGAGCGCGTGCAGGTGGGTCTCCATGACCTTGCCGACGCCGGGAATTTCGCGCACGTCGAGCGGGGCGAGGAACTTTGCTTCTTCGCCGGGGACGATCCACAGCACGCCGTTGGGCTTGGCCTGCGCCGACGAAACTTTGGCGATCAGACGCGAAGTTCCAATCCCGACGGAACAGTTCAATCGCGTCTCGGTCTTCATCCGCTGGTGCAGAGTATGCGCCGCCTTGAGTGGCGGCCCGTGCAGGCGCTCGGTGCCTGTCATATCGAGATAGGCCTCGTCAATCGAGGCCATTTCCACCTGCGGAGAAAACGCGTCGAGGACTTTGTAGACCCTCTCCGAGCATTCGCGGTAGCGCTCCGGATGGCCGTTGACGAAGATGGCGTGGGGGCACATCTTGGCGGCGGTGCGCAGGGGCATGGCCGAATGCACGCCGAACTTGCGCGCTTCATAGGACGCCGCGGAGACTACTCCGCGCTCGGTCCGCTGGCCTCCGACGACGACGGCCTTCCCTTTCAGAGAAGGGTCGTAGAGTTCTTCTACGGACACGAAGAAGGCGTCCATGTCGACGTGGAAAATGGTGCGAGGGAAGGAGGTGCTCATGGGAGTGAAGAATGCCCTGCAGAAGTGTACCGCGGGAATGCTTTGCTATAATGAAGTGCTGTTTCGCGGTCGTGCCTCGTACCGTGCGGAAGTGGTGGAACTGGCAGACACACCATCTTGAGGGGGTGGCGCCGAAAGGCGTGGGGGTTCAAATCCCCCCTTCCGCACCAATTTTAAGG
>Ga0209698_10006666_pt1 | contig 12234 bp, 7 predicted proteins | sample LitLauG_LLR_2012_FD_187203 | JGI IMG/M metagenome (GOLD analysis project Ga0209698, IMG submission 187203) | Freshwater sediment microbial communities from Pennsylvania, USA - Little Laurel Run_MetaG_LLR_2012 (SPAdes) (version 2) | ecosystem: Environmental > Aquatic > Freshwater > Creek >...
GTCATTCTCGGTTCTGCGGCCCTGCTCGTGCCCGCAGCCAGTCTAGGGATGTTTTCACGAGCGCCGTCACCGATTGTTGTTCCCGCAGGTCGTTCGACCGCGCCTCATCATCCGCCCCCTGAAACTGAGTCGTACACGACTAATTTCCGTTTCGGTGAAAATCCAATCAATGAAAGTGGCCACTGGATAAACGGGGCAGAATTCGGCAAGACTGACGTGCAGACTGTCCCGGGCAAGGCCTATGGGACGATGGTATCGTTTGATGGATCACAATATATAGACTCGTGTGCATGCCTGAGCGGTTTTGGACCTGACCATGAGGTATTTTGCACGATTTCCAACTCCGGCGCAGTGAATGGTCTGGAAGTGGAAATTCTGCTGCGAGCTGAAATTGCCGCAGATCATATCTTCCTGTACGAGCTGGATTGCGTTTACGGGGCGCGAGGCATTAACTTGGTTCGCTGGGATATGACAAAGACAAACATGAATTCCTATACCGTGTTGCGCGATTCCCATAGGTTCTTGCACAGGATCCGAGGTGGTGAGGTTCCATTTGCGGACGGTGACCAAGTCTACGCCAGGATTGTCGGCACCCTCGTTACATGTGCCTACAAGCGGTTTGGCGAGGAAGCATTTCTTGAATTGTTCACTTACGATACCGCACACGATCCGGTGAGGCACAGCAGAGGCAATCCCGGCATCGGCTTCTGGAACGATACCGGCAATTCGGCGAATCAATCAAAGTTTGCCTGGTCCAGCTTCACCGCCAACACCTTGTGAGAGTGGTCACGGGGACCTGTTGCCGTTTCGAGATTGGCGTTGACAGGCGGATTTGAGGGCGCAACCCGTTCGAGCCAGACCTCTCGCCAGAAGATATACTCGTTCTCGGGATTGAAGCGTTGATATTCGCCCGTGGCGGTAACCCCCTCGAGAATAATGCAAGGGTTGGTGAGCAAACGGAGTTGACCTGTCTTTTCGATGATGAGCCGCTCGATCCGCGTCTTGACCCGGTACTCGCCTCCACAGAACCGGATCATGTCTCTGTCGAAGTAGAGACCGCGGTTCTTGCTCTGGCTGTTCAATGTGGGTTCGATGAGGTACTTCGGTTTGACACGAACAAGGTCGCCCGGCTGGAGACCCAAGGCATCCCCAGACCGAACAGTGGAAATCCCGACGTCACACTTGGGGAATACCGCCGCCCCACGCATACGTTGCACCCGATTGAAAAAAGTAATCGCGAGCGCAACCAACCAAGGCCGCAACCTGACATTGCCAGTCAGGAGATCGCGGGCATAGTGGCGCAGATCGACCCTAAGCATGGGAGCGCCGCCGGCAGTCAGCTCGGTTGCTTGGCAGACACTTCGTACCTCCGGACCAGTATCGGTTTGTCGGCTGGCGTACGCCGACAGCGCTGCAAGTTGACTTTGTTGAGCCGGAGACTGCTTTGTGGATTTGACCGCAGAGCCATTATGATCGGCAAGGCGCAACCACTCCTCCCGCCACCGCAGATGGCAATTGGACTGGCACATGCCGTGTGCAGAGCCATCGCAACGAAGGCCCGCCAAAAGCACGAGCCGGTGCATGCGCCTGAGGCCAGTGCCATGGACCCAGTCATTCAGCTTGTCAGCTCTCCTCAACACACGCCCGCGTGTACCGCAATAGTTGACCATCTCCGGCATGAATGGCACGCCATCGAGTGTTCCACTGTGATCCAAAGTTTGCATAATCTCGTCGAGTGACCTGATCTCGACAATATCTCCGGGGTAGTATCCAAAGCGGTGTTGGCCGAACACCGCACGCAGCACCGAGATTAGGAACGTCGACGTCGCCTCGAGAGGAACGGACTGCGCATATGGCTTCCCGATTGCTTCGAGCGAATCTCTGCGAAGCGCGATGACGCCGCCGGCCATAGTAAGTGCCGAAGCTGCGGCCAATGGCATGATCAGGAGTATAGCCAACCAAAGTCCGAGGTGCATGGGCCAGCCTGCCGGGGTTGCCCGGCTCCAGTCCCAGGCCAGGAGAGCGGCCATCAACGCCGTGAAGGCGAGGGTTGCAGCCGCAGATACCGCAACAGTCCTCCAAAAGCTTATTCGGTGCTTTGCCATGATGAGCGCTTGGGCGAAGTAGAGCCCGATGTCCTCTGATTACAAACTATCGCTATTCCGCGCTGAAAGCGCATTCAGCATGTTGTGCCCTGCGTTTAGGACCCGGCTGCCGAAAGGGCAGCCTCTGCCGCGCGTTCGCCGCTGACGAAACTTTCATCAGTCCACATATAACCCCAGTCACCATAGCGGCCGCAGTAGTGGATGCCCACGTCGTCGAGGTAGCCATGCACTGTCTTCAGCGCCTTCGCCCGGTCCAGATCGAAGATCACGTTGGCATACTCGACCGTCGTCGCGCCGCGGGAAAGGATGCGATCGTCTTCGCGGAGGATCTTGCATCGGTGCAGGTCCGCGATGACCTGGTCGATAATCGCTTCCGTTGATTGCTGCAGCGGACGATACTTGCTGGAAAAATACACCTCCGCCTGGATACTGCCGCAGCCCGGAGGCGCGTTGGTCACGGACAGCATGTGTGGGAAGCTCAGTCGCGTGAAGCTAATATCCTCGTCGTAGACGTAGGTAATCTGTCCCTCAGAGAGGTCGGAACGGCCTACACCGACATTCACGAGCACACAAGTCGAGCAGGCCAGCAGACGCGAGGCAGCTACCACGTCCTCCGGTACGCCAGCAATCATCGGCACCAGGACGGGCAAAGGAATCGACGAAACGAGGGCATCGTATTGTGCGCTGACGCCGTTCGAGAAGCGCAACACCTTGGCCCTAGGATCGAGCGCAGTCACCTGGTGCTGCAGCTTGATATCGGCCATGTCCGGCAGCGGCTTGAGATAGGAAAGGAATCCGCCAGTCTTAGGGTACCGGAATTGGGTGATGTAGTGCACTTCAGGCGCCCAGGGGGCCAGCGCACCGCGCAACATCTCTTCCAAGCTGGGGCGATACATGCGCGGGCCGAGCCACTCTGTGCTCATATTCTTGGCCGCAGTCAGGTGGTACTTGCGTGTGTATTGCATCGGAAACAGTTCTGCGAACTTGCGGCCATAACTGGCGATCAGCCAGTCCTCGTAATTCGCTATGACGGGCTCGGGCTGGTTGTGCACTTTCACGAAATCCGCGAGTATTTCGACGATCAGGTCCTTGGGCAGGCCGTTCAGATGAAGCTGAACCGGGTGCGTCAGCCGTGATCCGTGCCAATAGTTGTCGAGCTTGACCTGCAGAGCTTCATATTGGTTGTCAACGAAGCCCGCCAGCAGCTCCTGGAAGCGAGCATCTTTCGTAAAGGAAATATGTGGTCCAAGATCGAAGAGAAAGCCGTTGCTGTCGCGAAAAGAGGCGGTGTGCCCTCCGAAGTGGGAACTGCGCTCGTAGATGACTGGACGAATGCCTTCGTTTCGGAGCCGGTGGGCCGCGCCAAAGCCGGCCATACCCGAACCAACGACTATAATATTGGCCATTGCATCTCTTTCCCCTGAGTGGATTGATTTCAGCGACGAAGGGCGACTTCGGGTATTGCCATAATCCCACCTAAGCGCACGGAGCCCGGCAATCGCCAACGTTGCATTTGTTCAATCCAGAGATCATCGCTTAGACGCCGCGGCGGCATCTTGACGTCGTTGAATGACAGCGGCTCATCTTCACCGATGTCGCGAATTAGGACGCAGCCTTCCGACAATGCCATGGGCAATGCGTCAGTAGCGCGGGCGGCGGAGTGGTTATCGATCAATCCATAACTCGCATAACCGCCGATGCCGTCGAGCCGTTCTCCAGTCTTGAGCGCTCGCTTTGCGACCGTAACAACCTCACACGACGGACCTGCCAGCGGGGCTACTGTCGGATCGGAATGCAGTACCGCCCTTGCGATCGTCGATGGCAACTGAATGTGTGGAAGATGGTAAGGCGTATAGAAGACATAGAAGGGGCCGTCGCCCAGCTTGTAGTAGGCAAATTGCGCCTGCTTCAGGCGGTTATCCTCGTGCACGACGACGAAAGCGCCGGTCATGGGCATGGCACCGACTGAATAATCGACGATACCGCCCTTCAGCATAGCATCCGGTGGCAACATTTTCGCCAATTCGCGTACGTCCTGACAACGAGGACCACACATGCCGCGCCGGGCGACTCCGAACCCGGTGGCGTTGGCCAGCACCGTCGTTTCCATGGAGAGCTTGGTTGAATCCGCGAACGAGGTGACTTTCCTCACTTCCTGATCGTTGGCTTTGGCGAATGCGGCCTGGGTGTCGGGATTGCGATGGTAGTCCACCATTCCTTTGATATTGCCGGCAGCTACCGGACGCAGACCAACTGACTGGCAGTAGCGAATGAGCGTCATGGCAACGCCGGGCTCATCTCCGTCTGTGTGCGTCAATACGACACCGGCTTCGTCGGCGCGGGATTTCAAGATCGGCCCAATCAGGGAATCGAGTTCCGCGTTCACCATGACTACTGGTTTGCGATGTGCGAAAGCATCCAACACGACACTTGCGCCGTAATCCAAGCTGCCGGTCACTTCGACCACAATGTCGATTGCGCTCGATCTGGTTAGGAGGGTCGGATCGTCGGTCAGAACGGTGCGGCCACGGGCGATAGCGGAGTCAGCTTCCCGAATGGTTTCCGGCGTCTCCCAGTCTTCTATCGATGCCTCGCGCAATGCGCGTTCGGCGTGTCCCGGCGTGCGGTTAGCGATAGCAGCAAGGCGCATACCCGGCACCGGCGTGCCAAGTTGTAGAGCAATGGCGCGTCCTGTGGCGCCGGCGCCGACGACCCCGACGCGGATGGGCTGGCCGGCAGCTTCGCGAGCCTGCAGTTGCTGGTAGATGGAGCTGCTTTGCGGTGGCGTGCTCATCTTCTGGCTTTTTCCTCGCTGAATTAAAGAACAGCAGTTGCGACTAGTGGCCAGTTGCGGTCTTGCTCTGAAATCAGTGCGACCGGTAGAGGCCATGTGATTGAGAATGCGGGATCATCGTGGCGCACGCCGGTGGCATGCAGAGGTAAAAAAGTAGCCGATGTCATGTAGATAAACTCTGTGTTGTCTTCCAGTGATTGGCAGCCATGGGCGCAGCCCTCAGGAATGAGCAACATATGGCCGTTTTCGGCGCTCAATATCGAACCGTGCCAAGTTCCATATGTCGGCGAATTCGGCCTTAGATCCAGCACGACATCAAACATGGACCCACGGGTACAACGCACCAGTTTCGCTTCGGCGGCGGGAGAAGTCTGGTAGTGCATTCCCCGTATAGTGCCGCGGGTGTAGCTGAAGCCCATGTTTGCCTGGACCGGCGTGAAGATAATGCCGTTTTGTTCAAACTCATTCGCACACCATGCACGCATGAAACGCCCGCGGAAATCGCTGTGGGGTGTAGGCTCGATAAGCCACGCATCATCCACCGCGCACCGCGTAAAAATCATTGTGACCAGGTCCTTGCATAGGTCCGAGAACATACGCTAGCGGATTGAGTCGCGATCCACCAGCAGGGGCACGGTTTCATCTGGAAACATGATAAACCGCTGCTCGAAAGTTGATCCAAACTAAAGGCCGAAGCGGGCCTTGCGATTCCGTGCCTGTGTCGAAGCCCCGGTTGGCGCGATCTCGCTCGATTGTGGTTGGGTGGTTTGTTCGGGAACTCATGCAAAGACCGATCTGGTGGTCAGTGAAGTGTAGACCGGTTACTCGCAACCGCGCGGCGTGACTTAAAAATCGAGAATGATGGAAAAATGCCCATGTCAAAAGCCAGACGTAGTGTCTATTGCGCCGCCCTGACGAGCCCCGATTAACCGAGGTTATGAACCAAGCGGGAGTTATAAGACTGGTCACCCGCCAGACCCGCGGCTATTCGTCGTACGCCATGCATTCAGTCCGCAAAAAATGAATGCCAGAAGGAGTGACAGCGAAGTGTCCTATCGAGTGTCCTTCATCATGGATCAGATCGCAGGCCACGTGACTAACTATCGGAATCTACGCTCGGCAAGCGAACAAGCGACTGACATCGAGCCAGTTTGGCATGAGATATACTACTACAAGTCTGGCGGCCTGTTAGAGCGCGTTCGGGAACGCATGCTTCCTTTTTTGCCTGGATACTTTTCGGGTGTTCTGCGCGGAGCATGGGAAATGCGCTCTGCACTCCGCACTAGGGAACCTTGCGATGCGATATTCACCAATGCGAGTGTTGGGGTGTTCTTCTCGTCGTTCTTCCGTCGCATCCCGACCATGATCGACTTCGATTCAACGCCCCTGCAAATCGACCGGATGGAGGCCTACGGAAAGTCGAGCGATCCCAAGCCGATTGCACATTTGAAGTGGCGCCTGTCAAAAGAGATGATGCAGTCGGCGACGCTGCTTCAGGCGTGGTCAAGTTGGGCTCGTCAATCCGCCATTGATGAATACGGAATTGAGCCGGGCAAGATTGTCGTCAATCCACCGGGCGTCGACCTCCAGTTCTGGAGACCCGCACCGACGCGGTCGGATGCTCCGAGGCCGTTCCGGATCCTCTTTGTCGGCGGCGATTTTCATCGCAAAGGCGGTGACCTATTGCTCGATTGGTATCGTCAACGAAAGCCTTCGTGCGAACTCCACATCGTCACGCGTGAAAAAGTGGAAACGCTTGATGGTGTTTACGCCTATTACTCCATGAAACCGAACAGCGAGGAGCTGCTCAACCTCTACCAGACCTGCGATTTGTTTGTTCTGCCGAGCCTCGGCGAATGCTTCGGAATTGCGACCGTCGAGGCCATGGCCGCAGGACTTCCGGTCATCGCCAGCGATGTTGGCGGAACCGCCGACATCATCGACCAGGGGAGGAACGGCTTTATCGTTCCGAACGGCAGCGTTCAGGAACTCGGCCGAGCAATCGAGCTAATCATGGCCGATGTTACCTTGCGCCAACGCATGGCTGTCGAATCCCGTCGCATCGCGGAGGAACGCTTCGATCTTAGCAAGAACGCCCGCAAGACTTTCGCGCATCTGCGCCAGATCGCGCGCCCGAGACCGGCGACCAAAGCTCGGCAACTTGCAGTCGATCAGTAGTTTATCGAACTCGGCGTTGCCGGCCGGGCTGATAGCCCGAGGCCTCGAACTCAGCCTGCGTCCGGCAGTGGACATCAGGCGCCGTTCCGCGACAATACGGGGCGCCGCGCAGCTTGTAATTCGTGAGTGAAAGCTATCAATCCCGCTTCGATCGTATCCATGCCACTTTGCGGCCCGTGAGGGCGCCCGCATAGAGCGATAGTTTCGACACGAGGTAACCGGGCAATTGTAGAAGCTCACCGGCGGTCAGCAGGTCTCGGCCGACCGTAAACCAATACGTAGCAAAGACAGCTCCAGCTCCACACGTCACCAACGCTGACAACTGAAAGGTCCAGGACGAGCCGCCTGCAAGCACCATGAGTCCACTCAGCGCAGTCGTCCCGCAGAGCAACAAGCCAAAGAGTGCGAGAGGTGGGACAGCCGTGTGCAACGCCAGGACGAGAAGTCGCCAGTCGCCACTGGAAAGAGCTTGAACAAACAGTTTTGGAACGTGGTTCATTATGACTTGGAGGTGCCCCGTCTCCCACCTCGACCGCTGAGATGTCTGCCCTTCGATGCTCGGTGGCACTGCGCTCCTGACACATGCTTCTGGCAGGAATGCGGCCCCCTGCCGTCGCGCAGCCAGATGCAGGCCCAATACCATGTCCTCGACCAGGTGTCCCCTGTCGAGGTCCGCCTTCGCAAGTATTTCCAAAGGAAATGCCATCCCTGTTCCCATTAGCAGACATGGTACGCCAAGTGCCTTCAGCCCCGACGGTCTCAGGACGTTCTTGATGCGCCACGCGAACGTGCCGATCCTTGCCAGCGGACCGGCCGATATATCCGGCGTGTTCAATTCATACCTCGCCTGCACCGGGCGGTTCCACGTTTGGCTCGCACTAACCAGGTTCTCCAAGGTCCCCCGGTCTGGAACGCAATCGGCGTCCAGAATGACGACGGTTCGCGGCGCGCTCGCGGCGAGGAAGCGTAGCGCGAAATCAATTGCGTATCCCTTTCCAACGTGGCTGGGGTCGCGTCGCTCGATGACGGTCGCTCCGGCCGCCCTCGCGACAGTAGCAGTCGTGTCAGTGCAATTGTCAGCAATGACGAGAACTCGGCCATGTTGCGGCATATCCGACAGGACCGCATCAAGCGTCCGTTCGATGGTTCCGACCTCATCGTGAGCGGGGATGACGACCACAAAATCATCGGTAGTCGAGAGGCCGTGCCGGGGTCTGCGCGATGGCAAAAGGTGCGCGGCAACCAACTCAACTATCAGAACGGTTGTCAGCACCAGTAACACTATGATGCCGGCCATAAGTGCTGCGTTGATGAGTGAAATTAATGCGGGTGACACGATGCGGACCTTCCTCGCGATTCACGGCCGTGGCCTGAGCCGTTCGAGTGCTCATGGGCGATAAGCGGAAAAGGGCTCGTCAGGACGCAATCCGTCAGCAATTGGGTAGTCGCCCCGATCACCCGCTTAAAGGACCGCCGGACTAGTCACCACACGGAAGCAGATCGGGCTGCGTAAGCACGCAAAAACATTCAAAGCGGTTAAGCGCGGAAATGATGCCGGCGGCTATTCACCACGATCCAATTCTGCGCTGTCACGGCTCAACGAGTCATGGGAATTGCATTTGGTTGCCGACTGCCGGCTTGCATCTGCCGAGGTCATCGCGCCGCGACTTCGCTGCGTGATGGCCAGGGTGGATCTCTTTTCACCGCTGGCAGCCGGTAGTTACGCAGACCTGAAACGCCAGAGTGCTGGAAATCCTGATCGATTGATCCTCACGAGCCACCAGTCAAGGCGCAGTTGGCAAGTCGTAAGCTTCTGAATAAGGCGATTATCGTGTCAAGCACAAGCACAAGCCCGTTGTCCTGGATCAGCGAACCGACTCTTTCCGTAGTGCCGTCTGATGCAACCGATATATTGGGCATCATCAAGAGGGGTTGGTTCATCATAGCCACCTTTCTGCTCTTGGGCCTCGCAGCAGGTCTCGCGCTAACAATCCTAATGCCACCGTCCTACAGGTCCAATGTACGTTTGGTGCTTGAGAACAGTGTCAACAAGTATCTGCAAACGAACCAGGTGGTCGACGGGCCGACCTTGGGCGACGACTCCTGGAGCCAGATCCACATCATCTCCTCCGAAGCCGTTGTCCTGCCCGTCATCAAGAAGCTGAATCTTACACAGGACCCAGAGTTCGGCAGCATTCCAAGCGACTCGAAAATTATCAGCTATTACTCGGTCAGAGACAACATCCGGCAGCTGGCCGAGTATCTCGGATTGAGAGCAAAGAAAGTCACCAATTCGGAATCGCCGGAGATGATGGCCTATCGGTCAGTGACCGAGCGCTTGATGGTGACGTGGGAAAGCCAACCACAGGTCATTAATGTGTCCTTCGTGTCGAAGGATCCAGTCAAGGCAGCTCTGATCGCGAACGAGATTGCGAGCAGCTACATCGATTCAACAGTTGAGTCCAAACGCGGTTCAGCCCACTTCGCGGCCCAAGCACTGCAAGCTCGACTCGATGAACTGCGCACTATGGCCGCTCAGGCGGAGCATCAATTGCTCGATTATAAGCTGGCGAATAACATTCGTGATACAAATCAGAAGGCGGATTCCGCCGATCTGGCCACCAACAGCGCCGATATCTCGAATGCCCGGTCTGCAATGGTGGATGCACGCGCACGTATGGAGGTTGCCAAGCTCGCAGATCAAAGCGACAACGGAACCAGCTATGTCCCCGACTCCGCCTTCATCAGTCGGCTGCGTGAACAATACGCCGATATCACAACGCGGGCCCACGACATGGCCAATCGCGTGGGCGAAGGTCACGCGGCCACCCGCCAACTGCGAAAGCAGCAAACTGAAATCGTCGCCGCGATAGCCGCCGAGCAGCAACGCATCGCGGAGACGTACTCCCTGGACTACGATCTCGCGAAGGCACGCTTCAACGAACTCAATGCGCCGACGCTACCCGGCATGACCGATGGTTCCAAGAATAGCGCCGCCGTTTCGCAGGTTCGAGAACTTGAAAGCAATGCGCAAACATTGCGTTCGCTGTATAATTCGATGCTGCTGCGAGTGAGTGATGAGAATCGGGTCGAAAAGGATCGTGTCGTTCTGCCCGATGCCCGGATCCTGGCTCACGCGGCTGTTCCTCAGCAAACCGAGTCTGCCAAGAAGAGGCTCATGGTCCTTTTCGGCAGCCCGTTGTTTGGTCTGTTGCTCGGAACGGCCATTCTCTTTGGGCATAGCAATCCGATAGGCGTCTTCAGAACGCCGCATCAGATCAGGACAGCGCTGGGCTTGAAGCCTATTGCGGCGCCGGTTGTGAAACTGCGCAACTGGAGGCGTTCCAAGTCCCTGAAATATTATGCGATCCAGGCGCCTCACTCTCGCTTTGCCCAGGCCTTCCATATGATTTGGGCCCAGTTGAGGACAGGTAGGCGCGACAATCTTGCCAAGGTGGTCGGGGTCGTGTCCTCAGTTGCGGGCGAGGGTAAGACCACGATAGCAATCAATCTCGCCAGTTTTGTTGCGAAGAACGCAGGCGTTCGGATCCTGCTTATCGACGCCGATTTTCACCGCCGGTCCATCACGCGAGCACTCGCCCCGAAGGCGACCCAAGGTTTGAAGGAGGCCCTGGAAGACCCGGACCAGTTGCAGGCCTGCATCGCCAAGGGCCAGCCGTTCGGATTCGACATAATGCCATGCCCGGTTTCAGAGCGAATCGCGAATGCAGCTGAACTCCTCGGCTCCAGCAATATGGAAGTGGTCATCAGCCGGGTCCGTGATTCCTATGATCTGGTGATCGTCGATGTGCCGCCCGCCGCAGAGGCAGCGGACTTCGGCATGGTCAGTCCCATGTGCGACGGTTTCGTCTACGTTGTCGAATGGTCGGCCACGAGCCAGCAGGTCGTTCTCGATACCTTCAAGGAAATGGGCGGCCTCTGGGAGCGTGTCGCTTGCGTCGTTCTCAACAAGGTCGATCCAGCCGCCCTTAGAAGCATCGAATATAGCAGGGGCAAAAGACACAGTCCCAAGTTCGCGTGACGTGTTCCAGCTGTCATGAACCTGATGGAGACAATCTGGTCGATTCCATCCGGTTCGCTTTGGATCGTGCCGCCCATTCTGATTGGCGAACCGCCCCCTATGGCTCTGGCTGCGCTGTGGCCTGCTTGACGCCGGAGGCTCTGCTCGATTGGGGCGGCGGCAAGAGCGAACTGATCAAGATCGAGGACTTATGCGGGCCATGGCTGTACGGCCAGCGGTGCTGGTTCATCAGCCGGCGGTCGATTTGTTCGGGCGATGTCTCTGATGCCAGGCCCAAGCTGTCGCGACAATCGGATCAAGCTCACGGAATGCGGGGTGCCATCCGAGGGCTTCGGTTGCCCTTGCAGGATTGCTCACCAAAGCCGCCGGATCGCCTGATCGACGATCGCCGTGAAGAACGGGGACGCGAAGGCCAGTCACTCGCTCTACGGACTTGACGACATCGAGCACCGAAAAGCCGAACCCGAGCCCGAGGTTGAGCTTCTGGGAGGGCGCGCCGCCGAGAAGCGCCTGCAGCGCCAGAACGTGGGCCGATGCAAGGTCGCTCACATGGACGTAATCGCGGATACATGTGCCGTCAGGCGTATCGTAGTCGGATCCGAAGATCGTGACATTGGGACGACGACCAGATGCCGCATCCAGAACGAGCGGGATGAGGTGCGTCTCGGGATCATGGTCCTCGCCTATTTGGGTGTCGGGATCGCAGCCAGCCGCATTGAAGTATCGCAAAGCGACATAGGAAAAGTCGTGAGCTCGAGAGTAATCTTCGAGTATCCGCTCGACCATCAGCTTCGAGGCACCATAGGGATTGATCGGATTTTGCGGATTGTCCTCTGAAATAGGCAGGCTCGCCGGATTTCCATACGTCGCGCACGTACTCGAGAACACGAAGCAACGGACGGCATTGCGCCTGGCTGCCTCAATCAAATTAAGGGACCCCGCAGTGTTGTTCCTGTAATACTTTCCGGGATCGCTCACAGACTCCCCGATGTATGCGAATGCGGCCAAGTGAATGATCGCACAGGGACGGTAGCGTCCGATCACCTCATCGAGGCGCGCGGAGTCTTGAATATCGCCCATTTCAAGGGGACCCCATTTGACCGCCCATTCGTGGC
>Ga0209698_10006667_pt1 | contig 12233 bp, 12 predicted proteins | sample LitLauG_LLR_2012_FD_187203 | JGI IMG/M metagenome (GOLD analysis project Ga0209698, IMG submission 187203) | Freshwater sediment microbial communities from Pennsylvania, USA - Little Laurel Run_MetaG_LLR_2012 (SPAdes) (version 2) | ecosystem: Environmental > Aquatic > Freshwater > Creek >...
GCCGACTACCTTTCGCAGTTCCTCCGCCGACCCTTGCAGCAAATTTCTCAGCACCGACACCTCGGCCGTGATAGCGGTGCGCAGCGCCGGGTCCACATCCGGCGCGAACAGTGGGGAATGGTTTGAAGGTAACGGCGTGCCGGTCGCTTTAGCCTTCGCGAACTTCTCGGGGTCGGCGCCGCCGAGGCTCAGATAAAGCGATGGGATGCCCTGTGCGATGAAATTGGCATAGTCTTCCGACGGAGTGATGGGGTCTGTCGCGATGACATTTTCTTTGCCTAAGGCGGCCTCCAGAGGGACGCGCAGACGCGCCGCCAGTGCCGGGTCGTTGTAAACCGCATCGGTGCCCTCGTAGTGCTCGATCAGCGGCTCGCGAGGCGCGCCCGCGGCCTCGGCTTCAGCTTTGGAGATTCGCGCGATGGCGGCCATGACTTGCTTGCGGATTTCAGCTTTATAGGTCCGCACCGTGAGGCCCAGCTCGGCCTGGTCGGGAATGATGTTGTTTTTTGTTCCGGCGTGAACGTAACCGACCGTGACGATGGCCATCTCTCCGGGTTTCACTTCGCGTGAAGTGATGGTCTGCAGCGCGAGAATGGTACGAGCGGCAATGACGATTGGGTCCACGGTGAGGTGCGGGGTGGCGCCGTGACCGCCTTTGCCATAGATGGTGATGCGGAGCGAATCGCCGTTGGTGTTGTAAATGCCGGGAGTGATTCCGACTTGCCCGGCCGGTTGCAGGTTGCTGACGTGAAGAGCAACGCCGACATCGGGCTTGGGGAAGCGTTGCAGCAAGCCATCGGCCAGCATGGCGCGCGCGCCCGAGATAGTTTCTTCCGCAGGCTGGCCAATCAGCATGAGAGTCCCGTGCCATGAACTCTTGTTCTGCGCCATGATGGCCGCGGTGCCAGCCAGCGCGGCCATGTGCAAGTCGTGCCCGCAGGCGTGCATCACCGGGACGTCGTTGCCGGCGGCGTCTTTCGCGTGAACTTTGCTGGCGTAGGGAAGGCCGGTTTTCTCTTCGACGGGCAGCGCATCGAGTTCGGTGCGCAGCATGACCGTGGGGCCGTCGCCGTTTTTCATCAAGGCAACAATGCCGGTGCCGCCGACGTGCTCGGTGACTTCGTATCCGAGGGAGCGCAAGCGCTCGGCCAGCTTGGCGGCGGTACGACCTTCGTGCGAAGAGAGCTCGGGGTTCTGATGAAGGTCGAGGTAAAGCTCGCGGGCGGCGGGAAGGGCGGTGTCAATCTCTTTAGAAGCTTGACTGGAAGGCTGGGCGACTTGGGCCAAAGAGACGACTGAGAAGGCAGCCAGGAAAAGAAAAGTCCGATTGAGCATGTGTTCGTCATCATAGGGCGGCCGGAGCGGAAAGAGCAATCGGGCGGGCGGGGCGAGTTGATGCCGGGAATTTCGCTCTGCTATGCTCAGGCGCTTCGAAAACAAGATCACTGTTTCAACTGGAGGCATACCGTGACCATTTCCCGGCGGCAGTTTGTTCGCAATTCGGTCCTGGGCGCAGTGGCGGCTGGTGTGGCGGGGAAAACTGCGGCGGAGACAGCGGCACAACCCGCGGAGCAGACTGCTGCGAGTCAGAGCGCGTGGAAGCGGCCTATCATCGTCTCCGCGGGCAACGGGTTCGCTTACCTGGAGGAAGGATTCGCGATCCTGCGCAATGGCGGCGACACGCTGGATGCGGCGTTGCGCGTGGTTCGCGGGCCGGAAGACGATCCCAACGACACCAGTGTGGGGCTGGGCGGGTTGCCGAACGAAGAAGGCGTAGTGGAACTGGATTCCTGCTGCATGCATGGCCCGTCGCGGCGCGCGGGTTCGGTGGGGGCGGTGCGCAATATCAAGAACGTGTCGCTGGTAGCGAAGGCGGTGATGATGCATACCGGGCATGTGATGCTGGTGGGGGAGGGGGCGGAGCGGTTTGCGGTGACCATGGGCTTCCCGCGCGAGAACCTGCTTACCGACCATTCGCGAAAAATCTGGCAGCTGTGGAAGGAATATCACTCGAACGACGACTGGTGGGGCCCGGGACTGGCTGACCCGAGTTTTGTGCCGCCGGAAGAGGACTCAGGAAAACCGAAATCGGAGCTGTTCAAGGAGCGGTTCGAGCGGCTCGAACAGCATGCCGCCGATCTGGGAATTGCCCCGGAGCTTCGCCGCGACGCAGTGTTCAAAATTCTGTTCCCACCGACCGGAACCATTCATTGCTCGGCGCTGAATGAAAAAGGTGAAATTTCCGGAACGACGACGACGAGTGGACTGGCGTTCAAACTGCCCGGCCGGTGTGGCGATTCGCCGGTGATCGGCGCGGGCTGCTACACCGACCAGGATGTGGGATCGGCCGGCGCGACCGGCAGCGGGGAAGAGAACATCAAGGTGGCCGGCGCGCACACGATTGTCGAGAACATGAGGCGCGGCATGACGCCGCAGGAAGCCGGCATGGACGCGTTGAAACGGATCGCGCGCAACTACAACGACGACATGCGGAAGCTGAAGTTCGTCGACATGGTCTATTACATCCTGCGCAAAGATGGGGCCTATGCGGGCGTGTCGCTGTGGGAAGGCTATGGCGGATCGTCGTTCGGGCCGGACGAGCCGCATCACATCGCGGTGCATGACGGTGGCAAGCCGCGACAGGAGAAGACCGTGGCGATGTTCAAGGGATACTCGCGGGAGTTTCCCGCGCCGCCAAAGGTTCCGGTGGCGCTTCAGAAAGAGTTGCAATAAAGGCGACGGACTCGCGCTTTATTCAAGCTCTAAGCGCGTTCAAGGGCAGGACAGCAGGTTTCTCGACTTCGCAAAGTTGCCCGTAAACGGGCAACTTTACTCCGCTCGAAATGACAGAGAAGCGGTTTGACCAGAGATTCTGTTTTAGTGATCGAAGTGCAACTGCAGTCGGCAGCGGCCATCTTTTTCGCGAATTCTTACGCGGTCCGCATACTGGCGAATCAAGTATCCCGCGAGTTGGGCGGAACCTGCCTGGGTCCCGAGTTGGTCGAGTGAAGGCATCGTGTCGGCGAGTTCGATCGCAGGGCCAGCGTATTCGATCTCGAGGTCGAGACGAAGTTCGTCCCAGGAAGTGTTCAGCGTGATCAGGTCCGAGGTAAGGGGCAGGACGCCGAGATTGTTAACGACCTCATAAGCGGCGTCGGTGGCGCGAGTGACCACGTCTTTTCGCATGCCCCAGCCCGAACCCTGGTCCTCCATGAACTGGGTGATGGCGTCGAAGTGGTCCTGTCCAGCGCGCAGTTCCAGGCTGCTTTGCTTCTTCAAGCCGATGCGAAACAGAAGGCTCATGATCACCACCAGCACCGCGGCCACCGAAGTGGAAGAACTGAGCACGGGCTTGAGCACGGTCGGGAACGTGCGGTAAAGATCAGGCACGATTTCGACGCTGAGGCCGAAGATGAGCGCGATGCCGACGGCGAAGATGCGGCGCGCGTCGAGCATGCGGGAGGTCAGCATCTGCAGGCCGCCCAGAATGATGAAGCACGCGGAATAGATCAGAATGGCGCCCACAGCAGGCCCGGGGAGCGCGGCCATCAGCGAAGCCGCTTTTGGGATGAAAGCCAGCCCGATGACCAGCATGCCGAGAGGCAAGGCGATGGCGCGGCTGGTGGTGCCAGCAGCGAGAGAAATTCCGATGCTGCTGGATGTGGTGTTCTGCCCCACACCTCCCAGAAGGCCCGAGATTGCGCTTCCCAGGCCGTTGGCAAAGACGCCGCCGCTCACCGAATCCATGTCGGTGCGCTTCCAGCTGGTGTCGTTTGCTTTCTGGCAAAGGGTAGTGTCGCCGACGGACTTTAGGCTGGCGGTGAGGGCGGCAATCAGGAACGGCGGCAGCAGCGCGAGCTTGAAGGACAATCCGGGTGCGGCGCGCTGAGGCACGGTCACCCAGCCTGGGGGCATTTGTCCCAGCAGCTGCGCGGAGTGAAATTCACCGAGGGCAATGGCGGCAGCGTAGCCGGCCGCAATGCCGATCAGCATCGGAAACAGGTGCAGCTTGCTTCGCGTCCAGACGGTGGGAATGATCATGGCGGACAGAGTGATTACGCCGATCAGCATGGCGTGAGGATCGGCCGCTGTGCTGGTCCTGGAATAGCCGATGAAGCGTGGGCAACCCAGAGCAACGAGTTGCAATCCGGACATGGCGACCATCAGGCCGGTCACTTCCGGCGGGAACAGAACGCGCAGGCGATGGACGACGCGCGAGACCAGCATGCCAGCGACGCCGGCGCAGACCAGCATCCCGAACATCAGCGAGTAACCGCCCTCCTGGCCCGCCAGCACCACGGGTGCGAGAAAAGTGAGGCTGCAGGTGAGTGGGCACAGGTACCCGTTGCCGATTCCGCGCCTGGCCTGCACGATGGTCGCGATGCCGGAAGCGATCATCGACATGCGGATGAGGCTCTGGGTTTCAGCCGATGTGCCGCCCATGGCGCTCACGACCAGCACGACATAGATCCAGCCGACGGAGATTACGAAAAGATGCTGAAAGGCGGCGGCGATCTGTACCCCGACCGGCGGCACGTCGTCCACGTCGTAAATGAGGTTGGCGGGTTTCTTGCGGCCGGGCAGAGCGATGGGGCCGCTCCACTCGCGCCAACGGCGCAACCGCTGCGGCAGGAAGGGGCGAACATTGGAGCTTTGGCGGACCTGCAAACAACCTCCGGAAAGAGAAGCGGGACTGAACGGGGCCTTCGATCTGACTGCTAAGGCATCGCTGGCAGATCATTCAAATTAACAGAGATGTCAAGAAACCGCGCGCTTCAGGCTGGAACGGGCAGCGCCGTGATGCCTACTTAAAGAGGGGGACGCCGGCTTTGGCGGCGGCGGAAGCGAGCCGGCGATCCAGTGTGGCGAGAGCGAACTTGTGCCGACATGAGGTGTCAATGTAGACGGCGTCGTACGCGGTGAGTTGAAAGTCGCGCGCGGTGTTGACGGCCACCCGCATCGAAACCGGCCCCACATCCGTCTCAATGGCGGAACCGAGCAATCGGCCTACGTTTTCGAGTGCTAGTGCAGTGTCGGCGACGGTCAAGATGCCGCGCCTTTCCGACATCGCGAATCCATTGGCCATCTCCAGGTGCCAGAGAGCGGGAACGATGGCCTGCGCCCCATGAAGCAAGCTGCGGCGGGCGGCGTCGGCGAGGGGCGGGGTCGGGTGGTCAACAAACCAGGCTAACGCTACCGACGCGTCGAGCACGAATCGCTTCACCGCCGGCCTTCCTCAATCAGGTCTTTGGCGGTGACGCCTGTCAGAGGTTTGGCTCGCTTGTGGATTGCTTCGATTTCGGAAAATATCTGGGCGATGCTTAGGTTGGAGCGGGCGGGAACGATGACGGCGGCCAGCTTTCCGTGGCGCGTGATGCCGATCTGCTCGCCACCGCTGGCGCGCTCGACCAGTTCCGACAGCTTTTGTTTGGCTTCGAACAGGCCGATTGTGCGCATAATTGTATCCATCTAGATGATTAATCTAGATTATACCATATGCAGTCAACCTACATGAACCGCACCTTCACGTCTGGGCCTTTTTCCAGGTGGATGCTTTCGACGAAGCGGACCTTGCCGGTGCGCAGGGTGAGAATCACAGAGGAAGTACGGGTGCCTTCGCCGAAGAAGCGGACACCCTTTAACAGAGCGCCGTCGGTGACGCCGGTGGCGGCGAAGATGAGTTGCTTGCCCGGGGCGAGATCTTCGGCTTCGTAGATTTTCTTCTTGTCTTTGATGCCCATCTTGGCGAGGCGTTCTTCCTGTTCGGGCTTCACCACGAGACGGCCGAGCATGTATCCGTTGAGGCAGCGAATGGCGGCGGCGGTGATGACGCCTTCCGGGGCGCCGCCCGATCCCATGACGGCGTGAACGCCGGTGCCGATGACGGCGGCGGCAATGCCGGCCGAGAGATCGCCGTCACCGATGAGGCGGATGCGTGCGCCGGCGGCGCGAATATCGGCAATGAGCTTTTCGTGGCGGGGGCGGTCGAGCACGATGATGACCAGGTCCTCCACGTCGCGATTGAGCCTGCGGGCGATGTTTTTCAGGTTGTCGGCCACTGGAGCGTCGAGCTCGACGGCATTCTTGCAACTGGGGCCAACGACGATTTTTTCCATATAGCAGTCGGGCGCGTTGAGCAGGCCGCCGCGCTCGGAAGCGGCGAGCACGGTGATGGATCCGGGCGCGCCAGTAGCGCACAGGTTGGTGCCTTCGAGGGGATCGACGGCGATATCGACTTCGGGAACTTCGGTGCCATCGGGAAACTTGGCGCCGACCTGCTCGCCGATGTAGAGCATGGGGGCTTGGTCGCGTTCGCCCTCGCCAATGACGATGGTGCCGCTCATGGGAATAGAGTCCATGGTGCGGCGCATGGCCTCGGTGGCGACATGGTCGGAGAGCGGCCGGTCGCCCTGGCCCATGGTGCGGGCAGAGGCGATGGCGGCACTTTCGACCACGCGGAGGAAGCGAGAGGCCAGGTCGCTCTCGATGTTTTCTCCGAAGCTGCGAGCGAGGTTCTCCGGGCGTTGCTGGGTTTCCATTGCATCCTCCGAGGGCGTGGGGAAAACGGCGCGCCGGAGACAGACTATAGCGCACTTCGGGGGCGGAAGGAATCGGGATTTGCTCGAATTGCTGGTCGTGCTATTCTCTCAACCCTGATCGGAAAGCCCCGCGCATGGCCGACGCCAGTTCCATGACCGTGCTCTGCATCACGACCTATGAAAAAGGTCAGGAATTCATGCGCGAGTGCAAGCGTCAGGGCTGCCGGGTGCTGCTGCTGACCGCGGAGAAACTGAAAGATGCGGACTGGCCGCGGGAAGCCATTGACGACACGTTTTACCTTCCAGAAGACTTGCCCACGCCGGCGATTGTGAGTGCCATCAGCCACCTGGCCCGCACCACGAAGATTGATCGCATTGTGGCTCTCGACGAGTTCGACATGGAGACGGCAGCGACATTGCGCGAGCACATGCGAATTCCGGGCATGGGGCTGACCACCTGCCGCTATTTTCGCGACAAGCTGGCCATGCGCATGAAGGCGATGGAGGCCGGGTTGCGCGTGCCCGATTTTGTGCCCGTCATTCATCACGATGACATTCGCTACTACCTGCAGCATGTGCCGGGGCCGTGGGTGCTGAAGCCGAGGCAGGAAGCGTCGGCGATCGGCATCAAGAAATTCTCGACCGCGGATGAATTCTGGAAGCTGATGGACGTGCTGGACCGGGATCCGTCAAATTTTCTGATCGAGCGCTTTGTGCCGGGCGACGTGTATCACGTGGATTCGGTGGTCTCGGAAGACAAGGTGTTGTTTGCCAGCGTGAGCCGCTACGGGCGTCCGCCGATGGAAGTGGCACACGGCGGCGGTGTGTTTGTGACTGCGACGGTGGAGCGCGGGAGCGCAGAGGACCGCGAACTGCGCGAGTGCAACGACCACCTGATCCCGGCGCTTGGTTTGGTGCGCGGTGTCTCACATGCGGAGTTCATCCGGGCGCGCGAGGATGGCGAATACTATTTTCTGGAGTGCGCGGCGCGGGTGGGCGGGGCCTACATCAACGAGATGGTGGAGGCTGCAACCGGTGTGAACCTGTGGCGGGAGTGGGCGCGGATTGAAGTTGCCGCCGGCCGGCATGGATATGAATTGCCCGAGGTGCGCAGCGACAACGCTGCGATCATCCTGTGCCTGGCGAAGCAGGAGACGCCTGATACCTCAGCATATCGCGATCCGGAAATCGTGGACCGCATCCGGAAGAGCCATCACGCGGGCTTTGTGTTGCGCTCGCACGACTACGGAAGGTTGCAACAGTTGCTGGGCGACTACGGCTCCCGGTTCGTGGAAGATTTTCTGGCCATTGAACCCATCAAAGACCGTCCGGCATCTTAAGCCGCAGGAGGCGCGACGAGATGGAGAAGAAAGAACCGGCGTTTGTCTATTCCGAGAAGCAGGTGGCTGAAAAGAGCGAGCTGGCACGAAAATTTATCGACACGCGCAATCGCCTGAACGCCAACGTTACCAAGGCCGACAACTTTCTGGTCAAGCGTTTTTACAACGTGGACCACAACACTTATCTGGACGGCGCGCTGCCGGCCAAGACGAAGGAGTTGATCGGGCTCTCGGTTTCGACCGCGCTGCGCTGCGACGACTGCATCTACTACCACATCATTCAGTCGTACCGTCTGGGCAGCACGCGCGAAGAACAGCACGAGGCCATCAACGTGGCGATGGTGGTGGGCGGAAGCATCGTGATTCCGCACCTGCGGCGGGCGTATGAACTGCTGGAGGAGTTGTACGGGTAGTGTTGCTTCGCCCGGCCCGATAGCCCCTTCGGTCTCGCTCAGGGAAGGGTTTAGGCGGCTGTCCCAATCGATTCTCAAAGTTAGAAAAAGACTTCGGGCGATACGTGGAAGCGCTTGCTGAGTTTGCGGATGTGCTCGGTCGTAAGGTTTCTCTTGCCCTTCAGTACTTCGGAAACAATGCTGGGAGTTCCAAAGATGTCCAAGAGGTCTTTCTGCTTTAGGCTGTTTGCCTGCATCAGTTCGGTGATCACCTCGACCGGGCTGGCAGCTCTGAGAGCGTAGTGCTTTTCTTCAAAGTCCTCGATCAACAGAATGAGCAAGTCTGCGATGCGCCGCTCGGCAGCGCTCAGGCGGCTACCCCTGCGGTCGAGCTCTTCGAGCATGGCGATATGCCGCTCGTTTTCGGCCTCGCTGCGAATTACCGCGGGCAGGGAAGCGGTCAATAAGGAGGCATACTCGGTTCGGACTGCTGTGCTCATTGTTTCCAAACTCCCCGGTCATATTCAGCGTGCGTCAAGACGTGGCGGACATAGACCCGGCCGAACGCGTAATTGATCTCACTGATCAGCCGATACTGATTGCCCTTGATGTTGAACACGGTCCACCTCCCGACCGAATCTGCGCTAGAAAACGTTTTGCGCACATCCTCCAAACTTCTCCACTGGGCCCTTTTTGCGATGCGAAACCAAGCGTCAAGGGGGCCTTCTAGGTCGTTGTGACTCTCCGCAGCTTCCTTAAGCTTCTTGCGGCTGATAACATGCATCGAGGTGCTGGTTAGTTCGCATTATGCGAAGTATAGTTCGCATAATGCGAAGTTGTCAAGAGCCCGCCTAGAACGCGTCAATCCCGGTCACGCTCTGCCCGATGATCAGCGAGTGTACGTCGTGGGTGCCCTCGTAGGTCTTCACTGATTCCAGGTTCATCATGTGGCGCATGATGGGGTAGTCGTCGGCGACGCCGTTGGCGCCGAGGATGTCGCGGGAGATGCGGGCGCACTCGAGGGCCATCCAGACGTTGTTCCGCTTCGCCATCGAGATATGCTGTGGCTCGACCTTGCCGGCATCTTTCAGGCGGCCGACTTGCAGCGCCAGCAGTTGGGCTTTCGTGATCTCGGTGATCATCCAGGTGAGCTTGTCCTGCACCAGTTGATGCGAGGCGATGGGTTGGTCGCGCCATTGTTTGCGCAGGATTGCATACTGCAGCGCGCAGTCGTAGCAAGCCATGGCCGCGCCGATCGCTCCCCAGGCGATGCCGTAGCGGGCCTGGTTGAGACACATCAGCGGCGATTTCAGGCCGCCGGTTCCGGGCAGCAAGTTGGACTCGGGAATGTGGACATCGGTCAGCGCAAGGCCTGACGTTACCGACGCGCGCAGGGACCACTTGCCGTGAATGTCGTCGGCCTTGAAGCCGGGGCGGTCGGTTTCGACGAGAAATCCGCGGACGCGATTATTCTCATCCTCAACCTTGGCCCAAATGACGGCGACGTCGGCGATGGTGCCGGAGGTGATCCACATTTTCTCGCCGTTCAGCACGTATTCGTTGCCGACTTTCTTGGCGCGCGTCTTCATCCCGCCGGGATTGGAGCCGAAGCCCGGTTCGGTGAGTCCGAAGCAGCCGAGCTTTTCGCCCTTCTGCATGGCGGGTAGCCATTGCTGTTTTTGTTCCTCGCTGCCGAAAGCGTAGATCGGATACATGACGAGCCCAGACTGCACGCTGACGAAGCTGCGCACGCCGGAATCGCCGCGCTCCAGTTCCTGCGTCATCAGGCCATATTCGACATTGCCCATGCCGGCGCACCCGTAGCCCTTGAGCGACGCGCCGAAGAAGCCGAGTTCGCCCATCGGCTTGACCAGTTCGCGCGGGAAGCGGCCGTCGCGGTTGCATTGCTCGATGATGGGGACGAGATTTTCTTCGATGAACTTGCGGGTCGAGTCGCGGACCAGGCGCTCGTCGTCGGTGAGCAGCGTGTCGAGGTTGATGAAGTCAACGCCTTTGAATTTGATGGCTGGCATAGGAGTCTCCGTCGCGTGGGGGCAAACATATGACGGTAGCAGGGGCAGGGAAGCGGGGTCAACGGCACGAGGTGTCACCTGGAAGAGTAGGATGGTGTCATGAAGAATCACGGCAGCCCGCCTCATCCGGGCCCAATGCGGGTCAGTCGGGTAGACGGCGAATCGGCTGCAATCATTGTGGCCGTTGCGTTTGTGGTATTAGGTTTTGTAATTCTTCCGCCGGCTCGACTTTTGATTGGAGCATCCATTCCGGTTGGCGCCGGGATCGCCTTGATGTTTCGTCTGTTCCGGAAAAAGCCACTGTTTCCGGACCGATTCTTCCATGCGGGCTGAATTGTTTCTCCTGGTTTCTCCCGCCAAGACATAAGCCCGCGACTTTCTGTAAAATCTAACGTGGATGTAGTTGCATATTTCTGGTGAAGCAGCGAACGCTTGCGGGCAGTGAACGGGAGGTTCAGCCGAAGCGGAACATGGCGCTATACCAAGCGGCTGCTCCCAACACATTGCTAGAGGAGAACTCATGCCAGTCAAAATCGCCAAGACGGCGGACCGCAAAAAAATGATGGATACAACGAAGAGCACGGATTGTCCCAAGTGCGGCAAAACCACCCGCATCGTGAAGCGGACAAAGGACCGCGAGCGCAACGTGCCGGGCGGGGTTTACATTTCGTGCTCGGCTTGCGAATTTTTCGAGAAGCTCTAGTATCGGAGCGGTCACGGGCTGGCCTCGACACAAAAACACTGGCCTCTGGATGAACCCCTTTGAATCAGGAAGCTTTCCGCAGACAAATCGCTGAGCTGCGCGCCCGCTCGGCTCGTCTGGAGTGGTCAGGCGAGGAGTTTCGGCGGCAGTGCGAGTCGGCTTTGGACCCTCTTGCAGCTTTTGTGGAAGCCGCGGGCGGCGGTCCGGCGTTTCCAGAGCAATCGGCCAACCCATTGTCGAACCAGATCAGCGGCCAGCTTGATCCGGAAAACCCAGTCCACAAATTGATCGCAGGCCAGCTTCAACGCGGCACCGAGCACGGCAGCGGCGGGTTCCTGGGCTTCATCCCATGCGGTGGGCTGCCCGCGGCCGCGCTCGCCGATCTGGTCACATCGGTCACCAATCGTTATTCCAGTTTTACCCATGCGGCTCCCGGCGCTGCTGCCGCCGAATGCGAAGTGATTGACTGGCTTTGCCATCTATTTGGCCTGGGAGCGGACGCCTGGGGCGTGCTCACCAGCGGCGGCACCATGGCCACGTTGAATTGCCTGCTGGCGGCGCGCGAGAGCGTGGAAGGTGTTCCCGTCGAGAAGTTGGCCATTTACATGACCGACCAGGCGCATCACTGCGCGACCCGCAGTCTCAAGACCATGGGGTTGCATCGTGCGGTCACGCGCATCGTCGCAACGGATGAGCTATATCGCATGGATGTCGCCGAGTTGCGGCGCGTGGTTCAGCAGGACGCAGGGCACGGGTTGCATCCGTTCCTGGTGATTGGTTCGGCGGGCACGACCAACACCGGCGCGATTGATCCTCTGGACGAAATTGCCCGCGTGGCGCGAGAGCACAAGCTCTGGTTCCATGTGGATGCGGCCTACGGCGGCTTTTTCATGCTGTGCGAAGAGGCACGACCGGCGTTTAGCGGCATCGAACACGCAGACTCCATCGTGGTGGATCCGCACAAGGGCCTGTCGATGCCCATGGGCACTGGGGTCAGCCTGGTGCGCGATGGGGAGTTGCTGCGGAAGGCGGTCCAGGAAGATGCCGACTACTTACCGCACACCCACGGAGCGCCGCCGCGATTGCAGCGCTCTCCGGGCGACTATTCGTTTGAGCTGACGCGGCACAACCGCGCGCCCCGCATTCGCCTGAGCCTCGACATTTTTGGCGCAGAGACGTTTGCCGCAGCGCTGTCTGAGAAACTGCTGCTGGCGAACTATCTTTAT
>Ga0209698_10006669_pt1 | contig 12232 bp, 10 predicted proteins | sample LitLauG_LLR_2012_FD_187203 | JGI IMG/M metagenome (GOLD analysis project Ga0209698, IMG submission 187203) | Freshwater sediment microbial communities from Pennsylvania, USA - Little Laurel Run_MetaG_LLR_2012 (SPAdes) (version 2) | ecosystem: Environmental > Aquatic > Freshwater > Creek >...
CGACACTTGCGGCACGACTGAAGTCGTGCCCTGACACAAAGCACTCGGTTTTGTGCCGGGAAGGAGTTTTTTCGCAGCCTGTTAAGCGGCGATTGAACCGATTCGCGAGCGGCGCATCCAAGTGCGCGCCACACGCGAATCGGGAATGCAACGCCGGAAACTACTTGAAAACGCCGTTTCCTTTCGCCAGTTCATCGCGGTGGGCGCTGTCGTCTACTATCGAGCCAAATGCCTGGCCCGAAATAGGATGCTCTCTCAGGGAGCCCCTGACTGCCGCCTGCACTGTGTCGAGCCCTTCCGGAGTGGGCGTGACATAGACGATCACAAAGATGCCCGGCGCCGCGGTATGGATCGCCATGGTATCGATCTCGTACTCGACGATGGTGCCGTCAGCCAGCAACTTCTCCAAAACCGGCCCAACCATGTGCGCGCTGACCATGCTGATTGCGTCGTCCGGCGCATCGGCCTTCAGCTTGTACTCCGACACGTGAACGTAACCACCCTTGTAGGCTCCCGGCTTCCAGTTGTAGAAGTGGCTGACAAGAACCTCGTCCCAGTGCTTTGTTGCGCCTGCGGAACTGGGAGAAGCAGAAGCATCAGCGGCGTAGAACTGGTCCAACACCTTGACCAATCCGGCCATCGACATTGCCGACCACCAGTTGTCGTGCGTCCACCCGTCGGAGGTGTGGACGAGGTTGATATCGTCGCCATAGCCGATGATGGTTCCGTCGGCCAATGCCTTTTCGAGGATCGCACTTCGCCCCGAAGCGGACTTTTCCAGGTCCGCCCAGTGCGCCCGCGGAATCTGCCAGTTGGCGACATACGAGTACATCGCCGGTTTTTCTTTGACTTCGGCCATCTGCGCGCCTGAGGGTACGGCACACATTGTCAACATCACGAGCCCACACAACCCCGCGAAGACACTCCACAATCTCTTGTTCATCTTCTTTCTCCTGTTGTGATTTAGTCAGCGATGCTCTGGGGAATGCCTGACCAAATGCAGTGTACAGGAGGGGCCAACCCGTGAGTCATGAAAAAATCGGTCCTGTATCGGGACAGGTCCGGGGAAATAGGGCACCCGCGGGCCCGTAATGCCGGGCGAAAGAAATCCAGGTCCGATGGCTTTATTTCGAATTGGACGGGAGTATAATCCGGAATAGACGGATCTTTAATCCGGATTGGACGGGAGTATAATCCGGATTGGACGAGGCTATAATCCGAATTGGACGAAGGTTGAATCCGAAATGGACGCTTCCCAAAACCCGCTCTATCCGCGCTTTGCCGCGGGTCCGGTCGCAACTGCGCTAGCAGACACGCCGGTGGTTCTGGTATCCGGTCCCCGTCAGTGCGGAAAGACGACGCTGGTCCGCGATCTGGTTGCCGGCAAGCGTGAGTTCATCACCCTGGATGACGATACCATTCTGGCGTCGGCGCGCAGCGATCCGGGTGGGCTGGTGCGCGGCCTCGACAAAGCTACGATCGACGAGATTCAACGGGCGCCCGATCTTCTCCGATCCATCAAAAGGGCTGTGGACATGGATCGGCGGGCGGGCCGGTTTCTGTTGACCGGGTCGGCCAATCTTCTTACGGTTCCGCATGTCTCGGAGAGTCTGGCCGGCCGCATGGAGATTGTCAATCTCCTCCCGCTCTCGCAAGCCGAAATCCACCGCCGCAAGCCGGCGTTCCTAAAGTCCGCGTTCAAGGGCAAGCCCGGCAAGCCGGGTGAAGCGCTGACCGGCAATGACCTGGTGGAGGCAGTGCTTACGGGCGGGTATCCCGAGATGCTGCGGCGCCAGCATCCCGAGCGCCGTCGAGCGTGGGCGCGCGACTACATCCGGGCCATTGTGCAGAGAGACGTGCGCGATATTGCCGAGATCGAGAAACTGGATCAGATACCGCGGCTGCTTCGGGTTCTTGCTCAGCATTCCGGCCAGCTCAGCAATTTCACCCAGATAGGCGGCCAGGTGGGCTTCGACGACAAGACGACCAGAAAATATGTAGGTATTCTCGAGCAGTTGTTTCTTGTCCGGCGGCTCGAACCGTGGTTTCGGAATCGGCTAAAGCGCCTGGTGAAGACGCCGAAGCTCCACTTTCTCGACTCCGGGCTGCTGGCCACGCTTCTCGGAATCACCCGGGAGCGAGTTCGGCTGGACCGCGCCGTCTTCGGAGGCCTGCTGGAAACATTTGTCTTCTCCGAGGTGTTGAAACAGATCTCGTGGATGGAGAATCCTTGCACTGTCTGGCACTATCGGGACAAGGACCAGGACGAGGTAGACATTGTTGTCGAACAGGACCCGGGCGCCCTGGTGGGTATCGAGGTGAAAGCGAGCGCCACGGTGACCAGCAGCGACTTTAAGGGGCTCAGGAAACTGGCGACCGCTTGTGGCGGCGACTTCCAGCTGGGACTGGTGCTTTACGACGGTGAAAGGAGCGTTCCCTTTGGGGACCGTCTCTTTGCCGCTCCTCTCTCCTGCCTTTGGGGGTGAAGCCGAGTGTACACACTTGCGGCGGACCACCAGCGAGAGCATGTTGGCGGCGCAGGCGGTCATGCCGGCAAGCAGCACTTCAGGCGGTATGGGGCTTGGCCTCCCATTCCACCTTCGTGTCACAGCCCTTTGCCGCCAATGTCGCTTAGAATTGCTGCATGTGCGGGATCGTCGGTTACGTCGGCAACAAGAAAGTCGTTCCAGTCATCATCGAGGGGCTAAGGCGCCTCGAATATCGCGGCTACGATTCGGCGGGCATCGCTGTGGGGAGTCCTTCGCGGACAACGCTTGAAGTTCGCCGCGCGCCGGGCAAGCTCGCCAACCTGGAAGCAGTTCTGCGCGAGCATCCTCTGGAGGGCAGCTTCGGCATCGGCCACACCCGCTGGGCCACGCACGGCCGGCCAACAGAAGAGAATGCCCATCCGCACCGCGACTGCACGGGCCGCATCGTCGTCGTGCACAACGGTATTGTCGAGAACTATCTTGCGCTGAAGCACGAACTCACCGCGCAGGGCCATAAATTCGTCACTGAAACCGACACCGAGATCATCGCCCACCTGATCGAACAGGTACAGAAGGACGCCGAAGCCGCCGGCGAGGCCATCCTGCTTGAAGTAGCGGTGCGACGCGCTGTCAAGCGGCTCACCGGGGCGTTTGCGCTGGGCGTCCTCTCGGCTGCCGAGCCGGACAAGATTGTCGCCGCGCGCTTCGGGCCGCCGGTGGTGATCGGCGTTGGCGACGGCGAATCGTTTGTCGCCTCCGATGTGCCCGGCATTCTCCATCACACCCGCAACATCTACTTCCTCGCCGATGGCGACATGGCCATACTGTCCCTGGCCGGCGTCGAGCTCACCGACTTCGATGGCAAGCCCGTCCAGCGCAATATCACTCGAATCACATGGGACCCCATCCAGGCGGAAAAGGGCGGTTACAAGCATTTCATGCTCAAGGAAATCTGGGAGCAGCCGCGTGCCATCACCGACACCACGCTGGGGCGCGTTTCGCTGGACTCAGGCAAGGTTTACCTGGGCGAGATGAAGATTTCCGACGAAGAGCTAGCCCTTGCCTCGAGCATCAACATCGCCGCCTGCGGCACAAGTTGGCACTCGGCATTGACTGGCAAGTACATGATCGAGCGCCTGGCGCGCCTGCCAGTAGATGTGGACTACGCCAGCGAATACCGCTATCGCAACCCGATTCCCGACCGCAATGCTCTTGGTTTGCTGATAACCCAGTCCGGCGAAACCGCCGATACTTTGGCCGCCCAGCGGGAGATGATCTCGCTCGGCTCGAAGACGGTGGCCATCTGCAACGTGGTGGATGCGATGGTGGCGCGCGAGGCGCATGGCGCCATCTACACCCATGCCGGCCCAGAGATCGGCGTCGCGTCAACGAAGGCTTTTACGGCCCAACTGACGGCGCTGTTTCTCCTTGCGCTCAAGCTTGGCCAGTTGCGCGGCAGGATCGACCCCGCGCAGTCCGTGTCGTTGATTGAGGAGTTGAGCCGGATTCCGGCAAAGATCGAAGAGGTGCTGCGTTCGCGTTCGGCGCAGTGCGAACACCTTGCCGCGAGCTTCGCAACCGCCCGCGACTTCCTTTACCTGGGGCGCGGGATCCATTTCCCGATTGCTCTTGAGGGCGCGTTGAAGCTGAAGGAGATTTCGTACATTCACGCGGAGGGCTACCCGGCAGGAGAGATGAAGCATGGGCCCAACGCGCTCATTGACGAAACTCTGCCGGTGGTGGTTTTGGTGACAAGAGACGAGGCCGACCCCGCATCAAAGCTGCGCTACGAGAAGACTCTCTCGAATATTCAGGAAGTGACGGCGCGAAGTGGGCGCGTGATCGCCGTGGCCACTGAGGGCGACACGACCATTGGCACACTGGTGGAGCACGTCATCCACATTCCGCCCGCAATCGAGCTGCTGTCGCCGCTGATTGAGATAGTGCCGCTGCAATTGCTGGCCTACTATATTGCGGTTCGACGCGGTTGCGACGTGGATCAGCCGAGAAACCTCGCCAAGTCGGTGACGGTAGAGTAGGCTCGAGGCCGGCGCATCTGTTATTCAGGGGATTTAGAGAGGTCGTGTACGCGCTTTCATCCCACCAGGGGCTTATTCATCCTGATTCATTGCCAACTCAAGCATTTTCTGGCTCTTGACCACGACTGCCTCGCGGCGTGGGACGACGAAGCCCTGGCCTGCCCACTTCGAAAGAATCCGGCTGATCGTAAACAAGGTGGTCCCGGTCATCTGAGCCAGCTCTTCACGGGAAAGAGATACCTGAACTCCATCGATCGAAGTCTTTCCGACTTGTTTGAGAAGTCTCGTCAATGTCTGAGCCAGGCGCTTGGCGGCCTTCTCGGTGGCCACTTCACGGAACCGCTCTTCCAATTCGTTCAGGCGGGATGCCAGGATCCGATTGATGTTGTTCCGTATCTGCGGATATTGGTCGAGCATTGATTGGAGCCGGGAGTATTCCCAAACCATCGCCCTGCATTGTTCCACCGCTTTTGCCGAACAGGAGTGACCGCAAGTGTCGGATTCCGAGCTGACATTCACCGCATCACCCCGACCCGACATCCAGAGCAAGACTTCATTTCCGCCGGAGCTTATTTGCGTGAGTTTCACACTGCCGGATAACAGCATCGTCATGTTGCGATTGGGATCCCCTTGCGCGAAGAGGATCTCGTCCCGAGCAAAGGTCCGCACACGGGCGCATGAGGCGATTTCGTTACATTCGTGCGGCGTCAGGCCGGCGAAAAGTGCAGAAGCACACATCAGAACAAGATGCTCTGCGACATTGGGTTTAACCGGCGGCGACGCACTTACTGCGTCATTTCCACTTGCAGGTTGAACTCGTTTTGTTTCCATATGCTGCACCAAAGCAATTCACTATAGGGAAACCAAACCCGCGAACATAAGTTTCGGTGCCAAGTTAGACTTTTATTTGAGAATGGACAGTGACACAGAACACGGGGACGAGCTTAAGCTATCAAGTTTTCAATGTCAGTTATATCCAACATTCTGGTCATGAAACTAACACCTTTGAAGTTGCACGGCCTGCAAGAGGTGCGAAATGATCGTTTGCCGCCATTGGTAGACGGATAAGTCATTGACTGTGAAAGAGTTTTTGAGTCATCGACCACAGCCATTGTGAACGGCTGATTCTTCTTTCCAACTGACTCGGGTTCAATTCGGGCGAGGCAACGAGTTGTTGCTTTTAATCCGCTGGAACGGCACTAACCAGCTCAAATAGCACTAGTCCGGCAGGTGAGCTCAAAATGAAGTCAGCGTACGAGGGGAAGCGGAAGATACTTCTGCACAGGGCGAATGAATCCCGTGATGCAGGTTGGCCAATGATGAATTGCGGTTGTGATTTCTCAGCCCGGTCCGCTGCGCTCACGCCCTGCCTGCAAACTCCTTGGTTTCTGTGAATACCCGTACTCTCTCGCCCTCTTCGATATACAAGGGTACCTTGATCTCCAGGCCTGTTTCGAGGCGGCCCAGTTTCGTGACATTGCCGCTGGTGTCGCCTCGCGCGCCGGGTTCCGTATACGTGACCTCCAGCTCAACCTTTTCCGGCAATTGGAGGCCGATGGGGTTCCCATTGAACTTGTGGAGCTGGATGATCACACCCTCAACCAGGAACTCGAGTGCGTCCCCCATCATGGCGCTGGAGAGGGTGAGCGTGTCGAAGGTCTCCTGGTCAAGGAAGTACGAGCCGTCCGCATCGCTATATAAATAGGACGCTTCTACCATCTCCAGGTCCGGTTCCTTGAAACGGTCGCCGGCCTTGAAGGTCTTGTCGAAGACCGCGCGGGTGAGCAGATTGCGCATCTTCAGACGCACCAGGGTCTGGCCGCCTCTAGCCGTTGGGGTGGAAACTTCTGCCTCCATACAGTAATAGGGAGTGTTTTCAAACTCGAAGTACATCTTTCGCTTTACGGTGATGGCTTCAATCAGTGCGGCCATGAGCTCCTTGAAAACCCTGAATTCTGGATGCCGGGAACGCTTTTTGAAACGCCTTGCGGCTCCCAGCCAATTATAGGATTGATCCCCTGCCGGCCCTCCTGGAAAAACGGAGGATTGACTCCCTCGCGGTTCTTCTGAGAAACTCACCACCATGCGTTATAACGGTAAGTTTGAATATGCCCAGGAGCGCAAAATCCGGGAACGGAACACGCGTCTCTACCGGGTTTTGCACCTGCCACTCTGGATTTGGGTTTTTTTCCTTGCCCCTGGTCCTCTCACGTTCAACCTGATCGCGCACGGGTTTACCTGGGGTAACGGGACCTGGCTTGCGGTTGTACTGTTGGGAACCGGCATTGCCGGCTTTTACGGCCAGTTACCTGGCGTCGAGCCCCGCCCCTACATCCTCCGCTTCGATGAGGACAAACCGAACCCGTTGTACCGCAAGATCTGCTATACCTTTGCGTGGAACGCAGTAGTCAGCTTCGCCCTGCTCAACGCTACCGGGCTGGCGATTGCTGGTTTCACCGGCGAATGGCGCATGAAGGAGATTTACATGTACGGCTATTCTCCGTTGTGCGCGCTGATCCTGCTGCTGGGGCTGATGGGCAAGCTGCCCCGCGTAGGCCCCTCCACGAAAAGAGAAGGTACCGAACGCCGCTATTTCTACGGCTCGGTATGGGCAGTCACAATCGCCCAGACGGTTCTGCTGGTGGTGTGGAAGATGCTGCCGTCCAATGTTGGTCCCACCCAAACAGGGGCTCTGATCAAGTTTTTCGTCTTTGTCGGCACCCTCATGTTCATGGGACTGGCAACCTGGCGGGGCATGCTGCCGCGGACTCGACCGATCATGCCTGGCGAACTTATGGTTTCTGACTAGACTAGTTGACAGCGCCTGCCACTCTTAGAGTCAAAGGCCTGTTTCGTGTGATTTAAATCACAATGCATGTGCTTACTGCCGAGGTATAAGGTAGTTGCCATGTGCTTAGCGATTCCTGGAAAAGTGGAAGAGATTACCACCGACGGCCTGATCCGGGTCGGGCGGGTGAACTTCGGCGGAGTGGTCAAGAGGGTCTGTCTGGACTACGTGCCTGAGGTTGAAGTGGGCGACTATACGATTGTCCACGTTGGATTTGCGATCTCCAAGATCGATGAGGAAACCGCCGAGCAGACTCTGAGGGACTTCCGCGAGCTAGGCCTTCTGGACGAGGAACTGGGCAGCGAGGAAGAGGCCTTTGCGCGGGCGGCCAAGGCGCCGCAATCGTCCTGCCCGGATGGGAGTTGTTCCACCGATTCCCAATTCATAAAGCCCAGGGGTGCAGCGCCCGGTGGCAGTGAAGGCGGGGCTGGCTCCGGAAGATGAAATACCTCACCGAGTTTCGCAACGGCGAAATCGCCCAGCGCATGGCGCGAGAGATTCACTCGGTAACCACGCGCCCCTGGAAGATCATGGAGGTCTGCGGCGGCCAGACCCACTCCATCATTCGCAACGGAATCGACCAGATGCTCCCGGCGAGTATTGAAATGATTCACGGCCCCGGCTGCCCGGTCTGCGTGACGCCGCTGGAACTGATCGACAAGGCGCTTGCAATTGCCGCACAGCCAGGCGTCATCTTCTGCTCGTTCGGCGACATGCTCCGCGTTCCGGGAACTGAAGGCGATCTTTTTCAGGTCAAGGGTGCAGGCGGCGACGTGCGTGTGGTTTACTCGCCCCTTGATGCGGTAGATTTGGCTGTCAAGAATCCTGAAAAGCAGGTGGTCTTTTTCGGTGTGGGTTTCGAGACGACCGCGCCCGCGAATGCCATGAGCGTGCATCTTGCCAAGCGTCGCGGGCTCAAGAACTTTTCGCTGCTTGTCTCTCATGTTCTTGTTCCTCCAGCGATCGAAGCGATCTTGCAGTCACCTGGAAACAAGGTGCAGGGATTTCTCCTGGCAGGGCACGTGTGCAGCGTGATGGGCTACTGGGAGTATCCTCCGCTGGCAGAAAAGTACAAGATACCGCTGGTCGTCACAGGGTTTGAGCCACTCGATCTGCTGGATGGCATCCGGCGCGCAGTCATACAACTTGAAACTGGCCGTCACGAAGTGGAGAACGCTTACAGCCGCGTAGTCACCTTTGAGGGAAATCGCGCGGCGCAAAAACTGCTCGCCGAGGTCTTCGAGGTAACGGATCGCGCATGGCGCGGCATCGGCGTCATCCCCAAGAGCGGCTGGCGGCTGAGCGAGGCATATCGCGAGTTCGACGCGGAAGAGCGATTCCACATCACCGGAATTCATACTCAGGAGTCGGCACTTTGCCGCGCCGGAGACGTGTTGCGCGGAGCCATCAAGCCCGCCGAATGCGCGGCTTTCGGCAAGGAGTGCACGCCGCGCCATCCGCTGGGCGCAACCATGGTTTCCAGCGAAGGCGCCTGCGCGGCGTATTACAACTACGGGCGTTTCATGTCGGCGGAGGAGTTGGCAAGCGCGGGGTCGGGGCTCACCGGAGTTGCTCATGGCTGACGGTTCGAAAGCAGGCACGCCGGATTTTTCAAACTGGTCCTGCCCACTACCGCTGGTCGGTTATCCCACCATCGTGATGGGCCATGGCGGCGGCGGCAAGCTGGGCAACGAGCTGGTCGAACACTTGTTTCTGCCCGCCTTCCGCAATGCGGCACTTGAGAATCTGGGCGACGCGGCGGTGCTTGCACTCGGAAGCGGAAACCTCGCAATGAGCACCGATTCCTACGTGGTGCAGCCCTTGTTCTTTCCCGGCGGATCGATCGGCGAACTGGCCGTGAACGGCACGGTAAACGATCTTGCCGTCTCGGGCGCTGCGCCGCGATTCTTGAGCGCGAGTTTCATTCTCGAAGAAGGGTTTCCGCTGGCGCAATTGGCAGCTATCGTCGAGTCCATGGCCAAGGCCGCAGCCACGGCCGGCGTCGAGATCGTAACTGGCGATACCAAGGTGGTGGAACGCGGTCATGGCGACGGATGCTACATCAACACGGCGGGCATCGGCGTGCTGCGCGAGGGCATTCAGGTGGGTCCGCATCGGGCCCAGCCCGGCGATGTGGTGCTGGTCTCCGGAACTATCGGCGATCACGGCATGGCCATCATGAGCGTCCGCGAGGGCCTTGAATTCGAGAGCCAGATTCGCTCCGATTGCGCCGCGTTGAATGGCATGATCGCCGAAGTGCTGGATGCTGCAGGTGCGGCCGTGCACGCCATGCGCGATCCAACGCGAGGCGGACTTGCCTCGACGCTGAATGAGATCGCAAATTCTTCCAACGTGGGCATTGCGATCGATGAAGCCAGCCTGCCGGTGCGCGTTGAGGTGCAGTCGGCCTGCGAGTTGCTGGGGCTCGATCCGGTCTATGTGGCCAACGAGGGCAAAGCGGTGTTCATCGTCGCTCCCGACAGTGCCGATTCTGTCTTGAAGGTTCTGCGCGCGCATGTGCTCGGACGTGATGCGGCGCGCATCGGCCAGGTCACTTCAGAACACAAGCGCATGCTGGTGGCCCGTACGGCCATGGGCGCCAATCGCGTGATTCCGACGCAGATTGGCGAGCAGTTGCCGCGGATCTGCTGAAGCGCCAGGTGCTCCAGTTGTGCTTGATGCGGATCGCATAATCCGGGCCTGAAGGCCCCATATTTGCGCTGCTTTTCAGGGGGATGAATCCCCCTGCTCCCTCCGCCATGACAATCTGAAACTGTCGTACCAGCCACAGTGATTTTCAATCGAATCGTTCGAAGGCCTGTTGAATCCTGGCGGGAATCGTTGCCGGTGTCTCGCCCAGGCTCTGGCTGATTTCAAGCACAATGGCCGGAGGAGTTTCGAGTTTCTTGAGAGCCTTCACCGCGGCTTCCCAGTCGATGGTTCCGTCGCCGGGCCAAAGGTGTTCGTCCTTCATTCCGTGATTGTCATGCACATGGACTGAGGCGATGCGCGCACCCAGCGTGGCAATTGCCTCTGCGACGCCCACGGTGACATTTGCATGTCCAAGGTCGAGGCACACCCCAATGTCTTTCAGGTGTCCCATATCGAGGATCGCGATCAAGTGTTCCGGGGTGGTGGGCTCGCTGAGCAGGTTTTCGACCAGAAGCCGAACGCCAAGAGGGCGCGCAAACGCGCCCAGATGCTCCAGTGCGGTGAGCGCGAACTCAACGCTTCGTGGCGACCAGGTGTCGGTGCGCTCGCCGAGATGAACGACCAGATTACGCAGAGGAATATTCTCGGCGGTTTCCAGTGCGCGCTTGATTTCGTCCATGGCGTCGATGCGGCGCGCCTTTTCCGGGTGCAGCAGGTTCACTGCAGGCGCTCCTGCACGGCCCATCTCCCGGTCGGGATAGAGAGGTGCATGCATTGAGAACGGCTGAAGTGAGTTGGATCGGAACCATTCTGCCAGCTCCGAGACCTGCTCGCGGCTCGTGTAGTCAAAATGCTGACGGGCGGCAAATATCTCCACCGCCTGTGCGCCGGAAGATTCGGCATGTTCCAGGAGACCGGGATGAAGCCGATGATTCAGGAAAAGATGAGTGGAAAGGACGCGCAGCATGGTCAACTGTTCCCTCGCGCAAGGTCGACTCGAACGACGAACCTGAGGCTGACGCTATTGTCGCATTCCTGCGACGGTTTGGACTGTGATGGACAATGTGGGAAGTGGAGCGCGGAAAAGTATTGAAACAGGTGAACGGAGAGGCGTGACCTGGAAGTTTGCCGGCGAATTTGAGATTCGCGGTGCAAGCCGGAGATTTGGTAGAGAATCTCCGGCCTGCATCTCTTCAACGCGTGACTGAGAAACGATAATGTGCTAAATCGGCCGGTAAAACTGAGAAGCTGGCTTTGAGTCGCGGGCATCTCAGCGTAACGTGGTCGAGCATTGGCCCATTGTGCACGTTGGAGAGCTTACCCCTCCGCTTGCTTCCCTCGTCGCCCGGTTGGAGCGCAAGAGTTGGTGCACGTCGCTCATCATACACCGGGTCCATCCTGCTTTGGTAATACCGCGCCGCCTTGCCGCAGTGCATTGGTGGTCATGGCCGCCTTCAAACTCGCCTGTCTTTTGGTCGATGGCGATGCGCCGGCGCGGAACCTGCGAGCCCTCGAATTGAAGTGCGAACCTGCTGGCGCAGGGATGGTGAGGCTATCAAGCCCGATTATCCTTTGAACTTCGCCGCATTCCGAATGTCCCGGTGCAAAGCCGATATAATCGGAGTGGCTTTCCGTCACGCTATCCGGCGAATGGACTTTGGGCTGGGGTGGACTCGAAAAGCCGCCTTGTACGATGACGGAGACGACCTATTTCCTGGAGTACCGCTGCAGCAAGTCACTGAATGTTCTGCCAAACCAAGGCGGGGAGCAGGGTTCGGCATAACCCGGGACCCGATCCTCCCGCCACAGGTTTGCAAAGCGACGGTGAAATCGAAAACGGAGACGATGATGCGAAAGAAGTGGATGCTGGCTACCTTTATTTTGATTGGAATGGCAGCGCTGACGGGCGCCGCGGCGTACGGCCAGGCCGATGCTCCTGCAGGAGGGCAAGCCGCCACCGCGGCGAAGGCCAGGACCGCCGCTGGATCGCGTTCGCAGACTGATGTTGGGGGAAGCTTCTACGAGACATTCACCAGCGCTACCAGCGGCCTGGGTACGCAGCAGACACCTACCAACGCGCCCGGCGGCATGCTTGAACTGCGGCACATCGCTAACGATCTTGTCGGCTACGAAATGACGTTCTCCTTCAACCCGGCTGATCAGGCCTATGCACCCAAGGCCGGCGCCTGCGGGCTGGTGTGCGC